>Ga0326729_1000034_pt1 | contig 61715 bp, 49 predicted proteins | sample MHFSIPfraction_2_FD_207744 | JGI IMG/M metagenome (GOLD analysis project Ga0326729, IMG submission 207744) | Lab enriched peat soil microbial communities from Michigan Hollow, Ithaca, NY, United States - MHF6AY SIP fraction | ecosystem: Environmental > Terrestrial > Soil > Wetlands > Peat...
CGTGCCGATTTCACGGCTTGCTTAGCTGTTGCCAATACATCCTTGCCACTCGCTGGTCGTGCCATAGACATCCTCCTTTAAGGTTATGGATGTATTATAGCATTTATGATTTAGAATTGGAATTATAGGTCGTATAAGTCCTATAGGATAAGATGAAACACGATTATTGCCCCTTAATTATCCATTATCAATTATCCATTATCAACTCTCCCCTACTCCTCGCTGATGAACTCCTTCTCTGTGGCCTTGACGATCAGCACGGGAATGGCGGCTTTGCGCACCACCGCTTCGGCAACGCTGCCCATCAGCAGGCGGCTGAGGCCGGTCTTGCCGTGCGAGCCCATGATGAGCAGGCTCACATCCATGTCGGCCATCTGCTGGAGAATCACCTCCGCCGGCATTCCGATCACGACGTCGGCGCTTATATCGACCCCCTTCGCCTGGGCTTCGCTGACCAGCGGAATGAAATCCTCCCTGGCCGCCGCGGCGAGATCCTCTTCGAGCGGAATGTAGTTCAGGCTCATGTCCGCCGCTATCGGACGCGGTTCGATCACGTTCAGCAACACCACTTTCGATCCCATCGATTTGGCGAACTCGCAGGCATAACGGTATGCATTTTTTGATGCGTCGGAAAAATCGATCGGGCAGAGAATCGACTTGATGGTAATCATGGCCGTATCGTTTGATGGTTGATAATAACCGGTTCAGGATTTTTTGTCGAAAAACATCTTGATGAGGTCCATCGGCACAGGGAAAATCGTGGTCGAGTTGTTTTCGACGGCGATGTCCTGCAAGGTCTGGAGATAGCGTAACTGCAACGCGGCAGGATTCTGCGATATGATCGCCGCTGCTTCGGAGAGCCGCTGCGCTGCCTGAAACTCGCCCTCGGCGTTGATGATCTTCGAGCGCCGCTCCCGCTCGGCTTCGGCCTGCTTGGCCATCGCCCGGCGCATCTCCTCGGGCAGATCGATCTCCTTCACCTCGACCTTGCTCACCTTCACCCCCCATGGCGCGGTATCCTTGTCGAGAATGGTCTGGATGCGGTCATTGATCTCGTCGCGCTCGGCGAGCAGATTGTCCATCTCCCCCTGACCGCAGACGCTGCGCAGGGTGGTTTGCGCGAGCTGGGAGGTGGCAAAGTGGAAATCGGCCACGTCGATGATCGCCTTGATCGGATCGAGCACGCGAAAGTAGACCACGGCGCTCACCTTGACCGACACGTTGTCGCGCGTGATGATGTCCTGCGGAGGCACGTCGAGCGTCACCGTTCGAAGATCCACCCGCACCATCCGGTCAACGTAGGGAATCAGAATGATCAAGCCTGGACCTTTAGCCCCGATGATCCGGCCAAGCCGGAAAATGACCGCCCGCTCGTATTCGGACATGATCTTGACCGCGGAGACCAAAAACGCCACCGCAAGCACGAGCAACACCAGCAGATTAAACGAAAGCATGTCACGCCTCCCCTGTCGTTTGTTTCACGTTGAGTTTCATCCCATCTACAGACATAACAACAACTTGCGCCCCGGCGGGAATGTCGCCAGATGCCGCCGCATCCCACAACTCGCCATGCACATGCACCTTGCCGCCTTTTCCCGCGACGATGGCGCGCTCGACCGAGCCCGTCTCGCCGATCAGCCCCTCCATGCCGGAGAGCGCCCTCTTCCGGGTCGAGCGGAGCACCACAAAGACAAGTAACAGGACTCCCGCCGAAAATGAAAGAAAAAGCGGCAGAAAAATCCACCAGTTGATAACGAGGCCGATCTCCGGCTGGTTGAACACCATGACCGAGCCGATGAAGAGCGCCACCAGCCCGGCAATGGCCAGAGCGCCGCTGCTGACGACGAAAATTTCAAGTCCGAAAAAGAGGATGGCAAGCAGGATGAGCAAAAGGCCGGTGACGTTGACCGAGAGCAGTTGCATCGCCCACGCGCCAAGCACGAGGGCAATCGCTCCGGCCACGCCCGGCAGCACCGCGCCCGGCGTCGTGAGTTCGAAATAGAGTCCTGCGATACCGAGAAGCAGGAGGAAATAGGCGATGTTCGGATCGGCGATGGTCATCATCACCTGTTCGCCAAAGGTTGGAGAGACCTCTTGAACCTGTACGCTTGCAGTGTGGATGGTCACGGCTCCGGCGGAGGTCATCACCGTGCGCCCGTCGAGATACGCGAGCAGCTCTTTGCGATTTGCTGCTACGGTGTCGATCACGCCCGCCGTGAGCGCCTCGGAGGCCGTCGAGGCGATGCTCTCGCGGACGGCCCGCTCCGCCCACTCGGGATTTCGGCCACGCTTCTGCGCGAGGCTGCGGGCAAAAGCGGCCAGATCGTTCTCGATCTTGGCGTTCATGACGCTCCCCTTATCTGCATTGCCACCCAGATCGACCGGATGCGCCGCGCCGGTCTCGGTTCCCGGAGCCATCGCCGAAACGTGGGCGGAGAGCAACAACAGCGCCCCCGCCGAAGCCGCCTGCGCCCCGGACGGCGCGACGTAGACCACGACCGGCACTTTTGATGCCATCACCCCCTGCACCATCTGGCGGAGGGATGCGACCAGCCCGCCCGGCGTATCGAGTTCCACCAGCAAAAGTGTATCACCCTCACGATTCGCCTCATCGAGCTCCCTCAAAAACCAGACCGTGCTACCGGGATTGACGCTCCCTTTCAGCGACATGCTGCGGATTTGCGCTGCTTCACTCCGCACCGGTATCGTGGCGAAGAGCAGGAGCGCGGCCATCACGCTGAGTTTCAGGAACCTTCCCACCATTGCCAGAATCATGCTCAAAAATCTGAATTCCCTGATTAACTGCCAATGATAACAATAACAATACAAACAAGATGGTTCCCCTGGTCCGTCTTCACCGGTTATTGGCTGATAACCGAAAATCATGACTGCCAGATCACCCCTTCCCGTTGAAATACTTCCGCGTCGCTGCGAGCGGAATGGCGAACAACACCAGCAGAACCGAGTTGAGAATGGCGTTCTGCCAGAAGCCGGTGTAGAGAGAAAAACCGGTATCGGCGACAAACCAGGTGAGCATCGGCACGGCGAGTAACGCCCAGCCGTCGGAGTCACAGCGGCAGAAAGGCCCACGGAGAACAAGAAGCATGGATGCGCCCCAGCCGACCATGACTGCACCCAGCACGCCGTGGGCGAAAATGATGTACTCGTTGGCCGCCGCCGGGTAGCGCGCCTGAAACCCGCCAAGCGCGAAATAGAAGAGTATGCTGAAAAACTCTAGTGCGACGCCGGGCATGAGCACCATGCTCCCGCCAAGCAGTATGACCACGAGAGTCACGGCGTAAAGCCAGCGAATCCAGAATAAAGGTATCATTGGAGTGTAAGCTGAATTACCCGATCCATCACCAATGATAAAAATAGCAAATACAACAGGATAGTTCCTCTGAACCTGTGTCGGGAAGTGTCAGCGGATGACCCGGTAATCGTGAAGGTAAAGATGGATCAGCACAGGCTTGCGCAGCGGATTCCCCTTGAAGCTTCTCGGGGTTACCACTCTTTCGGAAGGATACACCAGCCCGTCGGCATTTTCTGAATGACGATGCACGACATTCGACGCCGTCGCGAGCGGACTGATGATATCCGCCGTATAATCGTGCTGGATCAAGAGGCCGGTTTTGCGGTCGAAACGGAACTGCTGCACACGGCTGTGCGTCGGAATATGATCGGGAAAAACAGCATTGAGCCTGCCCGGCTCCGGTTCGCTCCAGTCAATATCCTCACGCAACAGCAGTGCCGGAAGCGTGAAGTAATTCCATGAAGCGTAATTGGCGAAATAGGACATATCGAGATCATCCCAATAGAGCAGCCTCCGGCCCACCTTGAAATAACTACGCGCTTTCGGGCGTTCTTCGATAACTTGGTCCTGAGCATTCTCAAGTCGCACATCACCGCCATCGAGTACTCCGGTTATACCGGGATAACGACCAATCGGGGTAAAGCGGCAAGAAGGCCGGTGGGCGTCCATGGTCATTTTCGAATGGCTGAAATAGGGACGCCGTTTCAGGATGAACGCCAGTCCCGAGGCGCTGACAGTTGTTTCAACCGATACGGCGTTCTTCCACAATTCGATCCCGCCATAAGCGGCAATGGCTTTTGCGGCAGTTTCAGACAGCTTCATGGGAATGGTATCGACTGGTTTCCGTTATCATTCGAAGTATAACGAAGGAAAGCGGATTAAAAGATGTTGAGTTCCCGTGGGCGGTCACAAGGAGATATTTCCATCCATGAACGTGACCGCATGTCCCGAAAGCACGACGCGATCCGCCCGTACTTCACAGATGACCGTGCCGCCGAGTCGTGAGAGTTGCCGCGCTTCGAGGATATTCTTCCCCAGCTTGCCTGCCCAGTATGGGGCGAGTTCGCAGTGCGCCGAGCCGGTGACCGGGTCTTCCGGCACGCCGTACTTCGGAGCGAAAAAACGGCTGACAAAGTCCGTCTCGCGACCGGGAGACGTGACGATCACGCCGCGCCGGTCGAGCCGTTGCAGCAACGCCTGATCGGGCGCGATGGCCTGGACAGCCTCCTCGCTCTCGACGAAGGCCAGATAATCGTCGACGGCCAGCACTTCGAGCGGCTCGATGCCGAGCGCATCGGCGAGGAGTGTCGGGCAAGTGCACGGCTTGGGACGCTGCGCGGGAAAGTCCATTTGCAGCAGATTGCCCTGTCTCGTGACGCTCAACTCCCCGCTTCGGCTCTCGAAAACGACCGCCTCTTTCGCGAAGCCGAGGTGATTGAAAATGACATGCGCGGTTGCCAGCGTTGCATGGCCGCAGAGATCGATCTCTCGAAGCGGCGTGAACCAGCGCAGGCAGAACCCCGCGCCGGAGGGCGTGAAAAACGCCGTCTGCGAGAGGTTGTTCTCAGCGGCAATCGACTGAAGCGTCGCATCATCCAGCCACCGCTCCAGTGGGCATACCGCTGCCGGATTGCCGGTAAACACCCGGTCGGCAAACGCATCGACCTGATAAAGCCTGATCTTCATAACTCAGCGGTTCAGCGCTCACGCCATCGGCTGGCGCAGGATGGTTTTCCATTTCGACGGATCGGCTTTGCGCGTGTCGCTGAGGTAGATTTCGTGATGCTTGCCGCTAAGCTCGCAGCCCGCATCGGCGATGAACTGGTGCAGCTTTTCGATGGCTGGCCCCTCTTCGGAAAAGGGGCCGATGTGCATGATCTGGGCGCAACGCGCCTCGGCGAACTTCTCGAAGCACACGCGGTCGAGCGCCGGAAGCGCTCTCTTTTTGCGGACATCCTCGATAGCAGTCGCAACCGTCACCTCATCGACAAACGCGGGCTGCATGACCATCAGCCTCCACTTCCAGCGAGCTTTGTCGCCCGACTTGAAGGCCACCATGTCGTCCGCCCACCACAATCCTTCGAGCGGCATCACCGCGTAGTCGGTCTGCGATGCGCCCTTCTTCACCTTGAACTTTATGGCGTAGGAGAGCGAAAAGAGCGCCTCGACAGCTTCGTGAAACGCGGTCGTGGTCTCGGGGTCGCCCTCGCCGTCGATCACGAGAAAGCGCATCTCCGGCACATCGACCTCTGTAACCTCTTTCGCCAAAGGGTTATAGAGCTGCTTCCACTCCTTTTTGTAATCGATCTTTTCCATCGATCCCTCCGTTTGCGTTTACCTGTTTTGCGTAGAGTCGGCCATGCGAATGATCTTACGCAGCGATACTGACGCCACCGCGACGATGATGCTCACAGCTTCAAAATGAAATTCGCTATCGATTCGCGCTCCTGCCAGCCGTGTTTCTGATAGACGCCGCGTTGACAGGAGTCGCGGTCACGAGCGTTGCAGAGCATCAGCCGCGAGCAGCCGCGCTCTCTTGACTCGCGTTCCGCGGTTTCGATCAGGCTTTTGCCAATTCCTTTGCCGCGCAAACCGTCATGGACGAATATTTCGGAAATGTATCCCTCGGGCGCGGACAGAAACAGATATGGCAGCCACTGCACAGTCAGATAGGCAAAAACATTACTGACGCCAGCTTCGTCGACATAAACCGAGCGGCAATCGGAACCGTTGTATGACAGCGCAAGCAATGTTTCGATTCGCTCGATTTGAAACGCTACCGAATCCTCCGAAAGATGAGGAAACCATCCCGTCTTCAGCAAAATCAGAGCGATTGAGCGAGCATCTTCTGCCTGAGCACAACGTATCGCTATTTCGGAATGCATTGAAAAAAACCTCCTGTAACAATATCGACAAAATCATTGCTTGAGGTTCGACGATAGTATTTCCTCCGCCCACCCTCTCAATCGAAATCAAGATCGAAATCGATCTTTTCCACTGTCATCCGATTTTCTCGAAATCCGCTATTGCCTGCATCATCTCCGCAAAAACGGGATTTCGTGGTTCAAGCTCTTTGCCATCTTTGCTGACAACAGGCTTTTCGAGTACGACGCTGGCATGTGGCAGGCTGAGATTTTTCGCGATCCTGAAAAAGCGGAATCGCTCTTTATCGCATACATGCTGAAGGGCCTCGATACCGGCAATATCGGCAGTCTCATCGGATTCGGAGTGCGCTGCGAATACTTTGTAAGGAAAAGGAAATCGTGAGCCGAACAGGCTGATGATCGCGTCGGTCTCCTTGATGAGCCGGGCGAGCTGCCGGGCGCCATCCATATCGACATAGCTGTAGCGGTAGGAATTCTCGCCGATCATCGGGGTGTTGAAATCGAACAGATCGGGCACGGGGGTCAGCAGCAGATTTTCCTGCACCTCGCCGACCAGGCCGAACGCTCCTCCCGCCAGATCGAGCGCCGCCGAGAAGAGGTAGAGCGCGCCGTTGATTTTCGGGTGGAGCGCCGCCATGTAGACACTCAAAGCTCCGCCGGTTGAGAGGCCGCCGACCGAAACTTCGCTCGCTTTCGACGCTGCGGCATTGATCGCGAAACTGACGTTCGACTTCCACTCTTCGAGTTCGACCCCCTCCATCCCTTTCGGCTCTTTGAGGCCGTGGAAGTGCAGCAGGGGCATATAGACGTTATAGCCAAGGCGATTGAAAAAATAGTCGCCTATCGCCGTCATGAAATATGGCGAATCGGAGAGGCCGTGAACCAGCACGATCGCTTTTTTCGGCAATTCAGGATGCTCCATGATTCGCGGTTGACAGCCATCGCGCACCGCTTCCGGCGAGAAACAGGTGAACGCTTTGTAATAGTCAAACCACTCGTGATCACGCGCAGGGGTCGATGGTTGATCGCTCATGTTTTTTCTCCCGAAAATTGTTGACAAAACAACAGCTATTCAGGAAAAATATACTGAATATTTCTCGGAACAATAATGAATCAGCCAATGTACATTGACAATCTTGCGCTTTATCGCTGGTTTTTGGACGAGCGATTCTGTGCTGGAAAGCGCCGTTTCATATACATTTTCGACTTCAGGTTGTATATCTCGAAACCTTTTCCGCCGGGAAGCAGCCGTAGATTTTGACATCCCAGGAGAGATTGCGGAACCGTTTTTCGCGCCATATCGTTCTACTGGTGTGTCTAAGAATAATGACGGGGAGAATCGTCATCGCGAGGCCCGACCTGTCGGGACGTGACGATCCATCCTTTTTCGCTATATCGGTAACGCATGTAATGTGATGGATGCTGGCAACAAAAGATTGGGCTGAAACCCCGGGATTTTTCTGACTGGCTCTCCCCGGCTTGAAAGCCGGGGCAATGTGAATGTAAGAGAGCTGCATGTCCGACGGGCTAAAGCCCGCCTGAGTACAATTGGATTGCAACGTCCATGAGCGAGCTGCTTATGCTCCTCAGCAATTGCCCCGGACTTCAGTCCGGGGTTGAAGAAATAGAAAAATCAGGGCTTTAGCCCAATTTCTTTTTCAATGTTGTTTCCACTTTTTTCCTGAGCAGATACACTTTGTTCAAGGTTCGTGTGCGGTATCGAGTCCCGACGAGTCGGGATGGCTCGCAATGACGCGAAATGTACAAGACAGTTTGGTATTGTCTCGACACTGGTAGTTCAGAAGAGTCCGGCGAAGCATGACCATGCGCGGTTATGCTTCGCCGGTCATGACTCGCTAATAACGGTTCTGGTTGCGGTCGTAGTCCCGGTCACGCCGGTCATCCCGATCCCGCCGGTCGTCCCGGTCGCGATCCCGATCTCTGCGATCCTCGAAACGATTCCGGTCGTCGCGATCTCTTCGTCCGTCGTTCGAATAATACGGCTCACAGCCAGCGAGCGAGATCAGCAGCGTCAGGGCAAGCATTTTTTTCATGATAGCCTCCAGATGTTCATGGTTGACGTAATCTTTACACAGTACTCCACGGGTAGCATAACATATGACGGTGTTTTCGGTCAAACGCCATCGGCTCATAGTCATTGGTCAGCAGTTCGGTCCCGGCGGACGCGCCACGCTCAGTTGCGCGACGACGCCAGAATCTTCGATACCATTCTCAGAAAACTGTTGATGTTAAAGGGTTTCTGGATGAAATTCACCTCACTACAAAGGTTTTTATGCTGGTAAAAGTTTTCCTGCACGTAGCCCGACATGAAGAGCGTTTTGATGCCCGGCCGTGCGGCCTCCATTTTTTTACTCAGCTCGATGCCATTCATATCCGGCAGCATGATGTCAGTCACCAGAAGATCGATGTCGCCCGAATGCTGGCTGGCTGCCTGGACGGCGCTTTCCGCGTCCCTGGCGGTAACGATTCTGAAACCCCTCTTTTCGAGCAGCTCCTGCAGTATGGGGAGAATGTTGGGGGCATCTTCAACCAGCAGGATGGTTTCGCCGGAAATGTCGATGTCGGTCTCGCCGTGTTCCTCACGCAGGTAGACCGCACTGTCATTATAGGTCGGCAGGTAGAGGTTGAAGGTCGTGCCCTCTCCGGATCGGGTCTTGCAGTCGATCCATCCCTTGTTCTGTTTCAGGATGCCATAGACCGTCGACAAGCCGAGGCCAGTACCCTTTCCCGGCTCCTTGGTGGTGAAAAAGGGTTCGTAAATGTGCGGGAGCACCAGGGCGTCGATGCCGCATCCGGTATCGCAAATGGTGATCTGGAGATATTCGCCCGGCGTCTGGCACGTATGACCGGCGGCGCACGCTTCGCTACCGATCGTGACCGCGGAGGTTTCGATGATGATCGTGCCGTTGCCGTTAACGTTACCGTTGATGGCGTCCCGAGCGTTGATGCACAGGTTGATCAGTATCTGGTCGATCTGCGACGGATCCATGTGCACGCACCGCCCGCTGCCCGACGGACGCCACAGGAAGGCGATATGAGTTCCGATGAGTGATTTGATCATCGGAAGCATGTGCTCGATCTCCTCGTCGAGCGAGCAGACTCGCGGCATGACGATCTCCTTGCGGGCGAAGGCGAGCAACTGCCGGGTCATGTTGGCCGAGCGGAGGGCCGATTTCCGGATGTCGTCGATGTGTTCGATGAAGCGCGATGCCGGGGGCACTTTTTTCACCAGCAGATCGGCATTGCCCAAAATAGCCGTCAGCGCATTGTTGAAGTCGTGCGCAATGCCGCCGGCAAGCTGGCCGATCGCCTCCATCTTCTGGGCCTGCTGGAGTTCGAGCTGCAACGCCTCATGCCGCTCCGCCTGGCCTTTACGCTCGCTGATGTCCCGGACGATTCCCGACATCAGAGAGCGGTGTGTCCGCGCATCGACCTGAAATCCGCCCGCCACCCATATCCATCGAATCGCTCCGTCCTTCCGGCGGATGCGGCATTCGAAGGTGAAATTCTCATGTCTGTCGAGCGCCTGAAGACTCAGAGCTTCGACCATCGTGCGGTCTTCATTGATGACATGATCGAGAAACAGGTTGAAATCCCACTCCGGCAAGAGGGTATCGTAGCCGAAAATCCGGTCATGTTCGAGCGTACGGATCGTCGTGTTGGTCACGGGGTCGAACTCCCACCACCCGAGGTGGGTCTTTGCGAGGGTGAAGTCGAGGCGGTCGTGGCTTCGTTTCAGCTCCACCTCCATCTGCTTGCGCTCATCGATGTCAAGCCCGACAGTCACGACGAACGGCACGCCGTCGATCTCGGTTTTTCGCGCATGAACGATGAACCACCTCGTATGCTCACGATTGCCATGCATGCAGATTTTCGCTTCGACCGCCTCCTCGATGTTTTTTTCCAGAACAGCCTTGAACTTGTTCCAGACAACGGGGCGATCTTCGGGATGGACGATCTCGAACGGATCGGAACCATGCAGCTCGGCCTCGCTTTTTCCGAAAACCTGCATCGCATAGCGGTTGAAACCGGTCATCCGCCCTTCGGCATCGAGGATGATAACCGAGCCGGGCGTGGCGTCGAGCAGCGCCTTGAAGACCAGATTGTCCTTTCGCGAGCGGAACTCCTCCTGCTTGGCTTTGGTGACGTCGTGGACAATCACCAGCAACCGGGTGATCCGGCCTTCGGGAGTTGCCACCGGATGGACGAAGTGTCGCCAGTGCCTGCCATCCTTCTCATCGTCGAAAAAGATGTGCCTGCCGGTTCGCAGCACCTCGTCAGCCTTGGCTTTCCTGCTCGCCGCGACTTCCGGCGCACGGTGAACGGAGGCGAGCAATTCGTAGACGTTGCACCCACGAATATCCGGGCCGCTTGCCGGAAAACGGGCGGCGAACACCTCATTGCAATCGAGGAGCGTCCCTTCTGGATCCATCACGAACGCCGGTTCCGGGAAGTACCTGAACAATCCGAAATCCGTGTTTTCAAATGACATGACAAAATGATGATTTGGTGAAACGCCTTTTCCGACCTCTTCGGTCAACTTCAAATATAAAAGCGAATCGCGACTATTCCACGCATCTTCGTTACCGCTCGGGATTGCCGATCATCTGGTTATGATGTCCAGGCCTGGCGCGAAAAGTTTATTGGCCATTCTTTCCAGCGCTTGCTTTACCAGTGAGGCAGTTTTCCGGTTAGGATGCTGCTGTCGAGAATTAAGGAGTCTGGGAGCTGATTCCGGGCACCGGCGGCGGAGCCAAACGTGAACGTTTTCGGCGCCAGAGCCATCTACTCTTTTGTTTTTTTCGATGTAAATGTGAGAATGATCTTTTTGTGAGGAAACCGTTTCAGGCCAGAGCATACAGCGGAAGCCAGGTCCGATTTTCCGGTAACGAGGACACCCTTTTCGCCTGAATCTGAAAAAAGTCGCTCAAGCAATACCGTTGCCGCAAGGAGCTTGACAAGACAGCGTTGTCATATGGTTCGAATCGCAAAAAAATCGATAGATGAGCATGACATACTTTCCCCGAAAATCGCCGCTGATGGAATGGCCTACTTGCCATCGAAATCCGCCCAATTGTTCGGAGTCTCGTACCAGCGGAGGTTTTTGATGGTGACGCCTTCGGGGAGGTTATCCCTGAGCTGGTTGAAGGCCCATTTGGCGAGGCATTCGGCGGTTGGCGGCTCGTCAGTGACCAGTACTCGCGTGTTGCGCTTGAGGATGAATTCGAGGTCTTCGTGGTCGTTTTTCCAGATCGCGAAGCCGTGGTCGAGCACGTCGTGAATCCGCTCCTTCATGATGCGGTGCAGGAACTTGAAATCCATCACCATCCCCTCCTCGGCGTCGCCCTCGCGGTCGATGACCGGCCCTTCGACCGTGGCCACGATGACGCCCCGGTGCCCGTGCAACTGGTTGCAGAAGGTGAAGCTGTTCGGCAGGGTGTGGCCGTAGTCGATCTCGATTTTCCTCGATATGAGCATGGTGTCGCGGGTGTCGTGTTCACGGAAAAATATGTCAAGTGTACGCAAAATTTTTCAGAAAACATGGGGCGGATCGGCGTCGGTTTTCGTGGAAGGATTCGGGATGGCGTCGGGCGAGAGTTTTGCGCTGTTTTGCGTACATTGAGCGACAGTCGAGGACGGTTGGCATTGCCAGATCGGGATTCTCCGCACTTCGACAGCGGGAAACCTTTAGGATTCCGGCGGCGCTATATATCATCATAAAGCCAGTTATCGCGGTGAGTTGCCGCAAGCCATCCAACAGAAAATCATGAGTGTACAGGATATTTGGGCAAGGATTCTTGAAGAAACGCGGTTCGAATGCGGGCGCGAGCCGGAAATCAGTCTGTTTCTGGAGCAGCATATTCTGCGCTACAAGGAGTTCGGCCCGGCGCTGGCGATGCTGCTGTCGGTGAAGCTCGGCTCGAAGCACTTTCCACCGCCGGTGCTGGAGGGGATTTTCGAGGATTTCTACCGGCAGAGTCCCGAAGCGGTAGAGGATGCCGTGTGCGATCTCGTGGCGACGCAGCAGCGCGATCCGGCGGCAGTAAACTATTTCGAGATCATGCTTTTCCTCAAGGGCTACCAGGCGCTCCAGTCCTACCGTCTCGCCCACTGGCTGTGGCGGAACGACCGCAAGTCGCTGGCCTACTTTTTGCAGAACCGCATCTCCGAGGTCTTCGCGGTCGATATTCACCCGGCGGCGAAAATCGGCAAGGGCATTCTGCTCGACCACGCCACGAGCCTCGTCATCGGCGAAACCGCCGTGGTAGAGGACAACGTCTCGCTCCTGCACGAAGTCACGCTCGGCGGAACCGGCAAGGAGACGGGCGACCGCCATCCGAAGGTCGGCAAGTCGGTGATGATCGGCGCGGGCGCCAAGATTCTCGGCAACATCCACATCGGCGAAGGGGCGAAGGTCGGCGCTGGCAGCGTGGTGCTCGACGACGTACCGCCGCACTACACGGTCGCGGGCGTACCGGCGCACATCGTGGGCCGCACCGAATCCCCCGAACCCGCCCTCGACATGAACCAGCGCCTCGTCTTCCCGGAAAAGAAAAAGCCAAAAGGCGAAGAGCGCCCGTGCTCGTGAACGCATGATGCGCGATCGTTGAGTTGACCGCATCGGCCACGCTTCCTGCACGACCGCGACATCGCGAAAGCTGACGTGCTTCCGTCGATTGACGACGCGAAGGGTTGGTTTTCGGAGAAACGGTAGGGGAAAGTCTGCTTGCCGTCGCGTTAAATCGGAAATCGAGAAGTGACGACACAAACGTGTAAGGGCAACCGCAAGGGTTGCCCCTACGATTTTCCTGTATTTGATGCGATTTCGATCGAGGGGAAAAACTACCCGCGCACATCCCCGACACCTTCACGAATTCATCCGCAGCAGCAAATCGGTTCCGCGAAGCACGGCGAGTTCGTCGATGACGCTGATTGCGCGGAGTTCGGAGGCGATGATCCGGCTGTTGCCGCCGGTGGCGATCACCTCGGGCGCTGGCTGACCGGAGTCGCGGGTCAGCTCGTCAGCAATGGCATCGATCAGCCCTTCGATCTCTTTGACCACTCCCCAGAAAATTCCACTCCTGATGCACTCCTCCGTCGAGCGCCCGAGCAGGTTTGCCGGTTTGTCGATGCGCACCTGCGGCAGTTGCGCGGTTCTCGAATGCAATGCTCCCGACATCATGTCGATGCCCGGCATGATGAGGCCGCCTCGGTAGGCTCCCGACGAGTCGAGCACGTCGAAAGTGATGGCCGTGCCAATATCGACGGCGATAACCGGCTTTCCTGCAAAGAGATGGCGGCTCCAGGCGCACAGGGCGAGTCGATCCGCGCCGAAGGTGTGCGGCGTTGCGTAGTCGAGCCGGAAGGGCAAACGGAGAACGCTGCCGATGGTCAGCACCGGCACGGAGAAGAGCGATTCGAGCAGCGCCGAACATTCGGCGGCGGCATCGGGCACAACGCTGCAAATGGCTATGGCCTGCGGAGTTCCGTGCCTGCGGGACAGATCGGCGAAGAGGTCGCGCATCGCATCGGAATCGGCAATCTGCGCCGTCGGCACAGACTCCACGAACGGCTCTTCATCACGGATGAAGAGCGCCAGCGTCGCGGTCGTGTTGCCGATGTCAACCACCAGCCTCGTCAATGCGCTGGCCGATGCGCTCCGGGAACTCTGCATGAATAATACGCCAGACGACGAATTATGGCCGTTTGACCGGCAAGCCCGTCTTTGCCGACAGCGTCGAGAGCAGCTTGTCCGAGTTCGGAAGTCCGAACTTGCCCTCGGTCACGTTGATCGAATCCCGAAGACCGGCATTCTTGGCGACGATGAAGATTTTCGCCGGAGGATTGTAGGTCACCGGCTCCTGATAGATCGAAACGATGTCCTTCAGGAGGAACATCTTCCTCTGCCCGTTGCGGAAACGGTATTCGACTCGATCAGGCGAGAGCGCGACGGAATTGCCGTCGTTGCCGTGTTTGGCAAAGAATTTCGTGTTGACATACGACGGCACGCCAAGCGCGAAGGTGGTCATGATGACCAGAAGCGAAGTTTTCCAGAAACAGCCGAAATCGACCCCGTAGCTGAACTTGCCGAAACGGTAGAAAACGGCCCAGCCTCCGGCGAGAAAGAGCATGGCGAGAGTCCAGGTGACGTAATAGTAGTAATCGAGCCACCAGCCGGGAAAGGAGATCGGGTACTGGAAGAGTTCAGTCATGGGCGAACCTTGTAAAATTACTTGTTATCTTGATCGACAATAATACGGCTTTTCAGCCGATAAACGCAAAGCCGTTCCAAATATCACCAGAACCGGAAGATCAATGAAATCATACCACAAAGAGCTCTGGATGGAGGTTCCCTCCCGAATGGATTTCGTCAACATCACCCGCGACGTTTCGCGTGCGCTCGACGAGAGCGGCATCCGCGAGGGGCTGTGCCTGGTCAACGCCATGCACATCACCGCCTCGGTCTTTATCAACGACGACGAGTCGGGGCTGCACGCCGACTACAAACAGTGGCTCGAAGCGCTCGCGCCGCACGACCCGTCGCGCTACCGCCACAACCGCACCGGCGAGGACAACGGCGACGCGCACCACAAACGCCAGATCATGGGCCGCGAAGTCGTGGTAGCCGTCACCAAAGCCCAGCTCCACCTCGGCCCCTGGGAACAAATCTTCTACGGCGAATTCGACGGCCACCGCCGCAAAAGGGTACTCATCAAAATCATCGGAGAATAATCTCCACTCCCCCGTCCATCGCGTCCATCAAAGTCCATCAAGTCCACAACGTCCACATCCTGCATTCTCCCAATAAAAAAAGGCCCGCTTTCGCAGGCCTTTTTTTTCTTTTCACACCAACGCTCAGTGCTCGAAAAGCATCTCGGAGTAGGTCGGGAGCTGCCAGCGGCTGCGGTCAACCTGACCCTCGATTTTGTCGGCCACTTCGCGAATGGCGTTCATGCAGGGCAGAAGCCTTGCCGAGCAGAAATCGGCTTTGTCGATCTCGCTCTCCTCTTCCTCCATCTCTTCGATAGTCTCTTCGAGAATGGCGGTCAGATCGATCAGCTTCGACAGATTTTCAGCCAGTGACTTGAGGTGTCCTGCCTGGCTCTTGAATGCATCGTCAGACAGACCGATGGACTCTGCGGCTGCCACCAGGTTGTTGAACGAGCTGGCAATGTCTCCCTGATACTCGGAAGCATCCGGGATAACCATGGTCTTGATCATGAGCAGGAGCGTACGGGCCTCGATGTCGATGCCCTTGACGTAGCGCTCGATGCGAACGTTGTAGCGGGAGTCGATCTCCTCGGCGGTCAGGACGCCATACTTGACGAACATGGCGATGGTGTCCTTGTCGGTCCAGGCGCGAACCGATTCCGGGGTGTTCTTCATGTTCGGCAGACCACGCTCGGCGGCAGCCCTCTGGAGGTCTTCGCTGTAGTTGTCGCCAGGGTAGCGCACAGCCTTGGTGGCAGTGATGCCTTCGCGCACGGCGGCGAGAATGGCGTCCTCTTTGGACATGCCGCCGTCGATCTTGACGAGAATTTCAGCGTTCAGGTCATCGACCGCTTCTGCCATGAGGGTGTTGAGCACCGTGTTCGGCACGGAGATCGGCTGGCTGGAGCCGACGGCGCGGAACTCGAACTTGTTGCCGGTGAAGGCGAAGGGCGAGGTACGGTTACGGTCGGTGTAGTCCTTGTTGAGCACCGGTACGTGGCTGAGGCCGAGGTCGAGCAACTGCTTCTCGGTCTTGAGATCGACCTTGCCGCTCTCGATAGCGTCGAGCACCTTTTCGAGCAGATCGCCAAGGAAGACCGTGACGACAGCCGGAGGAGCCTCGTTGGCGCCAAGACGGTGGTCGTTGCCGATGCTGGCGACCGAAGCGCGGAGAATTGCGGCGCGCTTGAGTACGCCCTTGAGCACGGCGACAAGGAAGACGAGGAAGCTGATGTTGGACTCGGGAGTGTCACCGGGATCGAGGAGGTTCATGCCGCCGTCGATGCCGATCGACCAGTTGTTGTGCTTGCCGGAGCCGTTGATGCCTGCGAAGGGCTTTTCAAACAGCAGCATGGCGAAGCCTTTCTTTTCAGCCACCTTGCGCATGACCTCCATCACCAGCAGGTTGTGGTCGGAGGCGATGTTGGCCTGCTCGAAGATCGGAGCGAGTTCGAACTGGTGCGGGGCCACCTCGTTATGACGGGTCTTGGCCGGAATGCCGAGCAGGAAGAGCTCTTCCTCGACCTCCTGCATGAATTCGAGGACGCGATCCGGGATGGAACCGAAGTAGTGGTCTTCGAGCTGCTGACCCTTCGGCGGCAGAGCGCCAAGCAGGGTGCGGCCAGTCATGACCAGATCAGGACGCTGCGTATAGAACTTCTTGTCGATCAGGAAGTACTCCTGCTCAGGACCTGCATAGGTATTGACCCTTGCCACGCCGGTGATGCCGAGCGTGTCGAGCAGACGGATGGCCGCCTTGCTGACGGCATCCATCGAACGCAGAAGCGGAGTCTTTTCGTCGAGCGCCTCGCCGTGATAGGAGATGAAAACGGTCGGGATGCAGAGGGTCATGCCCTTGCCGCCCTTCATGAGGAACGCCGGGCTGGAGGGATCCCATGCGGTGTAGCCGCGGGCCTCGAAGGTCGAACGCATACCGCCCGACGGGAAGCTCGATGCGTCAGGCTCGCCCTGGATGAGCTGCTCGCCCGAGAAACGCTCGATCACGCTGCCATCTTTCTCGGTGGTGAGGAAGGCGTCATGCTTCTCGGCGGTAGTGCCGGTCATCGGCTGGAACCAGTGGGTGTAGTGGGTGGCACCATGCTCCATCGCCCACTCTTTCATGCCGTGGGCAACGACGCCCGCGATGTCGGCGGGAAGCTTCTTGCCTGCCTTGATCGTCTCCTGCAAAGCCTTGAACACCTCTTTGGGAAGCCTGTCGCGCATGGCTTCGGTGCCGAAGGTCAATGCGCCATAATAGGACGCCACTGTTTTTTTGCTCTCGTTACTCAAGAGATCCTCCTTTACTTGTTATTTGAACGTGATTGATACACCCTTGTGATGATAATTACTTGCGGGATTTCTTCTCGTCGAAGGTGATCAGCACCTGCCGGTCCTGCAGGTTGTTGCGAACGATCTCGGCGCTGATCCGGTTGTTTTTCTTCATTTGCGAAAGCACGAAGCTTGTATTGGTTCCCTGCACGCCGGGCCAGCTCTGGATGCGCGACAGGAACCGTTCGAGCGAAGCGGTGTTGTGCGTCATCACTTTGAGGATGTGTGAGCCTTCGCCGGTGACGGAGTAGCACTCCATGATCTCCTCCTCTTTCAGTACATGCTCCATGAACGACTTGTAGTGCTTCGAGGAATCGACGCGAACGCGAACGAAGGCCTGGATGTCGAAGCCGAGCTGACGCTCGTCGACCTCCATCGTGAATCCCTTGATGATGCCATTCTTCTGAAGCTTGTCGAGGCGCTCGCTGACCGAGGGAATCGACAGGCCAACGACCTCGGCGAGTTCGCTCAGCCGTATCCGGCCATTACCACCGAGAGATTCGATGATTTTGAGGTCTATGAGGTCGAGGTGTCCTGACATAAAAAGAATCTTCGATTTTGTAGGAAATTAATGAAATCCAAGAAATAAACAAGCTTGATCTAAATAAAAGGGGATTTTATCAGCCATTTTCCTAAAATATTTAGGGCAACTCTTTGATCAATCGCGCCATTATTCTGACAGGCATCTTGGTATTTGCAAACGAGAATGTAAGTTAATAATCTATGTCTCTCAACCGCATTCTCGCACGGTGCGTCCGCAGAGTACCCGTGGCTGATCGAGACTTCAGGTTGCCGTAATTCATACCGATCTTAAGTACGTCATGAAGGAAGTATCCAGAAAATTCTCCGCTGATGATAGTCAATCGCCGAATCCCTCAGGTCGATTGATTCCGCAACCGCAAAGGGATGGACGTCCAGCCTTTCTCGACCTGCGTTTCGTGGTGAAGGAGTCGCTCAATCTCGGATTCCGGTGGTTCGACGAAATGGACAGAATGCTCCAGAATTTCAAGGAGGAGGAACCTGAGAAAAAGGGTGAACCTGAAAACAAAGAGGGAGAAGAAGAGGCAAACGCCCCATCGTGACCTCCACCGGGCGGAATATCCCGGTTCATTCACGCTTTCGCGATAGAGCGGCAAATCCTTATATTCTGCAATATTTTTCAGCATCTTCAACCTCAAGCAACTCAAGCAACGTTGAAAGTAGCCATATTCGGAGCCGGTGTCGCCGGTCTCAGCGCGGCCATCGAACTGGTCGAGCGCGGTTATACCGTCGAGCTGTACGAAAAGCGCAAGGTACTCGGTGGAAAAGTTTCGGTCTGGAAAGACAGTGACGGCGACTCGATAGAGTCCGGTCTGCACATCGTGTTCGGTGGTTACGCCCAGCTTCAGGAGTATCTGAAAAGGGTCGGGGCGGCGGACAACTACCAGTGGAAGGAACACTCGCTCATCTACGCCGAACCGGACGGCAAGCAGTCGTTCTTCAAAAAAGCCAACCTCCCCAGCCCCTGGGCCGAGGTGGTCGGCGGCCTGCAGGCGGACTTCCTCACCATGTGGGACAAGATTTCGCTCATCAAGGGTCTCTGGCCCGCGCTTGCCGGAAACGAGGAGTATTTCCGCAGCCAGGATCACATGACCTACTCCGAGTGGCACCGTCTGCACGGCGCGTCTGAAAATTCGCTTCAGAAACTCTGGAAGGCGATCGCGCTTGCCATGAACTTCATAGAGCCGAACGTCATCAGCGCTAGGCCCATGATCACGATCTTCAAATATTTCGGCACGAACTACGCCGCCACGAAATTCGCCTTCTTCCGTAAAAATCCCGGCGACTCGATGATCGAGCCGATGCGCCAATACATCCAGAGCAAGGGCGGGCGCATCTTCATCGACGCACGACTTTCGCGCTTCGAGCTGAACGACGACCAGACCGTCAAACGCGCCGTGCTCAGGGACGGCCACACCATCGAGGCAGACGCCTACATCTCGGCCCTGCCGGTGCACACCGTCAAGAAAATCGTGCCGAACGAGTGGCTTCAGCACGACTACTTCCGCAACCTCCACCAGTTCACCGGCAGTCCGGTGGCCAACTGCCAGCTCTGGTTCGACAAGAAGATCACCGACACCGACAACCTGATGTTCTCGCAGGGCACCACCTTCGCGACCTTCGCCGACGTCTCGCTCACCTGCCCGGACGACTTCCAGGCGGGCATGGGCAGCGCGACCGGTGGCAGCGTGATGAGCCTCGTGCTCGCCCCGGCGCATCAGCTCATGAGCCTGCCGAACGAGGTGATTACCGAGATGGTGATGAAGGAGATTCACGACCGCTTCCCGATGTCGCGAGGCGCGAAGCTGCTCAAATCGACCATCGTCAAGATTCCCGAATCGGTCTACAAAGCGGTGCCGGATGTCGATCAGTACCGCCCCGACCAAGTCAGCCCGATCCGCAACTTCTTCCTCGCGGGCGACTACACCGACCAGCACTACCTCGCCTCGATGGAGGGCGCAGCCCTCAGCGGCAGGCAAGTCGCCGAAAAGCTGCACCAGCGGATGGGAAGGTGAGAAAGAGAGATCGGGGACGGCCGACCATTCTTTTTGTTATTTCAGATATTCTGTAGGGACGGCTCTTGTGGCCGTCCTGCCTTCGCGACGCATCGCGGCACCACGCATGGGGATGAGCGGGCATAAAACCCGCCCCTACAATCGAAATCGTCTTCCCGCCAATCTCCCGGAGAACCTTGCATGAACGCCCGACGCGACAATCTGCTGATCATTTTCTCGAAGAATCCCGTCGCCGGGCTCGTCAAGACGCGGCTTGCAGCCTCGATTGGCGAGGCCGAGGCACTGAGCGTCTACGAGCAGCTCCGCGAGCTCACGAGAGAGGCCACCGAGACCGTCGCTGCCGCGAAGGTTGTGAGCTATGCTGATTTCATTCCCGAATCCGACCTGCTCTTGACTGGCTACGCGGAGGCGTGGCTCCAGCAGGGCTGCGACCTCGGCGAGCGGATGCACAACGCCTTCGTGAAAGGCTTCTCCGTCGGCTTCAGCCGCGTCGCGCTCATCGGCACCGACTGCCCCGAGATCACGCCGTTCATCCTCGATCTCGCGTTTCAGAAACTCGACGATTGCGACCTGGTGCTCGGCCCGGCGCGTGACGGCGGCTTTTATCTCTCGGCCCTGAAGCACCCATTCCCGGAGCTTTTTCTCGACCGAACCTGGAGCACGTCGAGCGTGCTGAACGATTCGCAGCGCATCGCTCGCGAGCACCAGAGATCGTGCGAGCTGCTCCCGGCGCTCTCGGACATCGACACCTTCGACGACCTCAAAACGAGCGGCTTATGGACTCCGAACCGCGTCTGAGCATCGTCATCCCGGCCTGGAACGAGGAGAAGGGAATCGCCCGCGCACTCGAAACGCTGCTCGGGTTGACGACGGGGCGAGGTGACACCGAAATCATCGTCAGCGTCTCGGGCGACGACCGCACCGAAGCGATTGCCCGAACGTTTCCCGTGACCATCTGCCGTTCCGCAAAAGGGCGCGCCGTGCAGATGAACGCTGGCGCGAAAATTGCGTCAGGCATGGTGCTGTATTTTCTTCACGCTGACACCACGCCGCCGCCCACCTTCCGCGACGACATTCTAGCCGCCATCGGGCGGGGCGCGGAGGCCGGATGCTTCCAGATGACCTTCGACGACGCCGACTGGCTCATGCAGCTCTACGGCTGGTTCACGCAATTCCCGCTCCCCGTCTGCCGTGGCGGCGACCAGTCGCTTTTCATCACGCGGGAGCTGTTCGAGCGCATCGGGGGTTTCGACGAGCGGTTGCAGATCATGGAGGATATCGAGATCATCGAGCGCATCCAGCGCCACGCCGAATTCCACATCCTCGACTCGACGGTCGTCACCTCGGCACGGAAATATCACGCCAACGGCACCATCCGCTTGCAAACGATTTTCGGCACAATCCATCTGATGTACGCCCTCGGCTTCAGCCAGGAGGAGATGGTGAAGTTTTACCGTGATTCGATCCGATAAAAATCCCGCCGCGCAAAGCCACGTCTATATCGCTTCATACTCACGCACGACACGATTTTTCGATTATTATCACTATATTTAAAGCATAAAAATTCCAACAGGAGCGATACTCCGCAAGGATAACCATCTACGTAATTCTCTTCAATCTACACCACTATGGCTACAGAAGAAACCAACAAACCCGCCGCCGGAGCGCCGGAGAGCAACGTCGGCAACGGCGATATGGCCCATCTGATCGGCAACATGGGCATTCTCATCGACTCGACCATCGAGACCGTTCAGGGAATGCTGAGCAACGTCAGCTCCGCCACCGGCCAGATCGTCGAAGGGGTAACCGCCACGGTCAACTCCGACACGGTCAAGGGGATTATCAGCAACGTCAGCACGGCCACCAACCAGCTCATCGAAGGGGTTACCACCACAGTCAACTCCGACGCGGTCAAAGGCATCCTCAACAACGTCAACTCGGTTTCCGGCCAGATTATCGAAGGGGTCACGAGCACTTTGAATTCGGAGCAGATTCAGAACTCGTTCAACGAGCTTGGCAAGTTCTGGGCGGGCATGATCTCGAACCTGAACGAGACCGTCAGCACCGGCCAGGTCAAGAACCTCTTCGACAACGTCAGCGCAGGCATCAACCAGCTTGCAGGCGGCATCTTCTCGCAGGGCATGCCTCCGATGTTCATGGGCAGCGGCAGCGGCAGCGAAGACAAGAAAAAGATTGTGCAGCAGATTCCGGTAACGCTTACCGCGTCAAAGCCAGCCGCTCCCGCCCCAGAAAACAAACCGGAAGCGTAATCGCAGCCATTCATTACCGAAAGGCTTCAGATTTTATGACCAGGGCGGGATTCACAACCTCGCCCTGTTTTTTTTCGGATCGATCCGTCCACCATGCGTTCAGGGCGGCAATAAAACCCGCCCCTACAGAATAATTGTCAATTATCCATTGTCAATTATCCCTTCGCCGAACGCCGGTGTGCCCGAACCCGCCTTCGCCCCTCGCGGTTTCGCTCAGCGAATCAACCTCCTCGAACACCACGTGATCGACCTTCGCAACCACCATCTGCGCGATGCGGTCGCCGTGGTTGACCGTGAAGGGTTCACGCCCGTGATTGATGAGGATGACGCCTACCTCGCCGCGATAGTCGGCGTCGATGGTCGCGGGGGAGTTGGGCAGTGAGATCAGGTGGCGGAGCGCCAGCCCGCTCCTCGGCCTGAGCTGCGCCTCGTGCCCCTCGGGCAGCTCGATGGCGAAACCGGTGGGAATCAGCGCCGACGCGGCGGGCGCGACGGTCACCGGCGCGTCGAGGCAGGCCGAAACATCCATCCCGGCAGCGTGAGCGGTGGCATAGACCGGCAGGATCGCCTTTTGATTGAGTCGAACTATTTTTACCTTGATCATCGAATGGTGCTGAAGTTGTTAGAAGATTGTGTCAACATATTTTTACAACAAGTGATTCGAGCCTGTATTTTCTTTGACATTCTGAACGGAGCAAAGCGAAGTGAAGAATCCAGTTTTCTTAATTGATTGAGTCACAATACATTATAAAAATCTTCTGGATTCTTCGCCCGATCCGACAACTGTCGGAACAGACTCAGAATGACAGGCAAAATCGAGCAATCAACAATTGTGCAATCCTTTATACGACAAGCGCTGAACCTGCTACGCATTTCATTTCGCACTGAATATATGAAATCATGACCTTGACCGCACCCATTCAACCGGTTTACGCGCTCGCTTTCGGCGCTCATCCCGACGATGTCGAACTTGCCTGCGGAGCGACGCTCCTCAAAATCATGGACGAAGGCCAGATGGTGGCCGTCTGCGACCTGACCGCCGGGGAGATGGGCACGCTCGGCACCGCTGAAACCCGCCGCATGGAGGCCGCGCTCGCCACCGAACGCATGGGTTACGCGGCGCGGGAGCAGCTCGACCTCGGCGACTCGGAGCTGTTCTATTCCAAAGAGAACCTGCACAAAATCATCCGCATCATCCGCAAATACCAGCCGGAAACGGTCATCTGCAATCCACCGGACGAGCGCCATCCCGACCACATGAAGGCCTCGCGCCTCATTTACGACGCCTGCTACTACGCCGGGCTGCGCAAGATCGAGACCTTCGACGGCGACGGCCTTCCGCAAACCGCCCACCGTCCGCGACATTTGCTCTATTACATCCAGTTCAAACAGCTCGACCCGGACATCATCGTGGATGTGTCCTCGACCTTCGAGCGTTCGCGGGGCGGCATCGAGGCGTTCGGAACGCAGTTCCACCGCAAGGAGGGAAGCAACGAACCGCTGACGATGATCAACCGCAAGGAGTTCCTGCCGGGCCTCGAAGCCCGCGCCAGAGCCTTGGGCGAGCAGATCGGCGCGATGTACGGCGAGGGATTCCTCCTGCCAACGGCGCTCGCCGTGGAACAGTTCACCTGCGTCTTTCCCGTCCGCACCTGAAACCAGACAAGATCGCCATGCGCAAATCGCTGTACGCCTTATTCTTTCTCATCTTGACGCTGCTTGCAGGCTGCGGCCAGAAATCGCAGAACAAGCATCCCGACACCATCGTGGTGGCGCTCTCCGCCGATTTCGACCACCTCAATCCGCTGCTCATCCAGATGTCGCTCGCCCGCGAGGTGTGCACGATGATCTATCCGTCGCTGGTCAGGCCGTCGTTCGACGAGAAAATCGGCGCGATCACCTACCAGCCGAACGCCGCCGAGCGCTGGGAGTTCTCGCCGGACAGGCGGAGCGTCACCTTTCACCTCAACGGCAAGGCCGTCTGGGAGGATGGCAAGCCGCTCACCTCGAAGGATTTCAGCTTCTCCTACCGCCTCTACGCCGACCCCAACGTAGCAAGTAGCCGACAGGACTATCTCAACGACCTGCTCCTCGAGCCCGACGGATCGATCGATTTCGACAGGGCGGTCGAGACGCCGGACGACAAGACGCTGGTGCTGCATTTCAACAAGCCGATGTCGGAAAGCATCGTGCTCGACCACTTCAACGACCTGATGCCGGTCGCCGAGCATATCTTCCGCTCGATCCCCGCCGCCGAACTCCGCCAGCAAGCGGCCACGCTGCCGGTCGTCGGCACCGGCCCGTTCAAAGTGAAGGAGTGGCGGCGGCAGTCGAAGCTGACGCTCGTCTCCAGCCCTACATCGGTGCTGCCCCATCCGGCGGCGACGCCCGGCGTGACCTTCATGATCGTGCCGGAGTACACCACGCGGCTCGCGATGCTCAAATCCGGCCAGATCGACGCGCTCGTCTCGGCGGGCGGCATCAATCCGAAAGACGCCTCGGAGCTGGCGCGGAGCAACCCGGAGATTTCGATCATCCCGGTGGCCAACCGCTATTTCGACAGCGTCGTCTGGCTGAACATCGACGGCGAAGCGTGGCGAAACCGGAAAGTCGTGCAGCCAAACCGCTTCTTCGGCGACCCACGGGTGCGACAGGCGATGAGCTACACCATCGACCGGCAGGCGATCATCGACGGCTTCATGGGGCCGGAGCACGCCACCATCGTCAACACCACGCTCTCGCCCGCCTACACCTCGATCATCGACCAGTCGCTGCCCGCCTACGGGTACGACCCCGGCAAAGCGCTCGTCCTGCTCAAAGAGGCTGGCTGGACGCCGGGGCCGGACGGCATTTTGCAGAAGAACGGCGTGAAGTTCTCCTTCGAACTCGCCGCCCCGACCGGCAATCCGAGGCGCAACTACGCGGCCACGATCATCCAGCAGAACCTCCGCGAGATCGGCATCGACTGTAAGCTGAAGTTCGACGAGTCGCTCATGTTCAACAAAAACCAGAACCAGTACCGCTACAACGCCGCCCTCTCCGGCCTCGCCGCCGAAACGTTGCCCTTCCAGCTCGTCATCTGGGGATCGAACTTCGAGAAAAAACCCTTCAACTCCAGCGCCTTCCAGAACGCCCAACTCGACCGCATCGTCACCAAACTGACCGGCCCGCTACCGGAAGCTGAACAGGCAAAGCTTTGGAAAGAGTACCAGCGGATTCTCTCGAACGAGCAGCCACGAACCTTCCTGTATTATTATGATGAGCTTGAGGGATTCAACAAACGGGTCAAGAATGTGAGATTGAGCCTGCTGGCGACGCTGGGGAATATGTATGACTGGAAGGTGGAGAAGAATTGATGAAATCCACGCTATTGAAACGCTCAACTTTCAATTTTCAGAAACTTGCAGAAGTCATCTCTCCTATGATTTTTAAGGTTTGCGCTTTTGTTATTTTTTAATTATTACCGATAACGGTTGACGCTATGGCAAGTGCGGGATTAAATTGTTGCTAAACGGTCTGCCAGCACAAATGTAAGTAAAGATTCCAAATGTTTCAACGAACACGCATACCCGCATTTGCTATAGCGTTTGTTAGTGGCAGTTATTTTTTATCTTTCCAAGTCCACCATTTTAGTTTCTCGCTATCTTGTTTGTTTGTCGGTGTTTCTGCAAAATACACGGCACACCTAAAAACATAAAGCAAACATCTGTCTTGAATACAACCAGCAAATTGGTTAGAGTTGTCAAAAAGTACTTGTGGGTCTTTGCCTTTTAAGTCGTCAATATGTCTAATACCGATGTTGTATAAGTCTGTTGCGATAGATTTACCAACACCCGGAATTGTTGTCAATGCTTTTATTGTCTGCGCTGTTGTCATTACAGTTTAACGTTGTCGTTTTCGTCAAGTTTCCAAAACGGATTGTAAGCAACTTCAAATAAATGCCCGTCCAAGTCTTTAAAATAACCGCTGTAACCGCCCCAATAAACTTTTTGTGCAGGTTTTACAATTGTTGCACCATGTTTTGCAACCGTTATTAGAATGTCTTCAACTTCTTTTTCCGATTTTGTGTTGTGCGAAATTGTCAGCCCCGAAAATGTTGTCGGTTGGTATGTCAATGTCGTGTCGTCCGCAAGATCGTGTCGTGGGTGTAAAGCCAAAATAATTCCGCCTAAGTCAAATAAGGCTAAACCGTCCATACTTTTGTCGGACTTTTTCCAACCAAGCCCTTTTTCGTAAAAGGCTAACGATTTCTCAAAGTCGTCAACGCCAAGCGTTATTAAATTCAGTTTTTGTCGCATAATTTCTGTCTGTTTATGAGTGTCTGTCGTAATAATTGCCACTAACGTTTTGGCGCTTGGCGCAGTGGCGGATTTCGGAGCACGAAACTGTCAATACACCACAAATGTTGATGCGAGGTAGAATGTTCAATTAACCACGTCACCCGCCATTGAGCCAAACGCCTGTTAGCTGTAGTGCTATTCTTCTGTATGTAAGAGGTCAAGGAGTTTATAATTTGGCTTTTTAAAATACGGATACTTGATATTGAACTTGGTCATAGAATCTTCGTTGTCAACAAAAACAGTCAATTCGGGGTCTGTAAGTTGTCCTGTGATTATTTGTGCAAAAACGTCTACGGTATAAATTCTATAATCAGAATTATACATATAAAATGTTGGTGTATTAATTATAAAAATGCCCTCGATTTCGTATCCTGAAATTGATGGCTCTGATTGAACATACATTGATTTATTGTGAAAGTCTAATTGTGGTAAGTTTTCGCTTGCCCACTTTATTTTATTGGCTATTTGCTTATTGTAGCCCTTGTCTTTTGTGAAATTACTAAAGTCATTCTTTTGTGTCATCATGTCGTAACGACCTTGCAAATGCTTACTGTCAGCAATATAAATTTTCTTATTGTCATGGCTTATAATTATGAAATCTATTTCGCCTACATCTTTAATTAATAAACTCAAGTTCCCATTTTCTGTAACGATGTTTGTAACGTTACGATGAAAAGGTAATTTTATTTCTCTAACTTTTTTTTCCACTTCATCATCCAACCATTTATCGTGTTCATCTTCTTTTGAGTGTACATATTCCTTAAAGCATTTGTTTGCAATCCATTCATCGGGTGCTTTTCCCCATGGAATAGCGTTTGTCGCAAGTTGAATTATGCTCTCTGTAAAACCATTTCGACCAATTACTGCAAAATCTTCTCCTCCAATATTCCATATGGTTATAGGTCTATAAAGGTAGCGATACATCGTTTGAGGCTTGCAAGCCAAATCATGTAGCTTTAACTTGTTTGTTCTATCAAGAGTTAATCCTTTAAATAATATTCTGGCTTGGTCTGGATTAGCTGCAAACATTGACTGTACGCTTAACGGAAGACTTTCCCAACCAAAACCGCAATACTTTCCGCCCTTACTTTCATTCATTTTGTGAATTTCTGCAATAACAGTTGTCAGAAATTCATATTTTAAACCAAAGCATTTTTCTATTGCTTTTTTTAAATCCTCAATAGCTTTTTCGTCTACTACATGTTTAAAAGAATGAATGCCGTTGCTTTCTTGAATTTTTTCTATGATAAAGTCATAGTGATGCTTATGACTGAAAATATATTGATTGTTTTCATCAAATTTCACTTCCACGACATCTTCAATCATGTCTTGTTCGGCATACATGTTGGCGTCATAGAAAATCATGTCACCTAAAAAAACTAACTCGTTTAATTTCTTTTTTGCCCTGTCCAGAAATTTATCATCATGTTTTTCTTCATTATGAAGTTTAATGTCACATGCTTGTTCAAGTATCCATTTTAAAATTCGCCTGTAAACCGCAATGTATTCTTCAGTAATTCCTTTTGGGTAATGATTTTTATTACCAAACAATGCAAGTTCTATTGCTTGTTCATGTTGTGACAGAACTAATTGGTAAAATCTTACAGAAGTCTCGGAGTGGCAAAGGTCTAAAAATTTGTCACAGAAAAAGTTGAAGGAAAATGTAACTGCTTTTCTTGCAATGTCATGGTCGGTGTAAGGCCCTGGGCCGAAATTGTCTAATAGAAGTTTCGATAATTCAGGTCTATATTTTACTTCAGGTGAAGCGTCACCTTTGTATATTGTCAAATGCTTAATTTTAAATTCTTCCATTGTCGTGATTGTTTTTCGTCAGAGCATTACAGCCAACTTGTTTATCTGCGCTACTCTATAGCGCCTTACATGCCATATTGGACGAATAAGCGCAACAAAGTAACGTGTTACTGATCCAACCTCATCTCAAGAACAACATTCAAGCACTTCTGGGCACATCGACAATCTATCATGACAAACGTAACATCAAAGAGCATCCAAAGCCGTCTCGAAAGGGGTACAAAACAAGCCCGACGGTAAGGCTTACAAAATATATGTACGAATATTACGCCTGATTTCCAAAGGATTCGAGTGGCTTGCCGCGTCGCTGCGCTCCTTGAAATGACAGGTTGCGCGACGGACGCGGGATTGTGCCTGACGACAGTTCGAGTTTTTCGAGATTCATCAGGTTTATCAGCGGCGCGATCAAATCGACCTGCTCGCACGGTTTTGAATCAGAATGAAATCATCGAGGAGTTGCCCGATTTTGATAAAGAGGATATTCTGGCGGCACACAAATATGCCAGCCAAATGTTCGACCATCCCGTTAGCGCGGCATGACTGTCTCACCAGCCTAATCATCCAGTCAACATTTCTGTCCAACTCATCCGCCGCGCACCATCTCGTAACTTCCGATAATCAGCGGCAACTCCGGAACTGCGACTCTCTCCCCATTTTCGCAATTTCTACAATGAATCGCAGCTCTGACTTTTTTTTGCAGATTATGAAAATCGGAATCTCCTGTCATCATATCTACGGCGGAAGCAGGGCGATGGCTACCGAGTTGGGGAAGGCGCTCGCCATGAAGGGTTACACGGTGCACTTTTTCAGCCAGGCGACCCTGTTCAGGCTTGGCATATATTCGCGCAACATCCATTGCCACGAGATCGAGGCGCATGTGGCTGTGTGATTTATGGCGCTGGTCTGCATACGTCACGTGACGTATCGTGTACAGCTGAGGCGCTCTCGCCGGAAATGATCCGCAACGAGCTGTTGCATGTACAGCAAAGCATCCTGATTCATAAGAAAGATGGTCGCCGTTACATCACCCCGTCACAACCGGCGTTGCACGCCTAGAAAATCTATCCGGTGATAAGCAAAAAAAACTCAGCGCTACACCCTTTTTTGATCAAATGACGAGCCACGTCACCGTACCGAATTGTAGTGCCCATTTTCAAGGGCACAGCCGCGTTGCTGTTGCCTTTGCTGGAGTTTTTGTATGAAGTCGGGACGAGGGTTAGGATATTCCATTCGAGTTTTGACGCAACCCCGCCAATGAGTGCCCCCTGTTATTCTCCCCTACCGCACCTCCTGCCAGTCGCGGGCGTAGCGGAAGTCGGCGCCCTGGGTGCGGCCTGAGATTTTGGCGATGATGGGCATCATGCGTTTGTACTGGTTCCGCACCACCATGCTCCGCACCCGCTGGTAAAAGGCGGGGTCGACTCCTTCAGCGAGAACGGCTTCGCGATCCATGCGTTCCTCGATCATCATGTAGAGTAGACGGTCAACCGCGTCGTAGCTGAAGCCGAGATCGGCTTCGTCGCTTTGGCCCTCCCAGAGGTCGGCGGATGGCGGCTTGTCGATGAGCGGCGCGGGTATGCCGAGGTGTCGTGCAAGGCCGAAAAGCTGCGTCTTGTAGAGGTCGCCGATGGGGTTGACCGCCGAGGCCATGTCGCCGAACATCGTGCCGTAGCCAAGCATCAGTTCGGTCTTGTTGCTCGTGCCAAGCACCAGCCGTCCATCCCGAGCCGAGACGTCGTAGAGGCAGAGCATCCGCGACCGCGCCATGACGTTGCCTCGTCGCAGGCGGCTGGCGTCGGGGCGCGTCGCGAAAAAGGCATCGACCACCTCCGTCACCGGCGTAACTTCGGCGCGGATGCCGAGGCGATCCACCATCAACTGCGCGTGGTCGAGGCTCTCCTGGCTGCTCGTTTTGTAGGGCATCAGCAGCGCCAGCACATTCTCCGCGCCAAGCGCCCGGGCAGCCAGCTCGCACACCACCGCCGAATCGATGCCGCCCGAAAGGCCGAGCACCACCGAGCCGAAGCCGAACTTCCTGATCTCGTTGCGGATGAAGGGGATCAGGATCGCTTCGACGAGGCTGTAATCGAGATGTATGTCTTGCGGTTGCATGGGGATCGATGGTCAGAAAGAGGTGAAAAAACGGATAAGCCCGCCCTGAAGCAGAAATGAGATGATAGCCGCCGTCGTGATCAGCAGCGCCGATTTGCCGAAAAATGGTTCGATCTCCGGAATTTCGTCGCCGAGCATGGTCAGCATTCCGAGGCGAGCGATGAAAAGCGCGTAGACGAGCGCCGCCGCCATGACGATCCAGCGCCACGTTCCGGCTATGCCGAACGGCTCGACAAACCAGAGCGGCGTCAGCGAGTAGCAGAGCACCATCACGACCTCCTGCTGGAGCGATTCGGCACGCTTGGCGCCCGCAACCGCGGCAATCGCGCCGGAGAGCAGCCAGAGCGCGGCCACATCGACCGTGAAACCGATGATCGCCATCAGCATGGCCATGCGCGGCACCGCAAAAAAGGGCAGCTTGCAGAACTGCGCGATGGCGATGAGCGGCGCGGCGTACTCCTTCATCGCGTTCACCTCCCGCAAGCGCTCGCGACCATCCTTCCAGAACGCCTCCGGGCGGAACAGCACGGCAACCACCGCCGCGAAGAGCCATTTTACCCCCATGATTCTCTCCCTGTTATCTGAGCCATTTCTGCGGATTCAGCTTGCTCTTGCCTTTCCAGACCTCGAAATGCACCTGCGAGCCGCCTTCGGGCATCGCCGCCGAAGAGCCGAGCAACTGGCGCGAGCGGATGATCTCCCCCTTGGCGACCGAAACGCGGCCAAGATTCGCGTAGACCGTAAGATACGATTTCGGATGGCGCACGATCACCACGTTGCCGAAGGTCGGCAGATAGGCAACCTGCACCACCTTGCCGCCGGAGACTGACTTGACCGGCGTGCCCGCCGGAACGGAAATATCGATGCCGTTGCTGACGGTCACGATGTTCAGCTCCTTGTCGTGCGTAGAACCGAACCGGCGCACGACGACGCCGTTGCTCACCGGCCACGGCAGCGAGCCGCCCCTGTCGAAATCGACTGATACTTTGTCGATCTCCGACTCGGTCTGATCGACAACCACCATCGGCTCCTCTTTCGGGGGCGGTGGCGGCGCTTCACGAGGCGGCAGCGCGGGACGGAACGGCGTCTTCGGCACCTCTTCGGTTCGGGCAGATGGCTGCCGCTGCCCCGCAGCCTTTGCTTTCTCGCGGGCAAGGCGGACGCTCTCCTCAGCCCTGCGGATTCTCGCAGCTTCCGCTTGCGCCTGCGCTGCCGCCTTCCGCCTCGCTTCGGCCTGTTGCGCGAGCCTCAGACGACGCTGCCGGGCGGCGAGCCGCGCACGCTCCTGCTCCTGGCGGATCAGCTCCTGCTGCGCCATGATCAGCGACTCGATTTTGGCCTGCATCGCCCGCTGCTTCCTGCGCACCTCGGTAATCCGGGTGGCGTAGGCCTGCTTGTCCTTCTGGATGCCGGTGAGCACCTCCTCCTTCTCTTTCTTTTTGGAGGAGTAGCTCTGCAACTGCTGCTGCTGGCTCTTCATGGCCAGCTCCTTTTGCTTGTAAGTCTGCTGAAGCTGCGCCCGGCTGCTCTCCATCTGCTGCGCGCTCGTCTGCAAGTCAGTCACCTTCGAGCCGACCGAGCGCGACAGAAATCCCATGTATCGGCCCCTGACGATGGCGTCGTTGACCGACCCCGACGAAAGCATCAGCTCGCCGTTCCGGTCTCCGCCGCGTTTGTAGGCTGCGATCACCACCTGCCGGAAATCGGTCGCAACATGATGATAGGTCTCGCGATTCTCCTGTAGCTCGCTTTGCAACTGCGCGATCTCCCTGTCGAGCTGGTTCAGGAGCGCCTGGTTCTCCGCGATGAGCCGCTCGTAGACCTTGATCTGCGTGCGGATGTTGTTGAGGTCGGCAATCGAGCGCCGCTCGTTCTTTTTAGTGCTGCCGAGCTTCGTCTGATACTCGTCGAGCTGCCGCTTCAGCTCCTTCAGCGTACTCTCGACCTTGCTGCGCTCGCGGGTGATGCGGCTCATCTCGCGGCTGTCCGCCTGGCCGACGGCGGGCAGAAGAGTGCACGTGATGGTGAAGAAGAGGCAGGCGCATAGAATCTTTATAAAAGAGACCGGTATGAATCGGCTGCCGGAAAACATTCGCATAATATCGGATCGGTTGTCGCTCACAGTTGCAATCAAGAGACCGGCGCGATGGACGAGCCAGCTCGCAGGTTCAGGTAAAAAGTGGCTTTAAAATAAAATTTGTTTTTCTGAGCCTGAAATAATTAAATAGCTGCACCTCTATTTATTCGTAGTGAGCAATCCCGACAGCGATCAGCTCTCGATCTTCGGAACCGGTAAAAAGAGGCGCAATATGCCTTTTTGCATGTAACCACCACTATGTAATATATGGACAAGCTCGTCATCCAGGGCGGAAAACGGATCAGCGGCGTGATTGCCGCTTCGGGATCGAAAAACTCCGCGCTGCCGGTCATCGCGGCAACGCTGCTCACGCCCGATGGTTCTTTCGCCATCGACCGGATTCCTGACCTCAAGGATGTCCGCACCTTCATCCAGTTGCTCGACTATCTCGGCGCGGAGACTTCATTCGAGAACAATCTGCTCAAGGTCTCGACCGGCAACCTGAAAAGCATCGAAGCGCCGTACGAGCTGGTCAAGAAGATGCGCGCCTCGATCTACGTGCTCGGTCCACTGCTCGCCCGCTTCGGCCACACCCGCGTGTCGCTGCCCGGCGGATGCGCCTTCGGCCCGCGCCCGGTCGATCTGCACATCATGGTGATGGAGAAGCTCGGCGCGACCGTTACCATCGAGAAGGGGTTCATCGACGCCAAGGTCAACGGCAGGCTGCGCGGCGCGCATATCGACTTCCCGATCACCTCGGTGGGCGCGACCGGCAACGCCCTGATGGCCGCCGTCACCGCCGAAGGGACGACCGTTCTCGACAACGCCGCGCTTGAACCAGAGATCGAGTGCCTCTGCCACTTCCTCGCGAAGATGGGGGCCAGGATCGACGGCATCGGCACCACGACGCTCACCATCGAGGGGGTCGATCAGCTCAAGGCGGTCGAGTACGAGAATATCTTCGACCGCATCGAAGCGGGTACGCTGCTCGCCGCCGCCGCGATTACCGGAGGCGACATCACTGTCACCGGCGTCGTGCCGGAGCAGCTCGCCTCGGTGATGGACGCCTTCCGCCAGTCCGGCTGCGCGGTCACGATCAACAACGATGCCGTGACGCTCGTCGCGCCCGAAAAGCTGCTGCCGGTGGACATTACCGCACGTCCCTACCCCGAGTTCCCGACCGACATGCAGGCGCAGTGGATGGCGCTGATGACGCAGGCGCAGGGGAACAGCACCATCATCGACCGCATCTACCACGAGCGCTTCAACCACATTCCCGAGTTGAACCGCCTCGGAGCGCACATCGACATTCGTGACAACTGGGCGCTGGTGCACGGCCCGCAGGAGCTGACCGGCACCAAAGTGATGTCCACCGACCTCCGCGCCTCGGCGTGCCTGGTGCTGGCCGGACTGATCGCCAAGGAGACAACCGAGGTGCTGCGCGTCTACCACCTCGACCGCGGCTACGAGGCGATCGAGAAGAAACTGACCGCCCTCGGAGCCGACATCGAGCGGGCGAAATACCAGGAATTCTGACCGGAAAAGGGTTTAAAAAAAAGTTAAATATCGCTTGCATTTTCAATCACATACCGTATATTAAGACCACTCTGAAGAACGGTATGGCTTTTCGGAAGGGCCCTTAGCTCAGTTGGTCAGAGCAAGCGACTCATAATCGCTGGGTCGTAGGTTCAAGTCCTACAGGGCCCACCAGCTGAAACAGAGTTTTACATGGCGTGTTCGTCTAGTGGCCCAGGACATCGCCCTCTCAAGGCGAAGATCACGGGTTCGAATCCCGTACACGCTACAAGTATAAGTCCCGGTAAATGCCGGGACTTATACACTATGCACCCGTAGCTCAACTGGATAGAGCATCTGACTACGGATCAGAAGGTTAGGGGTTCGAATCCTCTCGGGTGTACCAGAAAACAGAATGACTTGCGGGTTTCGACTTGCAGGTCTTTTTTGTTTTATGGCCGCGGAATGCTTTTCGGAAGTTTCAGCGACCATCAGCAGTTGTTCGTGATCGTTACCGAGGTTCCAGCGCTGTTTGTTTTTCCTCACTCCGGCCACCTCCTCCGGCAGCGGCACTCGCGACAAGTCCAGTTCGCCTTTGAAAGCTTTCTGGCTCAACGCGTTTTGGTTACTGGAGCAGAATGTATGTCCTCTTTCTTTTGCTTGCGTCTGTTACCAGCGTCGCTGAGAACTTTTCAAGCTAAGATAATCCAACTTTACTGCTCCCGAATCAACCGATTGTATACAAAATCAAGGAAGTCTCGGACTGTATTGCGTTGATTCTCTAAATCCGCACCAATCCAAGTGTGATGAGATGGATTCAAAACAAGTCGCCAACTGTGGCATTGCTTCTTGATATCATCGGCAATGACTCTGTTCTCGAACAGCTTATCAATTTTTTCGCCAAGTTGAAGCGTAGCGATTTTGTATTGCGCAATCTGGGCGGCAAATCGGCTGTTTAGTTCTGCCTCGAAGAAGATACGAAGGTCACCAGATGAGAGGTTGTTTGTGTAGCCATCTTTAAAGGCAGTCAGACGTTCATGAGCTTTCTGGTGTTTCGTGAGAAGGAATTCACTCGGGTCTTCGGTTTTGATTCCTGTGCCGTTGGCTCCGGCCTCAAGGGCCAGCAATCGAACGTCCTTTTGGTCACGGAACATCTCGAAGAACATCTCAATGTCATGACGGTAGTGGCTTAATACAATGATTTGACGAACCTTATCGATGGTTGCCACCAGTTCTTTGTGCACGGCAGTGACGCGGTGGTCATCAAAGGACGTTAGAGGATCATCAAGGACGACAATTTGTTCCGCACGCTCTGGCTCGGTTAGAGACTGGAGTTGCGTCCAGAATACGGCCAAGGCAAGTGCGCGTCGGTCGGATTCACTAAATATCTGGCCAACAGCAGCCTCTTTGATAGCCTGCCCTTTGTATTTGACTTTCAGGTAATAGATTGGGGTGTAGCCCCTATTGTCCTCGCCGCGCTCCAGCGTAAAGTCGTGGGAGCCGAACCGTTTAACCCAGCTATTGAGAGACACAAAGAATTTTTTCAGGTAATCGCTCTGGTCCGTCTGAAGTTTCTTTTCAAGCGCAACAATGTCGTTGCCGAGCGAATCTATTTGGGAGTTAAGCGCAATGTATTCGTCACATTGCGACGTCAAAATTATGCGATTGTTGTTGCGGCGCTCAGCCTTGCCATCTACTTCAATCTTTTCCAAACGCTGCTTCATATCTGCAGCGTTAGTGCCTTTCTTGAAGGCTGCAATTTCTGCGTTGCAAACACCAATCCAAGAGTTGTACTCGGACACGCTCTGCTTCACCTGACTTTCAAGAGCACTGACCGATGCCTCAGCTATGGGTTCGAGAATGGCGTGGGGAGCATATTGTTTTTTTGTTGACGCGGCCTGTAGGTGGTTGAGTGCGACGGGAAGCTCTTTAGCAATAGCAACAAGTGTCGTTTCGATCTGTTTTGTGCATTCGTTTACCTTTGAAACAGCAGCTACATAGGCCTGATCGTTATGCAGCTCTGGATAACCAGCAAATGTGGCTGTGTTTTTAGCCAATGTAACTCGTAGGCCGTCCACGGGGAGATGGGACACTTGGGCAAGCGCTGTCGTAAGTTGCTGTTTAACAAAAGTATCATGTTTATCAAAGGCGTCATCGAAAGCCTGGCGATACAATTCCAAAAGCACGTGGGCATCCTCAGTTAATTCTTGGCCGCAAAACTGGCATAGTTTTCCGTTATTTTGCCTAACTCCCTGCCGAATCCACTGTTCGGGTTGAATCCACTGTTCGGTGTACTGAACCTTCTGAAAGGCGGCGTTTATGTGCTGAGCAACCCGTGTCTTGGCTTCCTTGTGGGTACCCTCAAGACCGAGACCGAGAGTCTGATTTAGCACATTCAACCCATCCGAAAAGTCTGTGTTCCAAACCAGAAAGGTGCCTTCATCGCGATCATGGATTGCTTTGATTTGCTCCTGCTGCTTGCGGATAGCCGCATGCTCATTCAGCAAACTTTGAAGTTTTTCTTCACTCTCTTCGAGCGTCCCGACAGGTGTCAGTTTTAAGAACGATCCCAGATCAGCTTCGTCCTTAAAAGCCACTTTTTCTAGCTGGTTGCGGTCTCGTAAGGCCTTTTGGCGAATCTGCTTCTTTTCAGCAATGGCCTTCGCCTGCTGAACACCTTGCTCCCCCAATATGAAGGCGCTGAAGTTCTCCTTGGTGTCTCGATTGAATTGTCTAGCGACGAAGACATTTCGATGGATAAAGCCATCATCGAAAGTTCTAATTCCGAGACCAGCAGGAAGGCCTCCTATCCACGCACCACTATCGAAAGTAAGCTGGACTTCTTTGGTGCTGTTAGGAGGAAGTAGTTTGAGGATGATTTGTTGCGGATCCCCATCATGTGGAATGGTCATCCGACCATTAATGAGCCCCCCATTGTTATTTTGGATGCTCGCGAATACGTCCCCTAAAGTTGATTTTCCGTAAGTATTCCGCCCATAAATAATGCTGAGTCGTCCGAACTCAATATTACCCGGCTTACAGTTTTTGAACCGTCCTATATTTCTAAGTACTTGAATTCTTTTGATCATGAGCATGTCTCCATGAGTATATGTATTAAGTGTTAACGGCGTAATAATATCTCAATAAACAAAGAATCGACTCGATCATCGTGTTGAAAAGGCTATCTCATAGGCCACTCCCGCCCGAGAGGGAGAGATGATTGTCTATCAGCCCGGATCGGGTTTGCGCTTCGGTTCTGTTCATATGAAACAGCCGGAGATTGATGTATGCCTTGTAATGACAGTAATATAAGGCAATATTTTTGTATGAACAGCTATTCCGGAATATTCACGAGAACGGGACGCTATTCACTTCATGCACAAGATTGAGGAGATGTTCCCGATTCAAAGAAAAATGTTATTCTTTCAAAAGAGCGAATAACTTCAAGCCTCAACCGCAACCCCCACATACCCAGAGGCCCCCGACTTGACGCACCCGGAACCAAGATGAATTTTAGGAACAACCCATAATGAATAATCCAAACGCCAAATTCGTTGACAAACGAACAGCGCCAACCAAGGCAACATTTTCCGAAAATGCTGAATCTTAAATGTAACTGAGGAGTCACCATGTACAAATTCATTGCTGATAACGTCGTGGTTTTCGATGTCGAGTGGGTTCCGGAGCCGGCTTCGGGCAGGCGTATTTACAGGCTTCCTGATACGGCTTCCGAAGATGAGGTGCTGGAGGTCATGTGGCGTGAGGGCGGCGCGACGCCGGAGGATCCTCGTCCGTACCTGAAAACGGTGATGTGCCGGATCGTTTCCATTGCGGCGGTGGTTAGAAAAAGAGTGCGAAGTGACGTAAAACTCGACCTGATTTCGCTCCCCGGCCTGCATGACGGCGAGCAACCGGAAGGAAAGATCATCGCAAAGTTTCTGGAAGCCGTCGGGAAGCTGGAGGCGCAGCTTGTCGGCTTCAACTCGTTGAATTCCGACCTGCCGATCCTGTTCCAAAGGGCGCTGGCAAACAGGGTGACGGCGCCGACCTTCTGCCATCGCCCTGAAAAACCGTGGGAGGGAGCCGATTACTTCAGCCGAGCAAGCGATTTCAACATCGATCTCAAGAATGAACTCGGTGGCTTCGGCAAGGCGGCTCCATCGCTCAATGAATTGGCCGCGTCGCTCGGCATTCCCGGCAAAATGGGCATCAATGGCGCGGACGTGGTCGAGCTGTGGCGCACCGGAGAGTTCAGGAGCATCGTCGAGTACAACCAGTTCGACGCCCTCTCCACCTATCTGGTCTGGTTGAGAAGCGCCTACTTTTCAGGGCGGCTGACGGAAGATGCGTTCGTGCGCGAGGAGCAACTGCTGGAAGCCCTTCTTCTCAGGGAAGTCGAGGGCGGCGCGGAGCATCTTGGCCGGTATCTCGATACCTGGAAAGCGTTTCGCCGGTAGCGCAGGTTCAGGATGCTCCCTCTGCTGATGCAACGGAAAAGCGATCATTGCTATGCCAAACACACCGACGGTCATTTTTTTGCCTATCTCAATTGGCTTCTCAACCCGTTCCACGGATTGAAGACAACGGAAGTCTATGACCTGATCGGTGCCACTTCCCTTACCGAACATGGGTTGTATCTGAACCTCGGCTACTGGAGGGATGCGAATACCATCGATGAAGCGAGTGAAGCGCTTGCCCTCTTGGTGGCGAAACGAGGCGGCATGGGCGCGGGTGACGTGGTGCTCGATTGCGGCTATGGCTTCGGCGATCAGGATATTCTGTGGGCGAGGAACCTGAAGCCTGCAAAAATCATCGGGCTGAATATTACGAAGTCCCAGATCGTGCAAGCCCGGAGGCGTGTTGCTGAGGCCGCGCTTGAGCGGTCTATCGATTTACGGGAAGGATCGGCAACAGAGATGCCCATCGAAAATGAATCCGTCGATCTGGTCGTTTCCCTCGAAAGCGCGTTTCACTACAGAACCCGTGAAGATTTTTTCAGGGAGGCGTATCGGGTGTTGCGACCCGGTGGCAGGCTGGTGACGGCGGACATCGTGCCGACAAAAAAATCCGACAATCCCTTCAAGCGGCTGGAGCAGTGGATTTCATGGAACATGGTGGCGGGAAAATTCAACATACCAGCGAAAAATGCCTATCTGATTCCGACATACAGCGATAAACTTTCCAGAGCCGGATTCGTCAATATCGACATCGAGTCGATACGCGACGACGTCTATGCGCCCCTTCATGAGTATCTATCAAAGGATCGGACATTTGTGAACAAGTTGCCTCCGGTGGCAAGGTTGATGGCTATATCGGCATTCCATCGCTCCGCGGAGAGCATCTATGGTGGGCTGGACTATATATTATCGTATGCCGAAAAGCCGGAGAAGCCTCGGGAAATCTGAGGAAGAAGAACTGAGAGTAATCGGAAATTGATTTTTTGTTGCTCAGGAATTCGTGACCTGCCCCCGAATACTCAACTTCAGATCGATTCATATTTTTCAGGGAGGGGGTCATCAGGAATTCATGCGATCCGCACCCATTCGTGGCTTGTGGAAGTGCAAGAAGTGAATAGCGTCCCCTAAGTTCACTCTTGTAAGGCAATCAAATTTTTTTCTATCTCCTTCTGATTTCTAATTCCAAGCACAGGAAGGATAGCCCTCAAAAGATCAATGATTTTTACATGGGCCAAAATATTTTTCTTTTCAATAGTAGCATCGATCTTTGCTTCATGTAGTAATGGATGGCTCAACAAAAATCGTTGTTTTTGTTGAATAAATTCCCATTTTTTCTCTAACCAAGGCAGCATACTCTCACTAAAAAGCCTATAAGTGCCCATTGGTTGAGCTATCTGCAAAACATTAAATGCTAATTCAAAAACTTGTATAGGTGAAACTTTCGAAGAACCTGATAAGCTGCTGGAATGTGCTAAAATTAACTGCGCAATACTCGTATTAAAATCAGAAAAAGATCCTCTTGTCTGTAGTCGATTAAGCAGTTCCGGGCGTACCGCAAAACAGCTTGAAACAGTCAATTCGCGTAGCACCTCCGTAATAGATTTGATGTCTTCTTTTAGAATACACATTGCACAATAAAGAATAACGAAATTTTCCGTTATTTCTCTGAATTCTTCTTGCTGTTCCTTGGTAGCCAATGGGAAGGTGCCGTAGGTCACATTTTTGATGTCGAGTCCTCTACTCTGCATACCACTCGCTTTCACATACGCGAAATAGGATATTTTATCCTTTAGTGCATCGACGAAGAGATTTGCATCAAGTCGAGTCATGGCTTTGTGGATTTTTGCCGAACTTAAAAGTATCTGACCTTCAAGCACAGGACCATGAGGCAAAAACCGTTCAAGGTTTTCAGTTATACCCGCGTCGAGAGATGCATGATTTTCGACCGTAGCAAGCATGTACCACGCCATCTCAATCGGAGTAATGTAATGCTTTCCAATATCAGAATGAGGTTCTGGATTGCTTACACAACCAGGATAGATTTTGATCCCATCGTTATCTTCTATTAACAGTACATCTCCAGTGACGTCTTTATCCATCCATAGCAACACATGCCGAGTAGCGGCATGACAATGCGCGGTACGCAAGGTCTCATCCGGCGCAAATTGATTCAGTTTGCTGAGAACAACCACGAAGTCCTGTACACAAGTGAGCTTATCACCATCATGCCAACTTGCCAAGGCAGCATCCGCTAAGAGGCCCACACGCATCGCTGCCATATTTGGATGTTGTGATTTATTCGCGGCATCACTTCCATAAAGATAGTAACGACGAGCCGTCTCAAAATCGCCCTGTTTTTCTGCGCTGATTGCGGCGCCTCTGCCTAAAAATGCTTTCTCAACCTCGCTCAGCGGAGCATCACTTTCGATCAGTGTTTTCGAGAGGGCGAGGCTGCCCTCGTGATCATCCGATCGATATAAAACCTTGGCTTTAGCACGGACAAGCTCAGAATTGGTCTTTCCATATTTCGTAAGGCCTTCTTCAAGAACAGCTAGTGCACATTTCTTATCATTGCCGTACTCATCTAAAATCATTGCCTGAAATTTCCGACAACAAACGGCAAGATCAGTGTGGTTCCAACCTATAGCTTGTTTTTCTAAACGTGAAAATATGGCGCTATGAACAGGAGGATCAATGGTGTTGTTTTTGTCCTCGCTCAGCCATGCTCCTGTAACCAGCATATCAACGTCAAAGTCATCGCGTGTAAAAGGTGCCAGCAGACGTGAACGTAGTTCAGGAGAGGAGCTTTCTATAAAATCGAAAACAGTTGGAAGATCGTCAATCTTGGTGAGCTTACAGGCTTGATTTATAAATAAGAAACCAATTAAAGAAATTCCTTCTTCCTGAGAACTTCTGAGGGCTTCCATCCTTTCGGCGGGTAACACATTATTCTTATTCTCAACAATGCGGTCGAGGTCTTGAATAACACTAACGAAATTAGCTCCCAATCCCGCTTTCGAAGTCGAAAGTAATAACTTGAAATACACCAGCATGTTCGTCAAAGTGCGCATTGTGTTGTCTTGCACGTTGGTAGCCTCCTCGGAAAAGCAACGCATAGCATCTTCTAACTTTGAACTGGCGCCGCGCGTTTGATTCAAAAGAAGTAACTGAACTCCTCGAAACATATGGCTGATTGCAGCATCGCTTGGGTAAGCAATAGTGTCAGTCCTGAACAAGGTCACAATGGACAAATGAGGGGCCAGCATATCAAGCTTTTCATGGTCAGTGCCAAACACTGCCATGCACAACTTATAGATCACTGCTTTGTTGCGACTACTCAATGCAGCAAGAAATGCAGAATTCATATCAGTAAGGTCGAGAATACGACCTTTAGTAAGCGATTCAGCAATAGCGCTTTCGATTGTTTTCTTTTCATCGGTTGTCAATGTCTTGGCAGCGTAATCGTAGAGCAACGGAGAAAGACTAAACCTGTCACCCTCGTGTTGGTCAATCCACGAACCTGTCAGGCTGTCAAGAACGATCCCTGTGTCTTGGATAGACGGCGCAACTTTTCCAAGCTCAACTGCCAGCTCTCTACCAAATCCTCCAACCTTCAATGACAAGCGTTCAATGAGTCGGCGATTTGCTTCCGGGAGTTCTCTTAATAATCGCTCACGAGTACGTTTTCTGACTTCGTTCACTGCAGATGAGCCTGTAAGCAAAGCATTCATAGTCTGAAGTTCCTCAGGGTTCCAACCTGTTGAAGCCATGCTTTGTAGGAAAGCGATAGCAAGTTGAGGATGGCCTCCTCCTGATACCAAGTGAGTGTACTTTACCCAACTCGTGTTATTTACTCCGAACTTCCATAGAATCTCTGCAATGTTTTCCTCTGTGAATTCGGTGAGAGTAACTGCAATTTCTGCGTGCAGATCAGACGCAAATAAGAACTCGCTTGTTGGCGGATTAGAGGAATTAACAACCAAAAGCACATCCGTACGAGCAGCCGAATGAAATAGGTAGTGAATACTGTCTAAAACCGGCGGATCCATCACACAATCAAAATCGTCGATTATAAGACCTCTCAAACCATAAGTTGGCAAAGCGTTGGCGGCATAAGACAAGACTTGTGCTACTTGTTCAGTGGATTGACTTCTTAGGTTTATGCTCGCCCAATTTCCTCCATTCATATTTGCAAGAACCCGAGCAGCAACAGTTTTGCCCATACCAGCTGCACCAGTAATCCAACAGATACCAGCACATTCCAAGCTCCGCTGAAGTTGCGCAACGGTCTCACCTCGATTTACTAGTGCTTTCGGGAGAAGAGCATGTGAGACAGGGCTAGGATTGGCAATTAGAGAATTAGACAATGCACTACCCGAAGGAGAAATAGACAACAACGCTTTCTCCAACAGTCGATTTTGTTCCTCGAATTGAGCCCTATTGATAGTTATTTGAGTCGCGGCTTCTAAGTGCGCTTCCAAACCGCTCCGGTCGACGCAACGCTCCTCACGATTCTTATTTGTTGACAACTTTAACAGGTCAAGTAAAATTTTGGCCAAGCAACTTGACGCCTGCGAGTACACTCCGCCCCTTTCAATCACAAGCTCAGACACCTTAGATTTAAGCTGTCTTGAAAGGAAATGCGAATTGGGTGCTCCACAATCGAAATGGATTCGTTTCAGAAAATTTTCTCGAAAATCGATATCATTTAGATCGGCAATAAACTGTTTTGATTTCGGCGACAATTTTGAATTGTCGAGTATCTTGCGTAGATCAGATACATCTCCGACTTTTGCCAGATTTCGCCAAGCAATCAAAGTAGGCATTTCACCAACACGATGTTCAAGACTTTTTTCCTTGCCAATTTGCGAAGTTGTAAGATGACGCAAAGAAACATTTAATGTCGGATTTTTTTTCTGCAACTCCACAAAACTATCAATTGAGGCAATTATGTCGTCTGAATTAATCGTGACTAGGGCATTGGTTTCTTTGACTTGAACAGCTTCAAGGGCATTCGAGGCTACAATAGCAAAGTCTTCAGCCACCTCTAAGAAGAGAAACTCGTTACTTTTAAGTTCGGTCCACGCGAGTGCCGACTGGTAGATTTGATATACGTAACCTCGAAGAGCATCTATAGCTTCTCTCGCCGGGTCACCTGATGGTATTAGGTCAGGAGCTGGTAACTGCTTGACATCCATGTCAGATATTGTTCTGTTATGATCCAACAATGGTAATATATAACGCAAACATCTTCCAAGATTACCTCAATATGTACTCGTACGAGTTGCACCACAGACACTTCAAAGTAGTGAATATTCCGCAAACATTAATGTATGTATGGGCGGTGATTTTGCACAATCGGTGTTGGCGAACAGCACCATTCGCCGCCCCGCCCGCTATCTTATGTCCGCCTTCTTCTTCGCCATCTCGTCCCCCTGCCAGCCGCCGCCGAGGGCGACGTACATCGCGGCGGTATCCTGCATTTGCTGGGCGCGGGCTTGCAGGTAGCCGATTTTCGCTTGCCGGTACTGGATGTCGGCGAGGATGACCTGCAGGTAATTGACCATGCCTGCCTTGTAGTTGGCCTGGATGAGGTCGAGCGTGAGTCTGGCGCTTTCGATGGCCAGCGACTCCGCCTGCACCGCTTCGGCGTCGTGTTCGAGGGCGCGGATAAGGTCGGCGACCTGGGCGAAAGCGGCGAGCACGGTCTGGCGGTAGAGGGCGAGGCTCTGGTCGCGCAGGTCGATGGCCGCCCGTCGTTTGGCACGGAACGCGCCGCCGTTGAATATCGGCTCGGCGATGTTGCCGCCGATTGACCAGAAGCGGCTCGCCGGATCGAAAAGCTCGTGCGGCTGGTTGCCTGTGCGTCCGTAGCTGCCGGTGAGCGTGAAGCTCGGGAAGAGCGCCGCCGTGGCCACGCCGATCTGCGCGTTGGCGGCGTGCAGTTGCGCTTCGGCGGCGAGGATGTCCGGGCGCTGGCGCACCAGCTCCGAGGGCAGCGAGAGCGGCACACGCTCCGGCAGCGAAATGGCGGAGAAGCGCAGGTCGGGGGTCTGCCACTCCGCCGGAGTTTTGCCCGCGAGCGTGGCGAGCAGATGCTCCGCCTGGCTCAGCTTCTGGCGGACGGGCGGCACGGAGGCTTCGAGCGAGGCGAGCTGGCTCTGCAAGGCAAGCACGGCGCTGTAGTTGGAGAGTCCCGCCTGATACTGCTTTGTGGCAATCGAGATCTGATCCTTTTCGATGGCGATGAGCTGATCGAACTCGTCAAGCTCCTCTCGGTAGGCGGCGATGGCGATACTCGTGTTGACGATGTTGCCGGTCAGCGTCATGTACGCGCCGAGCGTACGGGCCCGCTGCTCGTCCACCTGCGCCTCAAGCGCCTCGACGCCTCGGCGCTGCCCGCCGAAGAGATCGAGGGCGTAGCTGACCGATGCCGAGAGGGTCGAGAGGTTGACGATGGCTCCGCTGTTCGGGCCAACTCCGGTGGCGGGTGACGCGGCCTGCCTTGTCTGCGAAAAAGTCGCGCTGACCTGCGGATAAAAGATTCCGGCTCCGGCGACGAGATTCTCCCGGCTCGCCCGGAGGCTCGCCTCGGCGGCTTGCAAGCCCGGATTGTCCGCCAGCCCCTGCGCGACAACTGCATCGAGCTGGCTCGATCCGAACGACCTCCACCAGAACGCAGCAGGGCCGACTCCCTCGTCGAAGCGCTGTCCGCCATCGCCCGGCTTCGGCAGCGGATTGCGGTCGTACGACGTCACCGCTGGAGCGTCGGGCTTGACGAAGTCCGGCCCCGCCGCGCATCCCGCCAGCAGCAGCGTGGGAATCGCGAGCAAGGCGACGCCGCGCCGGGTGTGGCTTTGCGTCGCGCCGGTCGCCCGTTTACTTGTTGTTCGCTGCTTCTTCACCGATGTAAATATCGACAAGTTGGCCCTGATAGAGGGTAAGATTCTCCGGTTTTTCGAAGCTGAAGATCACCGGCAGCACGCGCACGTCCACGCGCTCCGTGCGCTGGCTCGACAGCTCGATCTTCGGAGTGACGTTCGGCTGGAAGCGCACGAATTTTAGGGGGATTTTGATCGTGGTGCCGCGAATCGACATGCTCGCGCTGATCTTCGCCGGATCAGGAAGGCGCTGGATCAGGATTTCATCGACGTAACAGCGCACTTGCAGACTGTGATCCGGGTTGCCCATCACGATGACCGGCGAATAGCCGTTCGTGTAGGAGTTGTAGCCGCCCTGGCTGGAGATGTAGCTGCCCACCGAAGTGTTGATCGCGAGAATCGCGCCGTCGGAGCGGGCTTTCAGCGTATATTTGCCAAGCAGCGCGTTCGACGCATCATACTGCTTACGGGCAAGGTCGAGGCTCGCACGTGCCGAACGGACGGCATTCGAAGCGGTGTCGAGCGCATCCTTGCTCACCGAGCGCGGATCGAGCGCCGAAGAGGCGGCGAGCTTGCCGTACTGCGCCTGCGCGTTGGCGAGCGTCGCTTCGGCCACCGCGATGCTCGCCTTGGCCGAAGCCACCGTCGAGCGCTGCACCGAGTCGTCGAGCACGAGCAGCGGCTCTCCGGCCTTGACCTGCTCTCCTTCGCGGACGGGAATCTTCACCACCGTACCCGACACTTCGGGGTAGATGCTCACATTCGCGCCGCTCTGTTGAGCGCTCTCGATAATGCCGTTGGCGTAAATTCCGCTCCGGTAGGGATTCGAAGCCGGCGTGAAAGCTGGCGGCTCCGATTTGGGGCGCAGCTTCATCACTATTGCGCTCACGACGCCAAGCAGGATGCCGAAGAGCGCGATGCCGATCAGAATTTTATTTCTCATTGAAATGATTGGTTTCGTACCCCACGATTCTGCCATCCTCCATCTTCATGATCCGGTCTGCGTATTCGTAAATCCGGCTATCGTGCGTCACGATGATGATGGCCCGTTTTTCGTTCAGGATGTTCGATTTCACGAACTCCACGATCTTGCGCCCGGTGTCGCCGTCGAGCGAGGCGGTCGGCTCGTCGAAGATCAGGATGTCCGGCTTGCCCGCGATGGCCCGCGCGATGGCCACCCGCTGCTGTTCGCCGCCGCTGAGCTTCACCGGCTGCAACTCGGCGCGATCCTTCAGGCCGACGATGTCGAGATACTCACGCGCCAGCTTCATCGCCCCGTTCCACTCCATCTTCTTGAGGATCAGCGGAATGGCCACATTCTCGACCGTCGTCAGCCTCGGAAAAAGGTGGTAATCCTGAAAGACGAAGCCGATCTTGTTCAGGCGCAAATCGGCCAGCTCGTCGTCGTTCATCCGCCAGATGTCCTCGCCCTCGACAACGACGCTCCCCTCGTTTGGCCTCAGAATGCCTGAAATGATGCTGAGGAGCGTGGTCTTGCCGCTGCCCGAGGGGCCGACGATATAGAGCATCTCGCCGTAGCTCGCCTCGAAGGAGACCTGCTTGACCGCCACGGTTCGCGCCTCCCCCTCGCCGAACCACTTGACCAGATTGCTCGCCCTGATGATCGCCGCTTCGCTCACGTCACCCCCTGAAAATATCGAACGGCTGAATCTGCAACACCTTGCGTACGCCGATATAGCTCGAAAAGCCCGCGATGATCATCACCATGACGAGCGCCAGCCCGAGCGTGGGATAGGTGAGCTGGGCGGCGTAATCAGGAATACGCCACTTCGCAATGATGATGAAGGTCGAGGCCGCCCCGACGCCGAGTCCGTAGCCAATCAGCGAGGTAACGAACGCTTGCGCGAGAATCATCGAGATCAGCTCGTTGCCCTTCGCGCCGATCGCCTTCATCGCGCCGAACTTGCCGATGTTTTCGAGGATGAAGGTGTAGAAGGTCTGGCCGGAGATGGAGAGACCAACCACGAAGCTGATGGCGGTCATCATCATGATGTTCATGCCAACGCCGGTTTTGAAGGTGTAGAAGTTGGAGACCTTCCTGACGAACTGCTCGCGGGTCAGCGCTTCGTAGCCGAGTTTGGCGATAGCCTGCTGGATGCCGACAATGTCCGCCTCGCTCTTCGGCTCGATCAGCACGTAGGAGGTGGTGAATCGCGCCGACGGGATGTAAGTGATTGCGCGATTGTAGGTTGTGTAGAGCGTCGGGACGCCGAAGAGGCCAGACGAGGCGGCCCTGGCAATGCCGACCACCGTGGCGCGGTTATCGTTGATCTCGAATTCGGTGCCGATTTTCGGGTTTTCGAGCTTGGGAAACTCTGCGTCCTTCACCACGAGGAAGGCGTTCTCGGCGAAAATATCCTCGATTTTTCCCTCGATCATCTCGGGCCGCCCAAAGAGCGTGGCGTCATCGAGGCCAACCACCGTGGCCGCCTGATAGGTTCCGTCCCTGAGCTTGATGAGTGCGCTGCCGAAGTAGAGCGGCACGGCGTACTTCACCCCCGGAATGCTCCGCGACGCCGACAGGATGTAATCGGGCATCGGGATGCTGCTGTTGGTGTTGTTCACCGCCGGATCCATCACCCAGATCTTCGCGCCGATGTTGTAGACCGGAGCGCACGAGCGGGCCAGAATGCCGGAAAACATCGACATCATCATCACCATGAGAAACACGGCGAAGGTGATGCCGACCAGAAGCGCCGTGAACTTGCTCTTGTCGTTCATCAACAGCTTCAGCGCAATCCTGTAGATACCGGAGAGAGGCTTCATGTCGTGACTGGATCAGAGTTACCGCCTTTCATCACTATCAATTAGAAACCGAAAACGGAAATTTCCATGAAAAATTCCATTTTTTTCATCAACAACCGGCAAAAGCTTGACGCATCCTGTGCCACCACCTCAAAGCGAAAAACTGCTCCAACGGTAATCCCGGCAATAGTTTGAACGGTGTTTTTCCCTTCCGCCTCCTCGCATTCCGGTATCCGATTCGACACTCATCTGGACGATTTGGTCACATCGCATTGATCTCAATGAGAGCGCAAGAGCCCATAATCTTTTGAACAAATCTACTGAAAAACACCCGAATCGTTGTTCGTCGACATAAGCGGATAGCGGACAGCTCAAAATTAAAGCATTTTGAGAGGATCAATTTCATATGTATAATCACAATAATAGCGAGTATATTGAACGCTGATATTGACGATTTTCTGTGCCCCCGCCTGCTGTAATAGAGGTCAACCGACAGGAACAACTGCAAACAGTCCCGGAACCATGCACTTTGCCGTCATCGAACATCTGGCCACGCCCGCCTTTAGAATCGACCGTTCAGGACGGATTCTCGATGCGAACGCCTCGTTCGATGCCGAGTTGCATCACCCTTCCGGCGAGCTTGCCGGACGGTTGCTTCATGAACTCCGCTTCAGGAATCCCGCCGTTTCCAGCCTGATCGCTCACCTGAACGTCAAAATCGCCGAAGCGCTCGACTCAGGAAGAAATATCGATTTCAGGCACCAAACGAACGGCCTCGAAACCGGGTTCAGCATCATCGTCGATGTCACCTCCCCTGAAGAGTCGCCCTGCGTCTGCGTCATCGTGCATCCCCTGCATGAAGATCGTGATCGCTCGACCTGCAAGCTGCTGCAAAGTCTGCCGGAGCTGATTCCCGGCCCGGCCTTCACGCTCGATCAGGAGGGGTTCGTCACCGGATGGAACCGGGACGCCCGCCATACCATGTTCGGCGTGGACGACGGCACTCCATCCGGCATGAATCTCTTCGACGCCGTGCATCACGAGGATTGCGAGGAGATGCAAGCCGCCCTGACGGTGTCGATGAACGGCGACAAGGAGGTCAACTGCGAAGCGAGAATCCTGCATCGCAAACGGATGGAGTATCTGTGGCATCTGATCTGCGCGAGAAGCATCGTGTCCGGCGGCCAGCCATCGGTGATCGCCACGGCGCGAGAGGTCACCCGCTGCAAGCAGCTCGAAGCGTCACTTCTGATCAGCGAGGCGAAGTTCAAGCAGCTTTTCGACGGCCATTCGGTCGTCATGCTGGTCATCGACGCCCGGACGAAAGCGATCATCGACGCCAACCATGCCGCTGCCAGCTTCTATGGCTGGTCTCTCGAAGAGCTGCGGGCGATGCGCCTCGACCAGCTCGCCGCAACCTCGTCGGAGATGCTGGAACACGAGATCGAGCTGATCAAAAAACTCAAACAGAAAATCATTTCGGTTCGCCACAAGCGAGCCGATGGCTCCGTCCGTGACGTGGAAGCCTCGACCACGCTGATCGAAATCAATGGCAACGAGGTGTTTTACTGCATCATCAACGACGTAACCGAGCGCTTGCGGGTTGAAAAGGAGTTGCGCATCAGCAAATCACAGCTCGATTTCGCTCTCGAAAAGAGCCATATCGGCTGGTGGAGCATGAAGCTCAAGGAGAGGCGGCTGCTCCGTACGCTCGAACTCGCCAAAATTTTCGGCTACGACTCGACCCTTACAGACTGGACGTACAAACGGTTTCTTGAACACGTCATCCCGCAAGACCGCAAACTGGTCTACGGCATCGTACAGGTGACGCGAGACAACAAGAGCGAGTGGCATTTCGAGTGCCGCATCCGCCGCGCCGATGGAGCCGTGCGCTGGATTCTGGTGGCGGGCGGATTTCAACAGGATGTGACGGGGGACGAGCACCGCATGTCGGGCATCGTCATGGACATTTCGGAGCGCAAACAGGCAGAGATCGAGTTGCGCGACAACAGGAAGCGATTCGAACTGGCGCTCGAAGCTGCTCGCGCAGGCGTCTGGGAGATGAACATCGAAACCGGCAAGGCGTTCTGGTCCAATGAGATCGAGCGTCTGCTCGGCATGGAGCAACAAAAGAAGCGACCCACGTTCGAACTGTGGATGAAAGCCATTCATCCCGATGACCGCCAGATGGTGATCGATACCATCACGGAGACCAACAAAGTTGCGATAGAGTCCAATATGGAGTTCCGCGTTTGCTGGCCGGACGGCACGATCCGCTGGCTGATGTCTCGCGGACAGCCGGTGTACAACGAAAGCGGCAAGTGGATCGGCTATATCGGCACGATGATCGACACCACGGAGCGGCGGGAGCTGATCGAATCGATCCGCCAGAGCGAACTCGAATATCGCACGCTCTTCGAGAACATGCCGAACGGCCTGGCCTATTGCCAGGTGGTGTACGATGAAGATGGCGTCGTCGTGGATTACCGCTATATCGAGGTCAACCGTAAATTCGAAGAGCTGCTCTCCCTGAAAGAGATCATCGGCAAACGGGCGACCGAAGTCATTCCTGGAATCAGAACAACCGATCCTGAAATCTTCAGAGTCGCTGATCGAGTTATTAAAACCGGCCAGGCGGAATATTTCGACTATTTCCTCAACGCGCTTCAGGAGTGGTTCTCCTTTTTGGTCTACAGCCCGAAACGCGACTATTTCATCGTCGTTTTCGATATTATCACCAAACGCAAGCAGATCGAACAGTCGTTGCGCGAGAGCGAACAGAAGTTCCGGATGATCACTGAACAGATGTCCGAAATCGTCTTCGTTACCGACTTCAACGGCATGGTGCGATATATCTCTCCATCCATCGAAAAAACTGCCGGATACCTGCCCGAAGAGGTGCTCGGCCACTCATTTTTCGACTTCATCGACAATGATGAAATCGAACGAGCGCAACAAAAGGTCGGCAATGCCATTGCCAATCGATTGGACTACGAAGTATTCGAATTAAAATACAGGGAAAAAAATGGCGCGGAGCTGCATGGCGAAGTGGGCGTCAGATATGTTCAGGAAGCGGATGGGAATATTTTTTCAGGCATGATCGGCGTCATTCGCGATATTACCCAGCGAAAAAAAGACGAGGAGGAGAAAAAACGGCTCGAATTCCAGCTTCAGAAAGCCGAACGCCTCGAAACGATCGGAAAGCTTGCAGGCGGCATCGCCCATGATTTCAACAATCTGCTCTCGCCCATTCTCGGCTACGGGGAGCTTGGCATGTTGAGCGCCGCCGAAGAGGGTTACGATGCCGAGTATTATTCCGCCATCGTCCAGGCGGCCGAACGCGCCAAGCATCTGATCGCGCAGATACTGACCTTCAGCAAGGCGCACGAGACCGCCCCCAGAATCACCAGGGTTCAGGCGATCGTAAAAGAGGCCCTTCAGCTCCTCCGTCCGTCGATTCCGGCAAACATCCGAATCGAGCAGCATATCGACGAAACGTGCGGCAACATCCTCATCGACCCGTCAAAGCTTCATCAGGTGATTGTCAACCTCTGCACGAATGCCTGGCAGGCGATCGACAAGAGCTGCGGCGTGATCACCATCGAACTCCGCGAGGTCACGCCCGGCGATGCATTGCTTCAAAAATTGCCGGGCCTTTTGGCTCAACCCTATGCGGAGGTGAGCATTTCCGACAACGGCATCGGCATGAGCAAGGAGACAATCAGGCATATTTTCGAACCGTTTTTCACGACCAAAGCCGCCGACAAGGGTACCGGACTCGGCTTGTCGGTCGTGCACGGCATCATCACCGGTTACAAGGGAGAGATTCTGGTTGAAAGCGAGCCGGGCATCTCCACCACGTTCCGCATCTATCTGCCGATCATCAAAGCGAGCAAAGAGCAGCAGCGCTCGCTTTCCGCTCCCCAGCAGGGAAAAGGGTCGATTCTGTTTGTCGATGATGAAGAGGTGATCATCAATATGATCACCTCGATGCTGACCAAGCAGGGCTTCGAGATCGTCGCGAAGAAGAATCCGCGGGAGGCTGTCGAGCTTTTCAGGCAGAACCCTGAACGATTCGACCTTGTCATCACCGACCTGACCATGCCCGAACTCAGCGGCCTCGAACTCTCGGCGGAACTGAAAAAGGCGAATCCCCGTATCCGGATTATTCTTATGACAGGCTATGGGAAGGACATCGAGGAGGCGAGCAATCTGAGCGACTACGGCATCTGTAAAATTCTCAACAAACCGGTCAGAATGGCCAAACTGATCGCCGCAATCAACGAGACCATCACCCCTATCGCCTGAGCCGGCGGGCTTTTTGGGCAGAAGCCGTAAGCGGATTCGATTTTTTACGAAATGGTGAAAACCGGTATTGGATTTCCGATTTTTTTATTACATTGTGCCACTGAATTGAGGAGTGGCCAAATTGGTAAGGCTCCTGACTCTGGATCAGGCAATTCCAGGTTCGAGTCCTGGCTCCTCAGCACTTTAAAGCCTTGTAGCGACAGACGTTACAAGGCTTTTTCGCTTTAAGGCCGACTACTGCTATTCGGTGGATAGTCTTATTGAACTCACGCTTTTACAGCTATCAATAACCAGTACAATCGCGATTGTTTTTTCGCCGGTAACAAGCATAGCTCATGAGTCCGGCACCAAGCAGGATCATAACGCCAGGCTCAGGTACCGGGGTACCTCCCGTCAACTCCAGTACTGTAACCCCATAGAGACCCATCCCTGCATAAGAAGTGCCCCAAGTCATCGTGTGAGGATTAGCATCCCAGGTATCATGAAAATAAATAGTGTCGCCATCATAACCATATCCAAACATGGTATGCCCTGTAACCTGAAGCATTACGACTCTGCCATGATCTATTTCATTTTGATAATCTGCGAGACTGAAACCATAAGTTCTTCCCATGTTGTCGGTAAACTGATTGTAGAGCGTGTTGACGCTATAACCAGCTTGGGTGACATATTCATACATACCATACATACCACACAAATCTGCATAACTTGCGCCATAAGAAGGATCAACACCAATGAATGGCATATAATTGTAATATAATCGGGACCCATCAACGAAATTATAGAACCTGGTACTCCCATTTGAATTGCCTAAAGCATCCTGACTGGTGCCCATGAAATCGGCAAGACTGTCAATACTATGGTATGGTGCTGGAAGGTCGTCGCCTGATTTTCCATATCCGCCTGACGGAGTTTCTCCGCCATAAAAATCGGTAATATGGCCAGAACTGGCAATAATCTGATTGGCCAATGCGCCAGAATTCCCAAAAGTGTTGAGTTCAGCAGTACCTCCGGGAACGAGATTGTCATAACGAAGGCCGCCATATCCGTTAATGTCGTAATACCCCATCATCATACCGGCAGTAGTCGGCGAACAGCCATACCACCATTCATACGCCGGTGCATTTGATAGAACAGCCCCCTCGACACGGGAAGAGCTGTAAGAAATACACACGAAGAATGCAAAAAATAGATAACTCCTTTTAATTGAATAATTTAAATGCAAAATCTTTACGCGCATAATTAAACTCCTGTTTTACGTTCAATTATTTAAATAAAAAATCCATTTTCCATCTAAAAGCACTTATATAATATATCTTTTCAATCATATCACCACAAAAAAAGATGTCAATCATTCAGATAATAACCGATTTATCACTCGCTCAGCATATGGTCATAATAGAAGTTTACAATGAAATAATCAATTAACTCTTTATTATTATTTCATTTAAGTAAGCATAGAGCCAAATATGCGATTGTTAAAGCTATATAAATATTTAAAAGTATTTCGTATTATAAAATACTTTTAATAAATCAACCTCATCATTTCCTCGTTCTCCAGCCATTGCTTCCTCAACATATCTTTTGCAGTCACAAACAGAGCATTTTTTCGACTTCACTAACTGATGTCTATGAAATCTATTACGCAATATTTTTCTCAATCTGTATCAAAAGTATCTGCATAATGAGGTATAGAGGCAAACCATATCTAAAGAAATTTTGTCGCAACTGTTTTTCCCAACAGGACACCAATTCAGAAGTAAGCGGCAGTTCAAGGTTGTCTTGCGATCTTTTATTATAGCTCGACAATTGCTGGCAAATTTTCTCAAACCAATGCGCAAAGCTCAACGATTTTACAAGGGCGCATCATTCAGGCAGATACCGTGCAGAAACATGGTACTTGCAAAAACTGAAGAGCGATATTGATAGAAGAAAGGAAGTCCGTGATGACGTGAGTGCGCCTTGCTGGCTGAGCGGCGCTTTCAGCGGTCACTTGCGCGAGCAGGCACAAAAAAAAAGAGACAGAGTTGCCTCTGTCTCTTTTTTGGATAAGTCCTTGTTCAGGAGCTTATTTTTTCTCTTCTGCAGGAGCAGCAGCAGGAGCAGCCTGATCGGCAGCAGGAGCAGCGGCAGGAGCAGCCTGCTCAGCAGCAGGAGCAGCCGGAGCGGCAGGAGCAGCCGGTTCTGCAGGAGCAGCGGCAGGAGCTTCAGCCGGGGTCTCAGCAGGTTTCTGAGCGCAGCCAACGAAAGAAACGGAGCTCAAGAGGAACAGGAATGCAAACAGTTTTTTCATGGTTCGAATGCAGTTTTGGTTTCAAATAAAAGAATGTTACAGCTTGTTCAGCATGTTACAGCTTGTTCAGCTCACGAATAATAAACAAAATCGCCGATTTTTCAAAAAAACACACTGAACTTGTAATTACTTATTTATACGTGAATATCGCTATTCATGTGCTGTCAGTTTTCGCCCAGCGATAACGCAATCACAGCGTATAAATTCAGGCCCGTCGAGCATGACATCGTGAGCATTCCCCCCTCTCCGGCACTCGAACGGAGAGAGGGGAAATAACTGTAACCGATTAATCCAGAAGCAGTTGAAGCTCTTCAGCCGTCACCTCGTGGAAGTTGAGGTAGCGGTAGACCTTCTCACTGTTTTTCGAGAGTGAGCCAACAATCTCCATATACTGCTCCTTGCTGGGCAGCTCGCCGATCAGTGCGCAGACGGCGGCCAGTTCGGCAGAGCCGAGGTAGACTTTCGCGCCCTTGCCCATGCGATCATCGAAGTTGCGCGTGCTGGTCGAGAAGACCACGGCGTTGTCGGCAACGCGAGCCTGGTTGCCCATGCAGAGCGAGCAGCCGGGAATCTCGGCCCGTGCTCCCGCCGCGCCGAACACCGCATAGTAGCCCTCTTCGGCCAGCTTTTTCAGATCCATCTTGGTCGGAGGCACGACCCAGAGCTTCGCTTTCGCCTGGCCTTTGCCGCGCAGCACTTCGCCAAGCGCACGGAAGTGGCCGATGTTGGTCATGCAGCTTCCGACAAAGACTTCATCGATGTTCTTGGGACGCTTCTGGTCGGCGAGAATTTCGCTGAGCGTTGCCACGTCGTCGGGATCGTTCGGGCAGGCGAGGATCGGCTCGGTGATTTCGGACATATCGATCTCGATGACTGCCGCGTACTCGGCGTCGGCATCCGGTTCGAGGAGCTGCGGGTTGGCGAGCCACTCCTCCATCTTGCCGATGCGGCGGCGGATGGTCTCGGCATCACCGTACCCCTCTTCGATCATCTGGCCAAGCAGCTTGACGTTGGACTGGAGATACTCGATCACCGGCTCCTTGTCGAGGCGCACCGTGCAGGCTGCGGCGCTGCGCTCGGCGGAGGCGTCGGAAAGCTCGAACGCCTGCTCGACCTTGAGCTGCGGCAAGCCCTCGATTTCCAATACTTTACCGGCGAAGATATTCTTCTTGCCCTTCTTCTCGACGGTCAGCAACCCTTTCTTGATGGCGACGTAAGGAATGGCGTTGACCAGGTCGCGCAGGGTGATGCCGGGCTGAAGTTCACCCGTGAAGCGCACGAGGATCGACTCGGGCATGTTGAGCGGCATGGTGCCGGTGACGCCCGCGAAGGCCACGAGGCCGGAACCAGCCGGGAAGGAGCAGCCAATCGGGAAGCGGGTGTGCGAGTCGCCGCCAGTGCCGAGGGTGTCGGGCAGCACCATGCGGTTCAGCCAGGTGTGGATGACGCCGTCGCCCGGCTTGAGCGCCACGCCGCCTCGGCTCATGATGAAGTAGGGCAGGCTGCGGTGCATCTGCACGTCCGACGGTTTCGGGTAGGCCGCCGTGTGGCAGAAGCTCTGCATGAAGAGGTCGGAGCTGAAGCTGAGCGCGGCAAGCTCCTTGATCTCGTCGCGGGTCATTGGGCCGGTGGTGTCCTGCGAGCCGACCGTGAGGGTCTCGGCTTCGACGTACATGCCGGGGCGAACGCCCGGGAGGCCGCACGCCTTGCCGACCATCTTCTGGGCGAGCGTGTACCCTTTGCCGGTGTCGGCGGGCTGCTCCGGGCGGCTGAAGATCGTCTCTTCGCCGAGGCCGAGCACCTTGCGGGCCTTGCGGGTGAGGTTGCGACCAATGATGAGCGTGATGCGTCCGCCAGCGCGAACCTCGTCCGCCAGCGTATTCGGTTCGAGCGTGAAGGTGGAGATCACTTCGCCATTCTTCTCGATCACCCCTTTGTAGGGATAGAGATCGATCACGTCGCCCATCTCCATCGAGTTCACGTCAGCCTGGATCGGCAGCGCGCCGGAGTCTTCGGCGGTGTTGAAGAAGATCGGCGCCACGATGCCGCCGATCACCACGCCAGCGGTGCGCTTGTTCGGCACGGCGGGAATGTCCTCGCCGAGGTGCCACTGCACGGAGTTGATGCCCGATTTGCGGCTCGATCCGGTGCCGACCACGTCGCCAACGTAAGCAAGCGGATGGCCTTTCTCTTTCAGGCTGGCGATAGTCGCAATCGGATTGTCCATCTTGGAGCGAAGCATACTCAATGCGTGCATCGGAATGTCGCTGCGGGTAAAGGCTTCCCCGGCGGGAGAGAGGTCGTCGGTGTTGGTCTCGCCAGGCACCTTGAAAACCGTCACGGTGATTTTCTCGGGAACGGTCGGCTGCGAAGTGAACCACTCACCATTCGCCCACGAATCGAGCACCTCTTTGGCGTAGCTGTTGCTCTTCGACAGCTCGACGACGGTGTCGAATGAATCGTAGACGAGCAAAGTCTTCTTCAGCGCGAGCGCCGCGGCTTCGGCAACCGCGCTGTCGGCGCTGGAGAGCGCATCGATCAGCGGCTTGACGTTGTATCCGCCGAGCATCGTGCCGAGAATCCTGACCGCCTCGACCGGCGTGATCACGGCGCACGAAGCTTCGCCGCGAATGATGGCGTCGAGAAAGGCGGCCTTTTCGAGAGCGGCATCGTCCACGCCGGGGCTGATATGGTTCACGAACAGGTCGAGAAGATAGGCCTCTTCCTGCACCGGACTCTCCTTGAGCAGCGCGATCAGCTCGACGGCCTGCGAGGCGGTCAGCGGAAGCGGCGGAATACCGAGTTGAGCGCGTTCTTCAGTGTGGGCGCGATACTGGCTGATGAGACTCATATAATGATCTCCAGGGTAATGATTATAAGTGATGATGCGATGGAAATTACGGCGAACGGTATAAGCCGGAATGGTTTTTTGCCTCGAAAAAAGCAAAGCATTAAAATAAGTCGGCTGCAAATGAAATGCAAAATCGCCACCATAGCGAAGCCAGCTCGCGCCGTTCTTTTTCAGGTGATGATACGATAAGAACTAAGAATTTCAGAAATACACAGGGTTTTCGAGCTGGCTGCGGAACTTTTTTTATGGAGTCGATGGACTGAATGGCCGTTTTGGACGGGATGGAGGAGGATTTTGTGGCAGTTCAGGAAGGACAAGCAAGCTCACCCCTGCAAATAATTATCCATTATCCATTATCCATTATCCATTATCCATTATCCATTATCCATTATCAACTGATCAACTGATAAACATGCTGTCGCCGTAGCTGAGGAATTTGTAGTTGTTGTCGAGGGCTTCCTGATAGGCACGTTTGAGCAGCTCGGTTCCAGCGAAGGCAGCGGTGAGCATCAGCACGGTCGAGCGCGGCGCGTGGAAGTTGGTGAGGAGGGCGTCGATGATCTGGAATGTATAGCCGGGATATATAAATATGTCCGCCTCGCCGCTGACTTCCTGCGTGAAGTCGCTGCCGAGTAACCGCGGCGCGGCGTGTTCGAGGGCGCGGGTGACGGTGGTGCCGACGGCGACGACGCGCCTGCCCGCCGCTTTCGCTTCGCCGATCTTGCGGGCGCTTGATTCCGGGATGGTGTAGAACTCCCGGTGCATGACGTGCTCCTCGAAGCTCTCCGAGCGGATTGGCAGGAAGGTGCCAAGGCCGACGTGCAGCGTGACGTGGGCGATTGCGACGCCTTTGGCGCGAACCTTGTCGAGCAGCTCATCCGTGAGGTTGAGCGACGCGGTCGGCGCAGCCACCGAGCCGGGCAGATCGGCGAAGACTGTCTGGTAGCGCTCGCGGTCAAGCTCCTCTGCGTCACGCTTGAGGTAAGGCGGAATCGGCACGGAGCCGTGCGCTTCGAAGAGATCGGTGAGATTCGCCGTGGCGCAGGAGAGGCGGGCGACGCCGTCGTCGGGCAGCGCTTCGACCACAAGTTCCGCGCCATGCGCCAGCAGTCGGTCGCCATCCTTCAGCCGACCGCGATAGAGCGCGAGGTTCTGCTCGCCCTCGTGCTTTTCGAGCAGCATCAGCTCGATGCGAGCGCCGGTCGGCTTGTGGGCGATGAGGCGTGCGCGGATCACCTTGCTGTTGTTGAGCACCAGCAAATCGCCGGGGCGGAGCTGTTCGTGCAGCGCGGCGTAGGCCGAATGGGTGATCGACTGCGCCGCCCGGTCGAGCACGATGAGGCGCGTCGAGCCGCGCTCTTCGGGCGGATACGTTGCGATGCGCTCTTCGGGAAGGGTGTAATCGAAATCGCTGACCTTCATCCTCACAGGTGCTTCAGTCTGACGCGAACCGCCTCGGCGTGGGCCTGAAGCCCCTCGTGGTCGGCGAAGCGGGCAATCTTCTCTCCGGTGCGCCGCAGCTCCGACTTTGACCAGGCGATGATCGAGGTGTGTTTGACGAAGTCGCGCACCGAGAGTGGCGAAAAAAATCTCGCCGTGCCGTTGGTAGGCAGCGTATGATTCGGCCCGGCGAAGTAGTCGCCGACCGTCTCGCACGACCACGGCCCCATGAAGATCGCTCCGGCGTGGCGCAGGTCGGGCAGAATCTCCCAGGGATTGTCCACGTGCAGTTCGAGATGCTCGGGAGCGATCATGTCCGACACGCGGCACGCCTCTTTCATCGAGCCGGTCACGACAATCGCGCCGTTGTCCGTCAGCGCTCTGGTGATCACCTCGCCGCGCAGCATCGTGCCCGCGAGACTCGCGGCAGCTTCCTGCACGGCGGCGGCCAGCTCGGCGGATGGCGTGATGAGCACTGCTGATGCGTCGGGATCGTGCTCGGCCTGCGCGAACATGTCCATCACGATGAACTCCGGCTCCGCGCCAGCATCGGCGATCACCACCACCTCGGACGGCCCGGCGATGCTGTCGATGGCAACGTGGCCGAACACCTGCTTCTTGGCGAGCGCGACATATTTATTACCGGGTCCGGTGACGATGTCAACCTTCGGGATGGTTGCCGTGCCGAAAGCGAACGCCGCCACGGCCTGCGCTCCGCCGAGTCGCCAGACGCTTTTGACGCCCGCCACCCGTGCCGCAGCGAGGATATGCGGATTCACCTTGCCCTCCGCGTCGCACGGCGTGGTCATGTAAATTTCATCCACGCCAGCCACCTGCGCGGGCGCGGCGTTCATCAGCACGGAGGAGGGATAGGCCGCCTTGCCGCCGGGCACGTAGAGCAGCGCCCGCTCCATCGGCGTGACGCGCTGGCCAAGAATCACGCCGCCGGGACGCTCGTAAAAAAAGCTCTGCTCCGCCTCGTTGCGGTGGAACGCCGTGATGTTCGAAAACGCCTCTTCGAGAATCCAGATAAACTCAGGATCGGCCTCGGCATACGCCGCCTCGATCTCCGCCTCCGGCACCCGCATGTCGCTGAGCCGCACCCCCTGAAAGCGCTCGGTGAAGTCGCGCACGGCGGCGTCGCCCTCGGTTCTGACCCGGAGCAGAATGTCATCGACCGTCCGCTGGGCGGCGGGATCGAACGACACCGTCCGGTTGAGCTGTTCTCTGAGGGCGGCTTCCTCCTGCGGGAAATGGTAGATCGTTAGCACTTCGCTTCTGTTGTTTGTATGATGATGATTTCGGCGTACCGGGCGTTGAACCTCGTTGCGTAATGTAAGCATTGGCGCCTTGAAACGAAACTCCGCCGATGGAAGATAGGCAGCCGGATGGCTCAAAATGAGGCTTGAGCGACCTACGATTTCATTTGAAATAAAGCTGCCATTAAGTACTTTAAGGCTTCATTCAAAACCTTGGAATCCGGCCTGATTTTGCTCCTTCCAAGCCACTATGTACCATACCAAGATACTTACGCATCATGAGCTTTTTCGGTAACCTGTTCAGAGATATAGCTATCGATCTCGGAACAGCCAATACTCTCATTTTCATTCGCAACAAAGGCGTCGTCCTCAACGAACCATCCATCGTCGCTCGAGACCGCAACACCGGCAAAGTCGTTGCAATCGGCCACGATGCGCTTCTCATGCACGAGAAAACGCACCCCGGTATCGTCACCATCAAGCCGCTGGCCAACGGCGTCATCGCCGACTACGAGGCGACTGAAGACCTGATCCGCGGCCTCATCAATAAAACCAAGAAACAGTTCTCGCTCGGCATACGCCGCATGGTGATCGGCATCCCCTCCGGCATCACCGAGGTGGAAAAACGCGCCGTGCGCGACTCGGCGGAGCACGTCGGCGCGAAGGAGGTCTACCTCGTCGCCGAACCGATGGCCGCCGCAATCGGCATCGGCATCGACGTCAAGGAGCCGATGGGCAACATGATCGTTGACATTGGCGGCGGCACCACCGAAATCGCGGTGATCTCGCTCGGCGGCATCGCCTCGGGCGAATCGCTGCGCGTCGCGGGCACCGACATCACGAGCGCCATCATCCGCCACTTCCGCAAAGCCTACAACCTCGCCATCGGCGAACGCACCGCCGAAGAGGTCAAGATCAGGATCGCCTCGGCCTACAAGCTCGACAAGGAGCTGACCATGAACGTCCGTGGCCGCAACCTCGTGACCGCCCTGCCTGAGGAGCGCGAAATCAACTCGGCGACCATCCGCGAGGCGATTGCCACGCCGATCAGCCAGATCATCACCTCGGTCAAGAAGAGCCTTGAAGTGACCAAGCCGGAGCTTTCGGCGGACATCCTCGACCGCGGCCTCTTCCTCGCAGGCGGCGGCGCTTTGATCAAGGGACTCGACAAGAAGATCAACGAAGAGACCAAGCTGATGGTGCACATCAGCGAAGACCCGCTGACCGCCGTCGCACGCGGTACCGGCGCGGTGCTCGAAGATCTCGAAAAGTACCGCTCGGTGCTGATTTCGACCAAGCGCTACTGAGCCTTGCGCTCGCGGGCCTCGTCGATGAGCCTGCTCTCCCTGTCATTCTGAGCGAAGCGAAGAATCCAGAACTTTCTCAATATCTGCTGGATTCTGTTATGTAAAAATGCAAGCAGAAAGCCGGGCTTTTTCCGGGGGGAACAATACCTCCCCCCATCTCCCTCTGCCAGACCGGAGAATATTCTCGCATGGTTCGTCGGCAGACAGCGCCTG
>Ga0326729_1000035_pt1 | contig 61645 bp, 47 predicted proteins | sample MHFSIPfraction_2_FD_207744 | JGI IMG/M metagenome (GOLD analysis project Ga0326729, IMG submission 207744) | Lab enriched peat soil microbial communities from Michigan Hollow, Ithaca, NY, United States - MHF6AY SIP fraction | ecosystem: Environmental > Terrestrial > Soil > Wetlands > Peat...
TTGGTGGTAGTGGTGTGACAGACTCTGCATGGGAGATTTCAGCGAGAAGGTTCGACAAGGCTTACAATTACGCCAAGTTACCTGTTATTCACCTTCTTTCCACGAAATTCTGCGAAGAACCCTTAACACATTGATGCTCGAACAAGCCTATCTACTATGTTTGTAAAAAATATACTCTATTGGTACGCCGTAAATCTCCGTGCCATGACCGGTTCTAACTCAATCTCCCCCAAATCATCCCCCCTCCAACTTTCCCTCCGCGAACTTTGTGAAATTTGTGCAAATTACCGCTTGGCGGGCCTTCCGGGTCTGCGTTAACATTGTTGTCTGTCGTACATTCAATCTCGTAAAAGTCAAGGGCGTCGGCGGCTGACTGGCCTGGCGCAATCGAATTATGGAGCATATTCTCGAACTCAAGGATCTTAAAACCTGGTACCGTACCGACAACGGTATCGCCAAGGCGGTCGATGGCGTCAGCTTTTCGCTCGCGCCGAACCGGATCATCGGCATCGTCGGCGAGTCGGGGTGCGGCAAGTCGGTGACGGCGCTTTCGATCATGCGGCTCGTGCCGATGCCGCCGGGCTACTTCGCTGGGGGCGACATCCTCTGGAAAGGGCGCAGCATCGTCAAGGCATCGGAAGCCGAGATGCGCAAAATTCGGGGCAACGAGATCGCCATGATTTTTCAGGAGCCGATGAGTTCGCTCAACCCGGTCTTCACCTGCGGCGACCAGATCATGGAGCAGATTCTCAACCATCGCGACGTGAGCAAGGCCGAAGCGCGGCGGCAGGCGGTCGAGCTGTTGAACATGGTCGGCATTCCGAATCCGTCGGAGCGCATCGACTCCTACCCGCACGAGATGTCCGGCGGGATGCGGCAGCGGGTGATGATCGCCATGGCTTTGTCCTGCGGCCCGGAGCTGCTCATCGCCGACGAGCCGACGACGGCGCTCGACGTGACGGTGCAGGCGCAGATTCTCGAGCTCATCGGCAAACTTCGCGCCGAGCGGGGCATGAGCGTGATGCTCATCACCCACGACTTCGGCGTGGTGGCCGAGCTGTGCGAGGAGGTGGTCGTCATGTACGCCTCGCGCATCGCCGAGAGCGGCACGGTGCGGCATATTTTCGAGAACCCGCTCCATCCCTACACCAAGGGGCTGCTCAAGTCGATTCCGAGGCTTGGTGCCAGGAAGGAGCGGTTGAACGTGATCGAGGGCAACGTGCCAAGCGCCACCCGCCTGCCGGAGGGGTGCCGTTTCGCCGGGCGCTGCACACTCGCCGACGACCACTGCCGCAAAGAGCAGCCGCCGCTCGTCGAGTACGAGGCGGGACATCAGGCGGCCTGCTGGAAAATTGAATGAACTGAAAATCGCTGAATACGTATGGCTGAACCCTCGATCCTGATCGTCGAAGATGACCGGAACCTTGCCGGTCTGTTGAAGTACAACCTCGGCAAGGCGGGTTACGCCTGCTTTCACGCCGCCACCGGCGAGGAGGCGCTCGACGAGCTGCAACGCCACGCCGTCAGCCTCGTGCTGCTCGACATCATGCTGCCGGGCATCGACGGCTTCGAGGTGTGCCGCCGCATACGGCAGGACGTGCAGTACAGCGATTTGCCTATCGTGATGCTGACCGCCAAGGGCGAGGAGATCGACAAGGTGTTCGGCTTCGAGCTTGGCATCGACGACTACGTGGTCAAACCCTTCAGCCCGCGTGAGCTGAACCTGCGCATTCGCGCCATCCTCAAGCGCGACCGGCGCAACCGCAGCAATGTGCAGGAGGTGCTGCGCTCGGGTGGCATCGAGGTCGACATCGGTCGCCACGCGGTCTCGCTCGACGGCCGTCCGCTGGTGCTGACCCTCATGGAGTTCAAGCTGCTGGCGCTGCTCCTGAAGCGCAAGGGGCAGGCGCAGACCCGCGAGGTGCTCCTGAGCGACGTGTGGGACGTGGACAAGAGCATCAACACCCGTACCATCGATACGCACGTCACGCGCCTCCGTGAGAAGCTCGGCGACGCCGGGCGCTGCATCAAGACCGTGCGCGGCCTCGGCTACAAGTTCGACGAAAACGGAGAGGAGTCCGGTGAAGGCTAAGCTCTCCTTCAGGCTCGGTCTGGTTTTCGGTCTGATCCTCTTCTTTTCGCTCGCCTTCAGCTATGTCTATCAGGGGCGTCAGCTCCGCAAAGTGCTGTTTCAGGATGTTCGAACCGACCTGTTGCATGAACTTCGCCTCGCAGCCGGAATGCTGGAGAGCCGCCCCGCCGACTGGAGCGATCCGAACTTGCCCGACGAGTGGGCCGACCGGGTTGGCCAGACGCTCGACGCGAGGGTAACGCTGATCGACCTCGATGGGCGGGTCATCGGTGACTCCTTCGTGCCCGCCACCAGACTTGCCAGCCTTGAAAACCACCGCAACCGCGAGGAGGTCAAAGGGGCGCTCTCCGGCGGGGTCGGCGAAGCGACGCGCTTCAGCGTCTCCGTGCGCGAAAACATGCTCTACATGGCGATGCCGGTCGGCCACCCCTTGCCCTGGGCGGTGCTCCGGCTGGCCAAACCGCTGCACGACATCGCACGGCTCGAAGCGCAGATCGACCGGGGCATCGAGGGGGGTCTCTTCTGGGCGCTTCTGCTCGCCCTCACGGCGGGTGCGCTGTCGGCAACGTTCCTCTCACGCCCGCTCGTACGGATCGCCAGCGCCGCCGACCGCTTCCTGCACGGCGAGACGGAGGTGAAAATTCCCGTCAAGCACAAGGATGAGATCGGGCGCTTGGCGCGGGCGTTCAACTACCTTTCGGAGGAGATCGTGCGGCTGACCCGCAAGGAGGAGTGGCTGCGCGAGGTGCTCTCAAGCATTCGCGAGGCGATCATCGTCACCAACGCTTCGGGCGAGATCGTGCTCGCCAACCCCGCCGCCTCGAAGCTTTTCATGATCGAGGCCGCCCGGAAGCGAGCGATTCCGGTCACCCACATCGATGATGCGGCGATGCGCGAGTTGTTCGAGCGGGTGCGCGGGCGCCAGAGCGGCATCTTCAACGAAGAGCTTTCGGCCATCACTTCGAAAGGGCGACGCACGCTCAAAGTGACCGCCGTGCCGGTCATGAAGGGCGAACAGTTCGACGGCACGGTGCTGGTCATCAACGACGTGACCCGCCTGCGCAATCTGGAGCGCACCCGCCGCGACTTCGTCTCCAGCGTCTCGCACGAGCTGCGCACGCCGCTGGCGAGCATCAAGGGGTACACCGAAACCCTGCTCGAAGGGGCGATGAGCGATCCCGAGCACGCCACGGCCTTCCTGAACATCATCCTCCAGGAGAGCGAGCAGCTCACGGCGCTGGTCAACGACGTGCTCGACCTGTCGCGCATCGAATCGGGCAAGATACTCTACACCTTCGAGCCAGTCGTGGTGATGCCGCAGCTCGAAAAATTGGTGACGCTCTTCGAGCCAGCCGCGCTGCGCAAAGGGGTGTCGATCGAGCTGAACGCGCCCGATGGCCTGCCGCCGGTGCTGGCTGACCGGAGCTACTTCAACATCGTCATGCGCAACCTGATCGACAACGCCGTCAAGTATGTCGATGCAAATCGCGGGCGAATCAGGGTCACTGCCTACGCCGTCGGCGATGGCGTCAGCATCGAGGTGTCGGACAACGGCATCGGCATTCCGCAGGGCGATCTCGACCGGATTTTCGAGCGCTTCTACCGGGTGGACAAAGCCCGCTCACGCGAGCTTGGCGGCACGGGACTCGGCCTCTCAATTGTCAAGCACATCGTGCTGGCGCACAAAGGCAAGGTGGAGGTGCGCTCCCGAATCAATCGCGGCACGACCTTCACGGTCACGCTTCCGGTTGCGCCGTCGCCGGATCAGTCGAGAGGCTGAGACAGCGGCTCAGGGCCAGCGGCTCGCCTCGATGATCTGGCGATGCAGCGGAATGCGCACCAGCGGCAGATTGTCGGGGCGGTAGAATCCCGCCTCGAACACCTCGTGGTTGATGGCGATGCGCTCGTGCGCCGCGATCACGCGATAGGCCACCACCATCAGCGAGCCGTACACATCCGATTCACGATGCCACACCCCGATCAGCCTGTCAATCGAGCCTTCAAGCGAGGTCTCCTCGTACAGCTCGCGCAAACAGCCATCCTCGGGCCGTTCGCCAGCTTCGATAAATCCGCCGGGCAGCGCCCATTCGTTGAAGGCCGGTTCATGCGCCCGCCGGATCACCAGCAGCTCGTTGTTTTTGTTGACCGTGAATGCGATGGTCACAGGCAGGGGATTGACGTAGTGCACCCATCCGCATTTCGGACAGTTCATGCGGTCGCGGCCATCGATGAAGGCTTCGTTCAGAGGGGTTGCGCAATGCGGGCAAAAGGCAAAGGGCTTCATACCGGAAAATAGGTATCGTTTTCGTTTCCATCCGCAAACTGCGGAGCGATTCACACAGTATAACAGTTCGAAAGGCTTCTCCGCTCCGGTAGAATGAAAAATTCGGGTGACTTTTTGCGTGGCGAAGTTCACTCGGGAGCCTGTCGAGTGAACTCAAAACTCGCGAGATAGTAAGACGCGCCAGCAAAACACAACTATTCGCCCTCCAGCAATCTGGCAACCGGGCCGCCGCACTCGGCGCAAGTTCCGGACAAAATCAGGTCTTTCTTCTCGATTCTGGCTGATTCGATATTGATATAAACCGATTTTCGGCACGATCCGCACCAGACGTGGCCAAGAATTTTGCCCTGAATAGATGGATCGATCTCATCCCAAAGCTTGAGCGCCGCAGGAGTGAATAGCGAACGGTCTGGAATTTGCTTTATCATTTTGATTTTGTCGTATTTTTGTGAAGCCAGTTCGATCCGGTTGTTAGCGATTTTACCCGTGCGTGTGGAATATTCGGGCTTGCGGGATCAACGGTGACTTCCCTGCGACTTGGTGAGAGAACCAAATCCATATCCTCCATAGGAACAGCGCCAAGCAGAACCTCATCGCCCAAGACAAGCGCACCGACGAAACACGACCTTTTGCCAAAACTAACACGAATAGGCCCAACATAAGGAACATTGATACTGCGGCCATCAGCCACTGAAACCTCGCGTGTAGATTCTGTATCGAGTTTGAGCTGAAGTGCAATATGTTCCGGAATACATAACATCAAAGCTCCGGTATCCGCCAGCGCCTTTACCCGCACAGGCACCAGATCAGAATCTTTCGGATTGCTGAGTTCAATCTCTGCAAATACATGTCCCATTTGATATATTCTCCTTTTATCTTTTGCAATTTTTCTTCCTGATCGCTAACGCCACAAATCAGCTATCCAGCTTTTTCTCTATTTAAGAATTCAGCGTATTGAGGCAACACAGAATAACCTCCGGCAAACAGATTTCGTCCTTCGGATCAAAAAACCATAGCTTTCTTCGCCAATTCTTCTACATATTCCATATAGCTTCTCTTTTTATTGGTCGTCCTGTTCTTCATTCGTGCGTGTTATTTTTTTGCTTCATCAGCTTGTTGAGCACGATTCATTAGCTGTGCAACCAGTTCATCTGCGCCCCCTCTTAAGTTAATAAACTTCATCTCCAAATGGTTATTAAAGCACTTATTTGACACTAAATTCAGCACTGAATATATCGCATCAAGAGAGATTTCAATTTTTTTGAAGGTTGCTAATTCCAGTTCCATTGAGTCAATATCAAGGTGGAATAATTCATCGAAGTGGGCAATTCTCTTGTTTCTATGGTCTTTGATAAAGGATGATTTATCTTTTGCAAAATCACATAACTTTTCAACTTCACTTCTCAATTCTTCATCGGCAGTCATTTGAGGTAAAGCCCTTATAGTAAGATTGCGATGCCCAAAAGTATCTTCTTTGTCGATAATGTTACTAATACTTAACAATATCGCATCCATAAACTGCTCTTGAACAATATTAAAGAAAAGACCTGCTGTTTCATTCAGTAATGATACTGTTTCTTTGTTTGGGTAAAGCTGTCGGCATTGTTCTAATAGAAGATATATCCTTGATAATCGCCTAAACAAAACCATTGTGAATTTCTGTATATCATCATTCATATTATATTATACCATAAAATTGCGATAACCATAACTATATAGTTTCCGTATAAACACTCTCTGCATCAACCTGACTGACAGCCTTCTGTTACCCGTTGAACCTTCATCGCGCTTAGCTTTCACTCTACCTCGAAAGGTAGCCCCGATACCAAATTCATGAGCCAACAGAAAAACCTGGATTGCACCGTCACTGCGCTCCTCGCAACAACAAACGTCAACAGGGCAATTTACCATTGACGCTGCAAAACGCAAAAAAGCACCGGAGCTTCTATTACCCCAGCGCTTTTCAAGCAGCAAATGACAACCACGTTACCGTATCGAATCAAGGAACCGCTCGGCTTCGACGGCGGACATGCAGCCGGTGCCGACGGCGGTGACGGCTTGGCGATAAGTGAAGTCCTGCACGTCGCCGCAGGCGTAGACACCTGTGACGCTGGTCTCGGTAGAGTGACCTTTGGTGAGGATGTAACCGTAATCATCCATGTCGAGCTGGCCTTTGAAAATCTTTGCGTTCGGTTCGTGGCCAATCGCCATGAAGACGCCGTCGCAGGCGTGTTCAGTGAGTTCGCCGGTCTTGACGTTTTTCAGCCTGATGCCGGTCACCTTCATCTCGTCGCCGAGAATCTCGTCAACCACCACATTGAGCATCGTGGTGATCTTCTCGTTCTTGCTCGCCCGCAGGCTCATGATCTTGGAGGCGCGGAACTCCTCGCGGCGATGCACAAGCACCACCTCGGAAGCAAACTTGGTGAGATAGAGCGCCTCTTCCATCGCCGTATCGCCGCCGCCCACGACAAAGACGCGACAGTTGCGGAAAAAGAATCCGTCGCAGGTGGCGCAGGCCGAAACGCCGCGCCCGCGGTACTTCTCTTCCGAATCGATGCCGAGCCACTTGGCGTTCGCGCCGGTGGCGATGATGAGCGTCCGGGCGAGGATCTCCTGCTGGCCATCGATGGTGAGGCAGAAGGGACTGCGCGACAAATCCGCTTCCGTGACGCTGCCATACTGGAACTCGACGCCAAAACGCGCCGCCTGCTCACGCATCCGGCCCATCAGCTCCGGTCCAGGAATCCCCTGGGGAAAACCTGGAAAATTCTCGATGTCGGTGGTGATCATGAGCTGACCACCGGGCTGGTGCCCTTCGATGACCAGAGGCTTGAGATTGGCCCTTCCTGTGTAAATAGCCGCAGTGTAACCGGCAGGGCCGGTTCCGATAATGACAACGTCCCTGATCTGTTTATCCATCGTGTGTCTCCGTGAGGAAGTATTGAAGGGTAAATACAGCTATCCCGGCGGTTACCGGGATAGTGGAAAAGAAAAATCGAAAGGTCTGTCAGCCGAGATGCTTGTCGATAGCAGCGGAGATGACACTCTTGGGCACATTGCCAACCAACTGGTCAACCACTGCGCCGTTTTTGATGATCAGCATGGTGGGAATGCTGCGAATGCCGTACTTTCCGGCGGTATTGGGATTGTCATCCACGTTGACTTTGGCGATGATCGCACGACCTTCGTATTCACCAGCAAGCGCTTCGATGGTCGGGCCAAGCATCATGCACGGACCGCACCAGGAGGCCCAGAAATCGACCAGCGAAACCTTGTCCGACTCAATGATAGAGGTCTGGAAATTAGCATCGGTAGCCTCGAAATATTTTCCGCTCATAAGTTGTCACAATAAGGGTTAACAATTGATAAGAGAAACGATGTTACTCCGTGGCAATATAAGCGATTAAAAATCAAGTTGGCAACAAATGCAAAAAATCTATCCGGTAATTTTCACATGGTCGGGGCCGAGAATCTCTTCGAGCTGGTCGAGCACCTCGTCGTCGGCCTCTATCGGCGTGTTGCGGGCAAAGACTTTCAGAGTTTCGACGCACGTGCCGATGGTGGCGCGAAGCTCGAAATCGACCGGCGTACCGCCTTTGTGCTTCTCGAAAATCTCGCGCACCTGTTGCAGTTTGGCGAGCTGCGAGGCGTCGTCGGCATCGATGCGCAGCACCACCTTTTTGACCATCGCCGAGCGCACCTTCTTGAGCGGCGCAACTTCGCGCACCAAGAGCTTCAGGCTGCCATCCTTCGCCTCCGCCTCGACGCTGAGCATCACCGCCTCGTCGGGCTGGAGCATGTGGCGGAACTGCTCGTAGACGCTGGCGAAGACCGTGAAGTCCGCCTTGCCGGTGAAATCTTCGAGTACGCCGAAGAGCATCTGCTTGCCTTTGCGGTCCTGGTAGGGCTTGACCGAGACGATCACGCCAATCGCCTTGTAGAGCTTCGACGGCGTTACCTCGCGCACGTCGAGCGTGAGGCTGGCGAAGGCCTCCCAGTCGCGCCGGAAGCGGTCGAGCGGATGGTGGCTGAGGTAGAAGCCGACGAGGCGCTTCTCGTGCTGGAGCTTCTCGCTCTCCGGCATCGGCTCGGCGTTGTCGAGATCGGGGTAGTGCACGCCTGCCTGAGCGTCGCTGAAGTCGTCGTTGAAAAATCCGCCCTGGCCAAGCGTTACCGCCTTGTTCTGAATTTGCCCGAACTTGATCGCCTTGTCCACGTTGGCCAGCAGTTTGCCACGGTTGGGATCGATCTCGTCGAGCGCTCCGGCCTGGATGAGGCATTCGAGCGCTTTGCGGTTCATGGCGCGCAGATCGACCGAGGCGGTCAGGTCGAAGAGGTTGAGGAAGGGCTTGCCTTCGCGGCGCAACCGGGAGGCCACCACCGCCCTCGCGCCGCCACCCACCTGCTTGATGGCCGAGAGGCCGACGCGGATGCAGGAGCGCCCCTTGTACTCGTCAACCGAGAAGAGCGCGTCGCTCTGGTTGATCGACGGTGGCAGCGTGAAGATGCCAAACCCCTTGGCCTCGTCGGTCAGGTGCTTCATGCGCTCGGTGTCGCCGATCTCGCTGTTCAGTACTGCCGTGACGAATTCGATGGTGTAGTGCGCCTTGAGGAAGCCCGTCCAGTACGCCAGCACGCCGTAAGCCGCCGAGTGGCTCTTGTTGAAGCCGTATCCGGCGAACTCGGCCATCAGGTCGAAAATCCGGCTGGCGAGCGACTGATTGACGTCGATGCTCACCGCCCCCTCGACGAACTCGTCCTTGAACTTCTGCATCAGCTTGGGATCCTTCTTGCCCATCGCCTTGCGCAGGTTGTCGGCCTTGCCGAGCGAGAAGCGCCCCATCACCTGCGAAATCTGCATCACCTGCTCCTGATAGACGATGACGCCGTAGGTCTCCTTGAGAATCTCTTCGAGCATGGGGTGCATGTAGTCGATCTCCTCGCGCCCGTGCTTGCGGTCAACGAAGAGATCGACCGCGTTGCGGTGCTCGTCGATCACGGCATTGAGCGCGCCAGGCCGGTACAGGGCGCTCATGGCGATGATGTCGCCGATGGTGGTGGGCTGGAGGCGCGTCATGTAGCTCTGCATCCCGGAGGACTCGAACTGGAAGATACCGGCCATCTTGCCCTCCTGAAAGATGCGGAAGGTCTGGCGGTCGTCGATCGGCACCTTTTCGAGTTCGATGTCGAGGCCGTGGCGCTTCTTGATGAGGCGCAGGGTTTCATCGATCACGGCGAGCGTTTCCAGACCGAGATAGTCGATCTTGAGCAGGCCCGCCTGCTCGATGCAGTTCTTGTCGAACTGCGTCACCACCTGTTTTTCGTCGCTGCTCTCGGCCTTCGTCCCGTCGATGTCGTTCTGGTCGAACTCGTCGGCATATTTGCGCTCCTCGGTTTCGATCTTGTTGGAGACGTACAGCGGCACCTGCTCTTCGAGCGCCCCGTTGGTGATGACCACCGCCCCGGCGTGCATCGAGACGTTCCGCGCCCGCCCCTCCATCGCCCGTGCGTACTGCATGAGCTGCTGGTATTGGGGATCGGTATCGACGAGCCGCTTCAGCTCCTTGACTTCGCGGAAGGCATCTTCGAGCGAGGTTCCGGGCTTCGACGGCACCAGCTTGGCGAGCTGATCGACCGCCTTGAGCGGCACGTCGAGCACGCGCCCCGCGTCGCGGATGGCCGCCTTCGCGCCGAGCGTACCGATGGCGACCACCTTGGCGACACTCTCCGTGCCGTACTTCTGCACGGTGTATTCGAGAACCTTCTGCTTGCCGACCGGCGTAAAATCGATGTCGATATCGGGCATCGAAATACGCTCCGGGTTGAGGAAACGCTCGAAAAGCAGCTTGTACTTCAGGGGATCGATCCGGGTGATGCCGGTCAGATAGGCGATGATGCTGCCCGCCGCCGAGCCGCGTCCGGGACCGACCGAATAGCCGAGGCGGCGCGAGGCGGCAATGAGGTCGCTGACGATCAGGAAGTAGGAGCTGTAGCCCATCTTCTCGATGACGCCAAACTCCAGCTCGATGCGAGCCTTCACCTCGTCGGGAATTTCGCCCTCCCCCGCGCCGTACTTCTCCCGCGCCCCCTCCCAGGTAAGGTGGCGGAGATACTCCTTCTCGCTCTCGAACCCATCGGGAAGCGGAAACTTCGGCAGGTTCGGATCCTGATCGAGGAACTTGTAGGAGCACGATTCGGCGATCTTGACCGTGTTGTCGATCTCGCCGTGCGAATTGTCGAAGAGCGCGGACATCTCCGCCGCCGTCTTGAAGTAGTTCTCGTGGCCCGGCAGGCACTGGAGGTTCTGGTTGTTCAGCCGCTCCTTTGTGCGGTTGGCGATCATCGCGCGGTAGCAGCCGGAGTCGCGCCGGTCGAGGTAGTGCACGTTGTTGGTCGCCACGAGCGGAATGCCGAGCTTTTCGGCGAGGCGGATCGTGCCCGGCAGGAGCTGCTCCTCGTACGGAGCGCCATGCTTCTGGAGTTCGAGATAGAAGCGCTCGCCGAAAAGATCGCGGTAATAGCTCGCGAGATTCATCGCCTCGGCTTCGTTCCCGGAGAGCAGGGCACGACCGACGAGACCGGAGTGCGCCGCCGAGAGGCAGACCAGCCCTTCGCGGTACTTCTCCAGCACGGAGCGCTCGACATGCGGAAAACCATTTGAGAAGCCGTCACGCGCCGCCCGCGACAGGATGACGCACATGTTGCGGTAGCCGATGCCGTCGCGGATGAGCAGCACCAGCGTAGCCGGACGCCCGCCGTCACGCGAATCGGTGCCGGAAAGATAAATCTCCGCCCCCATGATCAGCTTCACCTCAGCCTTCCTGGCCTGGCCGAACAGCTCCGGCATGTTGAACATCGCGCCGTAATCGGTGACGGCGACCGTGTTCATGCCCTGCTTTTTGCAGGCCGCGAAGAGCTCGCCCGGAAAGATCGGGCTGCTCTGCATCGAGTAGTGGGTGTGGGTGTGAAGATGAACGAACTCCAAGGCGCTTTTCATGTCTGGTTGCAATCGCCGGACGGCGTATAAATTCTCCTTCACCCCGGCGCTTCACCCATCATAATAACCTTTCGAGCCGTTCCTGCAAGATCAAAATCGTGCCTCGCTCCGGGGCGCTTGCGGCAATACTCTCGGCGTTTTGCTGTTGAGCGCAGGGCGAGCGGAGGAGGCAGCGATGATCTTCCGGTAAAGCGCTTCATAATTTTCAACCATGTGCCCCAGAGTGAAGCGCTGTTCGAATTCGCTCCGGCACGCCACCCGCGATACCTCATCGATATTGCGGATCGCCTGGATGAAATCGAGCTGGCTATCGCAGACAAATCCGCTGACCCCGTTGATGATCACCTCGGGACTGGAGCCGCAACGCCGCACAATCACCGGCGTGCCGCAAGCGAGCGCCTCGATCATCACGAGGCCAAACGGCTCGGGCCAGTCGATGGGATTGAGCAGCGCACGGGCGTTCCTGAGCAATTCATGTTTCCGGGTGTCGTCCACCTCGCCGATATACTCGATGTAGGGGCTGTCGAGCAGCGGTTCGATCTTGTTCTTGAAATAGAGTTTGTCGGCGGGATCGATTTTGGCGGCGAGCTTCAGGTGGATTTTGCACGCCTTTGCCAGCCGGATCGCCTCGTCGGGGCGCTTCTCTTCCGAAAACCGGCCGAGGAAGAGAAAATAGTCCTGCGGATCGGGATTGAACTCGAACAGGTTCTCAGGATAGCCGTGATAAACGGTGCCCGCCCAGTTGATGCCCGGCGCCGGCGCTCGCTGGGAGTCGCTGATAGAGACATACTGCTGGTTGGCATAGCGTTTCAGGATATCAACATAGTCGGGAACATCGAGTCGGCCATGCATGGTCAATACGGTCGGTGTCGAAACGCGGGCGGCAAAAGGCAGCGTGAGAAATTCGAGATGCGAGTGGATGATGTCGAACTCTCCCGACATCTCTTCGTACACCTTCGCGAGCATCAGCATGTGCATGATGATGGTTGAATGGACTTTCTTTCCGAGCCGGAGGCTTTGCTTCACCGGAGCGACAAGGCGGGCGCTCGTAACCGAGTCCCCGGAGGCGAAAAGCGTCACCTCGTGCCCCCGTTCGACAAGCCCCTCGGTGAGGTAGTAGACGACTCGCTCCGTTCCGCCATATTTTTTAGGCGGAACGCTTTCGATCAGTGGGGAAATTTGCGCTATTCTCAGTTTTTTCATCGTGTCAATTCGTGTTTCATCTTGCCGGACAGTAACTCAGCGTGCAGGATTCGTTGGTACGGATGTTGTGCGTCTGGCCGTAAAGCGTGCAAGGCAGGGTCATCTCCGAAGCGGCCTCGATCGTGATCGCCACCTCGTGATGAGTGATGTCGAGATGAACGGTGCGTTCGCGCCATTTGACCTTGAACGCGAGGCGCTCCCACTTTTTCGGCAGCCACGGATTCAGCACGATCCGGTCGGATTTGAGCGTCAGCCCGCCGAATCCGTGGATGACCGTCTGCCAGCTTCCGCCGACCGAGGCCGCATGAATGCCGAGTTCGGTGTTGTTGTGCAGGTTTTCGAGATCGAAAAGAGCGGTCTTCATGAAGTAGCGGTAGGCGTTGGCGCGTTCGGCGACAGCGAGTCCCAGCATGGCGTGCGTGCAGTGGCTCAGGGAGGATTTGTGCGCCGTGCGCGGCTCGTAGTAGTCGTAGTTGGCTTTCTTTTCAGCCATGGTGAAGGAGTGCGGAAAGAGCAGCATCATGAGCAGCACGTCGGCCTGCTTGATGAGCTGCGTTCGTGCGATGTTGCGAAAATTCACCCCCTTGGGCAGCACCGGATGGCCTGTGCGGTCGCAACGCATGATGACCTGATCCTTGAGGGAGAAATAGCCGTCGAACTGCTCGATCAGGCCGGTCTCGGCATTCTGGTTGAACTTGAGGCGGCGGCTGATATCAAGCCAGTGGGCGGGTTCGTCGTCGCCGAGAGCAATCTTCTCCGAAAGCTCCCGCAAAACCTCCGGCGAAGTTTTCGCGACATGTTTGACCAGCATGGCCGCCAGCCGCAGATGCCACTTGACCAGATAGTTGGTGTAGGCGTTGTTGTTGACGTGCTCGTGGAACTCATCGGGGCCGATCACCGTGTGGATTTCGTATCGCTCACCCCGCTTCACCACCCGGCTCGCCCAGAACCGCGCCGTGAGGAAGACGATCTCCAGACCGCAGTGCAGCAGAAACTCTTCATCGCCAGTCACCCTGAAGTAGCGCTCCACGCCGTAAATTACGTCAGAAACGATGTGATCCTCCTCGGTGCCGGTGTAAATCAGCCGGATGGTCTTTTCGAGCCTGGAGGCAAAACGCGGCGTCACATCCTCGCCGGTAGTCGCCGACTCCCAGGCGAACCGCGCCCCCGCGTATCCCGTGTTCGCGGCGTTCCTCTTCGCGCCGGGCAGCGTGTTGCAGCGGTACATCAGCACGTTGCGCGCCATCGCCGGGAAGTTGTGGATGTAGAAGGGCAGGATGAAGATTTCCGTATCCCAGAAGACGTGCCCCATGTACCCCTCCGAGCTGAGGAACTTAGCGCCGATGGGGCCGGGCTTTGGCGGACCGTTGATCAGCAACTGGTAGATGTTGTAACGCAGCGCCTGCTGGGCTTTGGCGTCGCCGTCGATGCGCACGTCGGCCTGCTGCCAGAGATCGCGCCAGGCATCGATATGCTGACGGACTTCGGCCACCGCTCCGAGGCGGATATAGTCCCTGAGATTGCAGATCGCCTCCCTGATCATATTGGTGGAGCACTGCTCCGGCACATCGCAACTGCTCATGACGACGGCATGCTTTTCAAAGCTGTAGGTATGCCCCCGCAGCGCCTCGATGGTGATCTCGCTGGTGAACTTCTCTCCGTAAATCCTCGGCTCCCAGCGGAGCATCGGGGCCGAACCGGAAACCATCTTCCACGACGCGGCTTCGGCGATGCGAATGCCCTGCTGGCGGGTCTTCATTTCGAGATACATGAAGTTCCGCCCCCGCTCGATCCGTTCGAGCAGCAGGTGTTTGTACTTTTCGCGTGGAAAGTAGCCCCGGTTGTAGACCTCGCCGTTCAGCCCCGAAAGCACCCTGATCTGGCCGGAAAAATTTCTCGGCGTGATCCGCACCCGCATGTAGCCGCGATGGGGATCGTGCATGTACACGAGGCGCGAGGTTTCGAGCGTGAGGATCTGTCCCTGGTGAGTCTTGAAGGTGGTGCTCCGGTGCAGTATCCCTTTTTTCATATCGAGAATCTGCTCATGCTCCAGCGCCTGGCAGCACGACAGGCAGAACTTGTCACCCTCATGCCAGACCGACACGTCAGTCCACATCGGGCACTTGACCAGCTCCTCGACATCGGCCTCCGATTTGTCGTAAATGCCCGCAAGATACATGCCGCCGCAATTTCCCGGTGGAAGCTCTTCGAGACTGCCTCGAATATTGAGATAGCCATTGCCGATGGTCAGAAGGGTTTCGTTGATCTGGATCGCCTTGGGCTGCTTCCGGTATCCTTTCCTCCTCAGAAGCCACTCTTCGGGTGAAAGCTCAAACAACAGATCCAGCTCCTCGACCGGCTTGCCGGCTTTTGACGATGAACGTCGGGTCATGATTCCTCCTCCTGGCATGAAGCCAATTGCATAGCAGATCGAACAATCAACGCCTCTTCACGGAGCACGTCGTCATCGGAACATGAGGCTCGCGAAACGAATGTCAGCCGCCATATCTCCATCGACTTTAATTAACAAAGTTTAGCGGACTGAAAGTTCACGCTTCTTCAACTGACCTCTTTTTGGGTGATTTTCCTGCCTGGACGACCACAAACAGGCCCGTGAGGGCAAACCCGGATCGCCCGGGATGCGGATAGAGGCAGTTTTTTTCTTATGTTGTATCAACATAACAGACTAACCCAACCTTCAAGGCCATACCCATTGGAGCAGAACATTTACAAGCAATGCCCTGTTTGCGGCTTTCCGCTGACCCAGCAGAATGCGATTTGCCCCAGATGCGGCAACGACATTCTCGAAGACATCAACGCGCTCGACGAGCAGAATCAGGACAAGCACTACCGGATCATCGAGGAGAAAAAGGCCGACTGGTACATCCGGTGCCTGGCTGAAAATCTCGATAAAGGCAAGTCGCCGGTCGTCAATTTTTCGAACGACTACACCGGCCCGATGCACTCGGGCTTCCACAACCGCCTCTCCGCCGCCGAACAGGAGGCTCTGGCCGCATCGCGAGCCGTGCTGTTGCGAGACCCGCAGAAGCGGCACAACTGGTTCAAGGCGCTTGGCAAGGACTGGAAGGAGGTGGTCAAACATACCCTGAAAATCCAGAGCGATCCATCGGACGATGAGCTGCTCGGCTTCCTGAACGCCACAAGCATCCGGTGCGACAACATGCGCATCCACAACCTCGCGCCGGTGAGCCTGCTCGAAAACCTGAAACAACTGCGATGCGACGAAAGCCCCATCGAGAGCCTCGAACCGATCCGCAATCTGCGCAACCTCAAGCGGCTCTACGCTTTCGACTGCGACTTCACCTCGCTCGATCCGCTGCGCGACATCGTTTCGCTGAAGCTGCTCTGGATTTCAAGCACCGAGGTGAGCGACCTCGAACCGGTCAGCAAGCTGATCAATCTCGAAGAGCTTTACTGCTCCGAGACGATGATCAGCGACCTTTCGCCGGTCAGCGGCCTCATCAATCTCGAAAAGCTGAGCTGCTACAAAACTGACATCTCATCGATTGAGCCGCTCAGGAATCTCAAAAACCTCTCCGAACTCGGCATCAACAGCACGAAGATCACCTCGCTCGATCCGCTGGAGGGACTCGAAAACCTCGAATACCTCCGTTGCAGCCGCACGGCCATCACGAGCCTCGAACCGTTGAGAAATCTGACAGTGCTCAAGGAGCTGAGCATCGACGAGACGGGAGTCTACCACCTCGAACCGCTCGCCGGGCTTCAAGAGCTGGAAGAGCTGAGCATCACCGGCACGCTTGTCGATTCGATCGCCCCGCTGATGAACATGATGAGTCTCGAAAAACTGGAGCTGTCGGCAGGCCGAATCCCGCAATCCGAAATCGACCACTTCATGCAACTGAACCCGGCGTGCGATGTGGTGATCAAGGCGTGAGGCTGGCGAATTGGCGATAATTGCAAAGGGGATGCTGGCTTGATAAAAATGCCGTCATCCCCTTTTTCATTTGACAAAAGGGATGGATTTGCTTCTTGCCGATTGTCGAATTGGCTGGCGAAACGCAGCGTTAGCCTGAATACTTCACAAATTCAAACTTATTCTGATAACCCTCATTGTCAGCTTGCTCCATCTGTTCATTAAGCTTCTCTTGTAGCAACTCAAAATTCCTATCAGATGCAATATTAAAATCTGGAGTATAGATTCCGCATATATCCAAGCAGTGATCTGTTGGTGAGAATCCATCTATCCTGATAGCAGTTTCTGAGTGTTCTGGAATATCCAAAACCGAATGGTGCAGAAAAGTTACGCCTGATTTGTGATTCAACTCAACTGGTTTACTTGTCATGAACTGAGTACTAACTTTCTGAATTAGATTTTTGTCAATCAATGAGGTAATGCATAATGCCAGGTTTCCTGTATACGAAGTATTTAATTCACTTTCATACTGATACTGTTCATCGGGATCCATCAAAACAACTGGTTTACCATCAACATAAAGACTCGAGTCACAGAAAATCGAGAGTGATACGAAGTCAGAAGTCTCCATCATTGCAATTTCCCACAATGCTTTCAAGCTGATTGCGCCAGGATATTTATCGTTTTCTGCAATGATTCTTGCAAATAAATTTACTCTCCAACTCTCATTGCGTCGAGAAGCTAAATCCTCGAACATATCCCACCAAACAGCCTCACTTTCTGATGCTGAATCATCCATGATGTTTTGATCAGTATCGGCATAAAGAAGAGCCATTTTAATTGTTTTAAGTAAGCGATACTCTTTTTCAAGTTGATCTAACTGAACTCTTAAAAGAGGAGTATTGTTCTCTTTTGAAATAGATGATTCGATTAATTTTCTTCTTGTTTCCTGCATTATATTGAAAACTTCTTCAAATGCCTCTTCGTGATGGCGTAACTGCTGTAGTCTCAAACGACCTGCCACTAAAAAATCCCTCACTATACGTGGGGCGTATGCGAGTAATAAACGACTCAAGCCTGTTGGTTTATTTTCTAATGCGCCATCTAAAGTTGAGACAGCTTGTTCGGCAGTTTTGGCAATTGTGGAGATGTCCATTTTGTACTATGAGATACGAAGTTACTATTTATTCAAATATGGGCGATGATCTTTTAATTCTGGCTCAACAATAATTGAAGAGGCTAATGCATTGAGGCTTGTATTTTGGCAGTTAGAGAGCATTTGCCTTGTTATTTTTTTTCAATAAAAATTTGACTTTATTAACCAGAATAACGTATTAAAATATCTATGAATATTCATATGCAAGATACGCATAATTTTTTACTGATTGCTATACCGACAATAAACGAAACTCAATCACAAGAAAATATACAAATTGAAGATCAAATCGTCAATTTGCATAACAATCCGTACTGCACTGCTATTTTCGCAGGAGCGCCCCGACTTGTCGGAACGCCCGTACAATTTCGATTCCAAACCAAAGATACCCAGTACCGCCTCTGAATGGAGGGTTGGAAAAACAGCCCACTTTCAGATAAAATAGGCCCTTCCCCCAAAAGTTGGGTCAGCCGCTACTGTCAAGTCAATACCAAACAGTCATGTACATTCCCTGTACATTTCCCGTCATTGCGAGCCGCGAAACGGCGCGGCAATCCATATGGATTCAGGGCGAGAGCGAAAAGGGATGGATCGTCGTGTCCCGGCAGGTCGGAACTCGCGATGACGAATCTCCGTCATTTTTCTTTTGACTCACCACTACGGCAATTTCCGGAACTCTGTCGAATCGCCTGCCGTATCACTCGATATACATCAGTGGCTGGGTGGCGGAGAGCGTGTCGCCGGGTTTGGCGTGGACGACTGTGACGATGCCGGAGACTGGCGCTTTGACCGGGGATTCCATCATTCATGGAGGCTGTCATCACGCGCTTGCCCTCCCGCCAGCGGAAAAACTGCCTGAGATACACCGAAACACATGACGATTTTGCAGTTAGCGTTGTGGATGATTACATTTACGTGCTTACCTTCGAGGTAATATCATAAACCAGCCTTTCGAGGACATGCGGGATTTACAGCAGCATCACTTCCTTCGCAGCACCGTCATCCGGCAGTCCGTCCCTCCCTTACCTTCATTAACCACATAGTTCAAGGGGGCTTGCAGCATGTCACCTACCTACAGCGACGTTCATCGCCAATCGATTGAAAACCCGGAAGAGTTCTGGGGCTCGCTCGCCGAAAACCTCCACTGGTACACCAAGTGGGACAAGGTTCTCGACGATTCGAATCCGCCTTTTTACCGATGGTTCACTGGCGGCGTGACCAACACCTGCTACAACGCCCTCGACCGGCATGTCGATGAAGGACGCGGCAGCCAGACGGCCGTCATCTACGACAGCCCGGTGACCGGCATTATCGAGAAGTACACCTACCGCGAGTTCCGCGACAAGGTGGCGCTCTTCGCTGGCGCTCTCCAGGCTCGCGGCGTGCGCAAAGGCGACCGTGTCATTATCTATATGCCGATGATTCCCGAGGCGGTCATCGCGATGCTGGCCTGCGCAAGGCTCGGCGCGATTCATTCGGTCGTTTTCGGCGGGTTCGCTTCGCACGAGCTGGCCGTTCGCATCGACGACTGCAAGCCGAAGGTTATCGTGTCGGCCTCCTGCGGCGTCGAACATGGAAAGATCATCGACTACTATCGCCTGCTTGACTTCGCTGTCGAACTGGCCCACTTCAAGCCTGAAATCTGCATCGTCCTTCAGCGCCCGCAGATGAGAGCGATGCTGAACGAAGATCGCGACATGACCTGGAAGCAGGCGCTGCTCGGCGTCGCTCCGGCGCAGTGCGTGCCGGTCGAATCGACCGATCCGCTCTACATCCTCTACACCTCCGGCACCACCGGCCAGCCGAAAGGGATCGTGCGTGACAACGGAGGCCACATGGCGGCCCTGAAGTGGACCATGGAGAGCGTCTACAACGTCAAACCGGGCGAGGTGTTCTGGGCGGCCAGCGACGTCGGCTGGGTGGTCGGCCACTCCTACATCGTCTACGCTCCCCTGCTGCACGGCTGCACGACGATCATCTTCGAGGGCAAGCCGGTCGGAACCCCCGATCCCGGCACCTTCTGGCGCATCATCAGCGAGCACGACGTTTCGGTGCTTTTCACTGCCCCGACCGCCTTCCGGGCGATCAAAAAAGAGGATCCCGAAGGCAACTACATCCGCCGCTACAACTTCTCGAAGTTCAGGACGCTCTTCCTTGCGGGCGAACGCGCCGATCCCGACACGGTGCGCTGGGCGGAGAAGCAGCTCCAGGTGCCGGTGATCGACCACTGGTGGCAGACCGAAACCGGCTGGGCCATCGCGGCGAACTGCCAAGGCATCGAGCCCGGTCCGGTCAAGTACGGCTCCGCATCCAGAGCCGTCCCCGGCTACGATGTCAAGGTGGTCAACGAAGCGCTCGAAGAGCTTCCCCACGGGACGATGGGCGACATTGTCGTGAAGCTGCCGCTTCCTCCGGGCACCATGATGACCCTCTGGAAACAGGACAACCGCTTCAACGAGAGCTACATGAAGCATTTCCCCGGCTACTACCAGACCAGCGACGCCGGGTACATCGACGAGGATGGCTACATCTACATCATGTCGCGCACGGATGACATCATCAACGTCGCCGGGCACAGGCTTTCGACCGGCGCAATCGAGGCCGAGCTGTGCGAGCACCCGGACGTTGCCGAAAGCGCGGTCATCGGCGTGCATGACGAACTGAAGGGCGAGATTCCACTCGGCTTCCTTGTGCTGAAGTCGGGCGTCGATACTCCGCCGGAACTGATCATCAAGCACGTGATCGAGTATGTGCGCGAGAACATCGGGCCGGTCGCCTCGTTCAAAACAGCGGTCATCGTCAACCGCCTGCCGAAGACCCGCTCCGGCAAAATTCTGCGCTCAACGATGCGCAAGATCGCCAATTCGGAGGCCTATACCATGCCGCCGACCATTGACGATCCGGCCATCCTCGACGAGATCACAGCGGCATTGCAGACCATCGGCTACGCAAAAACTTCGTAAATCACCTTAACCGTCACCATGATCGACAGAATCGACCATATCGCCATTGCAGTTCAGAATCTCGATAACGCTATCGATACCTTTGTCAACCTCCTCGGATGCGACCGCTCGTCGGTCGTCATCCACGAGGTGCCAGCGGAAAAGGTGCGTGCGGCATTCATTCCGGTAGGACAAACAAAAATCGAGCTGCTCGAACCGCTTGGCGATGACGGCCCTGTCGCTAAATTCCTTGCAAAAAACGGCGAGGGGATGCATCACATCGCCCTTGCGACCGATGACGTCGTCGAGGAGAGCAAAAGAGTCATGGAGCTCGGCCTCACGCTCCTCGGCGAACCTTCGACCGGTGCGGGCGGCAAGAAGATCGTCTTCCTCCATCCCCGCCAGACCAATCGTGTTCTTGTCGAATTTGTCGAACCTAAACCCGATCATTAATTCATCCATAGCCAGTGAAACACTTCTTCCTGCCTTTTGAGAAAAAAGAGGGATTCAGTTATTCCGCCGAGGTGGTCGAAAGCCTGTCGGAATATGAAAAATACCAGCTCTCGTTTCACCCGGAACGACCGAAGTACCTCGACTACCTGTCAGTCTTCGAAAACGTCTCGGAGTGCCTCTCGAACGATCTCCACGGCAGTTGTCTGATACAGACCCATCGCGCCGAACTCCGCCGTAACGGAAATGCGTGGCCAGTCATGCTCATCGGCCAGCAGTCCGGACCAACCTCCGATTTTGGCGAACTGAAGCGAATCATGCAGCATCATGCCTCGGTGATCAAGTGGAACCACGGCATGCCCACCCCCGCCGCCTTCCAGAAAGCTATCGAGGCTATCGCCATCGCCGAGCGTGAGAACCGCATTGTCATCACGATGATCGATACCGCAGGAGCCGACCCTACCGAGGAGTCGGAATCTGGCGGCATCGCCTGGAAGATCGGGCGCTGCATGCAGGCGCTCGCTGAATCGAAGGTGCCGACCATCTCGGTGATCATCAATCGCGGATGCAGCGGGGGAGCAATCGCCCTGACCGGCTGCGACGCCGTGCTGGCGATGGAGTACTCGACCTACCTGGTCATCTCGCCGGAGGCGTGTTCGTCGATCCTTTTCAGGACGCGGGACAAGGCGAATCTCGCGGCGGAGATTTCACAAATCACCTCAAAAGAAGGGCTGAAAAACGGCATCGTTGACGAGCTGATTCCCGAAACGGCTGGCCCGGCGCACCGCTTCAAAAGCGAGGCGCTCGAATCGTTCCGCGAGGTGGCTGGACGCTGGATCGAGGCGTTTGGCGAGGCTCCGGCGGAAACCCTTCAGCAGCGCCGCATCGAGCGCTGGCAGAAGATCGGCCAGTGGGGAACGACGACCGAGGAGCATATCCTCACCTTCGAAAAAAAGGTCTCTTTCTTCATCGACAAACCGAAAAAGAACCTCTTCATCAGCCGCCACAAGCGCTGCCGGAACGATGAGAAAAGGCATGTCGTCGATCCGGTGCTCTACAGCAAGCTGCTGGCTGACAATTTCGTCTGCGCCACCTGCGGCCACCGCTATGTCCGCCTCAGCGCCCGCGACTACATCGAGCTGATCCTCGACGAGAATTCGTTCACCGAGCACCCGGAAACGCGCTACATCGTTGACCGCGATATTCTGAATTTCCCGGAGTACGCCGACAAGCTCCATGAAGACCGCGTGAAAAACGGCATGACGACGGCGCTCATCACGGGTGACGGCGCGATTGACGGCACGGATGTCGTGCTCTGCGCCACGAGCTTCGGCTTCCTTGGCGGCTCGTTCTGCATGTCAACCGGCGAGAAAATCTGGCGCGCCTGCCAGATCGCGCTCGAAAAGCGCCGCCCGGTGATCGTCCAGGCCGCGGGCGGAGGCGCTCGTATGCACGAGGGGTGCTCCTCGATGGTCAGCATTCCGAAAATTCACCTCGCTTTGTCGCTCGTCGAGCAGGCCGGGCTGCCGGTCATCACCATCGTCACCGACCCGACGCTTGGCGGCGTGGCTATCGGCTTCGGCTCGCGCGGCATCAGGATTTTTGAGCACAACGCAGGCAACATCGGCTTTTCGGGCAAGCGCGTGATCGAGCAGTATACCGGCAAGAAGACCTCGAAGGATTTCCAGACCACCAACTGGCTTCAGTCGAAGGGATTCGTCGATATGGTGTCGCATCCGCTCGAACTCAAACGCCGCATTGGCGAGATCATTCAAAACCGGAGACTCTGTTGAACCGCAGCATTATTCGCTTATTATTAAAGCGTGAACCCGCAAAATACCCTGCCGATGTCCCGGACTGAATCGCTTTTCTCATGCTTCCCATCCGTAGACGCCGCCCTCTGGAAACAGAGGGTGCTTGAAGAGCTTAAAGGCGCGGAATACTCTAAAATCGTCTGGAAAACACCCGAGGGCTTCGATATGGAGCCCTGGTACAACCGCAACACCGCCGCGCCCGCGCCGGAGGTGCCGTTCCAGCGCGTATCGAACCGCTGGAGAATCTGCCAGCAGATTGGTGTTGACAAGCTTCTCGACGATCCGGCGCTTCTTGACGACGCGATTGCCGGTGGCGCGGAGGCCATCGAACTCTGCTTCGGGGGTGTTCCTGAAAACGCCGAACTGGAACGGCTGCTATCGGCGCTTCAGGAGGTCGATCTGAGGCAAGTCGCGCTCTACCTCTCGGGCGCTATCTACGATCCGGCCTCGCTGCTTGAACGCCTCGCGACGCTGCCCGGCTTCGCCTCGAACTCCGGCGCGATGCTCTTCGACGTGCTCACGGCTCCAGATACAAAACTGCCGCTGCCGGCGCATCTGGGATTCCGTACGATTGCCGTCGACACCACGCGCTTCCACGAAGCGGGCGCGACCATCACGCAGGAACTCGCTATCGCGCTCTCCGGCGTGAGCGATTGCCTCAGCCGGATGACCGAGGCTGGAGCGGATGCCGCCGAGGCCGCCGCCGCTATCGAGATTGTCTTTGCCGCCGGAACCAGCCACTTCCCGGAGCTGGCCAAGCTTCGTGCGATGCGGGCGATGTGGCCGCAACTGCTCGCCGCGTATGGCGTCGCGGCGGATACGATACCCGAACCGAGACTCTTCGTCCGCTCCTCGATCCGCTCGATCTCGGCGCTCGATCCCTACACCAACCTCCTGCGCCTCTCGACTGAAGCGCTCTCGGCGATCCTCGGCGGATGCGACACCCTGCAACTCGCGCCGTTCGATCCTGCCGGGTCGGTCAACGCAGAGTTTTCGGAAAGGATCACCCGCAACATCCAGCTTCTTTTGCGGGAGGAGTCCAGCCTCGGCCACGTCGTCGATCCCGCCGCCGGTTCGTTCTATATCGAAACCATGACCGCCTCGCTTTGCCGCGAAGCCTGGAAGTTGTTCCAGCAGATCGAAGCGAAGGGCGGCCTCGGCGTCGCGGAGAACAGCGGCACTATCGCCGCTATGATCTCGCCCGCCGCCAATGCCCGCCGCAAGGCGGTCAACACGCGCCGCCGGACGCTGGTCGGCATCAACCGCTACACGGTGCCGCCGTCAGCCGAAGTCGTGGCTGCGCTGAAACATGGAGCCGCAAAAGCCGAAGAGTTCGAGAAGCTGCGGATGCGCATGGTCGCTCACTCCGCCGCCGGAGGCTCGACGCCCCGCGCCGCGATCTGGCTGCATGGCGATCCGTCCAAAAGCCTGCGGGTGGCCGCGTTCGCCGAGGATTTCCTGCGTAGCGGCGGCTTCGAGGTTCTGCCCGCCGTGACCATCGATCCCAAAACCTGCAACTGCCGCACGATGCTGCGTGCGGAACCCGACATCGTCGTCTTCTGCTGGAGCGGCGACAGCGATCTCGCCAATGTGCCGACCATCTGCGCAACGATTCAGGAGCTGCGCAAGGAGAGCATCATCATCATGGCGGCCAAGCCGCCGGAAAATGCCGAAGCGCTGCTCAGGGCGGGCCTTGACCGCTTCATCCATCTTGGCAGCGACGCTTACGCCGACCTGCTTTCGCTGCAACATAAAACCGGAGTGCTATGAGACCCGACTTTTCCAGCATCCAGCCTTTCGCGACGGCTGATCCGGCAACGCGCCAAACCGGCGGCGAAAGCTGGGCCACGCTCGAAGGCATTCCGGTTCATGCGAGCTACGGAAGCCCGGAGGAGCCAATGCCTGACTTCGCGCCGGGATTCTCCCCCTTCATCGCCGGGCCGTACGCCAGCATGTACGCCACCAAACCGTGGACGATCCGCCAGTACGCGGGCTTTTCGACCGCCGAGAAGTCGAACCGCTTCTACCGCCAGAACCTCGCGGCGGGCCAGAAAGGGCTGTCGGTCGCCTTCGACCTGCCGACCCATCGCGGCTACGACTCCGACCATCCGCGTGTTGTCGGCGACGTCGGCAAGGCGGGCGTGGCTATCGACTCGGTCGAGGATATGAAGATTCTCTTCGACGGCATTCCGCTCGGCGACATCTCGGTCTCGATGACCATGAACGGCGCGGTGCTGCCGGTGATGGCCTTCTACATCGTCGCGGCGGAGGAACAAGGCGTCGCGCCGGAGAAGTTGAGCGGCACCATCCAGAACGACATCCTCAAAGAGTTCATGGTGCGCAACACCTACATCTACCCGCCGGAACCTTCGATGAAGATCATCGCCGACATCTTCCGCTACACCAGCGAGCGGATGCCGAAGTTCAACTCGATCAGCATCTCCGGCTACCACATGCAGGAGGCGGGAGCGACGGCTGACCTCGAACTGGCCTTCACCCTGGCCGACGGCCTCGAATATATCCGCACGGGACTTGCCACAGGACTCGACATTGACGCCTTCGCGCCGCGCCTGTCGTTCTTCTGGGGCATCGGCATGAACTACTTCATGGAAATCGCCAAGCTCCGCGCAGCTCGCGTGCTCTGGGCGAAGATCGTCTCGCAATTCAACCCAAAGAATCCGAAATCGCTCATGCTCCGCTCGCACTGCCAGACCTCCGGCTGGAGCCTGACCGAGCAGGATCCCTTCAACAACGTCACGCGGACGACCGTCGAGGCGATGGCGGCGGCGCTCGGCCACACGCAGTCGCTGCACACCAACGCGCTCGACGAGGCGATCGCGCTGCCCTCGGTCTTCTCGGCGCGTATCGCCCGCAACACCCAGATTTATATTCAGGAGGAGACCGACATCACCCGTGCCATCGATCCCTGGAGCGGTTCGTATTATGTGGAGGAGCTGACGCGCCAGCTCGCCGAAAAAGCGTGGGCGATCATCGAACAGATCGAAGCGGCGGGCGGCATGGTGAAGGCCATCGAACAGGGGTTGCCCAAGATGCAGATCGAGCAGGCGGCCACGCGCAAGCAGGCGCGCATCGACAGCGGCAAGGAGACCATCGTCGGCGTCAACGCCTACAGGACGGAGCACCGGACGGAGATCGACCTGCTCGAAGTGGACAACACCGCCGTGCTCCGCCAGCAGCTCGCCCGCCTTGAAGAGATCAAAGAGAGACGCAACAACCAGGCTGTCCGCGAGGCGCTTGAAGCGCTCGAACGGTGCGCAGAAACCGGCGAGGGCAATCTGCTCGCGCTCTCGGTCGATGCCGCCCGCAACCGCGCCACCCTCGGCGAAATCTCCTCGGCGCTCGAAAAGAGCTACGGGCGCTACCGCGCCACGACGCGGCTCAACACCACCATCTACCAGTCGCAGATGCAGGACAACAACCTCTTCCTGCAAGCCCGTGAGCTTGCCGACTCCTTCGCCGAACTCGAAGGACGCCGCCCGCGCATCCTCGTGGCCAAGGTCGGCCAGGACGGCCACGACCGCGGCGCAAAGGTGATCGCCGCCGCCTTCGCCGACATCGGCTTCGATGTCGATATTTCACCGCTCTTCCAGACGCCGGAGGAGATCGTGCAGCAGGCGCTCGACAACGACGTGCACATCGTCGGCATATCGAGCCTCGCGGCTGGGCACAAAACGCTGGTGCCGCAGGTGGTCGAAGGATTGAAGGAGGCCAATCGCGGCGACATTCTCGTGATCGCGGGCGGCGTCATCCCGGAGCGGGACTACGACTACCTCTATGAACGCGGCGTGGCGGGCGTCTTCGGCCCCGGCACGGTGATCGCCGAGGCGGCCATCAAGCTGCTCGCGCTCCTGCACGAACATCACCAGTGAAGAGAGAGCGGACGAAACGATGAGCGGCAGGCAGCGGCATGAACCCACGGTCGAGGAGTTCGTCGAGGGGATCAGGAGCGGCGACCGCCACCTCTTGAGCCGCGCCATCACGCTCGTCGAGTCGAGCCGCCCGGAGCACGAGCGGCTGGCGCACCAGATTCTCGACCGCTGCATCGGCAGTGGCGGCGACTCGATCCGCGTAGGCGTCACCGGCGCTCCGGGGGCAGGCAAGAGCACCTTCATCGAAGCGCTGGGGCTTCATCTCACCGACGCGGGCAAGAGCGTCGCCGTGCTCGCCATCGACCCAAGCAGCTCCCGCTCGAAAGGCAGCATCCTCGGCGACAAGTCGCGCATGGAGCAGCTCTCCGCCCGCCCGGAAGCCTTCATCCGCCCGACGGCCACGTCGGGCTTTCTCGGCGGCGCCGCGCCGCGCACGCACGAAACCATCCTGCTTTGCGAAGCCGCCGGATACGAGGTCATCATCGTCGAAACGGTCGGCGTTGGCCAGTCGGAGATCGTGGTCAACTCGATGGTCGATTTTATCCTGCTGCTCATGCTGCCCGGATCGGGCGACGAGCTGCAAGGCATCAAGCGCGGCATCATGGAGATCGCCGATGCGGTGGCCGTCAACAAGGCGGACGGTGACCGCCGCAGGATTGCCGAGGTCTCGAAGGCCGACTGCGAGTCGGCGCTGAGACTGTTGCCGGAGAAGCATCCTGGATGGGAGCGGAAGGTACTGCTCACCTCCGCTCTCGAAGGCGCGGGCATCGGCGAAGTGTGGCGAAATATCGAAGCGTTCGCCGCCGCGATGCGGCAAAGCGGCGAGTGGCGCGAGCAGCGCCGCGAGCAGTTGCGCCACCTCTTCCACGCCATCGCCGAAGAGCGCCTGAAACGCGAGTTCTACAGCCACCCGGCAGTAAAAGTCGCGAAAGCGCAGATCGAACAGCAAGTGCTCACCGGATCGCTCACCCCCTTCAGCGGAGCCGTTGAGTTGCTCGAAGCTTTTCGCGGGCGGTGAATCAGGGACTGCAAGGACTTCAGGGACGAAGAACGACACCAAAACCACAGGGCGGCCACAAGAGCCGCCCCTACATATTCAATTGTCCGCCAAGTCCACAACGTCCACCGCGTCCACATATTACACTCCTCCCCTTATTCCTCGCTGATGAACTCCTTTTCCGTGGCCTTGACGATCTGCACGGAAATGGCGGCTTTGCGCACCACCGCTTCGGCGACGCTGCCCATGAGCAGGCGAGCGGCGGCTGGTCAGCTCATGAAGAGGTAAGGCTTCCACTCGTCGGAGACCGGCAGGTAGTGCTGGCGCATGAGGGTGATGTGGCTCGGCCTGGACGGCTTTTTCAGCAGGGTCATGCCCGCTTCGGCTGGCGTGCGATTGCTCTTTTTCGCATTGCAGGGCTTGCAGGCGGTGACAAGGTTTTCCCAACTCTCCTCGCCGCCGCGTGATTTCGGAATCACGTGGTCGAGCGTGAGTTCGGCCTCCCCGCCTCCGCAATACTGACACCTGAATTCATCCCGTCCGAAAAGGTTTTTCCGGTTCAACACAGCGCCGCGATACTCGACCCGCACGAACACGGTCAGCCGGACGATGCTCGGCATCGGATAGCTCTCCGTCACCGTTCGGATGCGGTGCACCGGATGGCTGGCGACCATCATCGCCTTGCCGCAAAAGAGCAGCAGCACGGCGTTGCGGGCGTCGCAGATGCTTAGAGGCTCGTAACTCGCGTTAAGCACCAGAACTTTGGTTGTTTGCAGGAACATGATTGTATCCGTATGCCGGAAGTCGCCGGTGTTCAGCCCTTCCTGTCCTTTTTCACTTGCGACAATTCAAGGCTTAAACTTCAATATTCAGATTTTTTTCTGAAAAACCTCGCCACGGCAAAAGCGCCATCGTGGTTCAGCACCGCCCAGACACGGTGACGCTTGCGGTCGATGCCGTGCGAACCGAGAGCGTATCCCCTTTTCCACGGCCCGTCGATAAAGGTGGCCGTTCCGCCACCATTGGCCTCGACGGCGTTGACCCACCGCCCGGCGGAGTCCCTCGTCACGAGGCCGAACCGCCAGCTGGCTATCGTTCCGCGACGAAGTTGTTTCGGATCATATCGCATCGACAGCACGAATGTGTCAGTCGGATCGCCGCCCGGCTCGCCCAACCCGCTGATCAGCAATACGTCGCTTGCCAGTTTTTCTTTGGCGTGTTTCGACGAGTTGACGGCAATCCAGCCGCTGCTGACCACTTTCGTCAGAGGCCGCCCCTTGCCACCAGCCGTATCAAGCGTGTCGTCTTTTGACTCGCTCGCGTTGAAGCCGTCGAGAATCCGCGCCTCGCTGCCTTTGAACCGATCCGAGACGACCGTGTAGCTCGCCCCCTGCGGAACGAGGAACTGCTTCCCGTTCAGGCTGTAGCTCCAGCTCTCTTTTTTAACGAAATGAAAAGTCGGCGTCACGCTGGTGTCCGGCCTGCCTACGCCTTGCGGATAATTGGCGTCCGACTGCCAGTGGCCGTGGTCGTCGGAGTAATAATCAACCGTCACGGTCGGGCCGTCGATAGTATAGATATAGTAGCCGACCGTTTCGCGCTCCTGTGAAATCGACAGCTCGCGGCTCTTCTGACCGAACCATTTGTCGTTACCGAGCAATCCCGGCTTGTAGAACTTGGTGCTGACCGACTGGGCGATGAGCTGCTCGACCTGCGATTTGCCATCGGGACTCGTGATGATCGAGCGCTGATGAATGTGGTCATGGCCGGAAATGAAGTATCTGACGCCGTTCTGCTGCAACGTGGCGAAAAATGCGTTCTGCCAATCGGGATGCTCGTTGGCATATCCGCTGAAAAGCGTGTCCTGATGCCCCTCGCCAATCATCGGCTGATGCGACAGCACAAAGGCGTGCGGCGTCCTCCGCTTGCGGCGGTCGAGCCGCTCGCTCATCCACGGCTGCTGGTCGGCAATCGTGTAACCGGAGGGGTAGTGCGTCGAATTGGCGACCACGCGCCTCGGCAGCGGCCAGTTATCGATGATCACGAACCGCGCCCGCTCCTCGCCCTCGCCGCAGTCGAACGAGTAGCTCAGGCCGTCGAGCTCGCGACTCACCTTGAGCGGACTGCTGAAATTCGAGCCGATCCGGTAGCGCTTGCCGTTGCTCGTCACGAAAACGCCATCACAAGTCTGGGGATAGCGGATTTTGAAACCAGCCGCGCCGTAGCCGTTATCGTTTTTCTTTTGAGCCTCATGGTTGCCCCGGAAAGCGAAGAATCCGATACCCGCATCGATGAGCGGACATGCGGCTGCCACACGCTCTTCCTCGGAAAGCTCCCTGCCGTCGTCGCTCAGATCGCCAACCTGGATGACGAATTTCACCCCCGCGTCGATGAACTGCCGGTTCACCTGTTCGATGATCGAAACCGGCACGGTGCCGGGGTTCCGCCCCGCCGGATCGGCGCATGTCCACTGCGTGTCGCCCATCACCCCGAACTTCCACGGCGCGGCACTTAGCGCCGCCGGAGAGTGAAGCAGCACAAACAGCGCGAAAACTACGCCCGATTTCCTGAACAGGCAACGAATGCTCATGGCAACTTTCTATTGATTTGCAAAACGCCCAACTCACCATCAAAAATAACCCATTTCGTTCACCCTCCCCGTTCCAATTTTGCAAACTTCTCGCACTCCTCCTCCGTCCACCCCGTCCACAGCGTCCACCAAGTCCACTTCCCCCCAAAATTCCCCTCACCGCCAGCACAAAACTTTTGCATACCAGCACGCCATTTCGTACATTTGTTGCTGATTTTCCGGCATCCCCATTACCTATGGACACGGTGCCAAAAGCTCTCTGGCGGGATTCGTCCCCGGAGCTTGCCGAAAGGCTTCCCGTGTCCCGTCTGTCCCATCACGACATTCATCCTCACGAGAAACTCCCTTCGGCAAACCTTACGGACGCTCGCAGTTCTTGTCTGTTCGATTAACAAAAAACCGAAAGGGAACCCATGTCACAAACCAGGTACTTCTTTACCTCCGAATCCGTTTCCGAAGGCCACCCGGACAAGGTAGCCGACCAGATCTCCGATGCGATTCTCGACGAGTTCATCAAGCAGGATCCCAACTCCCGCGTCGCCTGCGAAACCTTCGTGACCACCGGACAGGTGATCGTCGGCGGTGAAGTCACCACCAAAGGCATCGTGGACGTCCAGACTGTCGCCCGCAAGACCATCACCGAGATCGGTTACACCAAGGGTGAATACATGTTCGACGCAAACTCCTGCGGCATTCTCTCCGCCCTGCACGCTCAGTCGCCCGACATCAACCGTGGCGTTGACCGCAAGGAAGAGATCGCCGACGAGTTCGACCGCGTTGGCGCCGGCGACCAGGGCATGATGTTCGGTTACGCCTGCACCGAGACCCCTGAGCTGATGCCTGCCGCCATCCAGTTCGCCCAGCAGCTCGTGAAGGTTCTGGCAGACATCCGCAAGGCTGGCCAGATCATGACCTACCTCCGCCCCGACGCCAAGAGCCAGGTCACGCTCGAATATGTTGACGAGAAGGTTGCCCGCGTCGATGCCGTGGTCGTCTCCACGCAGCACGATCCCGAACCGGCTGGCATGAGCGAAGCCGAGTTCCAGGCGCTCATCCAGAAAGAGGTGATCGAGAACGTCGTTCGCAAGGTCATTCCCGCCTCGCTCCTCGACGAGAACACCAAGTTCCACATCAACCCGACCGGCCGTTTCGAAATCGGTGGTCCTCACGGCGATACCGGCTTGACTGGCCGCAAGATCATCGTCGACACCTACGGCGGCGCAGCTCCGCACGGCGGTGGCGCGTTCTCCGGCAAAGACCCGTCGAAGGTTGACCGCAGCGCAGCGTACGCCGCTCGCCACGTCGCCAAGAACATCGTGGCTGCCGACTTGGCCGACAAGTGCACCGTGCAGGTTTCGTACGCTATCGGCGTGGCCCGTCCGGTTTCGATCTACATCAACACCCACGGCACTGGCAAGCACGGTCTCTCCGACGCGCAGATCCAGGAGAAGGCCGAGGCGATCTTCGATCTTCGCCCGCTGGCGATCATCCGTCGCTTCAACCTCGACCGTCCGCACGGCTGGTGCTACCGCGACTCCGCCGCTTACGGCCACTTCGGTCGCGACATCTTCCCGTGGGAAAAAACCGAGAAGGTCGCCGAGCTGAAAGCCGCTTTCGGCCTCTGATCCATAATCCTGTCGAAAGCCTCCGGGGACGCCTGTCCAGGAGGCTTTCCTCTGTTCTGAACCAACTGACAAAAACCACACACCATGACAACTGAAGCAGCAGTGCTCCAATACAAGGTAGCCGATATAACGCTCGCCGAATGGGGCCGCAAAGAGATCGAAGTCGCTGAAAAAGAGATGCCGGGCCTGATGGCTACGCGCAAAAAGTACGAAGGCCAGAAGCCGCTCGCGGGCGCACGCATCGCAGGCTCCCTGCACATGACCATCCAGACCGCCGTACTGATCGAGACGCTCGTCGAACTCGGCGCCGACGTGCGCTGGGCGAGCTGCAACATCTTCTCGACGCAGGATCACGCCGCTGCGGCCATCGCCGCCGCTGGCGTGCCGGTGTTCGCCTGGAAGGGCGAGACCCTCGACGAATACTGGTGGTGCACCCGCCAGATCCTCGAGTTCGAAGGCGGCCTCGGTCCGAACCTCATCGTCGATGACGGTGGCGACGCGACCCTGATGATCCACCTCGGCTACAAGATCGAGAACGAACCTTCGCTGCTCGACAAGGTTCCCGGCAACGCCGAAGAGAAGGCGCTCTACCAGCAGCTCAAGGATGTCTTCGCCGAAGACACCCAGCGCTGGCACAAGGTTGCCGCCGACATGAAGGGCGTCTCCGAAGAGACCACCACCGGCGTGCATCGCCTCTACCAGATGATGGAGAAGGGCGAGCTGCTCTTCCCGGCCATCAACGTCAACGACTCGGTCACCAAGTCGAAGTTCGACAACCTCTACGGCTGCCGCGAATCGCTCGCCGACGGCATCAAACGCGCCACCGACGTCATGATCGCCGGCAAAGTGGTCGTCGTGCTCGGCTACGGCGACGTGGGCAAAGGCTGCGCCCACTCGATGCGCACCTACGGCGCTCGCGTGATCGTCACCGAAATCGACCCGATCTGCGCCTTGCAGGCCGCGATGGAGGGCTTTGAAGTCACCACGATGGAAGATGCCGTCAAAGAGGGCAACATCTTCGTCACCACCACCGGCAACAAGGATGTCATCACCCTCGACCACATCAAGCAGATGCGCGACGAGGCGATCGTTTGCAACATCGGCCACTTCGACAACGAGATTCAGGTCGATGCGCTCAACAACTTCGCAGGCGCAACCAGAATCAACATCAAGCCGCAGGTTGACAAGTACGTCTTCGAGAACGGCAACTGCATGTACCTGCTCGCCGAAGGCCGCCTCGTGAACCTTGGCTGCGCCACCGGCCACCCGTCGTTCGTGATGAGCAACTCCTTCACCAACCAGACGCTCGCCCAGATCGAACTCTGGAAGAACGACTACAAGGTTGATGTTTACCGCCTGCCCAAGCAGCTCGACGAAGAGGTGGCCCGTCTGCACCTCGGCCAGATCGGCGTCAAGCTGACCACGCTCACCCAGGAGCAGGCCGACTACATCAGCGTCCCGGTCGAAGGCCCCTACAAGCCCGAACACTACCGCTACTGATCTGCGGTTTTCCGCCGGATCAACGCAAAAAAAGCCGCTTTGTTTTCAAAGCGGCTTTTTTGTTTTTGCCTGGGAGCGCCAAGCTCCAGCTTGGCATCTTTTTGGCGATTGGAATTCTAAACCCCACGCCTCCGCCGAACCCAGGCGGAAAACCGTTTGCCGCTTTGCGCGGCAATGGCTTGCCAACCTCAACGCAGCAATTTCGCGATCCCGTCGATCAGTTCCGAAAGGCCCGCAACCGTCACGCCCGGCTTCAGTGGATAAGCCTCTTCAACCGGTGCCACAACAATGGTGTGGTCGGACGGTAAGTATTTTGATGCCATAACCATGTAATTTGAAACTTTTCTTTTCAATTTACATGGTTATGCCGCGAATAGAAAGGTCAGATCGAACGGAACCAGCCGCTCTCGTCAGCTTTGCAGTTTGTAACCCGGAACAGTGAAGCTGTACGATGGTTTCGGATTGTTCTTGTCACCCCAGCGAGCGTCGGCGGACCATGCGCCGTTCGGCTTTTCTTTTTTGCGCGTATTGACGATCATCTCGCCGGTTTGGGGATCGAAAGTCAAGAGGTTGTACTGAAGCGGAATACCAGTGACCTGCTCCCTTGCCGGAGCGCCAAAAGTGCCTGCGCCAATAATTTTGACAGCGCGATTGTCATCGTATTTGTGGAAGCCTTCGATGGCTTCGTGGATGTGTCCGTGCAAGCAAATCTGGAAACCGTGAACGGCGAGCAGTTGCATAAACTCGTCGTTCATCATCTCTTTGCCGGTTACAGGATGGTGCCACGTGGCAATCTTCAACCAGCCATCGTACTGTTGTCCATCGTTCAGGCGATCGAGGGCTTTAGTCAGCGCAGGCAGATGGATACTTGCTCGATTCTTGAAATGATGATCGAGTTGCCAGCAAGAGTTAATCCCGAGAAAAAGAATCCGGTCTTCTGGCCGTTCGATGAACTGAACCTGCTCGGCTTCATCCAGAGGAAAATCCTGACCGCTGTAGATGCGTCGGTAGAAGTGCGAATTGAAGTTTGCAAAACGTTTCCGATACAATTTTTCGTCGCGAAGCAGCGCACCAGCATCACCGGCGGGAATAGCGCGATCTTCGGGAAGGGGTGACGGCAGTTTGCGTTTCAAAACGAACGGATAAGCCTCTTCAGAAAGATCCCAGTTCAAATCATGATTTCCCGGTACCACCATGACACGGCTCGGATCGAGGCCGAAACGTTTTACCATACCATCCACCATCGCAAATGCGGCGTCGTACTCTTTTTCGGTTGAATAATTCGCGATGTCGCCAGAGATAACCAGATATTCCAGACGCCGGATGCCGAGCTCCTGAATCAAATCAGTTTCAAGTTGTGTTCGGCAAATGCCCGCGAAAGTCTCGTCTGCGAAATGGAGGTCTGAGAGGTGCAGAATGTGAATCCGCTGATCTTCATCCGATGTGTATTGTTGCTGATCGACACGAAGTTGCTGAACCTCTGCTTCGGTGCGCCACTCTACAATCTCTGCAAGCTGTTGCTGAGTTTTCCCATATTTGGGATCACGCCGGTAAATCTCTTCAACACTCATTGGGATAACAATATCCGTCTTGCAGAACTGACACGGGATGTCAAGAAAACTATCCCGGATACGCAACTCGATTGCTTCGCGGTTGGTGACCTCTTTGGTGCAGTTGGGACAGTAAAGTCGAATTTGTTCCTCGATGTCGATCCCTTTGGATCGCAGATGATCGGTGACGAACCTGATGAAGGTTACCCGGTCGAACTCGCTGATGCCGGGCTGAAAATAGATTTCCAGCTCGCCCGTCCCTTCCTCGACCTGCCGCATCGAAAAACCGAGACGATGACTATCTCGGGAGAACTCGACGGCGTACTTCCATTGATCCTCGCGATGGAAGTGGTCGGTGTAGCTAAGCCGCACCACCAGAGAAGCGTAAATCGTCTCAATGCTCCCGGAGAAGCGGTAGGCCACCTCGGTGCGCGGATGGGCGTCGGTTGGCGCAGGGCGAGTGACGTTAATCTGGCTGGGAAACACCAGATAACCCATCTCGCGAAAGCACAAGTCGTGACGAATCAGCAGCTCGGTGGTCGCTTCCAGCACGAGCGTCTCTTCAGATTGCGCAAGTCGATCGAAGCCTGTGATGGAGATCGAGCCGGTCAGCACATCCCGCTCGGTCACAGCGCCAATTCCGAGAGCATGGTTGCGAGCCGCATGGATGATTGAAGCGCCGTATTGATTGACCCGTTCGGGCTTGAGCAGAATCAGCGTCTGGCCCGGTCTGGGATCTAAACGAAACACCACGCCCCGACTTTGCAGAAGTTGTACAACCGTATCCAGCTCGTCTTGGGTGGCCATCCGCTCGGTGAATCGCTCCACCGCCGCTTGCCGGACATCCTCCATGCCGATCAGGTCGGTACCCTTCTGCTTGCGTTCGAGCAAAAAATCTCGCACTACCTGAAAAAGCTTTGGAGTGCTCGTCCGGGAGAGTTTTTCCCAGGGAATCTCGTTCATCAGGCGGTGGAAAACCTCTTCTACACCCTCGCCAGTAAAGGCGCTGGTTTTGAAATGTTCGTCCAAGCTATAGTTCGCCAGTGTCTGGTTGATTGTGGAGCGATCAACCGTCACAGGACTGACGTCGCAACGGGCGGAGACCAGAAACTTTCGTGCGTTTGGTGCATGTTTTTTCAGCGCCTTAGCCCAGTAAGGCACACCTCGAAACGGATCGCTCGCGTCAGAGCAGTCGAACAGGAGCAGCGCCGCGTCCGTATCATCGAGAAACAGTTGATGCGTCAGGCGATACTCCGGCTGGCCAGCCAAATCCCACAAGGTCAACTCAGCCTGAACATTGGGCGGCAACGCGGGGAGCTGTTCAGTAGAAAAATGCCAGAACTGCGCGCCATGTGTTGACACCGTTTTTCTAAACTCACCTTCTGCAATACGAATACCAAGCCCCGACTTTCCCACGCTACTCTCACCTAACAGGACGGCTTTGGCATTGACGTAAAAGACGGTGGCAATGGAAGTTTCCGCGCTACGCACATAGGCTAAATCCATATCCCAAACGTCTATTTCTTTTCGATTCGAGCAACGCACAGCCATTATCGGTAGACTGGAGTGTACAGAAAGGTTAGCGAGGAAACCTACCATTCCAATTTTCTCCACGATAAGCACCCGTTCCCAAGTATCCGTGCGCCAAAATATCACCGCGCCGTTTACATCCAGAGAAGACAAAAGCCGTCCATTGTCCAAGAATGAAATTGAAATCACATAACTCGTGTGACCTATCAGTTCGAATAGCTTTCGCCCAGTTTCAGCATCCCATATGTTAACAGTCTTGTCATCAGAACCAGTCGCGATGTGATGGCCGTTAGGAGAACACGCAAGACAATTCACATCGTTAGCGTGCCCGTTGAACGAGCGAACTTCCTTGCCAGTCTCGGAATTCCACAGCTTAACAGTACTGTCCCATGAAGCGGAGCAAAGTCGGCTGCTGATGGACGACCAAGCAACACCATATACCTTGCCTGAATGGCCTTTAAGTACACGTATCTCCCTTCCATTCTCCGTATCCCACAGCCGAACCGTTTGGTCGTTGGAACAGGTTGCCAGAATCTTCCCGTCCGGCGACCAAGCGACATCGTTGATCGTGCTCCCATGCCCACTCAGCATCTGAGTTTGTCGTCCACTTGAGACGTCCCAAAGGAAAACCGTATTGTTGTGGTCCGTGCCTGAAGCCAGCATCGCGCCATCCGGTGACCAGCCAACGCAAATAACGCTATCTTGATGCTCAAGCATCTTCAAATATCGCCCACTCTCGACATCCCAAAGCCGGACAGTCCCGTCATCCGATGGCGACGCTAAAGTACGCCCGTCGGGCGAAAAAGCCATCTTGTAAACCACGCCTGTATGTCCCCGCAACGTATGGCGAAGCTTCAAGGCGGGATGCGGACTATTCTGCGTTTGCTCGGAAGGTTGCTTTTGCGACTCTTGTTGACTTTCGCTCATCTCGTAGCTCCAGAAATGGTTCCGCCGCCAACCATCGCCAAACAACAGGGCAAGGGGTATTTTTAAAAGATAGGAAAAAACAGACGAATCGACTGGATCAGGCCGATACTCTTCTACCTCCCCGCCAGCCCGCGCCAGCTCATGCCCATGCTTCCAATCGCCGGAAGCATGACATCTCGCTTGGCTTTGCAGAATTCGGCATCGTCGATGCTGGCGAGGTTGACCTCTACGTTGGCCATCGCGCTCATCAGCCCGGCGACGAGGAGGTAGCGGCCAACGATTACGTCGCTCAGCACCGTGGGGTTGCCGATCTTTTCGAGACGGTCGGCGTGGGGCAGCATGGCGAGACAGCGCTTGAAGAGTTCGAAGGGCGCTTCGGAGCTGGCCTTGAGCGCGAGCTGGATCGCCGCTCGGCGGGCGTCGGCCTCTTCGGGCGTCGTTTTCGGCATCTTGTAGACCTCCATGATCGTACCGAACACCTCCATGTCGCGGTCGCCGAGGTTGAGCATCTGGCGGCGGGCGGTTTCGCACTCGTCGTGAATCGTGCGTACTTCATGCTCGACATCGGCGAACTTCTTCTTGCCGATGGTCAGGTTGCAGACCATCGAGAGCAGCGCGACTCCCTGCGCCGCCGTGACTGCCGCCGCCGCGCCACCGCCGGGGGTTGGATCGGCGCTGGAGAGCGTGTCGAGATAGATGGAAACCGGGGTCGAACCGAGCGTGCCGTCAAGCTTCATAGTGGTAGTTGCGATAGAGTTGCAGGGCGTTTCTCATGCACATGGCCACCGTCATGGGGCCGACTCGCGGGATAAAGAGCGATGCGGCCTCCTTGGCCTCCGGCTCGAAGTTCTGGACGTAGGAGAAGTTGAGGCAGATCGCGCCCGGCTTCAGCTCCTCCGCCCGCACCTTCTCGAAGTGCGGCGACGGCACGCCGGTGATGACGATATCGGACTGGCTGAGCGCTTCCGCCCGAGTGACGGGCCGCGCTTCAGGATCGGCGCTGTTGACATCGACGACAAAGCCACCGTTGATGTCGAAGGAGTAAACCCGCGCACCATCGTTTGCAAGCATATAGGCGAGCGGCCTTCCGACCACCTCCGAGCGGTTGAAGATGGTGATCTGCTGTCCTTCGAACGGCAAACCGTAGGGTTCGTAGGCATCGGTGGCTTCGAGCAGCTTGATGATCGCCAGCGGCGTGCAGGGCAGGATCGCCTTGAAGCGCCGTCCCTCGTCATCGAAGCGCTCGTTGGCGTAGAGTTTCTGAATCCAGTGCGGCGACAAACCCTCCACATCCTTGCGCGGCGAAATCAGATCGCGCAACTCCGCGTCGCGCTCGTCGCCCCAGATCGGGTAGTAGACGAAGATGCCGTGAACCGTGATGTCGCGGTTGGCCTCTTCGAGAATCTGGCGGACCGATTCCGGTTCGGTCATCCTGAGATCGAAAAAAATGCCCACATCCTCGCAACCGGCGCGAGTATAATCAGCGTAGGTGATCGAGGCGGGGTCGGTCGAGGCGAGAATACCGACAATGTTGATCTTGAGCTTCTCCTCGCATATCTCGCGGCGGACGGCGTCACGGAACTGCGCCGCTATCGGGTTCGGTTCAAGCACTTTCATGGTTCAATGGCAGAATCGGTTCGGTTCACGGGTTTTCCTGTAAAGCGCGACTGTCGGAAATGGAAATGCAAAGCGATGGCGGGCGATGAGCTGTTTAACGGCTCTGATTTCAGTCGGGATGCTCTTGACACGGTAATCACGGGGCAAAAGGCTTCGCCGTGAAAGGCGGTGGATTTGTATGCGGACACGATGGCGTCCGGCTGTTTTGCTGGGGCGGCAGGATTCGAACCTGCGAATGTCGGCTCCAAAGGCCGATGCCTTACCACTTGGCGACGCCCCATCGATGGCGGATGATCTGCGATAATCGGCTCGAATTATACGGATAAATACCTTAAAACACAATACAAAGCCTGTTTGATCCGTGAAAACAGATCGGACTTTTTTACCTTTGTATTCGATTCCTTTCCATGAACAACGATGGATCGCTGGCAATGATGAAGAGGACGGGCACAAGACCCGTCCCTACGGTCGGAAATGAGAGGGATTGTCAGAATAATCATGTTCAATGTCCGTGCGCGGGATCGTGTCCCGCCATGAACTACCGCTCAGGCCTCGTCATCGCGAGTCTCGACTTGTCGAGACGTGGCGATCCAGTATATCATATCGTATTGTAATCGTTTCTCTGGATTGCCACGTCGCAACGCTCCTCGCAATGACGTGTTATTTGCGATTATTTCGAGATATTCAATGTCTGTGCGTGATAGAGCACTGGTTACGAATAAATTGTCTTTGACACAAAAAAGGGCGGTCACAAGACCCGCCCCTGAAATCGAAAATGACAGGTTTTTACCAGAATACCTCATGACGAAAATCAAGATCTGCGGCATCACCCGCACGGAAGACGCCCTCCAGGCCGCGCTCGCCGGGGCGGACGCTCTCGGCTTCAACTTCAGCCAGAGCAGCCCGCGCAGAATCGATGCCGACGCCGCTCGCGACATCATCGCCCGGCTGCCGCCGCTCGTCTCCGCCGTGGGCATCTTCGTTGAGCAGTCGCCCGAGGAGATCGTCGATCTCTGCCGATACTGCGGCTTGCAGGCGGCGCAACTTCATTCGGACGAGTATGATGCCGAAAAGACGCTTCGAATCGAGGGGTTCCGGGTGATCCGGGTGTTCCGGCCAGGGCCGGAGTTCGCGGTGTCGCAGGTGCGGGAGTTCGCCGGGAGCACGGGATGCCGGAGCTTTCTCTTCGACGCCTACAGCCCCGTCGCCGCTGGCGGCACCGGCGAGAGCATCGAGGCGCGAACCGCTACGGCGCTTTTCGACGCGACTCGCGATTTCGGCTGGTCGCTGCTTGCGGGAGGGCTGAAGCCGGAGAACGTCGCCGATGCCGTGCGCCTCGTGCGCCCGTGGGGCGTCGATACGGCGAGCGGCGTCGAGTCCGCGCCGGGCATCAAGGATGCGCTGAAGATCCGGCGATTCGTCGAAGCGGTGCGCGAGGCCGACCGCTCGCTCACGAATGGGTGACGACGTGCCGTAGCACGATCTCCGCCGCCGTCTCCGGCAGCTCCAGCGTGATGAGGTGGCCGCAATCCGGCACGCAGAGATAGCTGCCCAATTCGGTCATCTCCTGCAATTTCTTGGCGTTTTCAGGTTTCATGATCACATCGCCGTCACCCGCCACGTAGAGCACCGGTGCTTTCACCGCTTTGACCATCTCCGGCAGCATCTCGGTGGTCTCCATCGCGGTGATCTGCTGCGTCGTCTGCTCGATCGCTTCCGAGGCGCAGAAACCGAGACTCTCGAAGCCGACCTTGATGTCGTGCATCATGATCGCATTCCTCGACAGCGCCAAACGACCGAACATGTAGGCGGGCAGCCACCAGGTAAGCTTCCGCATAAGGTTGTTGAAAACGAAGTTGATCGTAGCAGGCGCGGCTTTCGAGATGAACTCATCGTTCGGCAGATAACCGAAGTTGAAGAAAACCATCGATTTGACGCTGTTCGGATACTTGTTGACATAGTCAAGCGCCACGAACGGGCCGAACGAAAATGCAGCGACATGAACATCCACCAGGCCCAGCGTCCGGACAAGCTCGTCGAGGTCACGTGCGAAATCGGAGATATGGTAGCGGTTTCGCGGATCGTTCTCCGACCATCCGTGCCCCTTCATGTCGTACGCCACTGTCCGGTAACCCGCCGCGTTCAGCTCCGGGATGATGCGATGCCACCACATCCACCAGCAATCCCAGCCGTGAATTAAAAGGACAGTACCGACCGGATTTTCCGGCCCTGAATCGTGATAGTGATGCAACAGACCGCCGACCTGGACGAAGTGACTGTTCTGCATCAGATCGAGCTCGTACCGGGCGCGATGGCGTTCTCCTTTGGTAGCGTGTTCGAGCTGGTCGAGAAGCTTCAGGTGGTAAGCCCTGAATTTATCGGAAGAGGGTTCCGGCAATTTTTCCATGGCCTGAAATGATAAAGTTTGGAAAAACGCAACAGTCAACAAGGCAAATTTAGATAAAATTCCTGATTGCACGCTCTTTTTTCTTCACTTTTCAGAAGAAATCGGCTATAGTGACCTTTTCTTTTCTGCAAACATCAAGAAATATCCAGAACGCCTCTATATCTAATGTTAATTCTTCCAACTTCAATGCGCTTATTCGCTTTACGAATGGAGTGCAATGTAAACGACGTGGACAAATCAGAGGGAAATCGTCCAGCCCGCCGGATCAGTCAGGCAGGAGTGATCCGCTCCGTCACGCCCCCCCCCATAAAACACCAAAGCCGACGAAACTACCGCCGGCTTTGATGAATCACGATGTTTCCGCTGAAAATCTCAGCTTCCGATGTACTCCTTGAGCACCTTGTTGTAGGCGGACTGGCGGAGGCGACGGATCGCTTTTTCCTTGATCTGGCGGACACGCTCGCGGGTGAGCTTGAACTTTTCGCCGATCTCTTCAAGGGTGAGCGGATTGTCCATGCCGATACCGAAGTAGGAGCGGATGACGTCGGCCTCTCGCGGCGCGAGCACAGAGAGGGAACGCTCCACTTCGAGCGTGAGCGAATCGCGATTCAGGCCGTGGTCGGGCATATGGCCGTCGTTCTGCAACACGTCGAGCAGACGGTTGTCGTCACCCTGCGCGAAGGGCGCATCGACCGAGACGTGGCGTCCTGCGATTTTGAGGGTGTCGGCCACATCCTGCGAGTCCATGTCGAGCAGGTTTGCCAGCTCCTTGGTGTTCGGGTCGCGCTCGAACTCCTGTTCGAGCTGGCTGTAGGCCTTGCTGATCTTGTTGAGCGTACCGACGCGGTTAAGCGGCAGGCGCACGATGCGCGACTGCTCGGCCAGCGCCTGGAGTATCGACTGGCGGATCCACCACACGGCGTACGAGATGAACTTGAAACCGCGGGTTTCGTCAAAACGCTTGGCCGCCTTGATCAGGCCGAGGTTGCCCTCGTTGATCAGGTCGCCGAGGGTCAAACCCTGATTCTGGTACTGCTTGGCCACCGAGACCACGAAGCGGAGGTTGCCCTTGATCAGCTTGTCGAGCGCCCGCTTGGCACGTTTGTACTCGACGGTATCGACCGGCATGTCGTAGCCTTCCTTGATCGCTCTGGTCAGTTTTACCTCGTCTTCGGCCGTCAGCAGATCGTATTTGCCGATCTCCTGGAGATAACGGTCGAGGGAAAGGCTCTCCCTGTTGGTAATTTGCTTACTTATTTTCAATTGCCTCATGAATAGATCCTCGTTCGAAATTCACGTTACTGTCAGGGATAACGCCCCCTCTACTGCCTGCCAACCGGATCACATCGACTCCGGCAGTGGAATCCCGGACAAACGAAATCAAACTGAGAATATCTGAAAAAATTTGGACTTTTCCGTTTTTTGTCTAAAAATATACATCTCCTTTACGAGAGCACTTCTATATTCCCTTGCAGCTTCAACACCAGCGAACGCGACTCTTCGAGCTTTTCCTGCTCTTTGGCGACAACTTCCGCCGGAGCGTTGGCCACAAATCCCTGATTGGAGAGTTTTTTCTGCAATGATTCGATGTAGGAGGTCACCCTGGATATCTCCTTTTGCAGGCGGGTTTTTTCCTTTTCAAAGGATATTAACCCCTCTAACAGGATAAATAGTTCATTGCCGTCCACCACCGAAGCGGCCGAGTGGGGTGGGCGGGCGATGCTGTCGCCAAGCTCGACCTCGCACCGGGTGAGCGCCGGGAAGATCGCCTTGCCCGCTTCGAGCGCGGCGAGCGCTTCGCCGGAGGCCCGGATGACGGCGCTGGCCCGCAGGTCGTGCGGCACGTTGAAGGCTGAACGCAAGCTACGGATCTCCGACACCATGTTGCGCACCAGGTCGAACGCGGCAGCATCCTCCGCTGTCCACGCGGCATCGGGTTGCGGCATGGCGGTTTTCGCGATGGTTTCGTCCGTGCCGCGTGGGGCGATGGCGTGCCAGATTTCGTCGGTGATGAAAGGCATCACCGGATGCAGCGCCTTGAGCACTCCTTCGAGCACCGAGACGGCCAGGCAGACCGCGTGGCGCGAGCGCTCCTCGGATGTCTCCCCCGCCAGTTCACTTTTCAACGCCTCGACGTACCAGTCGCAGTAGTCGCCCCAGAAGAACTCGTGCACAATCTTCACCATGTCGTTCACCCTGAAGCTCTTCATCGCCTGATGGTAGCGTTCGAGCATGGCATTGTAGCGCGACAGGAGCCAGAGTCCGGCGGAGGACAAGAGGGCGCGGTCGGGCGTGAAGCCTGCGAAAGATTCAACGAACTCCTCGCGGGTAGCGAAGAGCTTTTCGCGCTGCATGAAGACGAAGCGCGAGGCGTTCCAGATTTTGGTGGCGAAGTTGCGCCCAAGCTCGCACTTCTCCTCGCCGAAGAGCACATCCTGTCCGAGCGGTGCGATATAGACGATGGTGAAGCGCAGAGCGTCGGTGCCATAGGCGTCGATCACCTTGAGCGGATCGGGTGAGTTGCCGAGCGACTTGGAGAGCTTGCGCCCCTTCATGTCGCGGATGATGCTGGTGAAGTAGACATCGCGGAACGGCACGTCGCCCCGGAAGTGCATACCGGCCATGATCATGCGGGCAACCCAGAAGAAGATGATGTCCGGACCGGTGACGAGCGTGTCGGTCGGGTAGAAGGCGCGGAGATCGTCGTTGTCGCTGTGCAGCCCCGTCCAGCCGAGGGTGGTCAGCGGCCAGAGCCACGACGAGAACCAGGTGTCGAGCACATCCTCGTCTTGGGCGAGCTTGTCGGTGCCCGCAAGATGGCAGGCCTCGTCGTACGAGGAGGCGACCCAGACGTTGCCGTGCTGGTCGTACCACGCCGGAATGCGGTGGCCCCACCAGAGCTGGCGCGAGATGCACCAGTCCTGGATGTTCTCCATCCAGTGGCGGTAGGTGCTGATCCAGTGCTCCGGGTGGAAACGAATCTCGCCGTCGTTGACCGCCCTGAGCGCCGGTTCGGCCAGCGGCTTCATCTTCACGAACCACTGCTCCGAGAGATATGGCTCGACCACCACGTCGGCCCGCTCCGAGTAGCCCACGTTGTGCTCGTACTCCTCGACCTTGACGATGTGGCCCAGCTCCTGAAGATCGGCGATGATCTTTTCGCGAGCTTCGAAGCGATCCAGACCCGCGTAGCCGCTCTCGTCGGTCATGCGGCCATCCTTGCCGACCACCGAGAAGGCCGGAAGGTTGTGGCGTTTGGCCACCTCGTAGTCGTTCGGATCGTGCGCCGGAGTGATCTTCAATGCGCCGGTCCCAAACTCGATATCGACGTAGTCGTCGGCGATGACCGGCACGTGGCGTCCGGCGACCGGAACAATCACCAGCTCGCCGATGAGATCGCGGTAACGCTCGTCGTTCGGATTGACGGCGATAGCCACGTCGGCGAGAATCGTCTCCGGTCGCACGGTGGCGATGGTGATCGAGCGCGACGGATCCTTGGTGAGCGGATAGCTGACGTAGACCAGTTGGTCGCGACGGGACTTCATGATCACCTCCTCGTCGGAGAGCGCCGTCTGCGAGACCGGGCACCAGTTGATGATCCGGCGGCCACGGTAGATCAGCCCTTCGCGGTAGAGCGCGACGAAGGCGTTGATGACCGCCTCGGAGGCGCGTTCGTCCATCGTGAAGAGGTTGCGCCGCCAGTCGCAGGAGATGCCAAGCTTGCGGAGCTGGCGCAGAATCAGGCCGCCATACTCGTCGCGCCACGCCCACACCTTGTCGAGAAAATCGCGGCGTCCGAGATCGTGGCGGGTGACCCCCTCCGTGCGCAGCCGCTTCTCGACCACCGTCTGCGTCGCGATGCCTGCATGGTCGGTACCAGGCAGCCAGAGCGCCTCCTTGCCCGTCATGCGGGCGTGGCGGATGAAGATGTCCTGAAGCGTGTGGTTCAGTACGTGGCCGAGCGTGAGGCTGCCGGTGACGTTCGGCGGCGGCATCAGCACGGTGTAGGGCATCGCGCCATCGTCGCGCACGCACGAGCTTTCGGCGTGGAACGCGCCGAGCGCCTCCCAGTGCGCGCTTCGCCAGCGCTCTTCGACTTCGTGGTGGTTATAGGTTTTTTCGAGATTCTGCGCGGAATGGTCACTCATGAGTATGGTTCAAAACTGATTGAAGGTGACGGGCGCCCCCTTTTCACCTGAAAGAGAGCGCCCGAAAATCATCATAATCCGTAGGTCGAAGCCTGTCAATCCTCTTTGGCAGGCGCGGGACGTTTTTCGAAAATCTGGTCGATCAGGCCGTACTCCTTGGCTTCGGTGGCGTTCATCCAGCGGTCGCGCTCGGAGTCTTCGCGAATTCTCGACACATCCTGACCTGTGTGTTTGGCAAGCAGGTCTTCAAGGAGGTGGCGGATTTTTTCGATCTCGCGGGCCTGGATGAGAATGTCGGTCTCCTGCCCCTGAGCGCCACCGGATGGCTGGTGAATCATGATGCGCGAGTGCGGCAGCGAAGCCCGCTTGCCGGTCGTTCCGCTGGCGAGCAGGAACGCGCCCATGCTGGCCGCCATGCCGACGCAGACCGTCGCGATGTCGGGGCGGATGTACTGCATCGTGTCGTAGATGCCGAGGCCCGCCGAAACGCTGCCACCGGGCGAGTTGACATAGATGTAGATGTCGCGTTCCGGGTCTTCCGATTCGAGGAAGATGAGCTGCGCCATCACCAGCCCGGCCACATGCTCGTCGATGCCCGAGCCGAGAAAGATGATGCGCTCCCTCAGGAGGCGGGAAAAAATATCGAACGCTCGCTCGCCGCGGCCAGAGGTCTCTATGACCATCGGCACGAGCTGGCTGTTGATGCTCTGTTCGATAGCTCCGGAGTAGAGCTTTTTGGCGTGATGGTCGAATCCGAAATTGATATTTGCCATGTGCTTCACACGTTTATTTGTTGACGCTCTTCCGGAACATACGTTCAAATTCCGCAGAGTCCTGCAATGAACACCTAAAATACAGAGACGGAACAAGAATTCCAGAAATCCGGTTCCGTTTCCTTAAATTATTCACAGCGGCACGCCGTCTGAGTTACTTTTCCTTTGATTTGATATATTTGCGGCTTCCCAATATCCTCAAGACCACCAGACCGCCATGCAGGTACGCCTCATCTCCGTCACCAATCCGCTCATCGAGATCGACAACAGCCAGCTCACGCCTGAAGGACTCATCGCCTACTGCGCACGGGTTTCGAGTCCGAACCAGGAGACGCCCGACTACGAAAAGCTGCTCTCCTACTGCATCCAAAACAAGCACTGGAGCGTCTTCGAGATGGTTGACATGACGGTCGAGATCACCACCTCCCGCGCCATCTCACCGCAGATTCTCCGCCACCGCAGCTTCTGCTTCCAGGAATTTTCACAACGCTACGCCAAAGCGCAGACCACCGAAAAGTACCAGCCGAGACGGCAGGACACGAAAAACCGGCAGAACTCGCTCGACGACCTCGACGAGGCAACCGTGAGATGGTTTGACGAAGCGCAGGACAAGATGGCACGGCTCGCGTTCGAGAGTTACGAAGAGGCGCTGGAAAAAGGTATCGCCAAGGAGTGCGCCCGCGTACTGCTGCCGCTCGGCACCCAGACCCGCCTCTACATGAAAGGATCGATACGAAGCTGGATCCACTACCTCGAAGTGCGCACCGACCCCGCCACCCAGAAAGAGCACCGAGACATCGCCGACGCGGTGAAGGCAATTTTTACGGAGCAGTTCCCGGTGACGAGTCGGGCGATGGGGTGGGATAGCGAGGCGTGAGCAGCAAGCAGTTGGACTTTATGGACACTGATGGACGCTGATGGACGGCGAAGACTGACGAGACAAATCTCTTCTCTTACACTGTCCATCAAAGTCCATATCTTACATTACATTCGTCCATTAAAGTCCATAAAGTCCATTCCCTCTTCTTCTTCACCCCATGTGCCCGAGCAGCCTGCTGATTTGCGCACGCAGATCCTTGCGGTGAACGATTACGTCCACGAAGCCGTGCTCTTGCAGGAACTCGGCTCGCTGGAACCCTTCGGGGAGGTCGCGTTTGATGGTGTCGCGGATGACGCGCGGCCCGGCGAAGCCGATGAGCGCTTTCGGTTCGCTGATGTTCAGGTCGCCGAGCATGGCGAACGAAGCGCTGATGCCGCCCATCGTGGGATCGGTCATGAGCGAAATGAACGGAATGCCGCGCTCGCCGAGGCGGGTGAGCCGCGCCGAGGTCTTGGCCATCTGCATCAGACTGAAGGCCCCCTCCATCATGCGTGCACCGCCGGACTGCGAAATCACGATGAGCGGCGCGTTCAGTTCGACGCTCCTGTCGGCGGCGCGGGCGATCTTCTCGCCGACCACCGAACCCATCGAGCCGCCGATGAATCCGAAATCCATCGCCGAGACAACCAGCGGCGATCCCTCCAGTTTGCCGGTCGCGTTCCGGCACGCCTCGCTCTTGCCGGACTTCTGCATCGTGTCGCGCACGCGGTCGGGATATTTCTTCGTATCGACAAACCCGAGCGGATCGGCGGCCCTGAGCCGGGCATCGAACTCCTCCCACTTCCCGTCATCGAACAGAAAAGAGAAATAGATATCCGGCGCAATGCGGAAGTGAAAACCGCAATCCGGACAGGTGTAGAGGTGATCTTCGAGCTGTTTTTTGTGCAGGGCCGCCCCGCATGAGTCGCATTTCGACCACAACCCCTCGGGGGTGTCGCGTTTGTCCGTCGTCTTGATCGACGGAATCGCCCGTTTGAACCAGACCATTTTTTCTTATTACCTCTAAAGAGTTTACATTGGAATTTAAAATATAAACTCGATACGACTTATCAAAAACAGGGTCTACCCGGAGTCCCGCGTGAACTGCAAACACAGACACCGTCAGCTTCTTTCAGGAGAGAGAATTTGTATCAGGCTGGCGCTCCTGCTCTCGATTGCCGTGATCGCGATGCAACCGCTCCCCGAGGCAAGGGCTGCGACCATCGTCTGGCCCGATACCCTCGCCACGCCAAACCACCGCTATGAAGTCACGCCGGCCATGCGCCCGCTTCGCAAAACCGTCGGTCTGGCGCTCTCCGGCGGCGGCGCGAACAGCATCGCCCAGATCGGCGTGCTGAAGGCGCTGGAGGAGGCGCATGTGCCCATCGACTTCATTGCCGGAACCAGCATGGGCGCGCTGGTCGGAGGACTGTACAGCTCTGGCTACACCGCATCCGAACTCGAATCGCTGGCTCGTACGCTCCCCTGGCAGAAGCTCGTTTCGCTCGACAACGAAGCACAGAGAACAAACACCTATCTCGAACAGAAAAACATCAGGGATCGCGCCTCCATCGCCATCCGCTTCAAGAAATTCAAGCTTGTCGTGCCCAAATCGATGAGCGCCGCGCAGACCCTCACCCGCACCATCGACCTCTTGATCCTGAACGCCCCCTACCACGCCGGGCGCTCATTTTTCGATCTGCCGGTGGAGTTTCGAGCCGTCACCACCGATCTGCTTTCGGGACGCCGCGTCACCTTGACCTCGGGGCCGCTCTCGGAGGCGATGCGGGCCAGCGCCACTATCCCGATTCTTTTTCAGCCCATCGAGCGCAACGGGCAGAAGCTTGCCGACGGCGGTCTGGTTGCCAACCTTCCCGTCGATGAGCTGGATCAGTTCAACGCAGGTTACAAGGTTGCCGTGGATACGCATGGGAGAATGTACACCGACAGCGGCGACATCGACGTGCCCTGGAAAGCCGCCGACCAGGCGATGACCATCCTGACGCAGGTTCAGTACCCGCAGCAGCTCGAAAAGGCCGATATGGTCATCTCCCCCGCTCTCGAAAATCACAAGGCGACCGATTTTTCCGATGTTAGCCAGCTCATCGCCGCCGGTTACGCCAAAGGCCACCTGCTCGCTCCGCTCATCAAACGGAATATCCGGATCGACCCGCAAAAAGAGACCGATATTACCGGCTACAACAAAAGCGTCGAGGGCATCCCGGATTCCGCCGGATATATCGAACAGGCGAGAACAGCCAAAGCCATCACGAGCAATGGAACCCGCGTCCGAAAAATCATGAACGAACTGCTCGAAACCGGCCTGTTCGCAAGGGTTCATGCCGAGATCGACAGCCGGTCGAAACGTGCGGCATTCGTGCTCGAACCGCTGCCCCGGATCGAGCGCGTCGAGGTGACGGGCGGCCCCGCCAGCGAAGTGCCCGCAAAAGAGATCGAGCGCATCTTCACGCCAGTGACCGGCAGGCTCTACACCAGCGCCATGGCGACCCGCTCGCTTGAGGAGCTGATCCGCCTCTGCCGGAAAAAGGGGTACAGCCTCGTCAGAATCGAAAAGGTCACCGCCACCGGTAACAAACTCTCTGTGCGCCTCTCCCCGGGCAGAATCGAAAACGTGCGGATCGAGCAGGACAGGAAACTCACCCGTCCACTCACTGTTCGGCGAGAAGTGGCGGTTGACTCGACCAGGGCGTTCCGGTACGCTGACGCCGAAAAAACGATCGATAACCTGTACGGCACTGGCGTATTCAATCGCGTCTCTCTGAGCACGGAACCGCCCTCGGGAGAGGACGACGGCGGCAACAGCTCGCTCCTCGTCCGGCTCGACGAGAAGCTTCCGAGCGTTTTGCGCATCGGCGTACGCTATGACGATACGTCGAACGCGCAACTGCTGCTCGACTTCCGAAACGAAAACCTCAATGGAACCGGAAGCTCGGTCGGCGGATGGGCCAAGGTGGGATCGAAAAACAACCGCTTCAACCTCGAGTTCAGTGTGCCGCGGATCGGCAGGACTCCCTTGACCATGTTCACGAGAACATTCTTCGACCAGCGTGATTTTGAAACGCGCCAGCTCGCGCTGATCGGCCAATCTGGCTTGCAGGCCACGGGAGAACCCCGCTCGCTCGGTCTCCAGCGCTACGGCGTGACGACCTCCTTCGGTACGCGAATCCGCAAAAATGGCCGTCTGACGGCGGACTTCACTTTGCAGAACGCCCGCTCGTACACGAGGGACAAGATCGCGGAACCATTCGCCACCGGCAATGTGAACCTGATGTCCATCGGAGGAGAGTTTACCTTCGACAATCGCGACAGCTCTTTCCTGCCCTCAGGCGGACGATATACCAACATCAGGTACAGTTCGACTTCCGCTCTTCTCAACAATACGGACAGTTTCTGGCAACTGGCAGCATTCCACGAGGAGAACTTCTCGATCAGCCCCGAAACCACGCTCCAGGTGACAACACTGGCCGGATCCAGCAGCCACGAGGTTCCGCTTTCAGAGAAATTCTTCCTCGGCGGCACGGGCAACTCCTACAGCTACCGCTTCATCGGTCTGAAGGACAGCGACCTGATCGGCAACAACATCGCCGTAGCCGGAGCCATGCTGCGCTACAAATTTCCGGTACAACTCGTTTTCCCTACATCGTTCACGCTCTCCTACAACATCGGCAACGTCTGGGAACGACGAACAGAGATGTCCGTTCATCAACTGCTTCAGGGTGCAGGCGTCGGGATGGTCTGGGAGACGCCGATCGGTCCGGCGCAGTTCAGCGTCGCCAAGCCCTTCGCGTTCGAAAACGACGATGTCAGGGATAACGCCAGGATCGATTTCAGCAACACCGTGTTTTACTTCAGCCTGGGCCACGACTTCTGACAATATCTGAAACTCTACCTCGCACCTTTTGACGACACGCACCAAACCGCATATTCTGGTCTGTAACGACGACGGCATCGAAGGGCCGGGGCTGCACGCGCTGGCGGCCTCGATGAAGAAACTCGGCTCGGTGACGGTGGTCGCCCCCGTCGAGCATCAAAGCGGCAAGAGCCACGCCATGACCCTCGGCGAACCGCTGCGCATCAGGAAGTACCTGAAAAACAACCGCTTTTTTGGCTATACCGTCTCGGGTACGCCGGTCGATTGCATCAAGGTCGCCCTGAGCCACATCCTCGACAAGAAGCCCGACCTGATCGTCTCGGGTATTAACTACGGCAGCAACACAGCAATGAACAGCCTCTACTCCGGCACGGTGGCCGCTGCCCGCGAGGGAGCGATTCAGAATGTGCCGTCGCTTGCCTTTTCGCTGACAACCTACGAGAACGCCGACTTCACCTACGCCGCCAAGTTCGCCCGGCAGCTCGTCCGGGAGACGCTCCGGCGTGGCTTGCCGGCGGACACGATCCTGTCGGCAAACATCCCCAACGTGCCTGAAAAGGAGATTCGCGGCGTGCTCTTCACGCGCCAGGGGCGGTCGCGATGGGAGGAGTCGGCCATCGAACGGCACGACATGTACGGCAACCCCTACTACTGGCTCGCCGGTTCGCTCCAGTTGTGCGACAGCGATCTCGCGGAGGACGAATACGCCGTCCGGCACAACTACGTTGCCGTCACGCCGATCTCCTGCGACATGACCGACCATCGCTTCCGCAGCGAACTCGAAACCTGGGGCCTCAAAAAGTAAGATCGTGAACACCTTCCTCATCGACTACCAGCGGATTCAGACGCCCAAAAAGGGCTTCTCCCGCCTCTTCTGCGACTACACCTCCGAAAGCGAGGCGCGAACGAAGCTGCTCGCGAGCTGCTTCCACCTCGACTACCGCAAGGATGCCGACTACTATCGCCATCTCGGCCTGCTCGCCTCGCGCAACTTCCGCCGGGAGGCTCTCGTGGAGCTGCTGACGGAGCAGAACCTGCGGTTCGGCGGCTCGGAACGGCAGCAGCGGGAGATCGAAAAGCTGCGCTCGCCGCGCTGCATGACCATCGTCACCGGCCAGCAGACCGGTCTCTTCACCGGCCCGCTCTACACGATCTACAAGGCGCTGACCGCCGTGGTGCTCACCCGCAAGCAGAACAAGCTCTTCCCCGAGTACGACTTCGTGCCGGTGTTCTGGATCGAGAGCGAGGATCATGATTTCGACGAGGCGTCGTCAACCACGCTCTTCTCCGGCGGCGGCCTCGAAACGGTCACGGCAGAGGGTGCCCACCGCCTCGCCGACCAGATGGCCGGAGCGACCATGCTCGGCGTGAGCATCGGCGAGACGATGCAACAGTTCCTCGACCTGTTGCCGGAGACGGAGTTCAAGCCGGAGATCGCCGAACTGCTCCGCGCCTGCTACGAACCCGGCGTCACCTTCGAGATCGCCTTCGCGAGAACGATGAACCGCCTCTTACGCGACCACCCGCTGATCCTCGTTTCGGCAAACGACCCGCGCTTCAAGCAGCTCGCCGCCGAGGTGCTCTGCCGGGAGATCGAAACTGCGCCCGCCTCGTCGTACGATGTGGTGGCGCAAAGCTCGATCCTCGAATCGATGGGCTACCCGGCCCAAACCAAGCCGCGCCCGGTCAACCTCTTCTACCTCAACCAAATCGATCAGCGGCTGAAGATCGAACAGCCCACGCCGGACAACTTCGTCGTCCTGCCCGACCGGCAGCGCTATACGCGCCATCAGTTGACTGAACTCTGCCAGGATCATCCCGAAAAATTCAGCCCGAACGTTGTCCTGCGCCCCATCGTGCAGGATGCCGTGCTGCCCACCTTCGCCTACATCGGCGGCCCCGGCGAGATCGGCTACCTGGCGCAGTTCCGCAAAGCGTACGAGCACTTCGGCCTCGTGATGCCCTTCGTGATTCCGCGCGGCAGCTTCACGCTCGTCGAGCCAAAGATCGCCCGCACGATGGACAAGGTGCTCAAAGCCACCGGGCGTCCAAGCTTTTCGCGGCGGCAGGTGTACGAATCGGTCTTCGGGGACGTGCAGGAGCTGCGCAAATCGATGGTGTCGGGCGGCGACAGCGTGGATATTGATGCGCTCTTCGCAGAGGTGGAGTCGGAGGTCGCCAGGTCGCTCGCGACGCTGGAACCGGCGCTCGCGAAAATGGACCCGACCTTACAGCCAGCACTCGCCGCCTCGTCTGGCCAGATCGCCAAAATTATCGGAACCATCAAAGAGAAAACCTGGCGGGCGGGCCGAAGGAAGCACGACGAACTGCTGCAACAGCTCGACAAGGCGGAGCTGAACCTCTTCCCTGAAGGCAAGCCGCAGGAGCGCACCATCAACATCTTTTATTACCTCAACAAATACGGCCCCTCGCTCATCGGCGAGCTGGTAAAAGTGCTCGAAGGCTATTCGACAGAGTCGCATCTGATCGTGGAGCTGTAAAAAAGAAAAGGAGTGAAAGGACGAAAACGACAAAAGGGACAAAGAAGATCGGAAAATCCTCTTCGTCCCTTCAATCCCTGATGTCCTTCAAGTCCCTTTGCTATTCCCCAACTCAGCTCACCCCGAGTAAGTATGAACGCTGTTCTGCGCCGAGGGGAGGTAGTTCACGCCGAACCAGCAGACCAGCAGCACGAAGAACGAGAGGCCGAGGTACCACTGGAGCTTCCGCGAATCGGTCTTCCGCGCCACGAGGTGCAGGTAGCCGAGGTAGGCGAGCCACGAGATGAAGGCCCAGGTCTCCTTGGGATCCCACGTCCAGTAGTGGCCCCAGGCCTCCTTGGCCCAGAGCGCGCCGAATATCAGGCCGAAGGTGAGCAGCACGAAGCCGAGCAGGGCGAGATAGTGCGACATCGACTCGGACTTGCTGGAACGCTTGTTGCGGAAGTCGAGAATGACGTTGTGCCATCCCGCCACGCACGACGCGGCGAGCATCACATAGGCGACGAGGTAGACCACCACATGCGGCACGAACCACGGACTCTGCAACGCGGGCATCAGCGCCTTCTCGAACACGTCGGGATGCATGTAGTTGATCCCGAGAAACATCGCCGCCAGACCCATGCAGTAGTACTTGAGCCACACGATCTTGTAGCGATACTCGACGATGAAGCCGACGACAGGAATGAGCGTCGCATACCAGAGCCTCGTTTCGCCGAGCGTACGGAGCGGCGGACGTTCGAGCGCGATCCAGTAGGAGGTGAGAAACCAGGTGAGTACGCCCGTTCCGGCTATCATGAACACCCATGAAAGAGTGCCGAGCGCTTTGTTGCTCCTCGCCGGAATCTGCAACAGGCTGCCCGCGACCCAGCACGCGACCGCCGCGAAGGCTATTGCCGGAAAATCAACCAGGGTCATGCCTCCTCCATCTTTTTAACGCCTTTCCAGAAATACAACACGTTGCCCGCCATGATCATGAAAAATCCAAGGTACACCGCTGGCAGCCACGGGTCGCGCACCGCCTCGACGAGGCTCATGGTCGAATAGCGTCCGGCCTTCTCGTCGTAGCCCATCTGGTACAGCATCCAGCCCTGCATATCGACCGGCTTGTTCACTTCAAGCCTCGCCACCTTGCGCTCGCCCGCATCGCCGATCAGCATCACATTCGACCTGAACGCCTTCGGCGGGCCATCGGCCATGACGATGTAATAGCCTCCCATCGGCACGAAGAGCGGCTTGATCTGCAAGGCTTCCGAACCCGAACTGATCCACGTCTCCGAAATCTTGCCGTTTTCATCGATCCTCACTTTGGCGAACCGTACCCCCTTCTTGTCGCCCACCGGCACCGGCATCCCCTTTGCGTCGGGCAAGGCGTCGGGCAAATAGTCGAGCACCGTCACCGAACCGATACCCTCCCATTCAGCCTTCACCCCTTTGTGGAGTTCCGGCATCAGCTTAGACTTCGGCTCGATCACCACGTCGTGCTGCGGATCGTAGAGGGCGAACTGCGCAACATACTCGTCGATCTGAAAATCCTTGAGGAAGATCGCAAACGGAAGATGAATCACCTTTTCGGTTTTATTGTCGTAGGCTACGTTGCTCGCCTTGCCTTCATAGATCGGCACCACGAGGCGTTCGAGCTGAGAGTTGCCGAGCAGGCCGCAGGAGAGCGCAAGCCAGAATCCGCCATGAAACAGCATGAACTGGAGATTGGCCGCCCTGAATGGAATAGTCTTCCAGACCAGCGACAGGCCAAGATTGATAAGGAAAATCAGCGTGACCAGCGCGAAGGGCCAGCTCGAAAACATGCCGTTCAGCCGCAAGACGGTCATGATCGACCCCGCCGGATACTCCTCTTGCGGCAGAACGCCGCCAACGAGCGAGAGCAGCGCGATACCGATAATCAGGCTCAGCCCGAGAGGGATGCCGCCAAGCCACGAGACCATCGGACGCTCCCTGAAAAGCAGTGCAACCGCAACAATCGATCCGCCGAACAGCAGCAGAAATATGAGGTTGAAGGGCCAGCCAGGCACATCGATGCCGCCGCCAGAGGTGAGAATTTCGATGCCGAATCCGAAGAGAATCGTCACGAGAGTAAAAAGCGCCGCCTCCCTGAAACCGGCTGGCGCAGCACCGGTTTTTACCGTTTTGTTACTTCCTGCCATACACTTATCCTGCTGCTACATCACCACAACTTCCACCGCCAACTTCCGTGTCGTCTTTTTTCAAAATCTGACAACACTTGCAAACGAAGGAGTACAGCTCCTCACCCGTCGCGCCATCGCGAATCTTGTCCACGGCGCTGCGAATCTCCTGCTTGTAGACGCGGGATTTGATATTCTGCCCGCCACGCTTTTTGTGCAGATACTGGGAAACTGCTGCTGGCGTAACGCCGAGCGCTTTGGCCGCGCTTGACTGGGTCATACCCGTTCTCACCAGCTCCTTGGCCAGATCCGCCCTGATTTGAGGCAGATAGTACCAAACCGCTTTTTCACATGGAAAAATCATCTAACTTTTTCGCTTAAGAGTGTTGTTCACCAATCGAACCACGAGACTGACACCTGCATGGGAGTCGTAACGCTTGCGATTCATTCGGCTTAAGTTATCATAAATTTCGTTAACGAGGTTAACCAGGTTAACGTTAAAAAAAATCCATCGACACGTCATGGCCTCTCAAGAGCGCAAAACCGGAGCGAGCACCATCGCGGGCTGGAGCATCATCGCCTTGCTCCTGATCCAGTTCATCCCGCTGGATCGCATCGATCAGCAGACGAAAACGCCCACGGGCATTCCCGGCAGCGTCAGCGCTGTGCTCGAAGCACACTGCTTCTGCTGCCACTCCGGTGAAACGAGATGGCCGCGAAGCGCGTACATCGCGCCGCTCTCATGGTACGTCACCGCAAAAGTCCGGGAGGCCCGCAAAGCCATGAACTTTTCGGACTTCGGCTCGTTACCGGATGCAACGCGGCATGAAATCGAACAGTCGGTGGCAAGAGTTGCCGGAACGGGCAATCTGTCAACGCATGGCAGAATTCCGGGATTTCCGACAGTCAGCATCACCGAGCAGGAGCGGCAGATTCTTTCCGGATGGGCCACAAATAACAATCGTGAACTAAACGGTAGGATAAACAATTCAGTGCATTGATAAAAGGCCGCTGCACTTAAAATTGTTACTCCGTTAAAAAAAAATCGCATGCAGAGTCGAAACCAGAAGAGGAAAACTGAGGGACAAAAGTAATTTTCAACTAAAAGTTAATACTGTAACCTTCGGGATAGAAGCTCAGAATGATGTCGATGACCTTTAGCGGGTCATCCTCGATGAAGATGAAGTCGAGGTCGGCTTCGGAGATGAAGCCGTTCTCTTCGAGCATCCGCTTGCGGAACCAGCGGTAGAGGTCGCCCCAGTACTCCGATCCCATCATGATCACTGGAAATTTCTGGCTTTTGCCGGTCTGGATGAGGGTTATCGCCTCGGCGAACTCATCGAGCGTGCCGAAGCCGCCGGGAAGGACGATGAATGCCTGAGAGTACTTCAGGAACATCACCTTTCGCACGAAGAAATACTCGAACGTCACCAGCTTGTCGTAATCGATGTAGGGATTTGGCCGCTGCTGGTTGGGCAGTTTGATGTTGAAGCCGATCGACGCCCCTCCCCTGCTCTGCGCCCCTTTGTTGGCCGCCTCCATCGCGCCGGGGCCGCCGCCGGTGATCACGGCCAGGCCAACGTCGGCAAGCATCCGCCCCATCGTTTCGCCAAGCTGGTACTCCGGGTCGCCCTCACGGACTCGCGTCGAGCCGAACACCGACACGGCGGGGCCGACGCGGGACATGGTCTCGAAGCCGTTCACGAACTCGGCCATGATCTTGAACACGCGCCAGCCGTCGGCCATGAACTCGCTGCCGTCACCATGCGGCGCTACCGTATGCGACCTCTGCTCATGACCCGCCGCCCAGCCAGGCTTTTTGCCTTCCTGATCGTCCATGCTGCGTTCAGATTTCAAGGAAGTTTCTGATGAGATCGTGCCCCACGGAGGTCATGATCGATTCGGGATGGAACTGGACGCCGTACAAGCCGAGTTCCTTCGAGTCGAAGGCCATGATGGTTTCGTCCTCCGTCCACGCACGGATTTCGAGCGCAGCCGGAAGCGTTGCGCGCTCGACGATCAGCGAGTGGTAGCGGGTGGCCGTGAAGGGGTTCGGAATGCCGCGGAACATCCCCTGCCCGTCGTGCCATACCTCGGAGGTCTTGCCGTGCATGATCTTTCCGGCGCGGACGACCTTGCCGCCAAGCGCTTCCCCGATGGCCTGATGGCCAAGGCAGACGCCGAGCAGCGGAATCTCGCCCTTCGCGGCGTCGATAAGCGCAATGGAGATGCCCGCGTCGGCAGGCGTACCCGGCCCCGGAGAGATGACGATCTTCTCCGGCTTCAGCGCGAGAGCCTGTTCGACGGTAAGTTCATCATTCCGGTACACCGCCACCTCAGCCCCAAGCTCGCCGATGTACTGAACAAGGTTGTAAGTAAACGAGTCGTAATTGTCTATAACAAGAATCATAAGAGCACGTAAAACACTATTTTAATGACACTTATAAGGATCAACCCATACCGGCGACCGCTTTATTGTTAAACTCACGCCGACCTCAAAGCCGGAAAAAACCGTTGGTAATATAGCTACCTTTACTGCCCAAACTCAAACCGATTATCAATTGCTGATAAAATACTTGTTGGGAAAAGAAGAATGCATACAGATTTTTTGTCGATGTTTATGAGCGGAGCGAAAATGCGCCGATAATTTGGCATGATTGCTGGACTTGTTGAGTGTTTGCGATTGGGATGGCTGAGATGTGCTTCTTTAGGATAAACGGGCTGTAATATCGTACACTATTGACTTAGAAGGTAACCTTATCAAGAACACTGAATTAATTATTGACGATAACATAAAATACATTGCAAAATAATTAACTATATAAGCTTCTTGGCCTATTGAAAATGCGATTTAATCTCGTCATATTTTTCTGTAACAAGCAATCTGTTTTTGTCTAAAATAATCACTTTTGCCTTATCAGAAAAAGGCTTTAAATGTTCATTTTCCATTGCACTCATTATTACTTGCGTATCGCCTTTAAATTCGTTTGTTAACAAATTTACTATTTTCTCATAATTCGTATGTGATTGTTCTTGCTGATTAGGTGTATCAATTACAAGTGCTGATTTAATTTCGGCACCAAATCGCTCTACCATTGTAAATATTGTCAAGTAATATGCCAATATAGCTCGCACACCTTCAGCAGCTCCGCCTTCTTTAATTACCTTATTGTAATGAAGCGGAGAATCAATTTCGGATAAATTAACTGCTTCTGCATCAAGAATCTTAATATATTTAGCTAAGATTGTGTTGAATGAATTATTTATCTTATCAACACTTATTTTTGTAATTAACTCCTTTTGCTTTTTACTTAACGTCTTAATGTCTTTATCTAGTTGCGTTATACTTAATTCCTTTAATGATTTTGACCGTATCACATTTTCTTTTATTGACTTTCCTGCAATACTTTCAATTATTTGATTGAAGTTAATTTTTGATGAATCGCCTTCTTCAATTACATACTTTTTATTTATGCTATCTATTTGATGCTTTACATGATCTAGTTCTTGTTCATTTATAGAAATTTTGTTTTCAATCTTTTTAATGCATTGTAAAATTTCATTCAATTGATTTTCTGCTTGGATTTTATCAGTCATAATTGAGGCTCTGTTGACAACAGAGTTATCATGAATCATTCCGCACAAAGGACATTCAATCATTTCGCCCTCAATACACTCAACTGAGAATATATAATCTTTATCGAGTTCAGAAGCCAACTTTTCTGTTAAAATCTGTTGCTGCACTAAGTATTCTTTTTCAGAGCTATTAATCGCTAAATCATTAAGCAACTTTTCTTGGCTGGCTTGGAGTAATTTAAGATCTTCTTTAATACTATCAGTAATTTTCTCTATCGCACTAATCGTTGTCACTGTATTAACTGCAGAGGGGATAAAAGTTTCCACCACCTCTAATGCAGTATCTATTTTCTCAATATCTATCTGAAATATCTTTTGATCTTCTTTCTTGTCAGATTTTTCAGACTCAATATCAAAATGTTCAGGCGTTAAAAGACCAACATGATACTTTATAATTATACTTTTCCAACTTGAATATTGACCCAAATTTTCAAAATTATCCCATGCTTTTGACCAACTTCTTTTTTGATCGATATAGAACGGGAGAAAGTAGAACGCAGGTGGCGGAGTTTCTAAAATATTTGATTTTTGATTAGGAAGCAATGCCTTAAAATTAACAATTTCAGCAATTTTAATCGAATATTCACCTGTGATCTTTTGATAATCTGTATATGTAGAGCTGCCTTCTTTTAAAGAAATTTGATTTTTATATCTTTTAACTCTGTATTTTTTCGTATCTATTTCAAAGTCAACGATTGTCTTGCAGTCCAATGCATTCCATGTTGTGTCAAGCTCAGGTTCACATCCTAGGCCCCAAAATAATAATTTCAATAACGTAGACTTACCAACGCTATTATCTGTTGCTGTTATTAGATTCAGACTTTTGCTGAATTCGAACCGATTTGCCGACTTTGCTGAATTTGACAGCAATAGCAGTTGTGTGAATTTTAAGCTTTTCATTTTTCTTGGTTCTTAAATTTCGGACCAATAATTTAAAATTTTCTTTTCTCATTAGCTCATCATTATATATTCACAAATCAATGCGGCGACTATTGCATCTTTTGAAGAAAATTGTCTCCCGATTTTGGGCGGAATTTCTTTATAAATACTGTCTATCAATACCTTCATATCTTTAATTCCTTCAGCAATATTCAGCTCAATTTTTTTAACAAAAAAACTAGATGTATCGATCTGAAGAGAACTTCTATTGCCTATTTTTTGCCTCCTATACCTTGAAAATAATTTCTTAATTTCTCTAGTTTCAATTGACTTTAAGCCTATTTCATCACATATGCTTATAAACTCTGACTCAATTTTTGCCTCGTCTTTTAAGTTTGTAAATTCATTTATAACTTTTGCGACCTGTATTGAAGTAAGGACTTTACTATGTAACAGTTCATCCCATTGAGTAAAATCGTATGTTACCCTACCTTTTCTATACAGTTCATCAATAAGCAAAGTATATATATCCTTTGCATTACAATATGAACAAGGAAATAGTTTATTAATTAATTCTGCGATAGCACCAATTAAAAAAGTCTGATATTTGTTATCCGGCAAGTCTGAAAAAATAAATTTTATATTATCCGGCAACCCAGAAATTCCTATCTCTTTTTTTAACTCATCTTCCAAATCTCTGAGCTGACCATCTGATAAATCTCCTTTTGTTATAACTTCTAGCTCAATATTTTTCTTTTTAAGTTCAAGATTAAATTGATTTATTGCAATCAAATTTAAAGATTTAATAGCGCCGGCATAAGGCTTTCCTATACTACTTTTTATTAACTTTCCCAAAACAGAATTTCCCCCTTTTTTGAGGGAAACTAATTGATATGTGTTAAAAGGCGTCTTGTTTGTCTTTACTTGATTAAATTCAAATTTTGCCACCAAAACATCTAATGAATCAGAAATAACAACATCTTCATGAAGTTCAACAAAAACAGCATATTCATTATTCTTGTCATGGTCAGCAATAACTCTGTATAATGCCCAATGATATTGGAACGCATATTTATCAAAAGTCTGAGCGCCCGATTTTTCACGTTGACTATCAAACAATGGATTTTTATTTTCGCTTGTAGTCATTTCGCAATTATCTTGGTATTTATCTTTACTATCAATCAGTCAAGCCTACTTATATGCAGTACTTAAATGCGCACTAAATAGTGCCTGACAGAAAACCCCAATTATCTCATAAATTATTGTATCGATCAACCTCAGAAATACGTTTTTTTATTGATCAAAATCATACATTCGATTCTCTATAAGAGAATTTCCGTATGCTAT
>Ga0326729_1000036_pt1 | contig 60475 bp, 42 predicted proteins | sample MHFSIPfraction_2_FD_207744 | JGI IMG/M metagenome (GOLD analysis project Ga0326729, IMG submission 207744) | Lab enriched peat soil microbial communities from Michigan Hollow, Ithaca, NY, United States - MHF6AY SIP fraction | ecosystem: Environmental > Terrestrial > Soil > Wetlands > Peat...
TGTGCATTGGAAATCCGGGTATATCCCGAAAGGCTGGATAATGGGAGCCGGATGAGCGGAGACGTTCACGTCCGGTTCTGCAAGGGACCGGGGGTGGAATTCCCCCGGTCTACTTAACCCAAGTGTCCCTGAAAGAACTGACTATGCAGTTAATGGGAATTTATAGCAACGGAATAACGTCCCGTATCTATTACTTTTTTGATTGTTTAAATAGCTGGAGAAGAGTTATGGTGAAAAGATGTTCAGCAATAACCGTAATGGTATCATTTATCGTGATTCTGCTCGGATGTCAGCAGCAAAAAGATTTAGGTAAACAAAAAAATAATTCTGATAAATATAAGACAGGCGAGATTATAATTGCTCCACAATTTGATGATGCCTTTCCCTTTCAAGATGGGTTGGCAGCTGTAAAATCAGGAGAGATGTGGGGGTACATAAATAAACAAGGTACGTTTGTGATTCGGCCAAAATATTTTTTTGCACACTCATTTCATGAAGGATTTGCTGCTGTTCAGATAGAAAAAGATGGGAAGTATGGTTATATAAATAAACATGGAGTATTGATAATACCACTTAAATATGATTATGTTGATTCATTCCGTGAAGGGCTCGCGCGTGTAAAGTTAGGAGAAAAGTGGGGTGTGATTAATACTCATGGGCAGCTAGTGATTAGGCCTATTTATAAGTTTATTGGGTCGTTTCATGAAGGATTGGCTGGTTATAAATATGGTGATGAATCGGGTTTTATGAATAGTAATAGTTCAGTTGTAATCAAATCTCGGGTGCGCTATTTTGTTAGATTTCAAGAAGGGTTAGCCGCTTTTTGGGATAAAGGTACTGGGAAATTTGGTTTTATTGATAAAAATGGATTGATAGTTGTTGCACCAATATATTCGGGAGTTCAGTTGTTTCAATCCGGATTGGCTGCTGTTCAGCTGGAGCAATATGGAAAAATGGGATTTATCAATAGAGGCGGAATAATGGTTATTGCTCCAAAATTTGATGATGTGTTTCCGGTTTATGATGATCTGATTCCGGTACGGTATGAAGGTAAATGGGGGTATATAAATAAAGAAGGGGTAATGGTCATTGCTCCCAAATATGATGCAGCTTTTGAGTTTCAAAATGAATTTGCAGAAGTTCGAATAGGCGAAAAGTATGGATTGATTAATAGGTCAGGTGATATGGTCGTAAGTCCTTGTTTTATGATGATAAAACATGATGAGTTGGGGGAAAGAGTAGGATTTATAAGTGAAGGTCTGATTGCTGTCTTGATGGGTGATAAATGGGGGTATGTGAGTGAGTAGCTGTTGGTGGCTATTTGTAGGGATATAATCACTTAGAATATTTATTTGATAAATGATTTGAGGAGGGGTTATGGGTATTAATTTTGAGCAGAAGTTTGAGGAGGCAAAGATAGGTGGATTGGTAAGCATATGGGCATATGGTGATAAGCCGCCTGACAAAGGATGGGACGTCATCGACTCTATTTCTACTCCTGATGGCCTGACAGCATTTTGTTTTGTAAACAATCAAACCAAAGAGATCTGGTTCGGTTATGCTGGTACTGATTCGGGTATAGATTATTTACAGTATCCATCTATAGTGAAACTTGGTTTTTCTACTCAGGTTAGAGGATCAATTGAATTTACTGGTAAAGTGCTCTATCAAATTCAAAATGATTCAAAATATATAGGATATACTATACATGGTGGAGCTGAATCATGGGGAAATGTTCCACTACAAGCTTGTGCTAAAGTATTTGGATTTAGCGCGATTGGGATTGATGGGCCAGGGGCAGCTGCATATATGGGATCTGATTATTTTGACGCAGATAAGGATATTGGATTAGGTAAGTTGGGCGCAAGAGTTCCTGCTGACATGGGCGAATTTTCGTATACAGCTATTATGGGTACGAAGATTGGGAAGATAGGTACACTGTTGCCTGGTACTATAACAGGGGATATTACTATTTTGAACTACGATAAAAGTGATTCTTTTGGCGAACATAGAGCTGCAAATGAGATGGTCGCTATTGGTAGTTTTACGTTGAATATTGGGAATGGTATGTTGATGGCGCCGGTTTTTGTGCCAAGAGAGCCATATGTTGTTCGGCCTGGTGATACGTTGGAAAAGATTTCTCTTGAGAGTGGCTTTCCAGCTGATGTTATTGCTCGATATAATGGTATACATGGGCAACCCCGTGATGGTGATACTATATATTTTCCGGTTTGTGTTCCGATAAGAGAGGGGGCTAGTAGTGAGAGTTATATGAAAATGTATAATAATTATATTTTCGGACCATTAAGCAACATTTTTAATGAATCTGTTGATGGATTAAATACTGATATGGTTGATGATGGTTTGTATTATGATTGTTATGAGTATGCCATTTCTTATGATACAGCGGGGGGAATGATCGTTAATATAACTGATACCGTTACTGGTGTAAGGATTGTTGCTAATCCCGGTGATGATATTAACTATAACTCGGAAAATCAGTGTTATACTATAACGCATATAAATGGTTCAAAGGAGTATTATGATCCTTTTACTGGGGAGTATGTTTATAGGTCTGCTGATGGTTCTGGGAATCTGGTTGCAAACGGAAAAGAGACATATTTTGGGTCCGGACAAATATATCTGAATCCTGATGGGACAGTTATTGTTCCGCAGTATTATATTTATGAAGCAACACACGATTCGTTTATTCTAACAACTGACCCAAATTTTGAGACTGTTCAAAGAGGCGCTGACGACCCGACAACAGGTGTCAACAGTGACAATTCTACTCTTGTTCATGAAGCTACTTGTGTTATTAACGGTATTGGTGATGTGAATAAAGACGGTGGCATCATTTCTGAAGCTAACTCAATTCTCAGTGATAATTGGCGTCCGGGTGCGAATGAGATTGTACCTAAGGGTTTTTTTGAAATCGGAGATTTCAGTTATACTGCTGTTCAACGTGCGCTGAGGGGTGATGAATATGCTGGTTCATTTGTCAATCAGTATACCAGTTACACAAATCTCAGAATTCCGGTTGACCCTCTTGTGCTTGACCTGAATGGGGACGGGGTGAAGCTGGTGAGTTTTGGGGAGGTGCCGGTGCTGTTTGATATTGATCATGACGGGAAGAAGGAGTTGACAGGTTGGGCGACAGTGGCTGACGGGATTGTGGTGATGGATCTGAACGGGAACGGCATCATTGACGGCATTCATGAGACGATGTCGGAGTACTTTACCGGCACGGTTGGTACTGACGGGGAGCCTGGTTCCAAACCTTACGTCAACGGGTTTGCAGCATTGAAGAGCCTTGACAGTAATGGGGACAACCGGTTTACCATCGCTGATACAGCATGGAGCAGCGTCAAGGTCTGGACGGATGCTGATCATGATGGCGAGACGGATGCCGGAGAGTTGAAGACGCTTGCCGAACTTGGCATCACTTCAATCAATCTTACCTCTACAACGCAGTCAGGCCTGGTCAATGGCGGGAATGAAATCCTCGCTACGGGCACCTTTGTACAGAACGGCGTGACCAAGGAGGCACAGGCCGCCAGGTTCATCGCCAATCCGGTTGGCAACACAGCCACGACGTCAGGTACGGGAACCATTGTGGCGGCGGAGGATGGGCAGAGCACCTATGTTTCCAGCCTGACGACTGGCGAGACGATCGATGTTGCGGCTAAAGGGGTGAAGAACGCCTATGGCAACACTGGCAACGACAATCTCATCGGCGACGGCAACGCCAACTGGTTGGTGGGCAGTACCGGATCGGACACTTTCAGTGGTGGAGCTGGTGACGACATGCTCATTATCGATGCGTCTGATTTGCAGCAGAACATCCATGCCGGTGACGGGTTCGACATGCTGCAGGTGGTTGGATCGGAGGGGGTTACGCTCAACATGACGAGGGCTGAGGTCGAGGTTGCGGTTGGTGGTTCAGGCAACGACGTCATCATCGGTGGTGGGCGGAGCAGTGTGTTTGTGCGTGCCGGTGATGGCGACGATATCGTTATTGGCGGTGCAGCCAACGACGCTCTTTCCGGGCAGAACGGTGTGGATATGATCGACGGTGGGGCCGGCAACGACGTGATTCGAGGCGGACGTGGCCAGGATATGCTGATGGGCGGTGCAGGGGACGACCTTGTGGAGGGTGGTGTGGACGACGACCAGATCAGCGGTGGTACGGGCAATGATGTGCTGAAGGGCGGCCAGGGTGACGATGTCGTTGATGGCGGGGAGGGTACGGACATCGCCGAGTTCAGCGGTTCTTTTGCGGACTACCGAATCACCAAGCTCACGGACAACTCTTACCGGATCGTTGACACCAAGGCGGGTCGAGATGGGGCGGACATGCTGACCAATGTCGAAAAGCTCAACTTTGCCGACGTGTCGGCAGTTGACATTACGCTCGACAATCCGATGCTGGTGAAGGATGTGCTGACGATTGCCGATCGAAGCGGTGTGAAGCTGATCAGGGTAAGCGATCTGCTTGCCAACGATCGTGACTGGCAGGGTGATGCTCTGCACATTACGACCATCAGTGACATCAAGGGGGGCTCTATTGCCGGTAGCTACAACTCCTCAACGAACGAGTGGACGCCAACGCTTACAGCCAACGGAGAGTTGCAGTTCACTCCTGACCCGTCATACACCGGGGTGATGAGCTTCAAGTACAAGATTGCCGACGTCGATGGTACGCCGGGCGCGACCGCCTTCATTGCCGGCACTTCGATACAGGCTGAGATGCGTGGTCAGGTCTATCTGAAGACCCCTGACATGCCGACTGACAGCCTTTTTGCCGACGAGTGGTATCTGAACGAAATCAATGTTCTGCCAGTGTGGGCGGAGTACACGGGTAAGGGAGTCAGAATCGGTCAGTTCGAGCCTGGAATGCCTTTTTCAATCGGTGCTGAGGTGTTTGATTACCGCCATGCTGATCTGCAGGACAATGTGGATAGCTCCTGGTTTGCCGATCCTAATGCCGATATTCCGCAAAGCTTCAGTCAGCACGCAACTTTGGTTGCGGGGGTTATGGTTGGTGCACGCGACGGTGAAGGGGCTGTTGGCGTAGCCTATGATGCCTCCCTTGCTGGTTACTACGTTGGCGGAACACTGACGCAGGACTTGCCGGATGCCTTGAAAGTTGACTTTTCCAGCCTCTACAGGTTGAAGAACTATGACGTGAGCAACAACAGCTGGGGTTACAGCCCCCAGTTTGAGTACTTCACGAAGAGTGTGCCGAACCTTCCCAATGAATTTTTCAAGCCGGCTGTTGCGCTTGGTCGCTACGGCCTTGGCAGCAACATCGTTATGGCTGGTGGTAACAGCAGGCAAAGCGGCGGTAACACTAACTCTTCAGAGCTGACCGCCAACCGTTACGTGATCGTCACGGGCGCAATCAATGCCGAGAGCGATATTTCGACGCTCACCATAGGTCATGCTCCATTCAGCAACTCAGGCGCGAGTATTCTGGTCTCGGCCCCTGGCAGCAATGTCACTTCGACGTCGAGTATTCTGATGAACGATGATGGCACCATCTTCGGGAATGACACGGCGACGGCTCAGGGCACCAGCTTCGCCACACCGATCGTCACTGGTGTCATTGCTCTGATGCTCGAAGCGAACCCAAATCTGGGTTATCGCGACGTACAGCAGATCCTCGCTTTGAGTGCGAAGATGGTAAATGACCCGAATACCGACAACACATACAATGGCGCCACCAACTGGAATGGCGGTGGCATGCATTTGAGCCACGATTATGGGTTTGGTGAAGTAGATGCGCGAGCGGCGGTGCGCCTTGCCGAATCCTGGTTCAGTCAGCATACAAGCTTCAATGAGCGGCATCTGTCGAATGGTGAAGGGAGTCTCGCCGGTGGTGCGAACCTCGGTGTTGCTATCGCTGACGCGGCGACGGTTACCCGCACAGTCAGCCTTGGGGGCGGTCTGCGTGCTGAGCATGTGGAGTTGACGCTCGATATCACGCACAACAATTACAACGACCTGACGGTGGAGCTGATTTCACCGACAGGCACGGTCAGCAAGTTGATAGCCAATCCGGGAACAGGCCCTGTTTCCAATCCGGACATGCAGATGCGGCAGCTGACTTTTACCTTTGACACTACTCACGACTGGGGAGAGAACGTAGAGGGGAACTGGCAGTTGCGCATTATTGACCGCGCTGGACTCGGTAACGGCATGCTCAACGGCTGGACGGTGGATGCCTACGGCAGCGATCTGAATGAAACCATCGCAACCAGTACCAATGTTGGCGGACCGGTTCCTGTGAACTCTGTAACGGCGGATAGCGTCTACTATTTTACTGATGAGTTTGCATCAGCGCCCGGAGCAACGCGAACGATAATTAACGATACAAATGGCGGTTTAGATCTGATCAATGCGGTGGCTGTGTCAACGGGATCGACTATCAATCTGAACAATGGCGCAGTCAGCACCATTGCCGGCCGGAATCTGACCATTAACGGCACCATCGAGTTTGCTTTTGGCGGTGATGGAAACGATACGATCACGGGCAGTGATTTAGCAAACCGTTTGTTCGGAGAGCGAGGGAACGATGTTATGTCGGGCGGTGGCGGGATGGACCTTATGGATGGTGGTGCCGGCAATGACTCCTTGACGGGAGGTGCTGGTTATGATTACTTCATCATTCACCCGATAGCAAACAGCGTCGACACGATCACCGATTTCACCCCGGGGACCCTCGGTGAAAAAATCCTGCTGGTTGGGTTCGACAACGTGACCGACTACTCACAGATGACCGTAACCCAGGAGGGGGTCAATACCCGTCTGAATTTGGGTAATGCTCAGAGCGTACTTCTGCAGAACTTGACGCCCTCGCAAATCAGCGAGCAGAATTTCGGGTTTTTCAGCGATACGATGACGCTGGAAAAGTACGCGTGGTATGTGTCCAACATTCCTCTTTCCGGGGGAACATCCGGAGTCGAATCAGGGCTCCTGCCGAGCAATTTGGGTGACATGCGTTACTTCGCCCTTGGTGGCGCCGATGCCATCGGAGCTACCACCACCAATGATCTGATCGATGGCGGTGACGGGAACGATACGATCTGGGGCGATTACCCCGGCTATACGGTTTCACCGGGCGCGGACTGGCTTGAAGGAGGTTCGGGTAATGACACGCTGTCAGGCGGACCTGGTAATGATTTGCTTTTGGGTGGCAGCGGCAGTGACAATCTTCGAGGTGAAGTCGACGATGATGTGTTGCGGGGTGCAACTGGAGCGGATGTCTTGCTCGGTGGTGATGGGAACGATCTGCTGCTTGGTGGTGCTGGTGATGATTACATGGAAGGAGGTGCAGGTAATGACGTCCTGTATCTGGAGGGGGACTGGGGTACGGTTAACGGTACTAACTTTTCGTATTACGGTACGCGAGTTGGCGGTGCAGGTGCAGATACCTTTGTTGTTACACCGAACGGCGGTGGTACGTTAGGCTTCATGGCTTCAGGTACACAGTTTTCGGCTTACAACCTGATCGCCGATTTCGACCCGAACCAGGCAGGCGAACTGATCGACCTGTCGAATCTTACCTGGATACGTGGTTATATTGATCTGTCGCTGATGAACTTGATCGTCATGGGCACAGCGTTCACAAGAGTTTCCGCTTCGTCTGGCACGAACCAGCTAGTCATCAATCTGCGAGGAGTTTCCAGTAATTCGCTGAATGCCTCACATTTCAGGTTCAACTCAAACCCTGGTCTGGTTTTCGGTACAGCAGGAAACGACACGCTCACCGGCGATGCCGGCGGCAACACGCTTGATGGAGGTGTCGGCGTCGACATAATGACCGGACGGACGGGAGATGATACCTACATCGTTGATAATGCCGGAGATCTGGTCAACGAACTGCCTGATGGTGGTTTCGATACGGTGCAGACGAGCGTTACCTATGTGCTTGCGGCAAACGTCGAGAATCTCGAACTGACGGGAACTGGCGCGATCAACGGTACGGGCAACGAACAGGGCAACCTTATCAGCGGTAATGCTGCGGACAGCGTGCTTGACGGAAGAGCGGGGGCGGACACGATGCTCGGCGGCCTGGGCAACGATACCTATGTGGTTGACAACCAGTCCGACACGGTGATTGAACATGTCGGAGAGGGCACGGATACCGTGCAGTCGTCGGTCTCCTATACGCTAGGCAATGAGATCGAAAACCTGACACTGACCGGTACAGAGGCGATCAACGCGACATGCAACAACCTTGCCAATACTCTTACCGGCAACGCCGGAAGCAATATCCTCGATGGTGCCGGGGGAGCGGATACGATGAGCGGTGGCGCCGGCGACGATACCTATCTTGTTGAACTTGCTGGGGATGTGGTGGTCGAAAACGTCGATGAGGGATACGATACTGTTTATGCGTCGGTGAATTATACGCTCGGGGCCAACGTGGAGAACCTTGTGCTGGGGGCAGGTGTGATATCCGGAAACGGCAACGATCTTGATAACTGGCTCCAGGGTAACGCTCTCTCCAATACGCTGACCGGCGGTGCGGGTAATGACATCCTCGACGGGGGGAGCGGGGCCGATTCGATGGTTGGTGGAACGGGAGATGATACCTACGTGGTCGATCACGTCGGCGACGTGGTGACAGAGCATGCCGGTGAAGGTGTCGATACGATCTACGCTTCGATCAGCATCGACCTGTCAGCCAAGCCCAATGTTGAGAATGTTGAACTCACCGGGTCAGATAACCTCAATGTTACGGGTAATGGTGTGGCCAATGAGTTGTATGGCAATTCAGGCAGCAATGTCCTTATTGGCGGTGCAGGTAATGATATACTCGACGGTGGTGAGGGGCTTGATGTGATGATGGGTGGAACCAATGACGATACCTATGTGGTCGATTCTACTGGAGATGTTGTGACTGAACAGGCCGGTGAAGGTGTCGATAGTGTGTATGCATCGATCAATTACGCTTTGGGGATCAATGTCGATAATCTCCTGTTAACCGGGTATGAAAATCTCACGGGCACTGGTAACTCCAATAATAATGTCCTGACCGGGAATGTCGGGAACAACAGCCTTGATGGTGGGACCGGAAACGACACGCTTGCCGGCAGCTATGGGGATGACACTCTTGTCGGTGGAATAAGGGACGATACGTATCTGTTCGATTCCGGAGGTGGCGAAGACACGATCAGGGAAAACGACGCGACGTCCGGAAACCTCGATAAACTTGTTTTCGGCGATCTCATCACTCCTGATCAGGTGACGGTAACAAGGGATGGCATGGATCTGGTGTTGAGTCTTACGGAGCAGGATCAGGTAAGATCAGAGGGATGGTTTGCTGACGATGCCCATAAGGTTGAGCAGGTGGTTTTTTCCAACGGGACGGTCTGGTCTGTTGGAGACCTTATGCTTCAAGCTAATAATGCGCCGACGGGTACGGTCACGGTGAGTGGCACGGCGACACAGGGTCAGGTGCTCACGGCCGGCAATACGTTGGCCGATGCCGATGGTTTGGGTGTGATCGGCTATCAGTGGCAGTCGAGTGGTGACGGGGTGACGTGGACGAATATCGCTGGTGCAACAGCATCGACCTACACGCTGACGCAGGTTCAGGTGGGTTGGAAAATTCGTGCAATGGCGAGCTATACCGACGGATTCGGAACGGTTGAGTCGGTGAGTTCAGTAGGAACGGCGACTGTGGCGAATGTGAATGATGCGCCGACGGGAACCGTCACGGTGAGTGGCACGGCGACGCAGGGACAGGTCCTTATGGCGAGCAATACGTTGGGCGATGCGGACGGGCTGGGTACTATTGGCTACCAGTGGCAGTCGAGCAATGACGGCGTGACATGGACGAACATCGAGGGATCGACATCGGCGAGCTACATGCTGACGCAGTCGGAGGTGGGTCGGAAAATTCGTGCAATGGCGAGCTATACCGATGGATTTGGAACGCTGGAATCGGTCGGTTCAGTTGCGACGGCTACTGTGGCCAATGTGAACGATGCGCCGACGGGCACGGTCACTGTGAGCGGTACGGTAACGCAGGGTGAGGTGCTCACGGCGGGCAACATGTTGTCGGATGCTGATGGTCTGGGAACGATCGGTTACCAGTGGCAGACGAGCATCGATGGTGTGGCGTGGACGGACATCGCTGGAGCGACGACGGAGAGCTACATGCTGACACAGACGGAAGTGGTTCGGAAGATTCGTGCGGTGGCTAGCTATACCGATGGATTCGGCACGCTGGAGTCGGTCGGTTCTTCGGCGACAGTTTCAGTGGCGAATGTGAACGATGCGCCGACGGGCACGGTCACGCTTAGCGGGACGGCAACGCAGGGTGAGGTGCTCACGGCGGGCATCATGTTGTCGGATGCTGATGGTCTGGGTACGATCGATTACCAGTGGCAATCGGGCAGCGACGGGGTGGCTTGGACGAACATCGAGGGATCGACATCGGCGAGCTACATGCTGACGCAGTCGGAGGTGGGTCGGAAAATTCGTGCAATGGCGAGCTACACCGATGGATTCGGTACGCATGAATCGGTCGGTTCAGTTGCGACGGCTACTGTGGCCAATGTGAACGATGAGCCGACGGGCACGGTCACCGTAAGTGGCACGTCAACGCAGGGGCAGGTGCTTGCGGCGAGCAACACACTGAGCGATGCGGATGGGTTGGGAACTATCGGCTACCAGTGGCAGACGAGCATCGATGGTGTGGCGTGGACGGACATCGCTGGAGCGACGACGGAGAGCTACATGCTGACACAGACGGAGGTGGGTCGGCAGGTGCGTGCGGTGGCAAACTATACGGACGGGTTCGGTATGGAGGAATCGGTGAGTTCTACTGCGACGGCGGCGGTGGCGAACGTGAACGACCTTCCGGGTGGAACGGTCATCGTAAGTGGCACGGCGAGGCAGGGTCAGGTACTGACGGCAGGCCACACGTTGTCGGATGCTGATGGCCTTGGTGATATCGGTTACCAGTGGCAGTCGAGCGATGACGGCGTGACGTGGAGCGATATTAGCGGAGCGACTGCCTCGTCTTACACACTGACGCAATTGGAGGTTGGCAAGAAGATCCGTGCGTTAGCAAGCTATACTGACGGCTATGGTTCGCTGGAGTTGGTGAGTTCAGTAGCGACGGCAGCGGTGGCGAATGTCAATGACGCACCGACAGGAGTGGTCACGGTGAACGGTACGGTAACGCAGGGTCAGGTGCTGACGGCGGGAAATAGCCTGAGCGACGCCGATGGGTTGGGCACGATAAGCTATCAGTGGCAGTCGAGCAGCGACGGCGTGGCGTGGACGGACATCGCCGGGGCCACGGCATCGAGCTATACGCTGACGCAATCGGAGGTTGGCCGGAAGGTGCGTGCAGTGGCAAACTATACTGACGGGTTCGGTACCCTGGAGTCGGTCAGCGCTGCGGCTACCGCGTCGGTGGAAGGCACCAATAACGCTCCGGTTGTCGCTACAGCCATCAGTGCGCAGAATGCTACCGAGGATGCAGTGTTCAGCTTCATGGTTCCGTCTAACACCTTCGATGACGTCGATGCCGGTGACACGTTGACCTTCTCGGCCACCAGATCGGACGGCACTGCTCTTCCTGCCTGGTTGAGTTTCGATGCAGCAACACGTATGTTCACCGGCACACCAACCTCGATATCTGCCGGAACCATCTCGTTGCGGGTGACGGTTTCCGACCGTGCCGGTGCAACCGCCAGCACAAATTTTGTGCTTACCATCGCCAACCATATCGTCGGAATCTCGAGTATCAACAATCTGAATGGAACCGATTTCAATGATTACATGGAAGGACTGGGTTCAATTAACACCATGAAGGGGGGGCTCGGCAATGATACCGTCATAGCCAATCGAACAGGCAGCATCAATTACCTGTATGGTGACGCCGGCAGTGACTCCCTTGATGCCAATGGCAGTATCAACTACCTGTACGGAGGTGAGGGTAACGATAATGTGCGTGCCGTCGGCAGCATCAATTACCTGTATGGTGACGCTGGCAGTGATCTCCTTGATGCTAATGGCAGTATCAATTACCTGTACGGAGGTGAGGGTAACGATAATGTGCGTGCTGTCGGCAGCATCAATTACCTGTATGGCGATGCCGGCAGTGACTCCCTTGACGCCAATGGCAGTATCAACTACCTGTATGGCGGCGAGAGTAATGATGATTTACATGCCACAGGCAGTATCAATTACCTGTATGGCGGAGACGGCAACGATTCCCTTGATGTTAATGGCAGCATCAACTACCTGTATGGAGGAACCGGCGACGATACCTATATCGTTCGTAATGGTTCCGACAGGGTCGTCGAAAATGCAAACGAGGGTACCGACCTCGTTCAATCGAGCGTAACCGTTACCCTTGCCGGCAACGTCGAAAACCTTACCCTGACAGGCTCGGCCGCCATTAATGGCACCGGGAACCTGCTGGACAACGCTATCAAGGGCAATGCCGCAAACAACACGCTCAATGGTGGAGATGGTAACGACACGCTTGATGGCGGTGTCGGTAACGATACGTTAAATGGTGGTTTGGGCAATGATCTGTATCGATTTGCCCGGGGTGGCGGTCAGGACGTGATCAGTGAAACGGATTCCACGGTGGGCAATAGCGATCTCCTTGCATTTGAGAGCGATGTCGCCTATGACCAGCTCTGGTTCCGTCATGTCGGCAATGATCTTGTCGTCAACATTATCGGGGGCACGGATACCGTCGCCATTCGGAATTGGTATGCGGGTTCGGCCAATCATGTCGAGCAGATTCGCGCAGGGGATGGCAAAGTGCTGACCGATGCCAATGTTAATGCACTGGTTCAGGCGATGTCGACCTTGAGTACGCCGATGGCGGGGCAGACCGTGCTGCCGACAGCCACGCAGGCACAGCTTGCCCCGGTGTTGGCGGCAAACTGGTATTGATCCGGAACGGAGCGATCATGATACTTTGTCGACCGTGATGGATACCGGATTTTTCTGCTTGCAGGTTATTGGGGCCTTTCATCAGATCGTGGTGGATGAGATGACCCTCAGGCATCACCTGTCGGCTGAAATGGAGCGGGATGAGGCTACGGGAGCGCCGGTATTTGGCAACAGGGCGCTCCTGCTCGCGGCCAGGGAGCTCGGCTTGACGGCCCGGCTGGTACGGCAGGAGCCGTCGCGTCTGGACAAGGCTCCTTTGCCGGCAATCGCCCGACATGTGGATGGCCGCTATTTTGTGGCGGCCCGGTTTGACCGGCCGCAAGGCGAGGCCGGTCAGCCGGGTGCGCCGCGTCTGTTGGTGCAACATGCCGGCAAGCCCTCGGAAATCATCCCGGTGGAGGATTTCATCGCTCAGAGTACCGGTGAGTTGATGTTCTTCATGAGCAAGGCGACTTTCAGCGGTCCGCTTGCCCGATTCGATTTTACCTGGTTTATTCCGGTGATCATCAAGTACCGGCGGTTACTGGGTGAAATTTTGCTCATCTCGCTGTTCCTCCAGTTGATCGGCCTGGTGACGCCGCTGTTTTTTCAGGTGGTGATGGACAAGGTGCTGGTGAACCATGCCATGAAAACCCTCAATGTGATAGCGATCGGTTTTGTCACGGCGACCTTGTTTGAAGCGGTATTGACCGGAATCCGCACCTGGGTCTTTGCGCATACGAGCAGCAAGATCGATGTGGAGTTGGGCGCTCGCATCTTTCGCCATCTGCTCGGGTTGCCGCTCGCGTATTTTCAGAGCCGCAGGGTCGGCGATTCGGTGGCCCGGATTCGCGAACTGGAGAATATCCGCTCATTCCTGACGGGCAATGCCCTGACGGTCGTGCTCGATATCGCCTTTTCGTTTGTGTTTCTTTCGGTGATGTTCTGGTACAGCACGACACTGACGCTGATCGTCATCGGTTCGATCCCCTTTTATATCGCCTTGTCGGTCGTATTCACGCCAATGATTCGTGCGCGTCTCGACGAGAAGTTCAATCGTTCTGCCGAGAACCAGTCTTTTCTGGTAGAAACCATAAGCGGGGTCGATACGGTCAAGGCGATGGCGGTCGAGCCCCGCTGGACGCATAAATGGGATCAGCAACTGGCGGCATATGTCACGGCCGGACTTTCGGTGACCAATGTGGCGACGATCGCCAGCGGCGGCGTCACGCTGGTCAGCAAACTGGTCACTGTCGCGATTCTCTGGCTGGGTGCCGGACTGGTTCTGAACAATGAGTTGACGGTTGGGGGCCTGATCGCATTCAACATGCTGGCCGGCCAGGTGTCGAGTCCGATTCTGCGCCTGGCGCAGCTCTGGAATGATTTCCAGCAGGTCGGGATCTCCATGAGTCGTCTGGGCGATATCCTCAATGCGCCCACAGAAGTTGCGTCCCAAAGAACACGGTTGCCGAAAATCGCCGGGGCGATTGAATTCGACCAGGTGTCGTTCCGTTATCGGCCGGATGCTGCGGAGGTCATACGACAGGTTGACCTGAGGATTGAGCCGGGCGAAGTGATCGGTATCGTGGGGCGGTCCGGGTCGGGTAAAAGCACCCTCACGCGGCTGGTTCAGCGGCTCTATGTCCCCGACCGGGGACGCGTACTTGTCGATGGTCACGACCTGGCCGTGGTGGATCCCGTTTCGTTGCGCCAGCAGATCGGCGTGGTGTTGCAGGAGAACACGCTCTTTAACCGCTCGATTCGAGCCAATATTGCGCTGTCCAGTCCGGCCTTGCCGCTGGAGGTGGTGATCGATGCCGCCAAACTGGCCGGCGCACATGAGTTCATCTGTGAGCTTCCAGAAGGTTATGACACGATTGTTGGCGAGCACGGTACCGGGCTCTCTGGAGGACAGCGGCAGCGGATCGCGATTGCCCGGGCCCTGATCACGAATCCACGGGTGTTGATTTTTGATGAGGCCACCAGTGCCCTCGATTACGAGTCCGAGAAGACCATTCAGGACAACATGCGGCAGATCTGCGTAGGGAGAACGGTCCTGATCATTGCCCATCGTCTGTCAGCCGTGCGTGATGCGCATCGCGTCATCGTGATCGAACGGGGTCAGATTGCCGAGGAGGGCACGCACGAGGAGTTGCTGCGGGTACCGGATGGGATCTATGCCCATCTGTACAGGTTACAACAGGGCATGCAATCGACAGGGGCCGCAGCATGAGCCGGTTTGGAAACCTCTTTCCAGAGCGCGGCTTCTTTCGCCGGCAGGCACAGGAGTTCAGGTTGCGACTGCTGGCTTTGCGTGAACTGCTTGACCGGTATCGCCAGCATGTCGCCCATTTCTGGTCGAAACGGCATGAGGTGACGCCACCTGACCTGAAGGCGCACGAATCGGAATTTCTGCCCTCCGCGCTGTCGTTGCAGACGGCGCCGGTATCACCGGCCGGCCGTTGGGTGGCCCGTCTTCTGATGGGCTTGCTGTTGGCGTTGCTGCTGTGGTCGGTGTTTGGCCGGATGGATATCATTGTGAATGCGTCGGGCAAGATCATTCCCGCTGACCGCAGCAAAACCATCGCTTCGGTCGAAACGGCCCGGGTGGACCGATTGTATGTCGAAGAGGGGCAGTCGGTAGCCGCCGGCGATCTGCTGATCGAGCTCGATACCCGTATGAGCGATCGGGAACGGGACAAGGCTGCCGGCGATCGGGAAACGGCGCTCCTGCAGGTGGCGCGCTCACGTGCACTCTTGGCCTCCATCGAGGCGAAAAAGTTCGTGCCAATGGTTGACGTGGAGGGTGTGGCGGCTGAACGTGTTGAGGATGCCCGGCGTCATCTGGAAAGTCAGTGGCAGGACTTTGAAGCGAAGCTGACACGTCTGGATGGCGAGATTTCAAGTTACAAGCGTCAGTTACCGCTCATCACGCAACGGGCGAGTGATTACCGGGCCCTGTCGCGGGATCATGATGTGTCGCTCCATGCCTGGCTGGAAAAGGAGCAGGATCGGGTTGACATGGAGGGCAAGCTCTCGGATGTTGCCAACCAGCGCCGCGCGCATATTGCCGAGACTCGCAAAAATGCCCGGGATGCACTGAATGACGGCTTGAGACAGGCGCAGTCATCTGGTCAGGATGCTGAACGCGCCGCCGCGCACAGCGATCTCTTGCGCCTGAAGGCTCCTGTGGCCGGCACAGTGCAGCAGTTGACGGTTCATACGATCGGCGGTGTGGTGCAGTCGGCCCAGCCGTTGATGGTGATCGTGCCCCGCCAGCATCAGGTCGAAGTCGAGGCCTTCATTGAAAACAGGGATGTCGGGTTTGTTGTTGAGGGCCAGTGTGCCCAGGTCAAGATCGAAACCTTCGATTACACCAAATACGGAACGGTTTCGGGTCGGGTTACCCATGTGTCTCGTGACGCGATTGATCCGACAGCCCAGACCGGCAGTACGACGTATGGTCAGGCTCATCAGGAGGAGGCGAAAAAGGAGTCGCCCAAGGGACCGGTCTATGCCATCAAGGTGCTCCTGGACCAGTCCACCATGACCATCGATGGCCGCCAGGTTCCTCTGACGCCCGGTATGAGCGTGTCGATCGAGGTCAAGACCGGCAGCCGACGCATTATTGAATATTTCCTCTCTCCCCTGATACAACATGCACACGAGAGCTTTAATCAACGCTAAGACGAGGCGCTGTGCGCTGGCGGTGCTCATTCCGATGCTTGCTTTGCCGGCAGCTGCCCAGGCTGTGCCTGATATCCTGAAAGATCCGCTTGGGGTGAACCCCGATCGCCTGAAAACGGGGGCCATGCTTCCCGACGGAAGTCTCGTGGCCTCTCAGGACTCTGTCGACCTGTCTCAACCGCTGGCGCTCGGAAGCGCCATCGATGTCGCCTTGTGCAATAATCCGCAAATCCGGTCCGCCTGGGCGTCAATCAAGATTCAGTCGGGGGCGCTGGGCGAAGCGCGTGCCGCGTATTTACCGACCGTGAAAGCTTCAGTGAGTCGATTGGCGACCCGGAACAGTTATTCGGCCCTTTCGGGCTCTACGGATTCCTCTCAGACGGGCAATCAGCTCTATGGAACCCTGAACTGGAGACTGCTGGATTTTGGGGGGCGACGCGCTGGCAATAAAGCGGCATCGCAACTGCTGGTGGCGGCTCTTGCCGCGCACGATGCATCGCTGCAAAAAACCATGAGCGGGGTCATCCAGGCCTATTTCGATGCGATGACGGCTCAGTCGAATTTTATTGCCAGAAAAAAGATGGCGGCAATAGCCGAGAGTATTCTCGCCGCAACCAAGCGGCGTGAGGATCGAGGTGTGGCGCCGTTGTCCGATACGTTGCAGGCTGCGACCGCTCTTGCAAAGGCGCGACTCAATGAGGCGCGGGCGCAGGGCGACTTCAACAGATCGCTGAGTCTGCTGGTTCATGCGATGGGATTGGCACCGGGGGCCTCGCTCTGCCTGCCCCAGACGCTGGAGATGTATCGTGCAGATGAGGTAAGGGAGTTGAACAGCTGGTTGCTTGAAGCTGAAGAAAAACATCCGGCCATCAGGCAGGCCCGCGCCAAGTTGGCCGCTGACAAGGCAAAAATCACCGTGGTGCGCTCAGAGGGACTGCCATCGCTTGATGCAACGGCCTATATCTCCATGAACGGGTACCCCAATCAGGGGTTGTCGTCTGTCAACCAGTCGGTGAAAGCGGCTGGCGTTACGCTGAACCTGCCGATATTCGAGGGCTTTGGCCGAACGTACAAGATCCGGGGCGCGCAGGCTCAGGCTGAACAGAGTCAGGCCCAGTTGCAGGATACCACCAATCAGATCCTGACCGAAGTGGTAAAGGCCCATGCGGACGCAATGACCTCGTCAGGGACACTCAAGGCCTCTGACCGACTCATGGCGGCGGCGGCACAGGGCCTGCAATCCTCCTTGCGCCGGTATGAACGGCATGTCGCCGATATTCTCGAAGTTCTCAACAGCCAGTCGTCATTGGCCGATGCCGAACAGGAGCGGATTCGTGCCGTGGCAGAATGGCGCTCGGCGCGCCTGAGATTATTGGCCAATTCCGGGCTTTTGGGGCGGGCCGACCTGGCGCAGGAGCGGCCTTGATGATCAAAACCTCTGTGCTTTTCTTCAGCTGTCCAGAATCGTGTTGATCGAGCTGCTGACCTCCTGGTCCATCGAGCGGATCTGGTTGTTGAGTTCGTGCAGGCGCATGAAGAGCTTCTTCTCCTCCGGCTTTTCGGTGGTGCAGGCGAGCATCGAGAGCACCCCCTGCTTCTCCTGCTGCAGCGGTTCGAGCACGAGGGTCTTGACGGCGATGAGGAAGTGGGAGAGGCAGCGGCGCGCATGCTGCATGGTCTGGTCGGGCAGTATGGGGGCCTGCTCCTGAACCGGCAGCCTGAACAGGATGTCGAGCGCGAGGTCGCGGGATTCCGGCAGGTCGATCGAGCTGATCTCGGCGGCGATGTCGATACCGTGGCCCTCTTTCGCGTCGAGCGCGCGGAACCGGTTGACCAGATGCTTGAAGATGGCCTGGGCGGCATGGTTCGAAAGGTTCAGCATCTGCTCGTGCGATGCAGCGAAGGCCAGCACCTCGTTGCCGTAGAAGGTGCTTTCGAGCAGCGCTTCGAGGAATGTTCGTTCCGACACGGTCAGGGGCCGGCTCGGTGCGGGGGCCGGAGGGGCATCCTGCTCTTTTTCCCTTGCTGCGTGTTCGGGCCTTCTGGCGTGTTCCCCGGAAGTCATGACTTTCAGGATGGTTTTCCGGCTGATGCCGAGCTTCTTCGAAAGTTCTTCGACGTAAAGCTCTTTCTGCACGGGATCGTCGAGCAGGGCGATGCTTCTGGTCATGGCCGAGACCGCCTTGGAGGCCTGGTCGGGGGAGTCCATCATGCCGGCGTCCCTGAAGCATTGGAGCTGGAAGTCCTGGAATGAACGGCGCCCGGAATCAATCTCTTCGATAAACGCATCCCTGCCGCGGCTCCTGATGAAGCTGTCGGGGTCTTCGCCTCCGGGAAGCATCAGTATCCACGGGGTGAGCCCTTCCGACAGCAGGATGTCGATGCCGGCGAGCATCGATTTTCTGCCCGCGTTGTCTCCGTCGTAAAGGAAGAGCACCCTTGATGTGTAGCGTTTCAGGATCTTTGCCTGGTATCGGGTCAGGGCAGTGCCGCAGGAGGCCACGGCGTTGGTGAATCCGGCCTGGTGAAGGGCGATGACGTCCATATACCCTTCGACGAGAATTGCCGCCTCCTGGCGCCGGATCTCCTCCTTGGCCGCGTGCATGCCGTAGAGCAGCTTCGATTTTTCGAAGACGGCGCTTTCGGGAGAGTTGATGTACTTGGGCGTCTCCGGGTCGTCCGAGAGTGTTCTGCCTCCGAAACCCGCGACCTGTCCTCCGATCGTCATGATCGGGAAAATTACGCGGTGACGGAGGGTATCGTAAAGGGTGTTGCGCTGATGGTGGCGGGTCAGGAGCCCCAGTTCGGTCAGGTGTTCGACCGGGATATGCTCTTTTGAGGCGGCATTGTGCAGGTGGTCCCACGAATCGGGGGCGTAACCGAGGCCGAATTTCCTGATGGTGCCCGCTTCGAGGCCGCGATTCGCCGTCAGGTAGGCGTAGGCCCGGCTTCCGGCTTCGCTTTCCAGGGTATGGAAAAACAGCCTCGCGGCCCAGCGGAGCGTCTCGAACCGGCTGTCCTGCTTTTTCTCCTCGCGTTGCGCGCCTTGTTCCCGGTACTGGCTGACATCGATGCCTGAACGTTTTGCGAGCAGTTCGACGGCTTCGGGAAAGGTGACTTTCTCCATCTCCATGACGAAGGTGAAGACGTTTCCCCCCTTGCCGCTTGAAAAGCATTTGAAGATCTGCTTGTCAGGGGAGACGATGAAGGATGGTGTTTTTTCCTGGGTGAACGGGGAGAGTGCCTTGTAGTGGCGTCCGGATGGCTGCAGTTTCACATAATCCGACACAATGTCAACAATGTCCGTACTCTGTCGGACCTCATCAATCATGCGTTGCGGTATCATGCGTGCTATTTGCGTTGGTGCCCTTGAGTCTCGTTCCTGAAGCTATGATAAGCCTAAATTAACGAAATCACAACGTCGGCGGAGATGCATTTTGGACGGCTTGCGAAGCCGCGGCTTCGGGATGCAGGGCCTCGTTTACGGAGGTCTTAATTACAGAGGGTTTTGAGTCTTATGCGTATTTTTTACTACATTCATTGATGTTTTGTCCTTTCTTAGCCGAAAGGAGCAGGTTCGCCCCCTGTTTTTCATGCTGTCGTCGCCCTGATTGCGGGGCCGCCGTCAGTTTCGGGTGGCGATCATTATGGTTTTCGAATTGGCATGAAGATGTGTTTTATTGATCAATTGATCAGGATGCACGGTTCTCTGTCATCATCGATGCGGATTTTTCTCCACCAAAAACCAAGCATATGAAACAGGGCTTTTTTACGGCGATATTGATTGTAGTCACTTACGCAGTTTCTCTCGGGTTCTATATCTGGATGGGAACCACCCCCGCAGAATCAATGTTTCATGCCGTCTATAAAGGCGGACCGATCGTCTCTGTGCTGATGGCCCTGATCCTCATGGTGATCGCCTATGTGGTCGAGCGCATCGTGGCCCTGAACAAGGCATCTGGAAAGGGATCCATCACCGAATTCGTGCAGAGCCTCAAGCAGGATATCGAAGTCGGCGCCGTCGACCAGGCGATCTCCCGCTGCGACGATCACCAGAGCTCGCTTTCCGCAGTGCTCCGTGCCGTGCTCGAACGCTACAAGATCCTGGCCGTGCATAACATTACCGACCGCGACAAGCGTATCAGCGAGATGCAGAAGGCCGTCGAAGAGGCGACCGTCATGGAGATGCCGATTCTCGAAAAGAACCTCGTGGCCATTTCGACCATCGCGTCGATCTCCACGATGGTCGGACTTCTCGGAACCACGCTCGGCATGATCCGCGCCTTTGCGGCGATGGCCACCAGCGGCGCGCCTGACGCCGTGCAGCTTTCGCTCGGCATTTCCGAGGCGCTGTTCAACACCGCGCTGGGCATTCTCGGCGGAATCATGGGCATTGTCACCTACAACGTGTTCACCAACAGGGTCGACCGCTTCAATTACATGATCGACGAGGCGGCCTTCTACATCATCCAGACGCTCGGCACCGGAAAACCCCAATCGTAAGCCATGTCCAAGATCAAGGCAAAAAGGGTAGGGTTCAGGCTGGACATGACGCCGATGGTGGATGTGGCGTTCCTGCTGCTGACATTTTTCATGCTCACCACCAAGTTCAGGCCTCCGGAAGTGGTACAGATCGACCTGCCTGCGTCGCATTCAAACATGAAGCTGCCGGAATCCGAGGTGCTGACCATCACGGTCGCCGCGGACAACTCCATTCTGATGGGGCTCTCCTCGCAGCCGGCAAGGGTGAGGCTTTTCGATACGGTCATCAGGCCGAATCTTGAAAATGCCGGTACATCGGCGCCGGTTATCGCAGATTCCCTCAAGAAATTCCGGCTTGGCGACAGCTTCCGCATCAATCGCGAGGAGCTTCCCCGTTACATCCTGATGTCCCGTTATGCCGACCAGGGCCTCAGGCCGGTCATCAGGGCTGACAGCCATGCCGACTACGAGTCGGTCAACTATGTCATGAAGGTGTTCAAGAAGCTGAACCTGCTCAACTTCAACCTGGTGACCGTTCTCGAAAAGGAGGTAGGCTGATATGGGTATGGTAGATACACCGGAGCGGCGCGGGAAAAAAGGCGGCCGCAAACGCAAGCGGATCGGGTTCCATCTCGACATGACGCCGATGGTGGACGTGGCGTTCCTGCTGCTGACCTTTTTCATGCTGACGACCACCTTCTCCAAGTCCAACACGATGGAGATCAACATCCCGCCGGAAACGGGCGAGATATCCATTGCCGAGAGGAACGTGATGACCCTCAGGGTGCCGGGCGACGGCTTCGCCTATTGGTCGCTCGGTGACGAGGCCCCCCGCCGTACGGCACTCTATGAGCAGCAGGGCGGGGAACACGCTGCGATGAGTCGCGAGATCCGTCAGCTGCTGCAGCAGCAGTATGCGGCAAACAAGAAGCTGGTGATCGTGGTCAAGATCAGCGAGAAGGCCAAGTACAAGTCGCTCGTTGACATCATCGACGAGCTTAACCTGCTGAAGATCGACCGTTTCAGCCTCGACGATTTTAATGCACAGGATGAAGCTGAAGTGCAGCGCTCCGTAGCCGTCCGCTGACGCCCCCATTTTCGGGCGCTACGGGTTAATGAACCTGAACAAAGGAGTTTTGGAACGTGTCTTCAAAGATCGAAAAAGTGCATGACGAGGTGGCGCGGAAAGCCCAGCGCTGGACCTTCCGGGAAGAGTTCCTCGATACCGACCGCATCAGGCAGATCAATTACGGCAACCTCGTGTTGCGACGTGAAGCGCATCTGTTCCTGACCCATGGCGTGATCGTGTCCGTCCTGTTCCTGGTTTTTTTCTGGCTGGTAAGCGCCAACTGGCACAATCTGATGGCGTTGACAGGTACGTTCAATAGTGACGACGTACAGAAGGTCAAGTGTTATGAGATGGTCACCAACGTCACGCAGTTGCCGCCGCCACCGCCGATAGCCCCTCCGGAGCCGGCCAAGACCTGCAGCACCCCGGTGGAGGCTCCGCCGAATGTCGGCAAGGTCAAGAAGGTAGCCGAAGCTCCTGCCGACCAGACCCTGGCCACCCAGAAGGAGATCAAGCAGGCCATCCAGCAGGGGGCGAATACCGGAGGTTCTTCGGGCGCCTGTGAAACGCTGGAGTTCGTCGAGTGCCAGAATCCGCCGTTAGTGCTCAGCACTCCACGGCTGGTGTATCCCGAAATGGCGAGAATCGCAGGGCTGGAAGGTCGCGTGTTCGTTCGCGTGCTGATCAGCGAAGAGGGGCGGGCGATTAAAGCCGATATCGTCAAGCGCATACCTGCGGAGAGCACCACGTTCGACAAGGAGGCCATTCGCATCGCCATGGAGTCGAAATACTCGCCGGGAATGCAGAACAACAAGAAGGTCAGGGTCTACATGACCATACCGGTAAGGTTTACCCTGCACGGCGAAGGGTGATAGTCAACTAAAACCTGTTGCGCCCATCGATTGCTGCGTTGTTCCCGACAAGTCGGGATTCCGGTTGCTCCGCTCCGTACGCCTTGCACTCGAAGTGCTCACGACGGTTTTTTATTCGGGTATGTCCTGAATGAACAGGGCCGCTGTCGACGGGGCAGGAAGAAGAATGGAAATTGAAAAAGCGGGTCAATTCGACCCGCTTTTTTTGTCCCCTTTCGGGCGGTAGAAGATGGCGTAGAGCACCCAGAGGTAGGCGCCGGTGAGGGTGAACGGGGCCACATAGAGCGAGAACAGGCCGTCGACCTCCTTTTCGATGTACATGCCTGCGTAGCTCAGGGCGATGACGGCTGCCCCGAGCGCGATGAACAGGTAGTTCACCGCGCCGAGCGGCATGTCGACGGGTCGAGGCGCAACCGGTTTTGGCGCCTTGTCAGTGCTTTTCTTCCGTGAAGATTTCATCGAGCGTATCGATACAGAGTTGAGCCTCCTCTCCGCTGAGTGAGAGTGGCGGAAGGAGCCGGATGACATTCAGGCTGGTGGCGTTGACGAGCACCCCTTTTTTGAGAGCCTCCTCCACATAGTACTTCGCCTCTTTGTCCACGGTTATGCCGATCATGAGTCCATACTGCCTGATCTCCCGGATACAGGCGTGCTTCGCGGCAAGCTTCTCGAACCCTTCGCGCATCATGTTGCCGGTTTCGACGGCTTTCTGCATCAGCCCATCCTCAAGCAGCACATCGATCAGCGCGAGGCCGGCGGCGCAGGCCACCGGGTTGCCGCCGAAGGTGGTGCCGTGGCTGCCGGGCGTGAACACTTCCGAGACCTTTTCGCCGCCGATGATCGCACCAAGAGGGAGCCCGCCGCCGAGCGGTTTGGCGAGGCAGACGACGTCCGGTTTGACGTTGAACTGCTCGTAGCTGAAGAAGGTGCCCGTACGGCCGCATCCGGCCTGGATCTCGTCTGCCACGATCAGGAATCCGAGCTCTTCGGCAAGCTCGACGAGCCGTTGGATGAACGCGTCGCTGACCCTGTGGATGCCGCCCTCGCCCTGCACGAATTCAACGAATACGGCTGCCGTCCTGTCGGATACCTGGCGTTCGAGATCCTCGACATCGTTGAATTCGATCATGCCGGTGCCGGGCAGCAGTGGTTCGTAGCCCTCGACATACTTGGGCTTCGCCGTCAGGGACATCGCGCCGTAGCTTCTGCCGTGGAAGCAGTTGCTCAGGGCGAGCACCTCTTTTTTCCCGGGCATCCCCGCGAGCGAGGTCCACTTCCTCGCCAGCTTGATTGCCGCCTCGATGGCCTCGGTGCCGCTGTTGCAGAAGAAGACCCGCGAGAGGCCGGAAAGTTCGAGCAGCTTTTCTGCCAGTTCGAACTGCGGTTTCTGCATGAAGAGGTTGGAGATGTGGACATACTTTGCCGCCTGGTCCGTGATGGCCTTCAGCAATCGTTCATCGCCATACCCGATGGCGTTGACGCCGATGCCCGCGACCATGTCAAGGTAGCGGCTTCCGTCAGTCGTGTACAGGAACGACCCCTTGCCGTACGCTATTTCGAGGGGCAGGCGCGCATAGTTGTGGAAAAAGAGCTTTTGTTCGATTTCAGTGCTCATGTCGAGAGTTTTCATCACCATGATGCCGGTGCAAAGTTGACAGTTGAAAAAATGCCGGAGCACATCCGTACCCCCTTGTTCTGACCGTTCAGCTATTGTCGCTCCGGGTCCTGATTACGGTTCTGATCATCCTCCAGATTCCGTAAGCCCCGACGAGGATCGCAAAGTAGCGAAGTTCGCGGCTGTCGCTTCCGGTGACGACGGTCGATGACCATGCAATATAAGCAGCCAGCACCAGAAATGTCACCGAGAGCACCGCGCTGACCGCGCCGGCGATCGACGGCCGGGACTGCTGCTTCGTTTCATTTTCACTCTTCATGGCCCTTCTGTTTGCTGCCACCATAGAATCTCCACTCCTTGTTCACGATGAGCCGCGCACCGTGCGCGAGGGTGAAGTAGGACCAGGCCCACTGCATCAGCACGAACACCCGGTGCTTGAAGCCGGCGAGGTACCAGATGTGCACCACGATCCAGGCTATCCATGCCGCGAGGCCGTCAAACTTCAGGTTCCTGAACTGGACGATCGCCTTGCCGCGCCCGATGGTGGCCATCTGCCCCTTGTCGAAGTAGCGGAAGGGTTTGCGAGGGCGCCCCTTCAGGTCGGCAAGGATGGCCCGACCGATATATCTTCCCTCCTGCAGGGCTACGGGGGCCATTCCCGGGAGCGGGGTGCCGTTCTGATGGGTGACGCAGGCCTGGTCGCCGCCTACGAACACTTCCGGATGGCCCGGAATGCTCAGGTCGGGTTCGACCATGATCCTTCCGCTTCGGTCGGTTTCGACTCCCATGCTCTTTCCGATCTCCTGCGCCTGGACTCCTGCAGCCCAGAGGACGGTTGCCGCCTCGATGCGTTCGCGTCCGATCTGTACGCCGTTGGCGTCCACGGCGCTGACGGCGCTCGAGGTCCAGACCTGCACGCCGAGCTTTTCAAGCTCCCTGGTCGCGCGGCTCGAAAGATCCGGGACGAAAGAGCCCAGGATGCGCTCGGCGGCCTCCACGATGAAGATGCGGGTCAGCTTGGGATCGATGTGTTTGTAGATCTTCGAGAGGGTGTAGCGGCTCATTTCGCCGATGGAGCCGGCCAGCTCGACGCCGGTCGGTCCGCCGCCGACGATCACGAAGGTCAGCAGCTTCTTGCGTTCGACCGGGTCGTTGGTGCGTTCGGCGGCCTCGTAGGCCTCCATGACCCTCCGGCGGATTTCGGTCGCCTGGGCCAGGTTTTTCAGGCCGGGGGCGAACTCCTCCCAGTCGTTGTTGCCGAAGTAGTGGTGCTGGACGCCGCAGGTCAGCACAAGGTAGTCGTAGCCGATCTCTCCGAAATCCGTCCTGATGGTCTTCGCCGCCATGTCCACGTCCTGGACGAGCCCTTTGAAGACCGTGATGTTGTCATATCCTGCCAGCATGTTCCTCAGCGGCGCTGCGATATCACCCTCACCGAGGGCGGCCATCGCCACCTGGTAGAGCAGCGGCTGGAAGAGGTGGTAGTTCTTTCTGTCGATGAGCGTGATCTCGACATCGCTCCTGTTGCCGAGCATCTTTGCCGCATTGAAGCCGGCAAATCCGCCACCCACGATTACAACCCGTTTTTTCATCTCCTCTCGTCGTCTCCTTCAGCTGGTCATTGTAAATGCAAATGGCGAAAAGTAATAAAAAAAGAGATGAATGTCGTAATGGGCGGGATCGCGTTCAGCTTTCTTTGTCCTGTTCTGTCCTTCAGGTCAGTTCCGTGATGAGCTTTTCCTGTGCCGGGAATTTCGCCAGCAGCCCCTCACGGTCGGCGAAGGAGAAGTCGCGGAAGTCGAATCCGGGGGCAACGACGCAGCTCACCAGGGCATAGGACTCCATAGGGGCACGGTCGGGCAGGCGGGCGCCGAACCAGCAGCCGGCCGGTACCCAGGAGTGGAGTGTTTCGCCGTCGTCAATCGATGGGCCGAGAGTGAAGCATGATGGGGTTCCGTTTTCCGGGAAGATATGGACCTCGAGCGGTCCGCCCGCGTGGAAGTACCAGAGCTCGTCCGAATGGATACGGTGCAAGCGGGAGCGATGGCCGTGTTCCAGGAGGTAGTGGATCGAGGTCGCAAATGAGCGTTGAGCGTCGAAGGGAGGAGTGCCGCTGAAATCGTACGAACCGCTGCTGCGGTAGGTCTCGCGGTACCAGCCCCCTTCGGGGTGCGGTTCGAGCCGGAGGCGTTCTATCCAGTGCTCAGCCCTTGGCATGCAGCTTCTCGCGGATTTTCGAGGTCTTCTGGCGCGATGCTTCAGCCAGCTTTTCACGGAACGCTTTCATGGCCCGCATGAGATTTTCATCGGCAAGTGCAAGCATCTGGACGGCCAGCAGGGCAGCGTTGCGAGCGTTGTCGATGCCGACCGTGGCCACAGGGATGCCTGCCGGCATCTGCACGATGGCATACAGGGAATCCTGGCCGCTGAGCTTTTTGCTGTAGATCGGAACGCCGATTACGGGCAGTACGGTCATGGCCGCCGTGACACCGGGAAGGTGCGCTGCGCCGCCGGCTCCGGCGATGATCGCCTTCAGGCCCCGATCCTGGGCGGAGGTCGCATAGGCTTCGAGGTCTCCAGGGGTCCGGTGGGCCGAGATGACCGAGATTTCATAGGGGATGCCGAACTCAATGAGGACATCGGCAGCCTCTTTCATGATGTCGAAATCGGAGTCGGAACCCATCAGGATGCCCACGACGGGGCTCTGCTGTTCATTGCTGGCTGGTGTCATGGAAAAAAATGATCAGGCCGCGATAACGCGACCGGTTTGAAGGGTAAGGGTTATGGGTCGCTCACGACACTTTTTAAAGGTCCCGCTCAAGAAGCGCCCTATAAATTTGCGGAGTTTTATGTATTTTCTCCAGTTCATAAAAAATAACACATGTCGAGGAAGAATACAATGACAGCGAATCTCGCACAACTGGCCATAAAGTACAGTAATCCCGGTCCACGTTATACCAGCTACCCTACCATTCCTTCATGGAGCGCAGACGGCGTCACCCAGGAGCAGTGGAAGGAGGCCATGGTCAAAGGCTTCAACGAAAGCAATGAGACCACCGGCATCAGCATGTACATCCACATCCCGTATTGCGAGAACCATTGCTATTTCTGCGGCTGCAACGCCCACCGTACACAGGACCACTCGTTCGAGAAGCCCTATATCGATGCCCTGATCAAGGAGTGGCAGATGTACCTCGACGTGTTCCCCGGCAAGCTCAACGTCAAGGAGCTGCATATCGGCGGCGGCACCCCGACCTTCTTCAGCCCGGAAAACCTTGTCCGCCTGGTCGATACCCTGTTCAAGGATGTCAACCGGATGGACAACTACATCTTCAGCTTCGAGACCAATCCCCGTTCGACCTCGAAGGAGCATCTCGAGGCGCTCTACAGCGTCGGTTTCCGCCGCATGAGCTTCGGTATCCAGGATTTCGATCCTGTCGTGCAGGAGGAGATCAACCGCCCTCAGTCATTCGAGCTGGTGAAAGAGAAGATCGACCTGGCGCGCCAGATCGGTTTCACCTCCATCAATTTCGACCTGGTCTACGGCCTGCCCAAGCAGACGCTGGCCACGGTCACCGACACCATCCAGAAGGTGATGCAGCTCAGGCCCGATCGCCTCGCTTTCTACGGTTACGGCCACAATCCGCACCTGTACGAGGGTCAGCGCCGCTTCAAGGATGCCGACCTGCCGGTGGGCGACGTGAAGCAGGAGCTGTACGACAAGGGGCGCGCCATGCTCGAATCGATCGGCTACCACGAGGTCGGCATGGACCACTTCGCCATCGAAGGCGACGCCCTCTACCTGGCGCTGAAGGACGGTTCGCTGCACCGTAACTTCATGGGCTACACCGAGAACACCACCCAGATGATGCTCGCCCTCGGCGCATCGTCGATCAGCGACACCTGGTACGCTTTCGCTCAGAACGAGCGCGATGACGACCGCTACATCGAAGAGGTGAACAAGGGGCGCTTCCCGATCATGCGTGGCCACCTGCTCACCCAGGAGGACCTCGTGCTTCGCCGCCACATACTGAACCTCATGTGCCGCCAGGAGACCTCCTGGGAAGATCCGGCCTTGTACACCGAAGAGCTTGACGTGGCCCGTTTCCGCCTTGAGGACATGGAGAACGACGGCATCGTCGTGCTCGGCGAGAAGAGCGTGAAGGTCACCGAGATCGGCGTGCCGTTCCTCAGGAACATCTGCATGGCCTTCGATGCGCACCTCTGGCGTTCCGACAGCCTCTCCAAGGCATACAACGTGTCGAGGGACATCCAGAAGGAGTACATCGAACGCGCCCGCAAGGCCAAGGAAGCCCAGCAGCTCGGCTGACCATGCGGTATTGAATTTTAAATTGAAAGGGTGATCTGCAGGTCACCCTTTTTTTATGCACTGAACAGATGAAAGAGCGAGTCAAGATAGGATTTATCGGCAGTGGATGGGCTCAGGTAGCCCAGGCCCCGGCCTTTTCACTCATCGAAAATGTGGAACTGGCGGCCGTATCGAGTCCGACCGACCGCCACCGCCAGAAGTTTATGGACCGGTTCGGCATCCGGAAGGGATTTGCGGACTGGCGCCAGATGCTGCAGGAGGAGCTCGACCTGGTCTGCGTCACCACGCCGACCTGGCTGCACGAACCCATGGTGAGCGGCGTGCTGGAGAGCGGCAAGGGGGTGCTATGCGAAAAGCCCTTTGCCCTCACGGTCGAGGAGGCCGAGCGGATGACGGCCCTTGCGGGACGGTCTCCGGGCCTGGCCCTGATCGACCACCAGCTCAGGTACCATCCCTCGGTGCGCAGCATGAAGCAGATGATCGACGGCGGAGATATCGGCAAGGTATATGAAGTCCGCGCCGTGGTCAACCTTGCAACGAGGAACCGTACCGACCAGCAGTGGTCGTGGTGGAGCGACGCATCGAAGGGCGGCGGGGCCCTTCGGGCGATAGGCTCGCACCTGATCGACCTGAACCGCTTCCTCGTTGGTGAGATCTCCGAGGTGTGCTGCAACCTGTCGACCGCGATTGCCCAGCGGCCCGATCCCGGTTCACCCGGAAGCAGCCTGCAGGTCACTTCGGATGACAGCTTCGCCATGTTCATGAAGTTCGGCCCCTCGTCGGTTGCGCTCGGCTCCTCCTCGCTCATGCACGTGACCACGGTCGGTGCCTATACCTGGTTCTCGCTCGAGGTGGTGGGGAGCCTGAAGACCATCCGTCTGGACGGGGCCGGCCGGCTTTGGGAGATCGCCAACGGCGAGGCGAAGGCCGGTCGCAGCCTGATCGATGCCCCGCGCTGGAAGCAGGTAGAGCCGATCCTGCCATGGGACGAACTGGTGCTGCAGGAGAAGATCAAGCTCTCGTCGCTGTCCGTGCATGGCATCTTCGCCGTAGGCTTCGCCTTCCTGGCCCACCGCATCGTCAAGGCCCTGAAAAACGGTGATCCCATGGTTCTGCAGGATGCCGCCAATTTCCGCGACGGCCTGATGATCCAGAAAGTCATGAAGGCCGGGCTCGATTCCGACCGGCAGCGTGCATGGGTGAAGATATGAGAGATAGTGGATAATGGATAATGGATAATGGATAATGGATAATGGATAATGAATGGGGGAGAGGGACCTTGAGTTTGTCTGATGCTGATGGAATGGGGTTCGTTAAATATGCTGGAGGGAGTGTACTGTGGCGTGGTTGATACTGTTCATCGCCGGACTGCTTGAATGCGTCTGGGCAGTGGGTTTGAAATATGCCGAGGGGTTCACACGGCCGGGGCCTTCCGTGCTGACGGTCGTGGCCATGATCGCGAGTTTCTGGCTGCTCTCGATCGCCATGAAAACAGTTCCTGTCGGTACGGCCTATGCTGTCTGGACCGGCATAGGCGCGGCAGGTGTGGCCATTGCGGGCATGCTGCTTTTCAACGAATCCCGCGAACTCACCCGTATCTTCTGCATCTTCCTGATCATTTCCGGCGTCGCCGGTTTGAGGATTCTGGCAGGGAGGTAGTGGATAGTGGATGAACGCGTCTCATCTGCGTTCGCTCTCTTTTTTCTTATAACTATCCACTATCCATTATCAATTATCAACTATCATCCCGCTTCCTCTTCCCAGCAGACGTAGAGTGCCTCCAGCTCCTTGCAGATCACCTGGTACTTTTCGGTCTCTTTGTGGGCCTCATCGGCAGGTTTTTCGTAGAATGACGGTTGGCCCATCAGCTCTTCGTGCTGCTTTTTGAACTCTTCAAGCCGCTGGATCTCCTTCTCGATCGCCTCGATCTTTTTCCTGTTCGCCTTCTGCACCGGCTGTTTCGCGACCGGTTTCTGTGCGGCAGCCTTGCGTTCGGCCTCTTTCCGGGCACTCTCCGCAGCCAGTTGTTTCCGCTCCTCTTCGTAAGCCTTTTCCGCTTTTTCGAGGTATTCGGCGTAGGTGCCGAGGTAGACCTGGACGCCGCCATTCTTTATTTCGAACACCTTGTTGACCAGGCTGTCAAGGAAGTAGCGGTCGTGGCTGACGAGGAGCAGCGTGCCGTCGTAGTTCTCGAGAGAGTCGATCAGCATCTCCTTCGAGCGCATGTCGAGGTGGTTGGTCGGTTCGTCCATGATGAGCAGGTTCGAGGCCTGGAGCAGGATTTTGGCCAGGGCAAGCCTTGATTTCTCCCCACCTGAAAGTACTGCGGTCTTTTTTTCGACGGTGTCGCCGCTGAACAGGAAGCAACCGAGGATATCGCGCACCTTTCGCTGCGCCTCGGAGGTCGGTGCTGCGGCGATCATCTCTTCCAGGACGCTTTTTTCCGGAGAGAGGTTTTCGGTCTGGTGCTGGGCGAAGTAGTTCATGCTGACGTTATGGCCGGTCTGGCGAGTCCCTTCGAAATCGATTTCATCGGCCAGGATACGGCAGAAGGTGGTTTTGCCGGCACCGTTCGAACCGACGATCGCGATGCGGTCGCCCCGCATGATCTCAACGTCGATGTTCTTCAGCACGGATTTGTTTGTTCCGTCGGGAAGCTTGAAGGATTTCGACACACCGTCCAGCCTGAGCACTTCACGTCCCGACGGGCGTGCTTTAGGGAAGGAGAAGGAGATCTGCGAAAGATCCTCCTCGGGCGTCTGCAGCTCTCCTTCGAGCTTCTGCATCTGGCGCAGGCGGCTCTGGGCCTGGCGGGCCTTGGTCGCCTTGTAGCGGAAGCGGTCGACGAAGGCCTTCAGGTCAGCCATCTTCTTCAGGTCGTTCTCGTAGCGCGACATCAGGAGCTGGTAGCGCTCGGCCTTCTCCTTTTCGTAGTAGGAGTAGTTTCCCTTGTACTCGGTGATCTCATTGAAGGCGATCTCAAGCGTCTTGGTCGTGAGCTTGTCGAGGAAGAAGCGGTCGTGCGATACGATCAGGTAGCTGTGCTCGTAGTTCAGCAGGTACTGTTCCAGCCAACGGAGCGAATCGATATCGAGATGGTTGGTCGGCTCGTCGAGCAGCAGCTGGGTCGGGTTCTGCAGAAGAAGCTTGGCGATCAGCAAACGCATCTGCCAGCCGCCCGAGAACTCTTTGACCTTCTTTTGGAAATCGGCACTGCTGAATCCCAGGCCGGCGAGGATTTTTTCCGCTTCCGACTGCATTCTGTACCCGCCGAGGCGTTCGAAGTCGTGCGCGGCGTCGCTGAAGCGCTCGATCAGATTGTGGTAGGCCTCACCCTCATGGTCCTGGTCCGGCAGGGCCAGCTCAAGCTCCATCCTCGCGATATTTTCGGCCAGCTCGTTAAGTGTCTGGTTTGCCAGCAGGGCATACTCCAGGGCGGTCTTTTCGAGATCCCCTTCGAACGAGATCTCCTGCGGGAGGTAACCGATGGTGGTCGTTGAAGACTTGATGATCTGCCCGTTGCTCTGAGGCCCATCCTCTTCAAGTTGCCCGCTGAGCAACCGCAGCAGGGTGGACTTGCCGGTACCGTTCAGGCCGACCAGGGACGCGTGGTCCTTGTCGCCGATTCTGAACGAGGTGTCGCGCAGGAGCACCTTGGTGCCTGCCGAAAGGGAGAGGTTTCTTGCTTCGAGCATGTGCTGACGGTTTCTGGTTACTACTGATGGCGATCGATGCAGGAGTAGTGTAACCCAAATGGTTTTCTCCGTGAAGATCACGGGGATGCCCTGTTGAAAATGCGGATGATGCAGGGCGCTGATTCCTGCGGACAAGGTATTAAAATAAAAACTCATTTCGAACCCTGCTTTTCCTGCATGCATGGCGACGCTTGGCCCGGCTGATATTTTCCGGTGTCAGGCCATGCAGGAGGCGGAGGGCAAGTCTCGGGGACAGGTGATCGATTGCCGGAATGTTCCCTTGCCGGCGATCCGACGGTTCAGCATTTTCAGCAGCAAAAGCAAACGCCGACAGAACGGATCCTGTCGGCGCGGTAATCGGTCAGGCCTGAAAGATGTTCAGGAAACGATATCCCATGGTTTCAACGAGGTTGTTTGTTCGCTCCAGGATTTTTCAGGGGGTTCTCAATTCCTGTGAGCGATTCAGCCACCTTCATGACCAGCGATCCGGCGGCGAACAATCCGATTCCTACCACGGCTATTCCGGCAAGGCCGTGCAGTATTGGAGGGGCTACGGGGGCGATCAACGCAGTCCCCCCGGCAACTCCAACTACCTTCAATGCTTTCTCCGCAGGGTTAGACTGATTCATATCGACAACCTCCTCAGGTTTTTTATAGTGTTAATTTTTCAGTTAAGCTTCGGGTTGCATGGGCGGCTGCCGACCATGAATGTCTTGGCATATTTCTCGCCTGCGGCAAAGCCCTCCATGAAGACGATTTCGGCGAACTCTTCAAGCGTCATCCCCATATCGATCTGCTGGCTGAGATAGGACTGCATGTTATCCGGCTTCATATGCCGGTTAATCTTGATCACATAGGACACCCATGCCTTTTTCACTGCCTGCATCCACAAAATTTTGGACATGGCTGTTGGAATTAAATGGTTACTGCGGGGATATCGGCCTTTCCTTCGGTTCCAATGAAGTTTTCTGGAGTTGTATCGCAGTTCTCCTTGCCGGCTGCACAGGGCTCCCCTGGCGAAGGGGTGATCATCTCCTTTGTCGCCTGGAGGATTTTCTCCTTGAAAGGTCCCAGAACGGATGAAATCGCCAGGAAGCCAGCTCCGGCCACGACGATGGCGCCCAATGCCTGAAAAGCCAGCGGCAGGCCTACAACCGGCACCAGCATGACCAGTCCCTTCATTCCGTCGGATGGACCCTGAATCGACAATGTTTCTTCGCCGGACATTGATGTAGTGGTTTGCTTTTCAGGTTACTTTTTTTCCGTGATTGATGCGGAGAGGTCCTGCACAGCCTGATTCAGGGCATTGAGCGCGTTTTGGGCAATCTCGATGGAGGCCTTGGCAAGCGGCTCGAAGGCCGATGTGGCCGATTTGATTCCCGAGGTTATCATGTCCATCTGCATGAGGCCAATTTTGCCGATTGACTCGCTAATACTGTTGATGGCGTTCGTGACGTCGTTTGATGTTTCGTTAGTCATAACTGATTTGTTTTGTTTGAATGAGTTGCTGACACCATAAGGATCCGGTAAAACGTTCAATGGCGGGTCGATATGTCGGTAATCGATCTTGTTGAGTGGCCTATATGGGCCCGATTCTTATGTGTGAAAAATACGATTATTACAAAAATTATGAAATGCTGTGCTTTTAGTTATGTATTGTGCCGGCGTCGATCTGTTTTTGGTCTACAGGTCCGCCTTTTTGTTATAATTATTACAAGATTTTTATAAATTTGTGACAAAATTGATCAATGCCGCTATGCCTGGTTTTCCAAGGCTACGGGCCTGAGGAAATTGGCCTTGCAATGCGGTTTAATCTGGTACCCGGAAAACAAGATTAGGTGATTATGCCCTTCAAATGGCTGAAAAAGCTGTGGTCCCAACCGCTTCAGAAGCCCGATCAACCGGTTTCGAAATCACGTTTGCCCATCAGGGTTGCAGTTGAGTCCGTCTCCCCTTCAGCTATTTCTGCTTCTGACGACATATCCGGTAATCGTAACGCGATACCGGTTACGGATACCTTCGGGAAGCAGGATGGCATACCGTCGGGCAATCAGGTGCATCATGCGTCCCATCCGTTCGGCCGATGCGGGTTCAGCACCGGTGTTCCGGAGCCTCTCTCCACATCAGGCGGTGAAACGGCGCACCTGCAGTCGCCGGTAGTTCAGCTGGAGGAGTTGTTTCGCGAAAAGATCATGAATGCTGACAACATGGAGGTGTGCCTGAAGATTATTGAAGGTGTGGTCTCGAAATGCCAGGAACCTGAGCAACAGGAAGAGCCTGAGCCCGGCAGTGAAGAGCCAGCCGAGGATTGCAGCGAAAATTTTACGCTTTGGGGAAAAAGAGTTCCCGGAAGTTCTGCCAACCATAACCCCCGTTAATCATGACAAAAATGCAGGGCGCTTTCGTTCAGGGCGCCGAGGCCTACGGCCGATTTCTCGAAGTCTTTATCGATGGCCACTGGTGGGTTGTCGGGGATTACCTCGAAAATGTCGGTAAGTGCACCAAGCGGCTCGGGGCGAATGCTTATCCGCATCTGTATGGAGGCAGCTCGATGAGGGGCGGGTTCAGGGGAAGCTCTCCCGAGATTTCCGGTTTCGCAATTCCTTCCAAAGAGATACAGCACCGGTTTGTCGATTGATACCGTCAGGAAGATGGTGTATCCGCATTCAATGTCTTATCCATAGTGGTTCAGGGAGGTAAGTTGACAGAAACCGCTGACACGATCGAATCGGTTGATTTTCGAAACGATATCTCGACTGAATCCTTGTCCAGGCTTGTTGCGCAGCAAAAAAGCCGGAAAAAGTGGTTGCTGGTACAGCCGAAAAGCGTCACGTCGATGACCGTCGATTCGGGAAAGGTCAGCATGCCGCTGAACCTGGTCATGGTCGCTACACTGGCAGGCACGATCTTCGACGTCACCCTGGTCGATGAACGCATCGGCGACAAGGTTCCTGAAGATTTTTCGGGATACGACGTCGTGGCGATCACTTCGCGCACGCTCAATGCCACCAAGGCATACCGTATTGGCGACCGGGCTCTTGCTCAGAACAGGATCGTGATACTCGGCGGGGTCCATCCCACCATGCTGCATGACGAGGCTGCACAGCAGTGCACCAGCGTTTTGTACGGTGAGATCGAGTCGATCTGGACCGAACGGGGCTCTTTTCGAACTCTTCTTTTCCGATCCGGGATGCCTGTGCCGGATCGGCCTTTCTCCTTCCCCAAAAAGGCCTTCGAGCACCCTCATCTGCATTGCCAGGCATCCTGAAGTTATCTGGCCCTCTTCGGGAATCCCCCATGAGGTGATAAAAGTTACTGATGAGATGAATCATACAAGGTTTTACGCATCTTGTTGCCGGATTTTTGTGAAAAAATGTAGTTTTTTTATTCGCAACTCATGCTTGCCCAGGCTCGACGTTGCCCGAACGTATGGTAATGTTCTGCAACGGTCATGATCCCCAGTAATCCGGACTTTCCCTATGCCGACATACAAGAAAAAATCCCGATCCGCCGATGAGATGGTCGAACTGACGGTATTCGCCCTGCTGGACTCCCTTCCCGATGCAGCCTTCATCATAGAGCCCGACGGACGGATCTTGAATACCAATGCACTGTTCGCCTCACGGTTCGGCAAGGAGCCGCATGAATGCATCGGCATTGATATCTATCGACTGATCACCGACGTGCTGGGCATTCCGGAGCTGGCCGCCCATCTGATGGAAAAATGCGGCAAGGTGTTGCAGGCAGGAAAAAGCTCTGTCTTTGAAGATGACACGGAGATCTGGAAGGTTTCCATCAATCCGGTCCGCTCTCCTGAAGGTGAAATCGCCAGTCTGTTCCTGATCATTCAGAATATTTCCGAGCAGAAGAGGGCTGAGAGGAGACTGCAAAAGGAGCGTGAGCTCAGGACCACGCTTCTGGATGCAATACCCTGTTCGGCCATTGTGCTTGATTCCGACATGCGACTGATGGCCTGGAACCGTTATGCCCAGGGGCTTTTGTCTGGCATCGATGATCAGGGGCCATGTAACGTCGATCCGGCGTGCTTCTTCAGTCCCGGCGATATCGATCCTCTCAGGGAGAAATTCCTTGAAATCATGGATTCCGGCAGTGACGACTACAGCGAAATCGAGGTCTGGCCCCATGGCGGGGCAGCTCCCATATGGCTCATGACCCGTTCAAAGCGTCTCGAAATCGACGGCAGGCATTGCACTGTATCGATAGGCATCGATATCAGCGAGCGCAAAAGGATCGAAGATGACCTCAAGATTTACCAGACCAAGTTGTCCCTGGCATTGCAGGCGGCGAATGCCGGCACCTGGGAATGGGATCCTCGAACCGATGAGGTCAACTGGTCGGAAGAGGTATGGTCGCTCTACGGTCGTGAACGGAAGGGCGAACAGGCCTCCCTGACGCTGTGGGGGCAGGCTGTTCATCCAGAGGATTACGAGCGGACCGTGCAGGCGGTCGCCGATGCGGCTGCCTCCCTGAGCGACCTCGAACTGGAATACAGGGTACTCCATTCCGATGGGCAGGTCCGCTGGTTGCTATCCCGAGGTAAACCGATATTCGACGATGACGGCATTGTCGTGCGCTATATCGGCACGGTTATCGATATTACCGAACGCCAGCATCTGCAGGACGAGCTCCGAATGAGCAAAAGGCTGTTCGACGAAGCCCTGGAGGCGGCGAGCGCCGGCGTCTGGGAGAGGGATCTCAAGTCGGACAGGATTGTCTGGTCGGATACGATATGGCGTTTGTTCGGCCTGGAGAAGGGCCGGCAAGCACCCTCGGTCAATCTCTGGGCGGAGATGGTCCATCCGGATGACCGTGAACAGACGCTGGAGGCGGCTTCGGTTGCTTTCGCCAGGGGCGCGGAGATGCAGGTCGAGTATCGCGTCTGTCATCCGGACGGCTCCATCCGCTGGGTGATGTCCCGAGGCAAACCGGTCATCAATGATGACGGCAGCATCAACCGCTATCTCGGTACGGTCATCGACATCACCAATCGCAAGAAGCTGGAGGAGGAGCTCGTCGAGAGCAAGTTGCGGTTCGGGTACGCCCTTGACGCTTCGCGTTCAGGCATCTGGGAGTGGGACGTCGTAACCGATGAACTGCGCTGGTCGGATCAGGTCTGGACCTTGTATGGACTGGAGGCCAGAAGCGCACCCCTGAACCACCAGTTCTGTGTCGATACCGTTCATCCCGACGACCGTGAGCTGGCCTCCCGAATCATCAAGGCGGCGGTCCTCAACGATCAGGCTGCTTCCGTCGAGTACCGGGTCTGTCATCCGGACGGCTCGATCCACTGGCTCACCTCGCGGGGCATGCCGCTGCGTGAAGAGTCCGGCAGGGTGATCCGCTACATCGGCACTATCATCGATATCACCGAGCGCAAACAGATCGAGATCGAGCTCCTTGAGAACCGGAAACGGCTCAGCCAGTCGCTGGAAGCCGCCCGCGCGGGCATCTGGGAGTGGGAGCTGGGGAGCAATGAGAATATCTGGTCGGATGAGATATGGCCGCTGTATGGCCTCGAAAAGAGCGAGTGCCAGATTCCCTCCTTCACGCTATGGATGGGCACTATTCATCCCGATGACCGCGACAGGGCCATCGCGGAGGTTGTCGACGCCTCAAAAAAGCTCACGGACCTGAACATCGAATATCGCGTCTGCCATCCTGACGGCTCCATCCACTGGTTGATGTCCCGGGGCAAGCCCATGCAGGATGAGCACGGCCTGACGGTTCGTTACATCGGCACGATCATCGATATCACCGAGCGCAAGAACACTGAGATCGCGCTCAGCGAAAGCAAGGTGAAGTTCAACTTTGCCCTTGAGGCTACGGGCGCAGGCGTCTGGGAATGGGATATGAAATCCGACAGGGTGACCTGGTCGGATCAGATATGGGCATTGTACGGTTTGAAGCCGAAAAGCGTCGTGCCGTCACACAAGCTCTGCGAAAGCAACGTTCACGCCGACGACCGGGAACTGACCTTCGAGACGGTCATGGATGCTGCCAACAGGAACGTTGATTTTGCCGTGGAGTATCGCGTCTGTCATCCCGATGGATCGGTTCACTGGCTTATGTGCCGGGGTGTGCCGCTGCCCGGCACCGAGGGCCAGGCGAGCTGTTATCTCGGAACGGTCATGGATGTCACCGAGCGTCGACGGGCGGATGATGAGCTCAGAAAAAGCAGGGAAAAGCTGAATTTCGTCCTTCAGAAAAGTCAGTTGGGCGTGTGGGATCTCGATCTCAATGATTTTACCGCAGATCGGAGCCTTGAATACGCACGAATATTCGGCTACGATTCCATCGATTCCGGGTGGTCCCTGGACAAGTTTTATGAACATGTTGTTCCCGAGGATCGCAAGGAGGTCTCCGCACTGGTCGGAAAAGCTTTTGAAAAGCAGGAGAATTACACGTTCGAGTGCCGGATTGCAACTGCTGACGGCCAGATGCGATGGATCTGGGTGTTCGGAGCGTTCGATGTCGGCCGCTCCGGCAAGGCCAACCACCTTTCAGGAATCGTGCAGGATATCACTGCCCGTAAAACAACGGAGCTGCTGCTGAAGGACAGCGAACAGAAATTCCGGAACATCTTCGAATTCTCCCCTGTGGCCATCGGCATAGAGGATCCGGAAGAGGGCAGGCTTTTCGATGTCAACGGATCCTGGCTGCGGCTTTTCGGCTACTCAAGGGCGGAGGTTATCGGCCGGCGCATCACCGATATCGGTTTCTGCCTTCATGCCGAGGATCGTGAGATGATCATGCGGGTTATCCGGGATCAGGGCCGGATTTTCAACCGGCCGTTCGAGTTTCGTAAAAAAAACGGAGAGATCATCAACGTCCTGATCTCCGCGGAGTTCATCGTGATGAACGGCAAGCTCAGCCTTCTGGTGATGATGACGGATATCACCCTCCAGGAGTTGCAGCAGGCAAGCATATCCGAGCTTGAACAAGCCGTTGCCGACCGCACGGAGCAGCTCGAACAGGAGGTTGAGCGCCTGAATCGCTTCCTGAACATGATCTCCCATGAATACCGTACTCCGCTGGCGATTATTCGCGGCAACCTCGACCTTATCGACCTGAAGCATAAAAGCGGAAATTATTCGAATGACCGTGAAATGACCAAGATAAAGCGAGCCATCGAGCGGCTCGTAGAGGTGATGGAGGTTTCGATTCAGGAGAGCCGCATCCTCGAGTCCCGGAGCACCGCGATCGCGGGCAATTTCAAGATTGAACCGTTGATCGTCTCCCAACTTGATGCGTTCCGCTCCATGTGGCCCGAACGGACGCTCAGTTGCTCAACGCACATTGGCGGCGCGACGATCAATGGCGAGGCGGCGCAGCTGAAGATGGCCATTTTCAATCTTCTGGACAATGCCCGCAAATACTCTCCTCCGGATTCGCCGATCGAAATGGAGTGCCGTCTTGAGGGCGGCGATGCCGTAATCGTCATACGGAACCAGGGCACGGGCGTCATCGGTGCTCAAGGTGAAGAGTTTTTCGAGAAGTACCGTCGAGGCAGCAATGCGGTGAATACCGGTGGCGCAGGTATCGGTTTGTGGCTGGTCAGGAATATCGTCGAACAACACCATGGGCAGGTGTACCTGGCCGGCACCGAATCGGGGGTCGAAGCTACGGTTCGGCTGCCCCTGGTTCCCCCCGCTTTTCCACAGGATTAGGGTTTCTGGCGTATATTCCGGGAATGAGGCCATGGCAGGGTAACCTTGCCGTGGCAAACGTTCCTGAACCGCAAACCAGCACCACATGAAAACGGTTGTCATCACGGGCAGCACCAGGGGCCTCGGTTTCGGGCTCGCAAAAAGATTTCTTGAGAAAGGGTGCAACGTGGTCATCAATGGAACCGCCTGGGGAAGCGTCGATCGCGCCCTCGGGCAGCTGTCGGCCTTTGCGGGTCGCGTCCATGGGGTGGCGTGCGACATGGCCTCGGAACCCGACGTGGAGCGGCTGCTCCGCGAAGCAGGGGAGCGTTTCGGTTCCGTCGACATCTGGGTGAACAACGCCGGTATCGGCCAGCCGCTTCTCAAGGTCTGGGAGATCGACGCAGGGCGGCTGGAGCGGGTCGCTGCGGTGAACATCATGGGGGTGGTTTATGGCACGATCGTGCCGTTCCGGGCGATGAAAGCACGCGGTTCGGGCATGATCTTCACGATGGAAGGGCACGGCAGCAACGGCGGCATCCTCGACTGTATGGCCATGTACGGCACGACCAAGTGCGCGGCTACCTATTTCACGAAGGCGTTCGCGCACGAGGCCCGTGGCAGCGGCGTCATCATCGGCCGACTGCTTCCCGGCATGGTGGTGACCGACATGCTCATGGAAACCGTCTCCGGGGATGATCCGGAAAACGGGCGGCGTCGGAAGATCTACAACCTGCTGGCCGACGACGTTGAGACGGTTTCGGCATTCCTGGTCGAAGGGATGCTTTCCGCGCGAGGCTCCACGCCTCGCATCGAGTGGCTTACCCGCCGCAAGGCAATGTTCCGGATGCTTTTCGGTGCGTTCAGGAAGCGCGATTTTTTCGGAACGGTTTGATCGAACCTCCGGCTTGATATTTTTTGTATTTGCGCTGGAAACGCTGGATGGGGGCGTCAAACTTGAAAATGACCATAAAATGATATTCCATACCGATCTGCCGAACATGAGACGATTGCTGATGCTGTCGGCCCTGCTGACGGTGTTTTTCTACCAAAGCTTCTCCTCGTCACGGCTTTACGCAGCCGAAACGCTGACCTGGACGCAATGCCTTAAGGAGGCTTCCGAAAAGCATCCCGACCTTCGTTCCGCCTCTGAAGCGGTTCGTCAGGCCGAGGCTCAGCGGGGGATCGACCGGGGTGGCCTGTTGCCCTCCCTGAGCATTTCTGCGGGCGGCAGTCGTACCGGAAACCTGTCGAGTGACGCCGGTTCGGGATCCTCCGTCTCCGGGGACGGCAGCCGTGACGGTTCATGGTCGATGATCGCCAGCGCTTCCCAGTTGCTGTTCGACGGAGCCAAGACCCGGAACACGGTCGAATCCCGTACCGAGACCCTCAAGGCCACGCAGCATGCTGCCGATGTCATTTCAGCTTCCACGAGATATGCCCTGCGGACGGCGTTCGTCCAGCTGCTCACGGCGCAGCAGCAGGTCTCCCTGGCAGCGGAGATCGCTGAACGGCGCCGTCAGAGCCTTCGCCTTATCGGGCTGCTCTACAAGTCAGGTACGGAAAACAGCGGCGCGCTCAGCAAGTCCCGCGCCGACCTGGCTGCCGCCGAGTTCGAGGTCGCACAGTCAAGGCGGGGTCTCGAAATGGCTCAGGCCGTGCTTTGTACCCAGCTTGGGCGCATGTCCTTTTCGCCGGTGCGGGTCACCTCGCCGTTTGCCGCCACTGAATCCACGAACGGAATGCCCGATTTCGATCTCCTCTCCAGGGAGCATCCGTCATACCTGCAGCTGTTTTCGCAGAAGGAGGCCTCGCGCCACAGCCTTCAGGCCGCAAGGAGCGCCTTTGTGCCGAAGGTTTCCCTTACTTCGTCGGTAGGGAACAACTCCTTCGGCAACCTGCCTCCCGAGAGAGTGGACTGGCAGGTCGGCGTCAATGTCTCGGTGCCGATCTACCAGGGCGGCACAGGGCGGGCAACCGTTGCCCTGGCAAGGGCTTCGCTCAACAAACTGACCGCCGATGAACAGAGCGGCTACTTTTCGCTGATGAGGAGCCTTCAGCAGTCCTGGAAAGGGTTCCGCGACGCGGCCGACAATGTGGCCGTTCAGAAACAGTATCTCGATGCGGCCAATGAGCGGGCCCGGATCGCCGAAGCGCAGTATTCGGCCGGCCTGGTCACCTTCAACGACTGGACCATCATCGAAGACAATCTTGTCACTGCAAAAAAATCATATCTCAGCGCCCGGTCTACGCTTCTGACTACGGAAGCTTCATGGGTGCAGGCAAAAGGAGGAACCGTTGAAAGCAGGTAAGCCGGTATTGATATGGGGTGGCGTAATTGCCGTCGCCCTTGTTTTGGGTGTGTTATTCTTTACGTTGACGAAAAAAGGCAAATCCGAAGCTACATGGCGTGAATACGCCGTGCAGGCGGGGAGCATACGTTCCATCGTTTCGACGACCGCGACCGTCAAGCCTCAGAACCGGCTCGAAATCAAGTCGCCGGTGAACGGCAGGATCGACGAGATCCTGGTCAGGGAGGGCGATTTCGTCAGGAAGGGGCAGGTGCTGGCGCTTATCAGTTCGGCCGAGCGGGCTGCCCTGCTTGATGCTGCCACCCAGAAAGGGAAGAGTGAATCCGATTATTGGAAAAAGGTGTACAACCAGACCGCATTGATCTCCCCGATCGACGGGCAGGTGATCGTCAGCAGCCTCAACCCCGGCCAGACCATCACCGCCAGCGACGCCGTGCTGGTGCTTTCCGACAGGCTCATCGTCAAGGCCGACGTCGATGAAACTGATATCGGCAACGTGAGGCTGGGCCAGAAAGCCGAAATCAGCCTCGATGCCTATCCGGAAACAAAGGTTGCGGGGGTGGTCGATCACATCTATTATGAATCGAAGCTGGTGAACAACGTGAACATCTACCAGGTCGATCTTCTGCCGGAGAGCGTGCCGGAGGTCTTCAGGTCAGGAATGAGCGCAAACGTAAATATCGTCGTCAGGGAGAAGGATAACGTCCTGATGCTTCCAATTCCCGCGGTTCGTTCACGTGATGGCCGATCGGTCGTTTCGGTCAGGGGCACTTCGCCCGGCACCGTCAGGAAAATTCCTGTGCAGACCGGCCTGAAGGACGAGACGAACATTGAAATCGTCCGGGGGTTATCGGCCGGTGATACCGTCGTGGTCAGGGATACGACCTTCGTGCTTCCGAAAAACAACGGCGGCAGCAATCCGTTCGTGCCGCAGCGCCGGAACCCGCAGCAGAACAGGCGAGGATGATCGAAGTTTCCAACATAACCAGGACCTACCGGATCGGTGAGAGCTCCGTCAACGCCCTCAACGGCGTCAGCCTGAATATCGGGCAGGGGGAATTCATCGCCATCATGGGGGCTTCCGGCTCGGGCAAATCCTCATTGATGCATATCCTCGGCCTTCTCGACGTGCCCGACACGGGGGAGTACCACCTGATGGGTCGCGAGGTCAGCAGGATGAGTGAAGACGAACTTGCCGGAATCAGGAACAACGTGGCTGGCTTCGTGTTCCAGCAGTTCCACCTCCTGACGAGGATGAGCACGATTGACAACGTCATGCTGCCCTGCATCTACAGTGGTGTGGGCGGCGATTTCCGGAAGGATGCCCTGAAGTGTCTCGAAATGGTCGGACTCGGCCACAGGTCGGACCACCGCCCGAACCAGATGTCCGGCGGCGAGCAGCAGCGCGTGGCCATCGCCCGCGCGCTCATCAGGAACCCGATGATCATCTTCGCAGACGAACCCACCGGAAACCTCGATACGAAAAACTCGCACGAGATCATGCGGATCCTCACGGAACTGCACCGGCAGGGAAAAACCATCATCATGGTGACCCATGAACACGACATAGCGGAGTATGCCGAAAGAGTGATCACCATGAAGGACGGCCGCGTGCTCGAGGACCGGCGCAAAACGGAAGGTGACATTCCGGCACTGTCGGCTACCGGAGTCATGGAGTCAGAGCGTCTGCCGCTGTTCCAGCCGGGTCGGATGCTGGGCTTCGTTACCCAGGCTTTCCGCTCCATCGTTTCCAACAAGATCAGGACCCTTCTGTCTGTGCTCGGGATCCTGGTCGGCGTTGCATCGGTTATCGCAATGATGGCTCTCGGTTCAGGAGCCCGGGCATCCATGGAGGAGCAGCTGAAATCGATGGGTTCGAACCTGCTCTCCATTCGGGGAGGCTCGGCCAGGATCGGCGGGGCAGCACAGGGCGCAGGCACCTTTACAAGATTCACGGAAAAAGACGCTGAAGCGATTGCCGGACTGAGCCCGCTGGTCAGGAGCGTTTCAGGGGATGTCACCGGACCTGTGCAGATGGTTTTCATGGACAGGAACTGGAACTCCAGCGTCGAGGGAGTCGACTACGATTACGGCAAGATGCGGGCCTCGGTGCCCGCGATCGGCAGGTGGTTCACCCGCCAGGAGATCCAGGGGCGTGAAAAGGTTGCCATCCTGGGCACGACCGTCGTTTCGAAGCTCTTCGGGGATTCGAACCCTGTCGACAGGATCGTCAAGATCAACCGCATCAACTTCAGGGTCATCGGCGTCGCTCCGGCCAAAGGATTCGCGGGGCCGAGAGACCAGGACGACGTGGCGATCATCCCGGTGACGACCGCCATGTACCGGGTGCTCGGCAAGGAGTATCTCGATGGTATCTTTGTGGAGGTGTCGAGCGCGGAGAACATCGATCCGGCAAAATCGGCGATTGACGACCTGATCAGGAAGCGGCACAAGGTCCTGCCGAATGACGACAATTCGTTCAATATCCGCGACATGACCCAGTTCCAGCAGATGCTGAGTTCAACCACGCAGACCATGAGCATGCTTCTGGGCTCGATCGCGGCGATCTCCCTCGTGGTCGGCGGCATCGGCATCATGAACATCATGCTGGTTTCGGTGACCGAGCGGACCAGGGAGATCGGCCTCAGGAAGGCCATAGGCGCCAGGAAGAGCGACATCATGATGCAGTTCCTGATCGAATCGGTGGGAATGACCCTCAGCGGCGGCATCATAGGTGTCCTTGTCGGCGTCGGCGTCTCGGTCATCCTGTCGACGTTTGCCGGCTGGGCGGTCAGGACATCGCTCTTCTCCGTTGTGCTCGCCACCACTTTTTCGGTGCTGATCGGCCTTTTCTTCGGCCTTTGGCCCGCGCAGAAAGCGGCTGGCCTCAAACCCGTCGAAGCGCTGAGGTATGAGTGACGAGTGACAAGTGATGAGTGAGGAGAACTGGGGGGTATGGATGGGGAAGAATTTATTTTCAGAAAAAGAAGAAATGTGCGCAAGGATCGACGGCAAGGATCGTCCTATCTGATGTGTGTTAGTGTGTGTGTGTGTGTGTTTGTTTGTTTGTGATGGATAGTCAGCAGCGTGCCGGGTCTTCTCCATTATTGCCATGTATGATAACGATGATCGATGATGAACAGGCTGGATGAACGATAGCCATGTGGAGGGGACAGGCGAGTTGCTGTATTGCAGGGCGGGAAGGATGTGTGTCTTCCCGCCCTGCTTTTTTTATGCCCTTTTCGCAAAACGGAAGTTGCCGTCTCAGAAGAATATTTTTTACAAGTGTATCGGACCGTACTCTTATTGATATCCTGAGCAAAGCGAAGGAACCAGTATTTTTCTGGACCAGGCTCTTATTTGACTGCGGTGAGAGCTGGTAAAACGGAGTCCCATAATTAAAAAGGCTGCCTCAGTTTTGCTCTGAGGCAGCCTTTTTAATTATATGAGGATGGCGGAGGCTTATGCCGAAGCGAGAGCCTGCTGCACTTTCTGGGCCGCATCACTGAGCCCTTTGGCGGAAATCAGGTTCAGGCCGGACTCGTCGAGCATCTTCTGGGCTGCCGGCGCATTGGTGCCTTCGAGGCGCACGATGACCGGGATTTTAAGGTCGATGTTCTTCGCCGCCTGGATGATTCCTCCGGCGACGCGGTCGCAGCGCACGATGCCTCCGAAGACGTTGACCAGGATCGCCTTCACGTTCTTGTCGCTCAGGATGATCTTGAATCCCTCTTCGACGGTCTTCGGGCTGGCACTGCCGCCCACGTCCAGGAAGTTGGCCGGTTTACCGCCGGCGAGCTGGATCAGGTCCATGGTTCCCATGGCGAGGCCTGCGCCGTTGACCATGCAGCCGACGTTTCCGTCGAGACGGACATAGTTGAGGTTCGAATGCGACGCTACGACCTCAAGCGGGTCCTCTTCGCTTTCGTCCCTGAGTTCGCGGAAATCCTTGTGGCGGAAGAGGGCGTTATCGTCAAAATTAATCTTGGTATCGAGGGCAAGCACTCGTCCTTCCTTGGTGATGACCAGCGGATTGATCTCTGCGATCGAGGCATCGATAGCGGTATAGGCATGGTAGAGCGTTTCGATGAACCTGACGGCGTTACGGAACTGATCGCCTTCGAGTCCGAGGAAAAACGCGGCCTCGCGAGCCTGGAAACCCTGCAGTCCATAGTTCGGGTCGATCTGGATCTTCAGCAGCTTTTCCGGAGTCTCTTCGGCTACCTTTTCAATCTCCATGCCCCCTTCGGTCGAGATCATGAGCACGTTTCTCGATGTTGCCCGGTCGAGGGTGATGCCGACGTAGAACTCCTTTTCGATGTTCATGCCCTCTTCGACCAGCACGCGGTGAACCTCCTTGCCTTCAGGGCCGGTCTGATGGGTGACCAGCGTGGAGCCGATCATTTTCTGGGCGATATCGAAGACCTCTTCGGGAGATTTCGCCAGCTTGACACCGCCGGCCTTGCCCCGGCCGCCTGCGTGGATCTGCGCCTTGACGACTACCACAGGGCTGGTATGCTCCTCGAAAAGCTCTTTTGCCGCCAGTTTTGCTTCTTCAGGCGAAATTGCTACTATGCCCTTGGGAACGGCTACGCCAAATTCTTTCAGGATGTGCTTACCCTGATACTCATGAATATTCATAGCGGATGTTCAATGGTTTTATGATGCTGCCGGATGCTGGACGTAAACGGGGACTGGAATAAAGAGGTCCAAACCTTATGATAACAAAATTTATTGTTTTGCTGAAACCGCTGCGGCTCAATGCGCACATTTCTTCTGTCTGCTATGCATGATGTAGGTTACTGTATGGAACTGGCTTTCAGGGAAGCCATCAAGGCTTATGAAAAGAAAGAGGTTCCAGTCGGAGCGGTGGTGCTCGATCCCAACGGTTCAATCATCGGACGGGGTTACAACCAGGTCGAAGAGCTGTCGGATGCGACGGCGCATGCAGAGATGATCGCCCTGACCTCAGCCATGGCGACCCTCGGGAGCAAATATCTCGAAGGATGCACGCTGGCCGTTACCCTCGAACCTTGCCCGATGTGCGCCGGGGCGATCGTCCTGGCCAAGGTCGGCCGAGTGGTTTTTGGCGCCTGGGACCCCAAGATGGGCGCTGCGGGCACCGTGCTCAATATCACCGGATGCCGTTCGCTCAACCATCAGCCCGAAGTCTACGGCGGCATCATGGAGCGCAAGGCCGAATCGCTTCTCCAGGACTTCTTCAGGGGGCTGAGGAAGTAAGAAGGAAAGGGATTCAATTATCCACTATCCATTGTCAACTACTCCTTCCCTGTCTCCCTGATGATATGCTTCAGTGAACTGGCCAGGTGTGAGACGATGTCCTGTGCGACGCTGCTGCCCGTCGAGGGGAGCGGTATGGTGTCGAGGCTTTCGATGCCGGCCTTTTTGACCGCGTTGCTGATGGTCACCGAAAGGATGGGATTGCACTCCCTGACGATCTCTTTGAGCATGAACGAGGCTTCGAACATGCTTTGCTGGACGATGCTCTGCCGGTCTTCGAGCGAGAGCATCTGGCAGTGCCTCGAGGTGATGATGCCCGCCAGGCAGGTCAGATAGGTGTTTGTCGCCCCCGCGAGGAACAGGTTCAGGAAGAACGGCGTCAGCAGGTTGCCTCCCGGCAGCAGCGATGAGAGCGTATTGCTGAACGAGCACTGGATGATCGGCTTGATGTGGGCAGGGATGTCGTCCTTGCTGAAGTCCGACAGCGGCAGGCAGCCATAGACCGAATTGAGCAGGACGAGGAACTCCTTGATCGAGTGATCGCGATGGTGCATCGCGTAGATGTTCCATACCAGCTTCAGGTTGTTGAGCAGCGATGTTGTCGTGCCGTAGGAGGTGTTCTGGGCGAAAGCCCCGATGAAGAAGTTCTTGGTGGCTATCTGCTTGGTGGCGTTCAGGGCGTCCACTTCGAGGAATTTCATGTTGGTCCGGACCCAGCGCAGGTCCCCTCCCTTCCTGCCCGCATCAGGGTGCGAAGGATGCACTCGCATCGTTTTCGCGCTATAGGCGATATAGGCGTCGAAATGTTTTCCACCCTCCTTGTCCGCAAGAGGAGGTATCTTCGGCGCAGCCCAGAGCCGTTGGCCGCGGGCCGCCACGATCAGGAAGAACAGGGCCCAGAAGGCAAGGAAGAGGTAGCCGGCGACAGGGTGTATGGCGCCGATGAGCAGAGAAATGCTGTAAAGCTGGTTTACGGCGACGCTTGCCGTGAGAAGCAGCGCGAATATGGCCGCAAGGCCTGCCCAGGAAAGAAGCTTTTTCTTCATACCGGCTGAAGCTGGCTGGTTTCTGTCGGGGTTGGACGGCAGCAGCTAACTGCCTGTCACCTCAATCATAATGTACGCCATCCGCAGCCAAAAACCCTGTTTCAGGCTTGTTTTTCGAGGGCCGGGCGCCTGATGGCATGATCTTCGCTCAGCAGATAGTCAAGGAAGATCTCCTCTGCGGCCGGAATCTGCCACGATCCGTCCGGAAGGCGGTTGGTGGTCTCCTTGAGCCTCGATGTAGTGGAGCCGCAGGTCCAGCAATCGTAACGGGCCATGCCGGAGCAGAGGCATGTGGGGCCGGAAACGGTCAGCCGGCCATCCGGGGCTTTCGATTCGAGCGCGCGGTAGTAGGCGTCGATGTAGGCGCATTTCCCCTCGTTGTCCAGCAGGTAGCCGAGGCCTTCGCAGTTCGGCCTCATGCTGTACTGCAGGGTCGGCGACTGCTTCAGCATGCGCATCGCGTAGCCCGTCGGCGAGGCGGTATTGACCTCGATGTCCGCGTCGCTGGAGTTGATATAGTGCTGTTTGACCTCGTACGGCAGTCCCGATTCTCGGGAAATGGTGAAGCGGGTTGCGACCTGGACGGCGGCGGCACCCAGCTGCAGGTACTCCACGGCGTCGGTGCCGGTGAAGATGCCGCCGGCAGGGATGACCGGGATGTCGAGATTCTCCTTTTTCAGGAATTCGATCGTTTCCGTCACAATCGAATTGAGGCTGTAGTTCTGCCAGTCGTCGGGGCCGAAGCCGAGGTGCCCGCCGGCAAGGGGTCCTTCGACGACGATATAGTCGGGCATGCGGTTCACCCTGACGGCCCGCTTCAGGAAAATGGAGAGGGCCCGGACCGACGAGATGATGATGCCGAGCTTCACGTCGCGGAACCGCTCGTGGTCGCTGATGAGCTCCAGGGAGCGAAGGTTCAGGCCGGCGGCGAGGGTGATGCCGTCAATGCCGGCGTCCATTGCCGCCTCCATGCGCACTTTTAAGGTTGCGGCGGAGTTGTTCATGGTGAGCTTCTCCATGCAGTTCATGAAGATCGCCCCGCTTCCGCTTTTCTGGCTGACGGTGTGTGTCACGTAGCGCTTCTGCGCCTCGGCAAGCAGCTCCAGGTCGAACTGAACGCTCGACTTGTCCGGGTTGTTGACGTTCTCGCTGTATTTCTTCCGCTTTTCGCTGGTGTAGGATGTCCCGAACAGCTGGTCGCAGACAAACATCACCTCGGCATCAGAGATGTGGCCGATGCCTCCGAGCCGCTCTGCCGACAGGGCAAGCTCCGTGGTCGAGATGTTGACCCCCATCCCTCCGATGATGATGGGGACGTACTCTTTTCCGCCGAGGTTTAATCTGAAGTTGTTGACATTCATGTTGCTCAGATCTGATGCGTGCTGGTTACTGATGGGCGGTATTGACTCATGCCCGGATATCGGGCGTCAAAAAACATATAAGATAGAATTTTCCGGTTTATAAAACCATAACGGTCTGTTAAAAAAAACCCCCGGGAACAGTGGAAATGGCTCGCAACGACCGGACAGAATGTTTGAGAATGGTTTTCGAGAATATTAAATTGACAGGCTTAATTAATCGGGCCTCTTTTGCCCTGCAAACATAATCTTTGAAAAGATAAACAAGGAGTGTTGTATGAAGAAACTTGTCCTGCTCAGGCATGGCGAGAGCCAGTGGAACAGGGAAAACCGCTTTACCGGCTGGGTCGACGTCGATCTCTCCGAGAAGGGCAGGGGAGAGGCCAATGCCGCTGGTCAGTTGCTGAAAGACGAGGGGTTCGTTTTCGACGTGGCTTATTCCTCTGTGCTCAAACGCGCAATCAGGACCCTCTGGTCGGTGCTTGACGTCATGGATCTCATGTGGATACCGGTGACCAAGAGCTGGCGGCTCAACGAGCGCCATTACGGAGCCCTGCAGGGGCTGAACAAGTCTGAAACCGCCCAGCTGCACGGAGACGAGCAGGTGCTGATCTGGAGGAGGAGCTATGACACCCCGCCTCCGGCCCTTGAAAAGGACGACGAACGCTATCCCGGCAAGGACCCTCGCTATGCGGGCCTTTCCGAAGGGGAGATTCCCGCCACCGAGTGCCTGAAGGACACCGTGGATCGATTCCTGCCTTACTGGCACCAGACCATCGCTCCGATGATCAGGGACGGCAAGCGGGTGATCATCACTGCCCACGGGAACTCACTGAGGGCCCTGGTAAAGTACCTCGACAATATTTCGGACGAGGACATCGTCAGCCTGAACATTCCGACGGGCATCCCGCTCGTCTATGAGCTCGACGACGACCTGAAGCCGATCAGGAGCTACTACCTGGGTGATCAGGATGCGCTGCAGCAGGCGGTTTCGGCTGTAGCAAGCCAGGGTAAGGCGTAAGCGGTTCGCGATCGATGCGGATGGAACGCAGGACCCGGAGTCCGTGGAGAGTTGATTTAAACCTCCGGTTATCCGGCCCTGCATTTTTCAATTGCCCGGGGTTGAAACCCGGGGTGCCAAAAGGTCAGGATTTTTATGACTAATACTTTATATTCTGGCCTTGGGACGTCGAATGTCCTATTTTTTGAATTTTTCTGAATTGATGTGCCTGAAATTATGAAAGCAAAGCATGAAGGGGGGCTCTACGATCCACAGTTCGAGCATGATGCCTGTGGCGTAGGGTTCGTTGCCAACATCAAGGGGGTCAAGTCCCATCAGATCATACAGCAGGGCTTGCAGGTCCTGGTGAACATGACCCATCGCGGTGCTACCGGTTACGAGAAGAATACCGGCGACGGCGCCGGCATCCTGATGCAGATCCCCGACAAGTTCATGCGCAAGGTTTGTGCTGCGAGGAATATCGAACTTCCGGCTCCCGGCCAGTACGGCGTCGGCATGATGTTCCTTCCGCCCGACCTCTCGCAGCGCCGTGCAATCGAGGATATCTGCCGCCAGATGGTCCAGGCCGAGGGGCAGAAGTACCTCGGACTGCGCAAGGTGACCACCGATAACTCGACCCTCGGTGAAACCGCCCGCTCGCAGGAGCCCGTGGTCAAGCAGATCTTCGTCGGCCGAGCGACCGACGAGATGAGCGACGAGGAGTTCGAGCGCAAGCTTTACATCATCCGCAGGCGCATCTACAAGAGGGTCCGTTACACCTCGGGCCTCCTTGGCAGCAGCTATTTCTATATTTCAAGCTTCTCCGCCCGCACCATCGTCTACAAGGGTATGCTCAATCCGGAGCAGGTCGAGGAGTTCTATCCGGAGCTGAGCGATCCGGACATGGAGAGCGCCATCGCCATGGTGCACTCCCGCTTCAGCACCAATACCTTCCCGAGCTGGGACCGCGCCCACCCTTACCGTTTCCTGAGCCACAACGGCGAGATCAACACGCTGAGGGGCAACGTCAACTGGATGAAGGCCCGCGAGAAGAACATGGCTTCGTCGCTCTTCGGCGAAGCGCTCGAGGAGATCAAGCCGGTCCTGCTGGTCGACGGCAGCGACTCGGCTACGCTCGACAACGCGTTCGAGCTGCTCGTGCTTACCGGCAGATCCCTGGCCCATGCGGCCATGATGGTCATCCCGGAGCCATGGGCGGGCAACGATTCCATGGACCCGGCAAAGAAGGCCTTCTACGAATACCACAGCTGCCTCATGGAGCCCTGGGACGGCCCCGCATCGGTCGTCTTCACGGATGGCATCCAGATCGGCGCCGTGCTCGACCGTAACGGCCTGCGCCCTTCGCGCTACTATATTACCGACGACGACCTGGTGGTCATGGCCTCCGAAGTCGGCGTGCTCGATATCGATCCGGAACGCATCATCAAGAAGGACCGCCTCCAGCCGGGACGAATGTTCCTGGTCGACACCAGGGAGGGGAGGATCATTTCGGACGAAGAGATCAAGATGAGCATCGCTGCCGAAAAGCCCTACAGGGATTGGATCGAAACGAACGTCATCGACCTCGAATCCCTTCCGGATCACGAGAAGATGAGGAACCCGGACGAGGACAACTACAGCATCACGGCGCGCCAGAAGGCCTTCGGCTACACGCAGGAGGACATCGGCATGCAGATCAGGCCGATGGCCTCGAACGGTATCGAGCTGATCGGATCAATGGGCAACGACACGCCGCTTGCCGTGCTGTCGAACCGCCCGAGGCTCATGTACGACTATTTCAAGCAGCTCTTCGCGCAGGTGACCAACCCCCCGATCGACTCGATCAGGGAGGAGATCGTCACCTCGACGACCGTCATGCTTGGCACTGAAGGCAACCTGCTCGAACCTGGCGAACTCAACTGCCGCCGCATCAGGATTCCTCACCCGATTCTGACCAACGAGGACCTCGAAAAGATCCGCGGCATCGACAAGCCAGGGTTCAAGGCCATCACCCTGCCTATCTTCTACGACGTCGCATCGGGCGGCAAGGGCATCGAACAGACCATGCAGGACCTGTACCGCCAGGCCGAGAAGGCCGTGGCTCAGGGCGTCAACATCATCATCCTCTCCGACAAGGGCGAGCTCGAGAAGTCGCGTGCCCCGATTCCGGCGCTCCTGGCCCTGTCCGGGTTCCACCACTTCCTGATCAACGCCGGCCATCGCACGAAGGTGGGACTGATCATCGAGTCGGGCGAGCCGCGCACGGTGCACCATTTCGCCATGCTCATCGGCTACGGCGCCGGCGCGGTCAACCCTTATCTGGCTTTCGAGACCGTCAGCCAGCAGGTGGCCCAGGGTCGCATCAAGCTCGACGAGAAGAAGGCTATCAAGAATTACGTGAAAGCTGTCGTCAAGGGTGTGGTCAAGACCATGGCCAAGATGGGTATCTCGACCGTCCAGAGCTACCGCGGCGCGCAGATCTTCGAAGCGGTCGGCCTGAACACCCAGCTCGTCGACACCTATTTCACCAGGACACCATCCAGGATCGAGGGCATCGGCATCGAAACGGTGGCCGAAGAGGTGCGCAAGCGCCACGAGGCGTCGTTCCCGCCGAGCGGCAACAAGGTCAACCGTGGCCTGGAAGCCGGCGGTGACCGCAAGTGGCGCCATGACGGCGAGTTCCACCTGTTCAGCCCGGAAGCCATCCACCTGTTGCAGCATTCGTGCCGCACGGGCAACTACGGTCTCTTCAAGAACTACGAGAAGCTGATCGACGACCAGAGCGAGCACTACTGCACGATCAGGGGGCTCATGGATATCAGGTTCGCTGAAAAGCCGGTGCCGATCGAGGAGGTCGAGCCGGTCGAGGCCATCGTCAAGCGCTTCAAGACCGGAGCCATGTCTTACGGCTCGATCAGCAAGGAGTCCCACGAGACGCTCGCCATCGCCATGAACCGCCTCGGCGGCAAAAGCAATACTGGCGAGGGCGGCGAAGATCCCGAACGTTTCGTGAAGGATGCCAACGGAGATTCCCGCATGTCGGCCATCAAGCAGGTCGCATCCGGCCGTTTCGGCGTCACCAGCGAGTACCTGGCCAGCGCCAACGAGATCCAGATCAAGATGGCCCAGGGCGCCAAGCCCGGAGAAGGCGGCCAGCTTCCCGGCACCAAGGTCTACCCGTGGGTGGCCAAGACCCGCCACTCCACCCCCGGCGTGGGGCTGATCTCTCCGCCTCCGCACCATGACATCTATTCGATCGAAGACCTTGCGCAGCTGATCTTCGACCTAAAGAACGCCAACCCGTCGGCAAGGATCAACGTGAAGCTGGTCTCCACGGTCGGCGTCGGCACCATCGCCGCAGGCGTGGCCAAGGCCCATGCCGACGTGGTGCTCATCAGCGGCCACGATGGCGGCACCGGCGCATCGCCCGTTTCGAGCATCATGCATGCAGGCATGCCCTGGGAGCTCGGCCTTGCCGAAGCGCACCAGACCCTCATGCTGAACAACCTGCGCAGCAGGATCGTGGTCGAGGCCGACGGCCAGCTCAAGACCGCGCGTGACATCGTCATCGCGGCCATGCTCGGCGCCGAGGAGTTCGGTTTCGCCACCACCGGCCTTGTCGTTATGGGCTGCATCATGATGCGCTGCTGCCAGGACGACTCCTGCCCGGTCGGCATCGCCACGCAGAACCCGGAACTTCGCAGGAACTTCAAGGGCAAGCCTGAGCACGTCGAAAACTTCATGCGCTTCCTGGCCGAGGGCGTCAGGGAGTACATGGCCAAGCTCGGCATCCGCAAGCTGGACGACCTGGTCGGCCGCACCGACCTGCTTGCCATGTCGCGCACCGTCAGCCACTGGAAGGCCAAGGGCGTCGATCTTTCCAAGATCCTGCACCAGGTAGACACCGGCGACAACGATACCCCGTACTGCACTATCGCGCAGGAGCACGGTATCGAGGAGAGCCTCGACATGACCACGCTGATGACCATCTGCGAACCTGCCATCAAGCGAGGCGAGAAGGTGAACACCACATTGCCGATCAAGAACATCAACCGCGTCGCCGGCACCATCGTCGGCCATGCCGTCACGAAGGCCTACGGCAGCAAAGGGCTTCCTGATGACACCATCCACCTGAAATTCATCGGTTCGGCCGGCCAGAGCCTCGGCGCCTTCATTCCAAAGGGCATGACCATCGAGCTCGTCGGCGACGCGAACGACTACATCGGCAAGGGCCTCTCGGGAGGCAGGATCATCGCTTATCCGCCGAAATCCTCGAAGTTCGTGCCTGAGGAGAACATCATCGTCGGCAACGTGGCTCTCTACGGCGCCACCTCCGGTGAGGTCTTCATCCGCGGCATGGCCGGGGAGCGGTTCTGCGTGCGCAACAGCGGCGCCGAGGCGGTCGTCGAGGCCGTGGGCGACCATGGCTGCGAGTACATGACCGGCGGTAGCGTAGTCATTCTTGGCAAGACCGGCAGGAACTTCGCCGCGGGCATGTCCGGCGGCGTGGCCTATGTGTACGACGTGGACGGCGCATTCGCCGGCCGCTGCAACCCCGAAATGGTCAGCCTCTCACCTGTCGAGAGCGCCGAGGACCTTGCCTGGCTCAAATTCAAGGTCGAGCAGCATGTCGCCAACACCGGCAGTACGCTGGCGGCAACGCTTGTCAGCGAGTGGTCGAACGCATCGCAGCGTTTCGTGAAGGTGCTGCCGAAAGACTACAAACGTGCGATGGACGCCATGAAGGAGGTCGAGGCGCTGGGCCTGACCGGCGACGAGGCGGTCATGGCCGCATTCGAAAAGAACGTGCACGATCCGTCCCGCGTATCGGGGAACTAACGAGTCTGGAAAGCCTGAAAAAGCATTACTATGGGTAAAATAAAAGGATTTATGGAGTTCCGGAGAACCCTCCCCGAAGACAGGGAGCCTCTGGAGAGAATCAGGGACTGGAAGGAGTTCCACGAAGAGATGCCGGTGGACAAGCTCTGCGAGCAGGGCGCACGCTGCATGGACTGCGGCACACCCTTCTGCCACTCGGGCATCATGCTCGGCGGCATGACCACCGGCTGCCCGATCCACAACCTCATTCCCGAGTGGAACGACCATGTGTATCGCGGTTTCTGGCGCGACGCCTATGACCGCCTCATGAAGACCAACAACTTCCCGGAGTTCACCGGCAGGGTCTGTCCCGCGCCGTGCGAAGGCTCCTGCGTGCTTGGCATCATCAACCCCCCGGTCACCATCAAGAACATCGAGTGCTCGATCATCGAGCACGCCTTTGCCGAAGGCTGGGTCGAACCCAAGCAGATCGCAGTGAGGACCGGCAGGAAGGTCGCCGTCGTCGGTTCCGGCCCCTCGGGCCTCGCCTGCGCCGACCAGCTCAACAAGGCCGGCCACTCGGTGACCGTTTTTGAGCGCGACGACCGTATCGGCGGCCTGCTCATGTACGGCATCCCGAACATGAAGCTCGACAAACAGAAGGTCGTCCAGCGCCGCGTCGACATCATGAAGAGCGAGGGCGTGGAGTTCGTGGTGAACGCCGAAGTCGGCGTAAACTGCCCCGCCGACAAATTGCTCGCAGACTTCGACGCCATCGTGCTCTGCACCGGCGCCACCAAACCCCGCGACCTTTCGGCTGAGGGGCGTGAACTCGGAGGCATCCACTTCGCCATGGAGTTCCTTCGTTCCGGAACCAAATCCGTGCTCGACGTTACCGAACCGGTGCTCTCTGCCAAAGGCAAGCATGTCGTGGTCATCGGCGGCGGCGACACCGGCACCGACTGTGTGGCCACATCGCTTCGCCAGGGCTGCAAGAGCGTCATCCAGCTCGAGATCATGCCGAAACCTCCAGCTGAGCGCCAGGCCGACAATCCCTGGCCCGAATGGCCCAAGACCTTCAAGGTCGACTACGGCCAGGAAGAGGCAGCGGCCGTGCAGGGCGAAGATCCGCGCCACTACCTCATGATGACCAAGAAGTTCATCGGCGTCGGCGGCCAGCTCACTTCCGTCGAGGTGTCGCAGGTCGAATGGGTCAAAGAGGACGGCCGGTTCATCCCGGTGCCGGTTTCCGGCAGCGAAGAGATCATTCCGGCAGACCTCGTATTGCTCGCCATGGGATTCCTCGGGCCAGAAGAGCCGGCCCTGAAAGCGCTGCAGGTCGAGCAGGACGCAAGGAGCAACATCAAGGCTGATCAGAAGAGCTACCGGACCAGCGCTGAAAAGGTGTTCGCCGCAGGTGACGCCCGACGCGGCCAGAGCCTTGTGGTCTGGGCCATCAACGAAGGCCGCGCCGCCGCGAGGGAGTGCGACCGTTTCCTTATGGGCGGCACGAGCCTCCCCTGAACGAATCAGCTCTGACGGACGTTGAAAAGATGGCATCTCTGTACCCCAAAACGGCTGAGGTGCCATTTCATGCATGAGGACGTTTAAACTCCAACAACCTTTATGGAACAGCAACAACTGAGGGATCTGCTCGAAACCCTGCACAAAGAGCTTGAACAGGTCGGATCGGTCGACGAAAAGACCGCCGATGTGCTCACCAGCCTCAAGGACGACATCGGCAAGCTGGTCCGTGAAGGCGACCAGGACGACGAAGGCAGGGAGAACATGGTCGAACGGATGAACGAAGCCATCGGCCATTTCGAAGAAGAGCACCCCAAGCTGAGCATGATGATCCAGCATGTGCTCGACAGCCTTGCCCAAATGGGGCTTTGAGCGCATCAGGCATGAAGAACAGGAATACGCAGTAACCGACCAACATGATCAAAGATAAAGAGCCAGGAAAAGGCCGCACGGGCGGCAAGAAGAATTTAGGCGGCGAGCAGCCGGTAATATGCTCCTTCTGCGGACGTACCAGCCAGGAGGTCAACAGCATGGTCGCAGGCCCGAGGGCCTTTATCTGCGACCGCTGCATCCTCAGCTCCGTGGAGATCCTCCGCAAGGAGGTCAGCGCCATCCGCCACACCGAAAGGGAGGCCGAACCCGCCTTCCAGCCGAGGCTCCAGAGCCCCAGGACCATCAAGGAGGCCCTCGACCAGTACGTCATCGGTCAGGACCAGGCCAAGAAATCCCTCTCCGTAGCGGTCTACAACCACTACAAAAGGATCGATGCCCATGACTGGTCCGCCGAGGATGAAGTGGTCATCGAAAAGAGCAACATCCTGCTCATCGGGCCGACCGGCACAGGTAAGACCCTGCTCGCGCAGACGCTCGCCAACCTGCTCGAAGTGCCCTTCACCATCGCGGACGCCACCTCACTCACCGAGGCGGGCTACGTTGGTGACGATGTGGAGACCATCCTCGCGCGCCTTCTGCACGCTTCGGATTTCAACCTCGACCGTGCCGAGCGAGGCATCATCTACGTCGACGAGATCGACAAGATCGCCCGCAAGTCAGCCAACGTCTCCATCACCCGCGACGTGTCGGGCGAAGGCGTCCAGCAGGCCCTGCTCAAGATCCTCGAAGGCTCCGTGGTCGGCGTTCCGCCGAAAGGTGGCCGCAAGCATCCCGAGCAGCAACTGATCAACATCAACACCAAGAATATCCTCTTCATCTGCGGCGGCGCTTTTGAAGGCCTCGACAAGATCATCGCCAGGCGCGTTTCCAAATCCTCCATGGGCTTCGGTTCCAAGGTCAAGGACAAACAGACCGGCTACGACCCAGAGATTCTCAAGCTGGTTGCCCAGGACGACCTGCACGACTACGGCCTCATCCCCGAATTCATCGGCCGCCTTCCGGTCATGTCCGTCCTCGACCCGCTCGATTCCCCGGCGCTGCGCAACATCCTCGTCGAGCCCAAGAACGCGCTCGTCAAGCAGTACAAGCGCCTCTTTGAAATGGACGGCGTGGAACTCGAATTCACGGACGAAGCCCTCGACAGGGTGGTAGCAATCGCCATCGATCGCGGCACCGGCGCCCGCGCCCTCCGCTCGGTGCTCGAAAGCGTCATGATCGACATCATGTTTGAGCTGCCGACCCTCTTCGCCTCAGGCGTGCAGAGGTGCGTAATTACCGCTGAGACCATCGACAAGATCTCCGGTCCGGTGTACTATTCGAAGGACGGCAAGGAGCGCCTCACGGCCTGAAAAAAAGCCCCGAAAGGGCTCGTAAAATAGTTTGGATTCAATGTAGAAAGTCCTATATTAGGTCCTTTCCTCATGGGCGGTTAGCTCAGTTGGTTAGAGCGCTACCTTGACACGGTAGAGGTCAGAAGTTCGAATCTTCTACCGCCCACACACCCCGTAAAGCCTGTAAGAATAATACCTTACAGGCTTTTTTGCTTCCCCCGAAACCCCCCCCCAAAAAGCCCCGTTTTCCTCGTTTTTGAGCCTTATTCAGCGATTTTTATATTGATTTTGCGACGCATATGCGACGTGCAAAATTGACCATGAACGCGCTAGGAGGATAGGATTGTGAGACTGAAGCTCAAGCACAGGGTATTGAACGCCAAGGATCGGAAAGGGTGGCATTCATTTTTTATCGAAATTTATGACAGCGGGACGCGGGTGTACGAGCCACTCAACATGGTTGCCGACCCGAAAGACAAGGGCAAGTACAGGGCAGCCATGCAGTTTTGCCTGGATGTCATGGCCAAACGCCAAGTTGAACTCAGCAGTATTGCTGCCGGCATAAAGCCTGCCAATGACGGGCATCGTAAAGGCGACTTCATCCTGTATTGTCAGCGGATAGCTGATAAGGTCGTCAATAACAAGAGCCAGGAAAACTGGCAGGATGCGATAAAGAGTCTTGCTCGTTGCGAGACTGACGGCCTTACCTTCGGGGAGATCGACAAAGCTTGGCTCAGTGATTTCCAGTCGTATCTGCTGGAAAGCTATTCCCAGAACACGGCTCGGACTTACTCAACCAAAATCCGGCAGGCGATCGGGATGGCAGTCCGGGATGGCCATATCAAGGAAAACCCTAACGACCTGGTCAAGCAGATACAGGAGAAGGAAGGGGAGATCAAGTACCTCTACTTCGAAGAGATCATGCTCCTTGACAAGACACCGCATCGCCATAAAGGCCGAAGAGCCGCATTCCTCTTCAACTGCTTTGTGCCGGTACGACCAGGTGATCTTGCGGTTTTATGCGAAGCAAACATCCGTTCGTCATCCGATGGTGGTTTCGAGGTCTATTTCCGGCAAGGGAAAAAGCAGCGTATAGAGTCGATCCCGATCGCACAGCAGG
>Ga0326729_1000037_pt1 | contig 57982 bp, 53 predicted proteins | sample MHFSIPfraction_2_FD_207744 | JGI IMG/M metagenome (GOLD analysis project Ga0326729, IMG submission 207744) | Lab enriched peat soil microbial communities from Michigan Hollow, Ithaca, NY, United States - MHF6AY SIP fraction | ecosystem: Environmental > Terrestrial > Soil > Wetlands > Peat...
TTTTGCTGGTCGAGCCATCTTCTGTTTGACTTTGAGTTGTTGATTCATGAACAACGACAAGACAAATAGAAGTTATATTATAATTATCTTGACTGCAAATTGGAATTAGAAGTTGTGGCGGAGGTTGAGGTCTGTCCAGCCGTAGGTTTGGAAGGCGGCGTTGTCCATCTGAGTGTGGAGCTCTCGGAGTTTGGATTCCGGCGACGGCTTCGTTGATGGCGATGGTTCCCTGCGTGCGAGCGAGGTGATTGCGGAGCGTGGCGATGTCGCAGAAAATCACGAACGGAATGTTTTCTTCGACTGGCTTGTCATTTTCATCGAACGTACGCGACGCCGTGGCGCAGCTCGTTCATCTTAAGGAGGTTCCATGCGAGTCAAAATGAGTGATCAGCCCTTACAAATCCCGACATCTTCGTTATATTATCATCAACATAACGAATAACCATAATCATAGATATTCAAACATCATGAACATCAGCGCACGCAACATCTTTAAAGGCACCATCTCATCGATCGTCAAGGGCGCGGTCAATGCCGAGGTTGCCATCAGCTTGGCCAGTGGGGCTGAAATCGTCTCGACCGTCACCATCGGTGCCATTGAGAGGCTCGGGCTGAAAGAGGGCATGGCGGCCAGCGCTGTCGTCAAGGCGAGCACAGTCATCCTCGGCACCAACCTGCACGACGCGAAAATGAGCGCCCGAAACATCCTCTGCGGCACCGTCACCAAGGTGATCGATGGGCCAGTCAACTGCGAGGTCGATCTTGAAATCGGCGGTGGCGACGTGCTGTCGGCGGTCATCACCCACGGCAGCACAGCAAAACTCGGATTCGTCGAAGGCAGCCACGCCTGCGCCATCTTCAAAGCCTCGAGCGTAATCATTGGCGTCGAGTGAACGCTCAAAAACCATTATCACTCTGGCTACCACTGTCATGTCAAGGTTGAACTTAAACTTTTTTTAGCCATCAGTTTAGACCTGACATGACACCTGGTCGTTCGCTTGCGCCGATACCCACCGATTCAAGCTACCCATGAAATCCCCTGCGAGTAATTGTTTGATTTCTGATGCATCGGATGTTCAGATTCAAATTCCATTAACTATCTATTATTAAGCATGTTAACTGAATATTTAATTGAAATTACAGTCACTAATATTTTTAACAAACAATAAACTAATCTACTGAATTTACACTTGCCTTGTAAAAAGCATCTTTTCACGTCAAATCACATCACGCTACGATCTCGTCGCTATCAGGTTGAGGCTGTCACAATGGATAAACACGCACAGACCATTCAACTGATTTAATCATAATAGGTTATCAGAATTCATTTCTTATTTTTTTCTGGAACATCCGCTCAAAAGAGCGAGCTGCCTGAAAATCCCGGAACAGACAAAAGTCGTCCATGGCTTGCTGGAGACGATGGAGGTAAGACTGCCGGAACTTCTCGATGCAAGAAACATCGAGGTAGTCACAAGAAAGAAACTCCAAAACCCCGTAACTCACATTTTTGCTGATGTTACACGGATTTCTCGCACTATTGTTTCTGAAGCTTCCAGTTTAACACCAAGCACCAGCACTCCTCGATAGGAATGTGATGCGACATCAGTTGCGGTTCGGTCAATCGCAAGCCATCTTTGCACAGCGGAACGCGACCATACGACGGGCCAGGCAGGTGCATACGGAACGCTGGGAATCAAGACCAGCAAAAGTATGGAGCATTCACCAGAAAGTGGCGCTCAAGGCTGACGAGAAGTTATTATTTTTAAATATAACGCGACATCTCTGTTGACATTGAACACCAGCAATAAAATTCATGGAACCACATTATCGTGTAACCATTTTCGGGTCGGCCCGGATCAGCGAGGGGGATAAGGAGTACCGGGATGTCTATGAAATCGCTCGCGGGCTGGCTGCCGAGGGGTTCGACATCGTGACCGGCGGCGGGCCGGGGTTGATGCAGGCGGCAAATGCCGGGTCGAAGAGCGTCAACTATGGCGGGCAGTCGATTGGCCTCAACATCAAGCTGCCGCATGAGCAGGAACCCAATCCCTGGCTCGACATCAAGCACGATTTCGACCGTTTCAGCGGTCGGCTCGACACTTTTTTGTCCCTTTCCGACGCGGTGGTCGTTGCGCCAGGCGGCATCGGCACGTTGCTCGAACTCTTTTACGTCTGGCAGCATGTGCAGGTGCACAAAATCTGCGAAACCCCGATCATTCTCTTCGGCGAAATCTGGAGGAGCCTCCTTCACTGGCTCGAAACCGAGGTGATGCCGCGCCATCTGTTCGACCGAAGCGAGATGCACACCATGTTCCACGTCACCGAGGCAGTCCAGGTGGTCGATCTCATCATCAAAATCCACAAAGAGCGTTTTGAAATGGAACATGTGTGCCGGAATTACTCGAAATACCGCCTCGACATGGCGCAAACCGGAAAAGAGTGAAGCATGGAACGCAAACTACAGGATATTCTCGACAGCGCCATTCCGCTGACGCAGGCGATGGGCATCATCGTCGAACGCTACAGCGGGCGTGAACTGACCATCGTGGCGCCGCTCGCCAACAACTTCAACCACCTCGGCACCGCCTTCGGCGGCAGCCTCTACATCGCCTGCGTGCTCTCGGCGTGGGGGCTGCTCTACCTCCGGCTCCGGGAGGCTGGGGTCAAAGGGAACATCGTGATCCGCAAGGGAGAGGTCGAGTACCTCCGCCCCGTCACCGGCGACATCGTCGCCACCGGCGCGCTGCCAGCCGAAGAGGAGGTGGCAGCGTTCATCGCCGCTTTCAAAGAAACCGGCAGGGCGAAGATGACGATTCACGCAGTGATCGAGGTCGAGGGCAAGGTAGCGGTGAAGTTCGAGGGGGCGTTCGCGGTGGTGCGGTGAAGGCGGCTCTTGTGGGACGGATGGGGCTTGTGGGACTCTTGGGATAGGGAAGCGAAAATGTGGCGAAATATTTATATTACGGATGATTCCACAATTACAACGTGAAACGCGATGGCTGGTTCGGGGCGAATTATTTTGCCGCATGGCAATTATAAAAAGCTGCATTCCTACCGGAAAACGGAAATCATCTATGACCTGACGGTTCGGTTTTGCCAGAGGTTTTTTTTTCGTCGAGACCGCACGGTTGACCAGATGGTACAGGCAGCTCGTTCCGGCAAGCAGAACATCGTGGAGGGTTGCATGGCTTCCGGCACCTCGAAGGAGACCGAGATCAAGCTGGTCAACGTAGCGAGGGCCAGCCTCGAAGAGCTGTTGGAGGATTATCTCGATTTCCTGCCAACTCGCGATCTGCCGGTTTGGGAGAAAAATTCACGAGAAGCGCTGTTCGTCCGAAAGCTCTCTCGTGAAAGCGACGTTGGTTACGAGGCATTCCGCGAATTTGTTGAAACCCGCTCTGCTGAAGTAGTGGCAAATATTGCCATCTGCCTGATCCATCAAGCGAGTTTTCTGCTCAAGCGCCAGCTTGAAACTCTTGAGCGGCAGTTTCTCAAAGAAGGCGGCATCCGCGAACGCATGACCAACGCCCGTTTCGAATCGCGTCAGCAGTTGCGCAAATAAAATCTTTTCGTATCCTCCGGCCCACTTGTCCCAAAAGTCCCATCCGTCCCATCAAAAACTACTTCGTCGCCACGTACAAAATCGAAGTCTCGAAGGTCATCGGGAAGTACTCCGCCTTCTTGAACCCCGCCCTCCTCAAAATTGTCGTGAAGGCTTCGGTTTGCGGGAACTGCTCGACCGAGTTGGGCAGGTAGTCGTAGGCGAAGGACGATTTGCTGAACAGACCGGCGATTTTGGGCAGGACTTTCTTGAAGTAGATCAGGTAGAGCTTTTTCATGACCGGATTGCGGGGAATCATCGGCTCGATGATGTAGGCCCGTCCGCCCGGCTTGAGCACGCGGTGGAACTCCTTCATCCCCTGTTCGAGGTTCTCGAAGTTGCGGACGCCGAAGCCCGCGCTGACGACGTGGAAGCTCCGGTCGGCGAAGGGCATCTTTTCGGCGAAGCCTTCGATGAACTCGATTGACGGGTACTTCTTGCGAGCGATGGCGAGCATCTCGGGTGAGAGGTCGTAGCCGGTCACTTTCGCGCCGGGAATCTTCGACATCGACGCGGCCAGGTCGCCCGTGCCGGTGGCAACGTCGAGAATCTTCGGCTCGCGCTCTCCGGCAACCTGCTTGCGAGCCTTTTTGGCGGCAACCACTCTCCAGTAGTTGTCGATGCCGAGGCTCAAAAGGTGGTTGAGGAAGTCGTAGGTCGGCGCGACCTCGTCGAACATGTTGCGGATCGAGGAGCGCGACTTGGTCTGTATGAGGGACTTTGCGGTCTCTTTGGAACTACTCATCTGGGTCAGCTTTGTTTGCCGTAAACCTCTTCGGGGTCGAACATCAGCGTGTCGCAAATCTCCATCGACTCGCCATCCACCGTCTTGCGATAGAAGCAGGAGTGGTAGCCAACGTGGCATGCGCCGCCTTTCTGCGAGACCTTGAGCAAAAGCGTGTCGCCGTCGCAGTCGATGAGGATGTCGTGCACCTCCTGCATGTTGCCCGACGATTCGCCCTTGAGCCAGAGCTTGTTGCGGCTGCGGCTCCAGTAGCACGCTTTTTTCTTTTCGATGGTCATCTGGAGGCTTTCGAGGTTCATCCAGGCCATCATCAGCACCTTTCCTGTTTCGTGATCCTGCACGATGGCAGGCACCAGTCCCTTGCTATCGAATTTTACCGTTTCGAGAAAGCTCTTCTGCGTCTCTTGATTCTCGCCCATTGAAGCTGTAGATTAGAATTTTTTCCGTAGTGCCTGCGTTCAATCGACCTGTGAAAGGTCAGCGGAAAGCGCCCGGCTGGAAGATTTGCAAGATTGTTAAAAATATTGAAAAACCAAGGCTGCAACCGGGAAAAAATCACCGGCTTTTCCGCACGGCTTTTTTGAAAACTGTCCGGGCCTCATCAGCCGGGAACGCCGTCCTGAATACTGTCGGGACGACAATGGAGCCGAAGGCTCTGCATAATTCAGGCATCAAAGTATTTTATGTATTTTAAGCAGCGGTTATCCTGAAGTAAATAAACGATTTGATAACCAATAAGATGCCGTCCCGAAAGCTTTCGTGATGGCGCTCCCGGGAATACAAAATAATCGACCTTGTTCTTTTTTCTGAGAGAGCCTTTGATACTTAGCTGTAACTCTAAATTTTCACTCCCTGACGATATGCAGAATCTGCAGAAGATGCTTCCGAAGTTCTCGATAGCGCTGGCCGTGGTGTTCGCCGCGACTATCGGATATCTGATGACCCGTGGCAATACCGTGGAAGTCGAGGCGCAGAAGATTTCGAGATCGGAGCTGGTCGAAGCGATCTATGCAACCGGTTATGTCGAGGCGGAGAACATCGCCAACCTGAGCGCCGAGTTCTCCGGCACGGTGCGCTCCATCGGCGCGCTCGAAGGGCAGCGTGTCTCGAAAGGGCAGGCGATCATCGTCTTCGACAGCGTGCAGCCGCGTCTGGCGGTCGATGAGGCGCGGGCGGCGGTGGCCGAGGAGGCAGCGGCGGCAAGGGACAACAGCCAGCGGCTGCAACGGAACCGGACGCTTTTGCAAGCCGGAGCGATCTCCCGGCAGGATTTCGACTCGGCGGAGCGCAACAGTTCGCAGTCCGCCGAGTCGCTCCGGCAGCGGCAGGCGCAGCTCAAGAGCCGCGAGGATGATCTGAAAAAGCTCTCGGTGGTCGCGCCATTCGACGGAATGCTGACGCTTCAGAATGTCAAGGAGGGGGATTACGTCCAGTCCGGCACGCTCGTTGCGACCGTGGCCGATCCGGCACGCTACCTTGTGGTGGTCGAAGTTGACGAACTCGACGTACCGCGTCTGCGCACTGGCCTCAAGGCGGTGATCGCCTTCGACTCGATGCCCGAAAAGCGCTTCAATGCCAGTGTTGTGCGGATCGTGCCGCAGACCGACCGCGTCACCAAGACCTCGCGGGTCTATCTGAGGCTTGATGATCCGGTTCCGGCGATCCAGGGAGGCATGACCGCGACGGCCAACATCGTCTACAACACGAAGAGAGGCACGCTGCTCGTGAGAAAAAGCTCGATTTTCGAGGAGGAGCGCCGGAGCTACGTCTGGAAGATTGTCGGCGGCAAGCTGAAAAAACAGCCGATTCGCACCGGCGACAGCGACCTCGTCTTCATCGAAGTGACCGGCGGTCTCGATGCCGGGGATGTCGTGGTAAGCTCGCCGCAGGAGAAGTTCCGCGACGGCATGGAGGCGCGGATTGTCAAGGCTTTGCCGATAAAGAAGTCATGACGATGGGTGCGAAGCGAATGGCCGTGGTGCTGGTTGCCCACGGAGAGGCCGAAACGGCGGGGTTTCTCGACAACTACCGGGTGAGCCTGCACACCCTTCATCGCGCTTCGGAGGTGATCCCCGTGCCCGTGCCGCTGCGCCATTTCATCTCCTTCAGCTCCTCGGTCAGAAAAAAGATCAGCAAAAAAACATCCGGTTCGCCGCAGAATCCGCTGACGAGGCTTCAGGCTCGCGCCTTGCAGGTGCATCTGGACGGGATGGATGCCGGAGTGAGGTTCGAGGTGACGGCGGCGTTTTCAGCTTCCGAGCCGAGCGTCGAAACGGTGCTTGCAGAGCGGTGCGGCTATGACGGGGTGATCGTCGCGCCGATGGCTCCGGTGGACAACGCCATGAGCTGCGGCCTACTCTGCGCCCATCTTTCGAAGCGCTGCTCGCCAGATGAGCTTGCCCGCACACGGGTGATCGGGCGCTTGTGGGAGGACGAAACGCTGCACCGCGTCTATCTCGACTATCTGCTTGGAAGCGGGCGGGCGCTGCCGACTGGCCCGAGAGAGCGCAACGCGCTGATGCTGCTCTTTCACGGCACGCTCGTCGCGGATCGCAACGGCGCGGCTCCAGCGTTCCACACCGGCCATGACGAAACCATAGCGTTCTCACGGCGGCTCGCGGCGCTGATCGAGTCCGATCCCCGCAACCCGTGGGGCACGGTCATGACCGCGTTCCTCAATCATGACGTGGGCGGCAAGTGGAGCACCCCTTCATTTGAAGAGGCCGTGCGGATGCTTGGCGGCAAGGGATTTCAGCATGTTTCGCTCTTCGCCGCCGGGTACTTTTCCGACGGCAACGAGACGCTGCATCGCGAATCGGCGCTTACCGCCACCGAGCCATCCCTCCGTGTCGAAACGATTCCCTGCCTGAACGATTCGCCGCATCTGATCGCGTGCCTCGCCGGGAGGATCGTCACCGCATCGCGGCAGATTCTGGCATTTTCCGGCGATTTGAAGCGCCGGAGCGTATGAATCGAGCATAACAGGCTTATATTACGCAATGTTAAAAATTTCGCCGACCGTTCCGTGAAGTCAGTTTCAGGGTCAAGCTTGGCGATACACCCAATTGTCCGCCTCTCCGCAGAATGGAGTTGCCGGTTTTTCAACTACTTCTTTCCGCATCCTGAGCAGGGGCAGGCAAGACCAACGACGAGGATACCATTATGGAGCACAGCCGGGAAACGATCGCGATGCTTATCGATGCCGACAATTCGCCGAGCGACAAAATCGATTTCGTCCTGGCCGAGATGGCCAAATACGGCGTGGTCAACATCCGCCGGGCCTACGGCAACTGGAAAAGCCACTCGCTGAAGGGGTGGGAGGATAAACTGCACGATTACGCCATCCGTCCGATCCAGCAGTTCGATTACACCAAGGGCAAAAACGCTACCGACATGGCAATGACCATCGATGCGATGGATCTGCTCTTCAGCAAAAAGCTCGACGCTTTCTGCATCGTGTCGAGCGACAGCGATTTTACGCCACTCGTGATGCGTATTCTGTCGGAAGGGCTGAACGTGTACGGCTTTGGGCAGAAGTCCACCCCCTCGCCGTTCGTGAATGCTTGCTCCACCTTCCTCTATCTCGATTCGTTCGCTGGCGAGAAGGAGCAGGCCAAGAGCGACAGCTTCCGCCGCAAGAGCAGCCACGAGCTGCGGAGCGACGGCAAGCTTCGGACGCTGCTCCTCAATGCCGTTGACAGCGCTCAGGAGGATGACGGCTGGTCGAACCTGGCCAAGATCGGCAAGAATATCGCGAACCAGGCGTCGTTCGATCCGAGGAACTACGGCTTCAAGCGGCTTTCCGACCTTGTGCGCGCCATCGACATGTTCGACATCGAGTTCCGCAACAACCACTCCGAACTCTACATCCGCGACAAACGCAAGGGCCGCAAACCCGACGCGCTGCCCGCCGAAGCGCCGATAGCCGCCCCGGTTTCGCAGGATCCGCCACCGGTCGAGCCAACAGCGCCGAAGCCTGCCGCCGCCGAGGTAGTATCGACAACTCCAGCCGCGCCGCAAGCGGAAGAGCCGAGGCCCGTTCAGCTGAAGCCGGAACAGCCGATTATTTCGGAGCCGGAAGCGCCTAAAGCCGCCGTGCCTGAGCCGGTCAAGTCCGAGGCTGTCGCGACGGAGCCTCTCGCGCCTGAACCGGTGGCCGCCACGCCGGTTGCCGACGAACCCGAGGCACTCGCGCCAGCCGCGCCTAAAACGCCGGAGCCTGCCGTCGCAGAGTCTGCCGCAGCAGAACCCAAGCCCGCGAAGCGCACCGCGTCCCGCTCGTCGAGATCAAGATCGAAGAGCGCCAAAACCGCCGCGAAACCCGCCCCGTCACCGGAACCGCCAGCGGAGATTCCCGCCGAGCCAGCCCCGGAGCCGGTGGCCGCCGCCGAACCCGAGCCTGTTCAGGCAACTGCCGAACCGCCCGCGCCAGAGAAAAAGCCCCGCCGCCCCGCCCGCCGCAGACCCGCCCGCAAAAAGAGCGAAGGCGAAAGCGCACCAGCGCCCGCCGAGCCGGAGGGGTAGAAGCGGTTATCTTATAAGACCTATTGGACTTATGGGTTTTATGGGACGAATGGGACGGAAGAGATGAAGAGGATTCTTTCGGATTTTTGATTTCGCGCTGTAGGGGCGGGTTTCATACCCGCCCTGTTTTTTTGCAGGAGATTCGCGAGGGACGTTGTGTGCCGTTGATCTCTTTAGTCTGCATTTTTTTCATTGAAGTCCGTTTCGCTGAAAAAAGATATAAAGTATTCCAAAAGCGAAAACACTTTTAAACTATTTAATTGAGTCGCATATCCTGTATTTATACCATGTATAATATTGTGCCTATTGATTGCATCTGGATAGTCTGCTGATTCTTTTGAACTCACTATTAGTGGAGATTTTTCTCGAAGCTGCATTAAGAGAAGTTCAGTAAATGAATTCTGATTATTTATATAATAATCTGTTATTTCTCCTATTATCGTCTTGTCGCCATTTTTCGAGTAAAGACATTTTCCTTTACTGAATTTAAATTTTTCATACCCCATCCCATCTATTTGTATTAGCAGGATTGGAATGGATAACTCATATTTCATATTATCATGTGCCCAGAAAGCAGCGTCAATAATGGCTTTTCGTTCTGGATACCTTTCTTTGGCTCGTTCAACAATTTTTTCAATATTATCAGAAACCCACTGCGACATAATTTTATCAACGGCTTCTTCACTAATTTCTATATTTTCATCTAACCTGCGCAAAAAAGGAATATCCATATCTCCTGATATATACCAACTGCGTGCTGAAAGTTTTGTTATAATGGGTCGAAGCTCGTCAGGCAATTCATGAAGAGCATCTGAAAAAGACTTTGCTATTGCCTGAAACTCTTGCATCGTTTCATGAAGCTTCTCATGAAATGATTCTGTCATTTTGCGAAATGCATCTTGAGTATTTCTTTCTATTTCTTGAAACATCTTCGCAAAGCTCTCACCGATTGTCGATATATCTTGATTTCGCATTTCACAGTATTTTATGATTGCTTTCACACTTAAATATATTCTTTTTTTATTGGCTTGACAAAATCAACAATCCCCTTATTCCCCCTGCAATCGCAGCGGCAGTTCCAATCCATTCGTTTCCAGCAACTCACGATCCGCGAGAATATCTTTTGTCGGGCCGTCGGCGACGATCTTTCCTTTGTTCATGATGCACACTCTTTCGCAGGTTTCCCATAGAAAGTCGAGGTCGTGGGAGACGGTGAGTTTTGTTGTCGGTAAGCCGTTGACCAGGCCGATGAGCATTCGGCGGTTGCGGGGGTCGAGGTCGGAGGTGGGTTCGTCCATCACGAGCAACTCCGGCTTCATGACGAGCACTGCCGCCAGCGCGGCAAAGCGCTTCTGGCCTTGCGAGAGGTGCGCGGGCGGCTTGTCGCGCAGCTCCCAAAGCCCGAACATGCGCAGCAGTCGCTCGGCTTCGGCGTGGCTTTCCTTTGCGCTCATGCCGAGATTCGACGGGCCGAACAGCACGTCGTCATACACCCTCGCCATGAAAAGCTGGTCGTCTGGCTTCTGGAACACCAGCCCTACCATCCGCCGAATCTGCTCGACCGTTTTCCGCTCCGCCGTCACACCGCCGATGCGCGCCGATCCCGACTGCGGCAGATACCAGGCGTTCAGATGGCTGACGAGGGTCGATTTGCCCGCGCCGTTCGATCCGGCGATGCCGACCGACTCCCCTTTTGCGACGTAGAGCTCGATGCCGTCGAGCGCCCGCGTGCCGTCGGGGTAGGTGAATGCGAGTTGTTCGATGGTGATCAAATCGGGTACTCCTGGCAAGAAAAACGTTCAGAAAAGGTGGCTCATAAGGGCGAAAAGTGCCGTCGCAACTGCGATTGTGGCGCGGACTCCGGGCTTCATCGAAATAGCCGGGCGCGAATCCAGAGCCGCACGGACGCCGCGTGTGCTCATCGCCATGGAGAACCGCTCGGCCCGTGCGGTTGTTTCAGTTTCCATAATTACTACAATTCGAAAAAACCTCCGGCGATTTTCGTCCATCACCGCTTTCTCGCGCACCATCGATAGAGACGATAAAAGGCAAAAACAGCCCGGTGTATGTCGTTATCGATGGCGAGTTGCAGGTATTGCCTCGCGGCTGGAGTTGGGTTGTTGCGCACAAGCTCTTTTCTGTACAGATAGCGCATGACGACATCCATCGACACTGATCCCGCGGCTTCGACGGCTACATCGACATGCAACAACCAACCCGTCACGCGGAGCCGCGCCGGAAGCTCGCCGGATGGTGAGCATACGATTGCCGGACTCCCCGGTGATGCGGAACTCGATCCGGTGGTCTGCGCACTCTTCGAGAAAAAACGATACCGGCTGCTTCAGCGCTGTTTTTGAGGGAGCGGTGATGCAAGGTTCGGTGGCCGCGAACCGGTCGAACGCTTCATAGATAATCGACGCAACCTCGCGCTCGCCAAGACTGCGATTTACCTGTATCAGAAAGATAAACAGACATATATCTCTCAGGAAAATCAGCAACATTCCGCGTTCGCTTTTCTGCTTTAGCAACGATTGATAATTGAAGAACGCTACATAGCAAAACACCATCATCGTCGTCAATCGATCGTTGCTCATCGCCTCGGTTTTCACCACGGGACAGAAGTTGTTATACAAATCCCAGGTGTACGAAGTGATATGTTGCTGACTGTGATACTCGTCGAAAATTTTCGTGCCGGAATAGGGCGTCATAGCCATGAAGAGCGCATTTCTGAGGCCTATCGATCGGGCAAATTGGGGATAGAGCATCGTATCGGTTTCATTCTCGCTGTAGTGACCGAAAATGAAATAGCCTTCGACGCCGATACGATGTTTCTTGAGCAATTCGATCGCTTTGGAAACATCGTCGAGATTGTTGCGCTTGTTCATCTTTTCGAGCGTCTCGGGATTCGGACTCTCAATGCCAAGAGCGACTTTTCGTAACCCGACGCGCACCAGCTTCTCCAGAATCGGCTCGGCCCGGATAATATCCTTGGCTCGGGTCTCGGTCATGATTCTGAAGTTGGTCAACCCGCGCTCGATCATCATGTCGCAGATCGACTCAGCCCGTTTGATGCTGGTCAGAAAGTTGGCGTCCCAGATCTTCAGCAGCTTTTTCTTTTTGGAATCGTGCAGAAGGGCGATCTCCTCGACGACATTCTCCGCGCTCCGCCCGCGCCACTGCTTGTGCATCTTGTCGTTGGCGCAGAACGAGCACTTCCACGGGCAGCCGTGCGAAGTGTAGATGGTCTCGATAGTATAATCCTCGCTCTTCTCTCCGAACCGCTCGGGCCGGATCGAACGGAGCGGAAAGCGGATCGAATCCACATCCATGATCAACTCGCACGGCTCCGTACAGACATACTCGCCCGTCACCTTCCACACCAGCCCCTTGACGCTGCGCGACGGCCCGTTCTCGACCAGTTCGCGGAAGGTCGCCTCCCCTTCGCCGATCACCGCCAGATCGACGCATCCGAGATCGAGCGCCTCCTGTGGCCGCGCCGTCGGATGAAAGCCGCCCATCACCACCGTGATGCCATGCTTTTTGGCGATCCGCGCCTGCCGCGCCGCATTGTTGAAGCCGCCGGTCATCGAGGAAATCGCCGCGAGATCGAACGAGCGCCGGTTCAGCAACTGCTCGAAGCTGTCGAAAATCCCGTCTTTGTAATAGTTCTCGGGAAGGGGCATGCTCTGGACAATATCCTCAACTGCCGCAGCAAGATAGCCAATCCCGTTACAATCGGTGATGAAACGCGGAAACGGCGTGGTAACCGCCTGCGGAGCCTCGACGAAGCAGATGTTGTTGTAGAATGCCATAGCAGGATGCGCTCCGGCTCGGTTTCAGTTTAAAGGAAGGAAAGGGAATGGCAGTGCGCCTGTCCGCCGCCGGGCGGAATCATCATGTTAAAAGAAAATATACGTGGTTTGTGTGAAAAATGAGGCTTTCATGCCAACTATTTTGCACGGTTGAGGAGTATTCTGGAGACGTTGTCGCTCAGAGAGGCGGCGATGGGCTTGGGGTCGATCTTCTTGCTGACTGTTGCCGGGGTGCTCTGCCTGAAGCGTCAGGATAGGTGAATTAAGCCGGATGCGATGCGAAAGCTTGCCAGGTATTTCATGCGCTGCACGAACAGAAATTTGCGATTCTTACAGCAATACGTCAGAGAATCAGATAAAATTCTGCATCACTGGGACTTTTTTATACAAAGTACTTGTTTTGACAAAAACACTGCAAACATAGGGATAAAAAAAATAATAATACAGCAGTAATTCGTCCGCACTTGGATCATTACACAGGAATACGTGTATGTCTCACGTACATAACCGCACGAATTTTGTCGGTACACTTATATATACACCAGCAATTATTCGAATTCCCTTACGGCTGAATTGAACAGACATCATGCCTCCGATGATTCGACGATACAGGACTGAGAATAGCGATGAATAATGGCAAAACGAAAAAATGCGAACCTCATGGAAAACCAGGCGAGTGATTTGCGGAAAGCGCTTACAGAGTTGATCGAGAGCCTGCCCGCAGACATCTGCATTCCGCCGTCGGTAGCTTCAGTGCTCATAAAATGGTCAATACAGATAAAAGGAGTCACCCATGGAAAACGTTATAGCCGGAATCATGATCGGTGTCGGCATCGTTCTGCTGTTAGTGCTTCAGGGAATGGTGCTCGCCTCCCTGAGTGAAGAGCGCGAGCAGGACAAACCCAAGCCCGAAACCCGAAATCACATCAGTATGATGGATATTTTAAAAAGCATATTACCAAAAATATCCTTGAATTGGCATCACTTAAAGTAGGAGCGATTCGAGCGCAATAGCTGAACTTGCCCCGATCAACAGCGCGGAATGGCCGCTGCCTATCACCACCGAGAGGTCGTGCTTTGAGATGCGCAGACAAGGCGTGGACGTCGTTGATTTTCTTCAATTTTCTCTAAAATCTCGTAATCGGCAGCTAAAACATGGCGCACAGATGTTTAAGGACGGTGATACATTTGGTTATTATTGACTGACACTATCTTGCCGTTGGCAGTTGTATGCTGATTCTCGTTTCCCAACCGATAATTCTAACCCCGCTTTTCAGGAACAACATCGGATGCTCTCAATGATGACGTCAGTCAGTCTGCCGTCATTGCTGATCCCGGCGGCTGCCGGAATAGCGAATACTGCGTTGCATCCGCCAATCCTGGAGCGCCGGGATCGTATAGCAATTCGGCAAGTTCTTGTTGTTACTCCGCCGTTTCGAGCTGCTTGCGCGTGTGGCGCTGGTTGCCAAACATCAGCAATACCCCAGCACCGAGGAGCGCCAGCGTGCTGGGTTCTGGAATGGCGTCGACTCCATTGACCGTACCATCAAAAGAATAGTCGTTGACGCTGTAAGTGCCGGTTGTGGCTCCGGCTGAGTACCCATACAGTCGAAATTCGATGGGGTTTAATTTGATATAAGTTATGGACAAGACGTTAAATAGCACACTTGCTATGTTCGTCAAAAGTCGTTCGTTAAAATGTGGCTTTCAGTAGTGAGTGAAATGTTTTTTGTGTGTTAAGGATTGCAGATTTTACATGGCCTATATCCGGCATTTATTGCTGCTTCTCTGCTTTGAAAAACAGCATTGCAGTTTTTGCAATCGTAATAGCGACAATCTGGGGCATGAAATACTCCTGACTTGACATTTCCGTGATAAGTCATTCCTGCATAAGCAGTTGCTATCGCTACAATACTTAAAATAAAGATAAGAGCGACACGCTTTAATTGGTACACGTTTTTCATGTTTGATGAGATTTTTGTTAAATAAATATTGTATATCGTTGGGTACTACAATAAAAAAATAACAAATATTTTTATTTCACATGTCATGATAATTGTTCGTTGCATTTGATTTTTTAACTTTGCTCAAGTAACGGACATAGCGCTCGCTTTGGTCGTTACGGTTTTAGCTGCATGGCCAAAGGGGTGGTCATGCAGTATTTTTTTGCAATATTTCTATATCGTTTTATAATAAAAGTATATGGCACTATGCTTTTGTGATTAATAGTCATGTTGGTTGTAATTCAAGGAATGAGTCTGTGGTCGAGCCGGTGTTTGGTTGTATCTGCATTTGAAATACAGGAACCTTTTTCATGAGTAACGACCTGTTCCAAGAGAGGTTACAGTCATTGCAACAGCATCATTCAACCGGGAGGACAAGAGTATGGCGACTTGTATCAATGGTCATCTGAACCGTTATGGCGGGCTGGCCGCCGGGCGGGAGGAGGAGCAGAAACGATACTTCGAACAAAAGCGCCTCTATGCGCTGCAAATCGAGACCACCGATGCCTGTCAGCAGGGGTGCATTTATTGCTACGCCGGATCGACTCCGCGAGAACACCACGGCCTCACCTCGGATGAGATTCGCAGTCTGCTCGATGAGGCGGTGGCACTCGAGATTCGCGCCATCGACTGGCTGGGCGGCGACCCGCTCGTCCGCCCGGACTGGTACGAACTTATGCAATACGCCCGCTCGCTGGGTCTGGTCAACAACGTCTGGACAAGCGGCCTGCCGCTGAAGAACAAGGAGGTCGCCGCCCGTGTGCATGAAGTGAGCGGAGGGGGATTCGTTTCGGTGCACGTCGATTCGATTACGCCGGAGGTGTACGCCCGGCTGCATCGGGGCGGCAACGCGCACTTCATCGACGCCATCGTCGAAGGCGTGGACAATCTGCTCGCGCTCGGCAAACCCGCCGACAACATGATCAACTGCATCACCTACACCTCGGAGCAGGGGCCGGAGGACGCCATCAAGACGATGCGCTGGTGGTTCGAAGAGAAGGGTTTGCGCACCTGCCTCACCATGTTCAATCCCGCCGGAATGGGCGCGGAGTGGCGGGCGTTCGAGCCGGGCCTCGACGAGGTGCAGCGGGTCTACACCGAACGCGACCGAATTAATTACGGCGGCGACAACATCTCCATCGCGGCGATGGATACCGACAAATACTACTGCGGCACGATGGCGACCGTGACTTTTACCGGCGACGTGACTCCGTGCTCGGTGATACGCGACGGTGTGGCCAACATCCGCGAGACGCCGTTCCGCGAGATCATCGCCCGGCATCTCGACACGCTTGTCCACGCGGAGCTGCACGACGTTCGCAACCTTCCCGCGCCCTGCGACGCCTGCCCGAACAACCCGCACTGCTGGGGCTGCCGCGCCAGCGCTTACCACTACAACGGCGACGCGGACGGCCTCGATCCCAAGTGCTGGCTCGTTCGTTCAAGCCAGCAGGAACAGTAACTCCAACAATCAAAAGGAGATGCGCATATGACCAGAAAACTCGATGTCACCATTGGCAACGTCAGCGAAGTCTATGACGGCCCCGGCGGAATCCTTTGGGAGATGCTCATGGGCGAGCAGATTCACGTCGGCGCGGAAGCGGAAACTGACCTGCTTGCCCGCAAGGCCGGGGTCACGGCGGAGACGCATCTGCTCGATGTGTGCAGCGCCCTCGGTGGCCCGGCGCGGTATCTCGCCCGCAACTACGGCTGCCGCGTCACCGGCCTCGACGCCACGCAGCGGATGCACGCGGAGGCGATCCGCCGCACACAGGAGGCCGGGCTGCTTGGCAAGCTCGACTTCGTGCTTGGCAATGCGCTCGACATGCCCTTTCCGGCAAGCAGCTTCGACGTGGTGTGGGGGCAGGATGCGTGGTGCTACATCACCGACAAGCAGCGACTCGTCGAGGAGTGCGCCCGCGTGCTGAAGCCGGGCGGCGTGCTCGCCTTCACCGACTGGCTGGAAGTCGGGCCGATGAAGGACGACGAGTGGACGGCGCTGAACGCCTTCATGGTCTTTCCCTACATGGAGACGCTTGACGGGTACGCCTCGCTCGCCGAACAAGCGGGGTTGACCGTCGTCGAGAAGGAAGACCTCTCACCCGATTTCGCTGAACATATCCAGATGTACCTCGACCAGGTGCAAAACCGGTTCCGGCAAGCGATTGTGGACAATTACGGGCAGGAGATGTACGATGCCGTTGAGCAGGGCATCACGCTTTGGCGCGACGCCTCGGCTGCCGGAAAGGTGGGTCGGGGACGTATTGTTGCCCGGAAGTAGTCAGGCAGGATCGCTGAAAAAGCCAAAGGTCTTTCAGTCGATACATCGCCATGACTCTCTATGATTGCTGGAATTATCGCATTTAAGAGCTTTGGCTGTCTTTACAAACCAGCGCTTCATTATGCCCTGATGCCTAAAACGAACACGGAGGCGCATCAGCATTGGTAATGATGGCGGCGTTCGTAGCGACACAGGCGTCCGCAGCTTCGGTTGATCGCTTTCGTCAAGCAGTAGAGCGTCAGAAATGGGAAAAAATCCGATACAACAAAAAAGGCGTCCTCGCAAGTCGGGACGCCTTTTTTGCTACTGGATGTTCAGCGCATCATTCACCTTCGACCGAACGGTTGGCGAGGTGTTCGTAGTGGGCCCAGCGGGAGTCCACCTCTTTCTGGATCGCTTCGAAGTACTGCTTGGCGAGCGCCGGGTGAGTCTTCTTCAGCATTCTGAAACGGTTCTCCATGTTCAGGAACTGCTCGACCGGGATTTTCGGCTTCTTCGAGTCGAGCATCAGGGGATTCAAGCCCTCCTTGCGTCTCTCAGGATTGTAGCGGTAGAGCAGCCAGTGGCCCGAATCGACCGCCGCTTTCTGATGCTCCAGGCCCGCCGCGAGGTCGAAGCCGTGCGCTATGCAGTGCGAGTAGGCGATGATGATCGAAGGGCCATCGTATGCCTCGGCTTCAAGGAAGGCCCGCAGGGTCTGCTCGTCACGTGCGCCCATGGCGACGCTGGCCACGTAGGCGTTGCCGTAGGACATCGAGATCAGGCCGAGATCCTTCTTCGTTGCTGTGCGGCCCGCGGCGGCGAACTTGGCGACTGCCGCTTTCGGCGTGGCTTTCGAGGCCTGACCGCCGGTGTTGGAGTAGACCTCCGTGTCGAGCACGAGCAGGTTGACGTTCTTGTCCGACGCGGTGACGTGGTCAAGGCCGCCGTAACCGATGTCGTAGGCCCAGCCGTCGCCGCCAACCGCCCAGACGCTCTTCTTGACCAGCATGTCGGCCACGGAGAGCAGGTTTCTCGCTTCAGGCGACTTCATCTGCTGGAGCTTCTCTTTCAGCACGGCCACGCGCTCGCGCTGCTCGAAAATCTCCGGCTCGCTGTTCTGTGTCGCTTCGAGAATGCCGGTGGCGAGCGTCTCGCCGATTTCACCTGCGAGCCTCTTGACCAGCTCCAGCGCAAACTGCTGCTGCTTGTTGATGGAAATCCTGAAGCCAAGCGCGAACTCCGCCGTGTCCTCGAAGAGCGAGTTCGACCACGTCGGCCCGAGGCCCTGCGGGTTGCACGCATAAGGCGTGGTCGGCAGGTTGCCGCCGTAGATCGACGAGCAGCCGGTGGCGTTGCCGATGACGAGCCTGTCGCCGAAGAGCTGGGTCATCAGCTTGACGTACGGGGTCTCGCCGCAGCCCGAGCAGGCGCCCGAGAACTCGAAGAGCGGCTGCTGGAGCTGCTGCTCCTTGATGAGCTTCGGATTGATCTTGTTGCGGTCGAACTCCGGAATGTCGATGAACCAGCTCCAGCACTGCGCTTCGCTTTCACGCAGCGGAGCCTGCTCGTGCATGTTCAGCGCCTTGCGCCCCTCGACCTGCTTGTCCTTTGCAGGGCAGACGTTCACGCAAAGCTGGCAGCCGGTGCAATCTTCGGGAGCCACCTGAACGGTGTAGCGCATCCCTTTCCAGTTGGCCGCCTTGGCTTCGAGGCTCTTGAAGGTTTCCGGGGCGTTTTCGAGATGCTCCGGCTCATAGACCTTGATGCGGATGGCCGCGTGCGGGCAGACCATCGAGCACTTGCCGCACTCGATGCAAAGCTCCGGCGCCCAGACCGGAATGTCGAGCGCCAGATTGCGCTTCTCGAAACTCGCGGTGCCAGTCGGATAGGTTCCGTCCACCGGCATTGCGCTGACCGGCAGACAGTCGCCTTCGCCGGCGATGATCTTTGCCAGCACGTCGCAGACGAACTCCGGCGCCTCGCCAACGATGGGCGAGCGAAGCTCCTTGGTGCTGTCGGCCACGGAGCCGATCTTCACCTCGTGCAGGTTGGCCAACGTGTCGTCAACCGCCTGGATGTTCTGGCGGACAACCTCGTCGCCCTTCTTGCCGTAGGTCTCGCGGATCGCCTGCTTGATCTTCTCGACGGCCTCTTCGCCCGGCAGTACGCCGGAGATGGCGAAGAAGCAGGCCTGCATGATAGTGTTGATGCGCTGGCCCATGCCGCTCTCCTGAGCAACCTTGTAAGCGTCGATGGTGTACAGCTTAGCCTGCTTTTCGATCAGGCGCTGCTGCACGAGGCGCGGCAGCTTGCTCCACACCTCTTCCGGCGAGTAGACCGAGTTGATCAAGAGGGTACCGCCCTGCTTGAGGTTTTTGGCCACGTCGATCATTTCGAGGAATATCCAGTGGTGGCAGCCGACGAACTGCGCCTCGGTGATGAGGTAGGTCGAGCGGATCTGCTCCGGGCCGAACCTCAGGTGCGAGGTGGTGATGGAACCGGCTTTCTTGGAGTCGTAGACGAAGAAGCCCTGCGCGTAGTTGTCGGTGTTCTCGCCGATGATTTTGATCGAGTTCTTGTTCGCGCCGACCGTGCCGTCCGAACCGAGGCCGTAGAAGAGGGCGCGGAAGACCGAGTCCGGCTCGATCGAGAAGCTCTCGTCGTAGGCAAGGCTTTTCTGGGTTACATCATCGTCGATACCGATCGTGAAGTGGTTCTTCGGAGAAGCCTCCTTCATGTTGTCGAAGACCGACTTGACCATCGCCGGAGTGAACTCCTTGGACGACAGGCCGTAGCGTCCGCCAACGACTCTCGGCATCAAGACGCAATTGCCGCCCTGATAGGTTTCGGCGATGGCGTTGATAATATCGAGGTAGAGCGGCTCGCCTGCGCTGCCCGGCTCCTTGACGCGGTCGAGCACCGAGATGCACTTGACGCTCGATGGCAACGACGCGACGAAAGCGGCGACGTCGAAGGGTCTGAAGAGGCGCACCTTGACGAGGCCAACCTTTTCGCCATGGTTGTTCAGGTACTCGACGGTTTCGAGGGCAGTCTCAGCGCCCGAACCCATCATGATGATGATGCGGTCGGCATCCGGAGCGCCATAATATTGATAGAGCTTGTACGAACGGCCAGTCATCTCGGCAAACTGATCCATCGCCTTCTGCGTGATCGACGGACAGGCATCATAGTAGCTGTTGACGCTCTCACGCGCCTGGAAGTAGACGTCCGGGTTCTGCGAGGTTCCGCGGATGATCGGCGCGTCCGGCGACATGCGGCGCATCCGGTGCGCGAAGACCAGCTCGTCGTTGATCATCGAACGAATCTCTTCGTTCGAGAGCACCTCGATTTTCGAGATTTCGTGCGACGTGCGGAAGCCGTCGAAGAAGTGCAGGAAGGGCACGCGCGATTCGAGCGTGGCGGCCTGCGAGATCAGCGCCATGTCCATCACCTCCTGCACCGAGCAGGAAGCGAGCAGGGCGAAGCCCGTGCCTCTGACCGACATCACGTCGCCGTGGTCGCAGAAGATCGAGAGCGCCTGGGCGGCCAGCGAACGCGCCGAAACGTGAATCACGCAGGGGGTCAGCTCGCCAGCGATCTTGTACATGTTCGGGATCATCAGCAGCAATCCCTGCGCGGCGGTGAAGGTGGTTGTCAGCGCACCGGTCTGCAAAGCGCCGTGAACAGCGGCGGCAGCGCCCGCCTCGCTCTGCATCTCATCGACGAGCGGTACGGTGCCCCAGATATTTTTAACATCGACAGCGGCCCAGGCATCGGAGTACTCCCCCATCGGAGATGCCGGTGTGATCGGGTATATCGAGATAACTTCATTGGTGCGGTAGGCGACGTGAGCAAGGGCTTCGTTTCCCTCCATTGTCTTGAATGTCCGGGCCATACGATAAAATACTGGATTATGTTGTTGGGACTGAGATCCTCGACAGGAAAACCCCGAAGGCAAAGGAAAAGTTACTGTCGCAGGCAAGAAAAAGCGTTGCCAGCGCTTTTCAGGAAAAAAAGAAACTCAATATAGTTAAATTCAGCAGACTTTTCATAGGGGTTGATCAATCAATGCGCCTGAGTTTGTTTTCGGCAGCAAGGGTTGGCCTCCTTCACCGAACGCCATCATGTAACGAAAATCCCTGTAAGGAGTTATAATCATTGGACAAAAAAGACCAGGCCATCATTCCAGCCCCTGAACCTCGCGAACAGGTCGTCTATGGCCGTAACGCCGTTATCGAGCTGCTGCAAACGAAACCCGAGAGCATCGAAAAAATTTACCTCCAGTTCAACACCGATCATCCCAAACTCAAAGAGATCGTCATCACAGCCCGGAGGCTGAAGATTCCCTGCGGCAAGGCGAGGATGGAGAAGCTCACGCTGATCGCCGGTACCGCCAAGAACCAGGGAGTATGCGCCCTGATCAGCACCCTCAACTATTACACCCTCGACGAGGTGCTCGCCGCGCCGCGCAACAGCTCGCCGCTCTTCGTGATCCTGGAGGGACTCGAAGATCCGCATAACGTCGGCGCGATCATCCGCACCGCCGAAGCCGTGGCCGCCGACGCGGTGATCATGATCGAGGGCAAAGGATCGCCGATCAACGCGAGCGTGCACAAGGCGTCGGCGGGGGCGCTGTCGCACATGCGCGTCTGCAAGGTCAAAAGCCTCGTCAAGACGCTCGACCTTTTGCGCGAGCGCGGCTTCAGCGTCGTGGCCGCCGATATGGAGGCCGAGCACAACTACACCGACATTGACTGGAAGCGCCCCACGGTGCTCGTGATGGGCGCGGAGGGCAGCGGCCTCGGCTCGGAGACCCGCAAACGCTGCGATCAGATCGTGCGCATCCCGATGGCCGGCTGCGTCGAATCGCTCAACGTCAGCGTCGCCGCCGGCGTGATGCTCTACGAAGCGATGCGCCAGCGGCTGGGGTGAAGAAGAGATCAGTCGGATCGGACCGATTGGTCGAATCTGTCCGATCTTCTCATTTTCTGGAAAAATGTTACCTTGAACATCATTTGTTCACTAACTCAAAGCAACTTAAATCGCGTTCTGCCATGAACATCCCGGACAATCTCCTCTATACCAAAGATCATGAATGGATCAAGCTGCTCGAAGACGGCGTGACCGCTGTGGCCGGTATCACCGATTTCGCGCAGTCCGAACTTGGCGACATCGTGTTCGTCGAAACCAAGCCGGTTGGCACGAAGGTCGCGGCGCACGGTATTTTCGGCACTGTCGAGGCGGTCAAGACCGTGGCTGACCTGTTCGCCCCGGTGGCGGGCGAGATCGTCGAGGTCAACGGCGGACTGGACGATGCGGCGGTTGTCAACTCCGATCCCTACGGTGAGGGGTGGATCGTCAAGATGAAGCTGGACAACCCTGCCGATGTCGAAGCGCTGCTTTCGCCTGCGGACTATCGCGCCCAGATCGGCGAGTGACCGGTTCTGGCAAGGTTTTTCAACTGAATCAAACATAGCACCATGCCTTTCATTGCCAATACCGATGCCGAGCGGGCCGAAATGCTCCAGCAGATTGGCGTCGCGAGCTTCGACGAGTTGATCGCGGACATTCCCGAAGAGATTCGCCTGAAACGGGCGCTCGACCTCTTTCCCGCGTTGGGCGAGCCGGAGGTGAAGAGTCTGCTCGAACAGATGGCCGCCAGCAACGCCGCCACCTGCGACCACGTGAGCTTCCTCGGCGCGGGGGCTTACGACCACTTCATTCCGGCGGCGGTCAAAACCATCTCCTCACGGAGCGAATTCTACACGGCTTATACGCCGTATCAGGCCGAGGTGTCGCAGGGTACGCTTCAGGCGATCTACGAATATCAGAGCGTGATGTGCCGCCTGTACGGCATGGACGTGGCCAACGCCTCGATGTACGACGGCGCGAGCGCCCTGGCCGAAGCGGCACTGATGGCGGTGAACATCACCGGGCGCAACGGCGTCGTGGTTGCGGGCAAGCTGCATCCCTACAGCCGCCAGGTACTCGAAACCTACCTCGAAGCTGCCGGAGAGCGGGCCATCGTGCAGAACAGCATCAAGAACGGCATCGGCAGCGTCGCGTCGCTCGAAGCGCTGGTGACGTCCGAGGTGGCGGCGGTTATCGTGCAGCAGCCAAACTTCTACGGCTGCCTCGAAGAGGTCGAAGCGATCGGCGAGATCGCAAAAAAGAACGGCGCACTCTTCATCGTGATGGCCGATCCGGTCTCCCTTGGCGTGCTTGAAGCGCCAGGCAATTATGGCGCGGACATCGCCGTCGGCGAAGGGCAGTCGGTCGGCAACGCCCAGAGCTTCGGCGGGCCGTACCTCGGCATCTTCACGGTCAAGCAGGCGCACGTGCGCAAAATTCCGGGCCGTCTGGTCGGCATGACCAAAGACAAGGATGGCGAGGATGGTTTTATCCTGACGCTCCAGACCCGCGAGCAGCACATCCGCCGCGAGAAGGCGACCTCGAACATCTGCTCGAACCAAGCGCTCTGCGCGTTGCAGTCGGTGGTGCACCTGTCGCTGCTCGGCAAGGAGGGCATCCGGGATGTGGCCAACCGCTCGATGCAGAAGGCGCACTACCTGGCCGACCGCATCGCCGCACTTCCAGGCTTCTCGCTCAAGTTCAGCGCCCCGTTCTTCCGCGAATTCGTGGTCGAAACGCCCGTTCCGGCGGCGACGATCATCGGGAAGATGCTTGAGAAAAAGGTGTTCGCCGGTGTCGATCTCTCCGCATGGGGAGAAAGCGGATTGCTGGTTGCCGTCACCGAGAAGCGCACGAAGGAAGAGCTCGACAGCTTCGTCAGCGAACTTGCCACGCTCGGCTGAAAAGCCTCGCGAATAACAAAAAAAAGCCGCTCATTGGGCGGCTTTTTTGTTCTCAAGAGTGGGACGAATGTGACTTGTGGGACGATTGGGAGGAAGAGGTGAAGAGGATTCTTCACCGTTTTTTTTCTCAAGTCCCGCGGGTTATTTGCTCAGATCAGCCCGAGCTGCTCCAGCTCCGCTCGCAGGATCGCCTTGTTCGACTCGGCCATAGGCACGAGCGGCAGGCGGTAGACCTCCTCGACCATGCCCATCAGTGAGAGCGAGTACTTGACCGGTACGGGGTTGCTCTCGATGAAGTTCAGGCGGAAAAGCTTGCGGTACTTGCGGTTGATCGCACGGGCCTCGTCGAGATTGCCTGCCTTCATGGCGTCGATCAGCCCCTTGACCACCTTCGGAACCTGGTTGGCCGCCACCGAAATCACGCCGTCGCCGCCGAGCGCCATGAAGGGCAGCATCAGCCCGTCCTCGCCGGTCATGACCGAGAAGCGCTCCGGACGTTCGTCGATGAGCGTCATGATCTGATCGAAATTGTCCGACGCCTCCTTGACGGCGAGCACGTTCTCGAAGTCGCGGGCGAGCCGCAAAATCGTCTGAGCGCTCACATTGCAGCCGGTGCGGCCCGGCACGTTGTAGATGATCACCGGAATCGAGACCGCTTCGGCCACGTGGCGGAAGTGCTGGTAGAATCCCTCCTGCGAAGGCTTGTTGTAGTATGGCGCGACGGAGAGAATGGCCTGCGCTCCGGCCTTTTCGGCGTTGCGCGCCAGCTCGACCGCGTGCCGGGTGTCATTGTTGCCCGCGCCGGCGGCCACCATCATCGACTCGCCAGCCTCCTCGCAGACGACGCGGATGATCTCAGCCTCCTCCTCGTTCGTGAGGGTGGGCGACTCGCCGGTAGTGCCGCAGGGAAGCACGATGTCGGTTCCGGCCTCGCGATGGAACCGCACCAGCCGCCGCATGGCTTCAAAATCGATCGATCCGTCCTGGTGGAACGGCGTGACAAGGGCTACGGCTGAACCTGAAATAAGGCGATTGGACATGAGAACTGCTTGATTCTAAAGTGATTGAAGGCCGCCAGCGTTCTGAGGACATAGTGTCGGGAGCGCGGTCGTTTCAGCCTACATGATGAATTGAATGTAGCCAATGAGCAGCATTTATAAAAAAGCGTAAATTAATTCATCAAAGCGGATTCAGCAGAATCCCGCCGCCATCGACTGGTTGAGCAACCGCAAACTCTGTTACTGCGCCGCCATCGCCGTTCACGACTTCGCTATTCACGGAGACTCGCCCTCGACTCAAAAAAACTTCTCGCTATATTACAGTTGTATTTTCCTGCAACATCAACGGCCTGACTGCCAGCCATACAACATGATACTCGAACTGGAAAGCCTTGTCGCCGCGCTGTCCGCTCTGGATAAATCCATAGCCACATGGAACAAGCTGTCACAAGCGCCCGGACTCACCACCGATGATCTGCTCACGATCAAATCGGGCGTGATACAGCATTTCGAGGTGGCGTATGAGCAGTGCTGGAAATTCATGAAGCGCTGGCTGGAACTCAATGTCACTCCTGATATTGCCGATGGAGTCCCGAGGCGTGAACTCTTCCGGCTGAGCGCTGAAAACCGCCTGATCGACGACATCGATCTCTGGATGGAGTTTCACAAGGCGCGCATTCTGGCCGCTCACGCCTGCCACGCGGGCAATGCCGAGCAGGCATTTCAGGCTGCGATTATTCTGCCAGAACAGGGAGCGCGTCTGCTTGAAAGATTGAGGGAAAGAAATGGTTGATCTCAAACCGCATGAACTCGAAGTGGTGCGAAACATTCTGAATCGTTTCGTGCCGGATGCTGAAATCATCGTCTTCGGCTCACGAATTCACGGCACGGCAAAACCCTGGTCAGACCTCGACCTTGCCATCAAGGGCGAATCCGCGCTCGACTGGAAACTCCTCGCCGAAATCAAGGAAACATTTCAGGAATCCGAATTGCCGTTCAGAGTAGATGTTCTGGATTGGAATGATATTGCGGATTCATTTCGCAAAGCGATTGAGGCAAACGGTTTTGAGATATTTCTGTGAATGTTGAGGGATTTTTTAGCTTCCTATATCTATTACCGGACGGTAATTCCGCTACGCTCGATTTCTGCCGGTGACAGTCCAGTTAGTACGGTTTTTTACATTCAACACCAAGGCAGTAATCCCACCTGCTTTTATCTTCTACCGTATCAAAAATAGGATCAGACGAATCACCGAAGGAGGCTTTTCTTATATCAATGAATCCGGCATCTCTAAGCTCTGCTACAATGGATTTGTAGTCCCACATCCAAAGATGCTGCGAATTTCCAAGCCAAGTGCTAATAAAGCCTTTTAAACCCCTATCTCGATTTTCATGCCCTAGGGATGTTTCTCTCATAAACTCAGATGCTGCATCAGGTAATGTGTTTTCATTGTACATTCTTATTGAATGTTCGAGATCAGGCAATACAAGCCGAAAAATGCCTGCAGGTCGTAAAATTTCCTTTGTATTACGTAGAGCAACCCGAAAATCACCGAGCGAAAGGTGTTCAAGAACATGAGAACAATAAACTCCTGCACACGAATTCTTTTCAACTGGCAGCCCCCTTACAATGTCACCATATTCGACATTGCTTGGGAATCGAAATTGATTTTTCGTATATAGACGCCCTATGAAAGGCATTCTCTCAAATCGCAGCGTTGGCGAAGCGTCAAAATTTCTCCATTGTCTAGGTGCAGACCATCCGCAGCCGTATTGTATATACTTGCTTTCGTTCATGTTTTTGGTTTCCTTATTTTTATGACCAACAATGTTTAGACTCATCTAGCTAATTCTAGAAAAGAAGAAAGCTGCTTTCTGTATAAGACAGCTCCAGAATCATCATTACAGATCGGACACATAGTTATTTTATAAATACTTAAAAGTTTTTGCCATTGGTTCGCTATACCTGTTTATAAAAATCAGTCTAACCCGGCCAGGTTCAGGCTTCACTCAAAGAACGCTTCACGCAAGTTCAGCAGTAACCGTAGAATCAAAGCACCTGTCAGCAATTCCGTCGCTCGTGTAACATCAGATCAGTTCTGCTCATTCGGAAGGCCGTCTCGGAAGGGATACTGCATAATCCCAACGGCGAAGCTTACTGTTTATAGATACAAAGTTTACGAGATTTTTACAAGCACAAACTGAATAAAAGATGCCGAGCAGGCGTTAGGCGCTCCCAAGTTTCATGCTGACCGTCCCGCTTCTATCAGCTCCTCGGCGAGTTTGCGTGACGATTCGGAGATGGTTTCGCCGCTGAAGAGGCGGGCGACTTCCTCCACGCGCCGGGCGTCGTCGAGCGGGGTGACGCCGGTGAAGGTTCGCTCGCCTTCGATGCGCTTCATGACCGCCAGGTGCAGGTCGCCCATCGCGGCGATCTGGGGGAGGTGGGTGATGGCCATGATCTGGTGCATCCGCGAGAGGCGCTTGAGGCTGAAACCGACCGACTGGGCCACCTTGCCGCTGATGCCGGTGTCGATTTCGTCGAACACGAGAATCGGCAGCTCCGCCGAACGGGCGAGAGCGCTTTTCATGGCGAGCATCACGCGCGAAATTTCACCGCCGGAGGCCACCTTCGCGAGCGGTTTCGGCGACTCCCCGAGGTTGGTCGAGATCATGAACTCGACGCGGTCGCAGCCGTTATCGAACGCCTTGAAGCGCGTGCCGTCGATCTCGATGTCGCCGTCTGGCGCGGCTTCGCGGGTGAATCGCACTTCGAACGCGCTGCGAGGAATGCCGAGGGTCGAGAGGCTCGCCATGATCTCCTTTTCGAGCCGTTTGGCGGCTTCGCGACGATGCTCCGAAAGCGTATTCGCCGAGGCGGAGAGCGCCGTTCGCGCGTTCTGGATGTCGGCCTCGATGGCCGCCAGCTCGCCCGCCACATTCTCCTCCAGCGACAACTCTTCGGAGAGCTGGTCGCGCAGGGCGATCAGTTCGTCGATGCTTTTGCCGTGCTTTTTGCCTAGCCGTTGCAGGAGCAGTTGCCGTTCGCGCAGCTCTTCGAGGCGGTCGCGGTTGAACTCGATGCCGCCGGTGTAGCGCCCCACGAAGCGGTTCAGCTCCTCGACCGTCGCGGTTGCGCCGCGCAGCTCTTCGAGGTACGGCTCGAAGCGCGGGTCGATGGCCGCGAGCTTTTCGAGCAGGTGCACCGACGAGGCGAGCGTCGAGTAGGCCGAGCTTTCCGATTCGTAGAGGTTTTCGCCCAGCTCCGTGCCGAGGCTGTAGAGCGTTTCGGCGTTTTCGAGCAGGTTGATCTCCTCATCGATGGAGCGCTCCTCGCCTTCGACGAGCGACGCCGCGTCGAGTTCCCGGTACTGGTAGTCGATGAAGTCGCGCTTCTCGCGGAGCGCGACGGCGCGTTCGGTGAGGCTTTGCAGCTCGCGGCGCAGCTTGCGGTACTCTTCGAGGGTGTTGCGGTACTGCGCGGTTTCGGCGTGCAGAAGGCCGAAGCCGTCGAGCATTCCGGCGTGGGTTTCGGCGTGCAACAGAAGCTGGTGGTCGTGCTGGCCGTGCAGATCGACGAGCTGCTGTCCCGCGCGTTTGAGCAGGGCGACCGTGCAGGGAGTGTCGTTGATGAAGCAGCGCGACTGTCCGCTTGCCGAAATATCACGCCGCAGGATGATCTCCTCCGTGCGCTCGATCTCCTCCTCGTCGAGCATCGCGCCGATGCTGTCGTAATGCTCGCCGCTGAAGGTGGCCTCGATCACCGCCTTGGACGCGCCGCCGCGCACCACCTCGGCGCTGGCACGTTCGCCGAGCACCATGTTGAGCGCTCCCATCAGGATCGACTTGCCCGCGCCGGTCTCGCCGGTGATGATGGTGAGTCCTGGCGCAAAGCTGACCGATAGTTCGTCGATGAGCGCAAAATCCCTGACGTATAAGCTTTTGAGCATGAGACTGGGAGATGGGCAACTTGAAAAACTTATTGCGCGACTCGATTGCTGCGTTGTCCCGACCACTGTCGGGATTGCACTCGAACCGCTCATGACACTTTTTCAAGATGCCCAAAAAAGTGGTTCGGGTAAATCCGGCGGCCAAACGCCTGTAAGATAACGCTAAAAGAGCGTGTTGAAAAGCGTTTGGCTGCTTTATCGAGCCAGCGTAACCGTGCGTGTATCGCTGAAGCGCGAACCCGACCAGCCCGCGGCGCTCATCGTTATCCGGTAACTCCCCGCTGGAAGCGGCGAACCGGAGTCGTCCCGTCCGTCCCAGACGATACGCGCCACCGGCCCGACCGGCAATCCTCCGGCCAACTGACGCACCGGCCTGCCCGTGGAGTCATACACGGTCAGCGCGAGCTGGTACGCGCCGACCGGCAGGTTGATGACCATGTTCAGGAACTCGTCCCGTCCGTCGCCATTCGGCGAAAACGGGTTTGGCGAGAGGCTGAACACATCTTCATCTCGCGTCGGGGGCACATAGACCGAGTTGGCCTTGCCGGGCGTACCGCCAAAATGCGTATCGGACGACGATGTCCAGCTTACGGGCGAGTCCGACTCCATCAGCGGGTTTATCTTTTCGATGGAGATGCGCTTGGTCGAACCGTTGCCAGGATTGTGCCAGTTCGCCGTATAGTTTGCCGCATCGACGATATTACCGTTCTGGTCAAGCAGCCGAACGCTGTCGCCGTCGTTGTTCAGGGAAAATGTCTTGTAGTTTTTTACGAGAAAGATTTTTACATCGGGCGAATCCTGTAAATAGGCGTAGTAGGTGGTGAGACGTGAACCGCTGACGAGGCCGCTGTACTCAGGCGCGATCACCGCGCATTGCCCCGGTTCGAGCATGTTGTTGCCGCCAGACGGAGCGAAATAGTAGCGGTTCACCTTGCCGCTGACCCCATCCGGACGGTCGGTGATGCTCCATCCGGTGAGGTCTACCGGATCGACACCGGGGTTGTAAATCTCCACGAAGTCCGGCTGATCGGGCAGGTTGTCGCCGGAATCCTGCAACGGATCGAACAGGATTTCGTTCAGGACGGGCGTGACTCTGCCGCTTTGCAAGGAGAGGGACTCGGAAAAGCCGGAATCCTCGGAATCGGTTGCGCAACCTGCAAAAAGCAGAAACAGCGCGACATAAAGATGGCAGGGGTAACGCATCTCGCTGTCAGATATGGTTGATCGAAAGGTCAGTTCCGAGCCAGGGGTCAGGCTCGGGAACTTACGGATTGCTTGTTGCTTGTGATGATCTCACGGTGACCGGCTTGGAGAGAAAAGGGGTAGTGGAACCGGTCTGGTATCGTTTCAAAAAAAATATGCTGAGGGCCATCCTGCGAGTTCAGGCCTTCTTCTCTTTTTTGGGGGAGTCGTCAACTGTCTTGTTGAACTCCTCCTCTATTTCATTCTGCGCTTTTTTGAACTCCTTGATGCCCTTGCCGAGTCCTTTGGCCAGTTCGGGCAGCTTCTGGGCGCCGAACAGCAGAAGAACGATAAGCAGGATAAGAATGAGCTCCTGGCCGCCTAAACCGAACATTGCTTGATCTCCGGAAAATGTACAAATGGTTGGTAATGCCTGTTACAGCAATGGAAGCTAAACAAAGCGACCAGCTAAACCAAAAAGATTTCGATCAAAAACCGCCAGCCTGAGCCAGAACAGTTTCGCCCGCGACGGTTTTCTCACCCTCCGTCGCCGTCACCCGGAACGAAGCGGGAAGGGCGATATCGACTCTCGATCCTAGCTTGATCATGCCGAAACGGCTCCCGCGCATCACCTGCTGACCCGTTTTGAGGTCGCAGACGATCCTGCGGGCCACGAATCCCGACACCTGGCAGAACCAGACCGGGCCAGCGGTGGTGTCGAGCGTGATCTCCATCCGCTCGTTGTCCGACATGCTGCGGTGGTCGAAGGCCATGAGGAATTTGCCCTCGTGATATTGACAGCCGCGAACCTTGCCATCGAGGGGAATCCGGTTCACGTGCACGTTGAAGGGAGACATGAAGATGCTGACGAGGGTCGAATTCGGCCCGGTGACCGGATGATCGACCGTTTGCTTCAGCACGATCTTGCCATCGGCGGGCGCGACAAACTCCCCCTTTCCGACGGGAGTCGAGCGTTCGGGATCGCGATAGAAGTAAAGCGTGAAGAGGAGGAAGAGGATTGCGGCAACTGAAAAAACTGCGCCACCGGGCTGCGGTAAAAAAATGCCCGCAATGAAAACGATGATGCAGAAAATGGCGGTTTTGACGACGCTGCCGGTTCCGTATGGTGCGATACTCATATGATGATGTTCCAGATTTGAGGCGTATGATAGCCAAATTTGTCATATTTACCATCATGGCGAGTGATTGGCAAAGCACCCCGGACAGATTGCCAAAAAGCCCGGACGGCGAGAGTATGAATCTTCGCATCGAGCAATCGGACAAACAAGACAGTGAACAGAATCGAGAAAAAATTTCTTGAAAACATCCGGCGGCAGAAGCTTGTCGCGCATGGCGACGCGGTGCTGCTTGCGGTCTCCGGCGGGCCGGACTCGATGGCGCTCCTGCATCTCTTTGCGGCGGTCTCGCCGGTGCTGCGCTGCCGACTCGGCGTGGCGCACTGCAACTTCACGCTGCGTGGCGAACAGAGCGACGGCGACGAAGCGTTCGTCCGCGATGCGTGCGCCGCGCTCGGCCTCGAATGCCACGTGCGGCGTTTCGACACGGCGGCGGTTTCGGCGGCTTGGAAGAAATCCATCGAAGAGACGGCGCGTTTGTTGCGTTACGATTATTTCGAAGAGCTGTGCCGCGAGGCCGGTTATACGCGCATCGCGACTGGGCATCACAGCGGCGACAATGCTGAGACGGTGCTCTTCAATCTGTTTCGCGGTGCGGCGGCGTCAGGTCTTCGCGGAATCCGGGCGAAGCATAGCAAAATCATCAGGCCGCTGCTGCCCTTCAGCCGCGGGGAGATCGTGGCGTATCTCGAAGAGAAAAAGATTGGCTGGAGAGTCGATTACACCAACGAAGGGATCGAACATGACCGTAATTTCATCCGTAACCGGGTGATTCCGGTGATCGAGGAGCGTTTCGGAAGCAAGTTCGCGCCATCGATGCAACGCATTTCGGAACAGTCGGGCGAGCTCGAAGCGTTCATCGAGCTGCACATCTCGCGCCTGCTCGAAGCCAATCCCGGTCTCGACCTCGCTGGCGGCAAGCTGCACGTCGGCGCGATGCGGCAACTCTCGATGTTCGAGCGAAAGGAGATTGTGAAGCGGGCGCTGAAGTTGCAGGGGCTTTCGGTTGACAGCCAGGTGCTGAACAGGATCACAGGATTGCTCGAAAGCCAAGCCGGGCGGAGCGTTCCGGTGGGTTCGGGCGTCGAAGTAATCTGGCGGGATGGATTTCTGCGCTTCCGGCACTCCGGCGCATCACCGGAGCACCCGTAGCTCGCTCACTTCTTGTTGTCGCTTTTCCTGAAGAGAGTTTCCGGCAGGTCAGCCGTGACGATGACCGATTCGAGGTTCTGGTTTACCTTGAGGTGCTTGAGCAGCTCCCTGGCCGACTCCGAGGTTCTCGACCCGGAGATACTTGACAGCTCGATAGCCCCCCACAGAAAGGTCGAGGCGAAGAAGGCCGCCTGGCGATCCTTGTATACCCACTCGGACTGCCCCTTGAGGCCGCTGTCGCCGAACTTCACCGACATGGTGATCTGCTGCAAGCGGTTCAGATTCCCGACCGACTTGACATCGCTGTTCTTCGAGGTGAGGCTTTGCAACGCGCCAGCCGTCCACTGCGGCGAGGCGAAGGCGAACCAGACGTGCGATTTGTAGGGGGTTTTGCGGATCAGCGATGCAGTGGTCGAGTCGCGCTCGAAGAGATGGCCGGAGGGCCTGAAGAACTTTTCGAGATTGTCGCTGCTGCTGGCGATGGCGAGACGGTTCGCGCCCATCGGGCTGACCCAGAGCGTGCTGTCGAGCTGATACGCCTGTCGTCCGGCAACCTCCGCGGTCCGGAGGCTCGCGGATTTGAGGAACGGGGCTGAAGCTTTCCGGGCGACCGGGCCGCACGCCAGGCCGATGAAGTTCTGCTGCTTCCGGCCCGAGCGCTGGAAGCTGACGAGCAGCGTGTCGAGATCGTTGTTGAGGTCGATGCCAGCCGTTTTCATCAGGCTGTCCGTCCGCTTGCCGAGGCTGAGGAGCGGACTGTTTTTAATCGAATCCGGCACGGCCTCTTTCCAGAATTTACTCTCGCGAATATCCTTCATGCCGACGTAAATCATGGCGTCTGAGGTGCCGGGCATGTTCTGGATGATGGTCGTCAGCTCCGGCGAAAGCGGCTCGGGCGCGAGGCGCGTTTTTTCCCAGTTGATCCAGAGGTAGCCTGCCAGAACGACGACGAGGCCCGTGACGAAAAGGGTGGCCATGACCTTCGGGCCTTTCTTTCTGGGGGCCTGCAACTCGGGCGTCGCGGGCATTGACTCGTTGCCGCTCATAAAGCAGAAAAAGTTAGGAGTTATCCTCGATGGCAAGCCGGGCCAGTTCGTCGCACCGGTTGTTGTGCGGGTTGTCGCTGTGGCCTTTGACTTTGTGAAAGGAGACGCGGTGTAATGTAGTCAACTTCAGGATTTCCTGCCAGAGGTCGATGTTCTCCACCGGCTTCCTGGCGGCGGTTTTCCAGCCGTTCTTCACCCAGCGCTTAAGCCACCCCTCGTTCATGGCGTTGACGAGATACGCCGAATCGCTGTAAATCTGGACGCGGCAAGGCTCCTTGAGCGCTTCGAGGCCCCTGATGGCCGCCATCAACTCCATGCGGTTGTTGGTCGTGGCGGGGTCGTAGCCCGAAATCTCCTTGCGGGTGTCGCCGTACATGAGCAACGCCCCCCAGCCGCCTTTGCCGGGATTGCCGCTGCACGCGCCGTCGGTGTAAAGAATGACCGTTTTTTCCATAGATAAAAAAAGGCTCAACCTGTGGATGAGCCTTCGACAAAATGGGATTTTTCGCCTACGGGACGATTACTTCAGAAGCTTGGCCAGTTCGGCGGTGCCGGTTTTGGACATGATCTTCATCGCTTTGGCGGTCAGGCGAACCTTGACCCAGCGCTTTTCTTCCTCGATCCAGATTCTCTTGGTATGCAGGTTCGGCTCGAAACGGGTGCGGGTGTGGTTATTGGCATGGGAGACGTTGTTGCCGTATATCGGCCTTTTTCCGGTCAGTATGCAAACTTTGGACATGGTTGGATCGATTGGCGTTAAAAAATGATACCGAGTATAAGCAAAAATGAGGAGAAAAGGAAAAGTTTTTGCTGCGGCGGCGAAGAATGGGACAAATGGGGCCTATGGGACTTATGGGAACCATGCGCTCCCGGATTCTTCAATTATCCATTATCCATTGTCAATTATCAACTTCTTCAAGGCCTAATACCGACCGCGCAGACCATCATGGAGAGCACGTAGAGCAGCGTGCCGAAGGCGTTGTACCAGACAGCTTTTTCGGCGGGGTGGTCGATGAGGATTTTCTGCATCGGGAGCTGCATGACCAGCAGCGTCACGGCGATGGCGGTCGGGAGCATCGAGCCTTTGGCGACCAGAATCGCGATGGCCGCGATTTGCGCGGCGTCCATGACCACCGAGGCGAGGATGGCCGCCTTCTTCTCGCCGAGCTGCACCGGAATGGAGGCTACCTTGCGGATTTTGTCGCCCACGACCGACTTGAAGTCGTTGAGCGTCATGATGCCGTGCGCGCCGAGCGAGAAGATGATAGCCAGCGCAATCGACTCCGTCGAGGGTACACCCTGCGTGATCGAGAAGCTGCCGGTCAGCCAGGCGACCCCTTCGTAGGCGAGGCCGACGATCAGGTTGCCGTACCAGCCGTTGCGCTTGGCGCGAATCGGCGGGCCGGAGTAGGCGTGCGACATCAGAACGCCGACAAAGGCGATGGCCACGACGTACGGATGGATCGAGAGCGCGACGAGAAATCCCGAGAGAATCAGCCCGAAGGTGATGAGCCAGCTCGCCTGTTTCGAAATTTTGCCAGCCGGAATCGGACGCTCCGGTTCGTTGATGGCATCGACCTCGCGGTCGAAGTAGTCGTTCATCGTCTGCGACATGGCGCACATCAGCGGCCCGGCGAGAATCACGCCCCGGACGAGGATGGAGATATTCTGCGAAACGCTTTCGCCGGTCGAGACCACGCCGCAGGCGAATGCCCACATCGGCGGAAACCAGGTGACCGGCTTCATGAGCGGAAGAATCGCGGAGGGTTCGATACGGAATCCGGGCCGGTTCACATTTTCGAGGGCCTCCTGGATGATTTTCTGTCTGGACTGGCTGATGCCCGACTCGTGTAGTTTCTCGTCGAGGTTCAGGTGCAGTTCAGGGTTGAGCGTATCGCTTCCGTTCATGATTTACAGATTCTTGCTTCAGCGGGAAACTGAGAGCACGTAAAATACATGTTTTCCGGCAAATTGTAAGAGCATTTAGTTTGTCGCTGAATCGCACTTCATGGCGAGCCGCCGGTTCGTTTCGATGATCCGGTTCATCTTTTCGAGCGCTTCGCAGGTTTCGAGGCTCTCCTTGGACATGCTCATCCCCTCGTCGATGCAGGAGGCGATGCCCGAGACGTAGCAGGTAATGGCCGAGGCGAAGAGCGCGGCGTCGATTTTGGCCTGGGAGGCCGAGCCGTCGAGAATCTCCCGGATGATCTGCGCATTGGCCTCGCTGTCTCCGCCCGCCAGTTCGCTGATGTCCCATCTGCCGAGGCCGAACTCCTCCGGCTCGACGGTGTGGCGGATAAGCTGCCCTTTGTGCAGCTCGATCAAGGTGCTCGCTCCGCAGACGCTTGGCTCGTCGAGTCCGCAGCCGCTGCCGGTCTTGCCGTGCACGATGATGGCGTGGTCGCACCCGGCGAGCGCGAGCACCTCGGCGTAAATCTCCATGACCGTGGGATCGAACACGCCGATGAGCTGGCGGCGCACCTTGGCCGGATTGATGATCGGGCCGAGCATGTTGAAGATCGTCCGGACGCCAAGCTCCTTGCGGATACTCGCCACGGCTTTCATCGAAGGATGGTAGAGTGGAGCGAAGAGGAACGCGAAGCCGGTCTCGCAGAACAGCTCTTCGGTGCGGGCTGGCGAAAGATCGACATGGTAGCCGAGCGCTTCGAGCACATCGGCGCTGCCGCACTTGCTGGTGATCGAGCGGTTGCCGTGCTTGGCAATCGGTACGCCCGCGCCGGAGGCGATGAAGGCCGCGACGGTCGAGATGTTGAAAGTTCCCGTGTGGTCGCCACCCGTGCCGCAGGTATCGACCGCCTGCGGGTCGAGATTGACCGGCGTGGCTCGCGAGATGATGCTCTGGCAGGCTCCGGTCACCTCGTCGGGGGTGATCCCCTTCTTCTGCAATAGCGCCAGAATCGCGCCGGTGCCCGCGTCGGTGAAGCGGTTGTCCATGATTGCATTCATGCACGTTTCCATCTCCTGCCGGGCAAGGTCGTTACCCTCCAGCAGCTTCTGAAGAATCTCCTGTTGACGCATAGTGTGATGCAAAGGGGGATCGGGATGAAGGTTGCCTTTAAAAAGCTATTACGCAATTCGATTGCTGCGTTGGGTGGTGCTCGAAATCCTCACGTACTCAGTGTACGCTCCGGTTTCTGCGCTCCATCCGCCTTGCACTCGAACCGCTCATGACGCTTTTTAACGGCACCCTGAAGAAAATATTACTGTACATTATACTAACTGTCAGCCCTTTTGCAAAAAGCGGATGCGCGTTGCATGGCGGCTGGAGCGATTTTTTCACTCTGTTTTCCGATTCATGTCGCACGATATACTTCACACCTATCGCAGTACCCTGCGCACGAAGATTTTCAGAAAAATGGCCGCCGCCGGGCTGGACTCGCTCCTCGTGACCGATCTGCCGACCATCCGCTGGTTGACCGGCTTCAGCGGCTCCAGCGCCAAACTGCTCTTCGCGGGAGACGCTACCTCCGTGCTCTTCACCGATTTCCGCTATCAGGAGCAGATTCGTCACGAGACTAGCGGCATCGCCACGGTGATTCTCAAGGAGGCGCTGCCGGTCGAGCTTGCGTCGGGGTTGTTCCGGCTTGGCGACAAGATGGCGTTGCAGGCCGACCACATCACTTGGCACGAGATGCAGCAGCTTTCGGAGAAGCTCGGCCACCTGGAGTTAGCGCCGGTTTCGGCCTTTTTCGACGAGTTCCGCGAGATCAACCACATCGAAGAGCTCGAACGGATGCGCCGCGCCGTCGCCCTCAGCGAAACGGTGCTCGAAGCGGTGATCGGCATGATCGCCCCCGGCGTCACTGAAATCGACATCGCCGCCGAAATCACCTACCGCCATCGGAAGCTCGGGGCGGAGAAGGACTCGTTCGATCCCATCGTGGCCGGAGGCGCTCGCGGCGCGATGCCGCACGCCAAGCCGACCGCTGCCGCATTCCAGCCCGGCACGCTCATCGTCATCGACATGGGGTGCATCGTCGATGGCTACGCCTCCGACCAGACCCGCACAGTCGCCTTCGGCAGAATTTCCGACGAGCAGCGCAACGTCTATCGCATCGTCCGGGAGGCGCAGCAGCTCGGCATCGACGCGGCCAGAGTCGGCATGGCCGCCCGCGACCTCGACGCCGAGGTGCGCAACTTCATCGCCGCCGCAGGCTACGGCGAAGCGTTTGGCCACGGCCTCGGCCACGGCGTCGGCGTCGAAGTGCACGAAGCGCCGCGCGTAGGCACCGCCTCCACCGGCACCCTCCGCGAAGGCACGCTCTTCACCATCGAGCCAGGCATCTATTTGCCGGGCCGCTTCGGCGTCCGCATCGAAGACATGGTAGCCCTCGGCCCCGACGGCGCGGAACCCTTGCAGCGGTTCACGAAGGAGCTGATCGAGTTGTGAATGGATAATTGATAATGGGGGATTGGCTGCGGTTTGTCAGTCATCCGTAGGGGCGGACCTGCGTGTCTGCCCTCGCATCTCGCATTGATTACGGGGAAGAGAACATCAAAACGGCATTGAACATGGAATCAAGCGGCTACTGCATGGTCATCACCACCGCGCCAGAGCGCGACGAGGCTGAAAAGCTGGCCCGTGGCATACTCGAAAACCGCCTCGCCGCCTGCGTGCAGCTCTCCGACATTCGCAGCTTCTTTTTCTGGAACGGCCAGATACAGAACGACGATGAGGTCTCGCTCTTCATCAAAACCACGACGAAGCGATACGCCGCCCTCGAAAGCTACATCCGCGAATACCACCCCTACGATGTACCGGAGATTATTCAATTGCCAATCACCGGTGGATCGTCGGAGTATCTGGCCTGGCTCGATGCAACGACGGGGGCGGGGTGAGATCAGTTTGGGGAATGGTGATGGAATTTATTTATATTGCTGCTGTTTCGATTTGATTGAATGTTTGTTATGAAGATATTTATCGATTATAGCTATGTTAAAAAGATTTTACATTAATAATTTCAAGTCACTTGTTGATTTTGAAATTGATTTTTCAACATTCAACTGCTTGATTGGTCTTAACGGTTCTGGCAAAAGCACGTTATTGCAGGCGATTGATTTTGTCAGTTCTTTAATGACGGGCAATGTTAATGATTGGGTTAAAAAACGGGGTTGGGGTCGGGAAGATATTGCCTCAAAAATGCTGACCCGGCATGATATTGAGATAAGTGTTGATATTGAGATCGATGGTATTGATTATCGATGGTCAGCTATGGTTAATGATCGAGATGGTTTATTTAGATGTTCTGAAGAGTCGATAAAAAGATTATCTGATGGTATTCTTGTTTTTAATTTGACAAATGAAAAATATATTTTACCAGATAATGCCGAGGAATATCCTATCAATTTTACGTATGAGGGATCTGTTTTATCACAGTTAAAAATAGACTTGCTTGGTGAAATAATTCCCACGTTAATAAATACAATTATTTTAATTCGGTCTATGGATTTACTTTCTCCACAATTGTTGAGAAAACGCGCCAGAAAAACAGAAGAAAGTGATATTGGTATGGGTGGAGAGCATTTATCAGCATTTATTCATGAATTGGATAATCGACAGAAGCAACTATTGCGAAAACAAATACAACAGTACTATCCTCAGTTGCATTCGATTAAGACGAAACGATTAAAGTCTGGCTGGATTCAGTTTTGGATAACAGAGAAATACGAAAATAATCAAGGTGAAATAATTAATTTTGAAACTGAAGCGAGGCATATAAATGATGGAATGCTTCGTTTGTTGGCGATTCTTGCCTTGCAATTCAGTGAGTCGGAGACATTGCTGTTTGACGAAATTGAAAATGGCATAAATCCAGAAATAACGGAAAAACTGGTCGATGCTCTGGTGGATTCTCCAAAGCAGATCATTGTGACGACTCATAGCCCGATGGTACTGAACTATCTTGACGATGAGGTGGCAAGGAAATCTGTTATCTTTCTTTACAAGAGGCCGGATGGGATAACACGCGCAGTCCGATTTTTTGAAATACCTTCAGCAGCAGAAAAATTGAGGTGTTTGGCGGCGGGTGATGCGATGCTCGATCTTTTTCTCGCAGATATGGCATTGGAGGCTGAACAAATGCGGCAAACTCTAAATGCGTGATCCTATGTTTGAACGCTTGCTCGTGACCGGTGAAGGCCCAACTGATATGGGGTGTTGCAAGAATCAATCAGAAGTTTGTACCGGCGAAGATTATCAGACAGGCCCGGTTGGCATCCTCATGTCGAAGTTTCTTGAAAGATATTTGCCGGAATGGAATGCTGAGCAATTAGAATTTCATAATCCAGAATCATTTACAACTTTCATATACAGGTCATGGTTTGATCATCTTACGAAAGAAAAACAGCTTATTCGTCCAAGTAAAAAAGGGGTGAAGAAGGGATTTATTGAGCATGCTCAGCGTGCGGCAGCTTTAGGCGATTATGCGAAACTCAATGCTTTTCAGATAGCAGCGTATTTTCATGATACAGATGGAACAAGAAGTGAGCAAAGAGACGACCCACATCGGCGGGAGAATCTTGTTAAAGCAATCAATGAAGGTTTTCGTGCTGTAGATTTTTTTGAATGTGGTATTGCAGTTGTTCCAAAGCCAACTTCTGAGGCATGGCTCTTGTGTATGTGTAAAGCAGTACCGTATCAACATTGCAATAAACTTGAAGACGAATTGTCAGGCAATGATCGATCTCCGCAAAGAGCACCAAAGAAACTGTTGGCAGAAGCTTTAAATGTTGAGGAACTTGATCGCGAAATCCTCTGTAAAATAGCTCGTCAGGTAGATATAGAAAGAATCGATATGAACAGTTTCAATGCTGTTCGACAATCACTTCGTCAAGCAATAAAAACGATTTGTGGTAAGGTTAGAGACTGATTTTTTTCTTTTCCCCCCTTCACCTCTTCCCCTGCAAAATCCCCCTTAACTCCGCCGTCAATCCGGCCATGACCAAGAGTACGCTGGCGTTGCGGTTGATGGCGCGCATGGCTTCTTCGATAGCCGTCGAGGCGCGGTAGAGGTCGCGGTTGGGGAAGGCTTTGACAAAGCGGTTGGTGGAGTCCGCGATGTCGGGGTTGTTGAGTTCCGGGAAGGCGGGGTCGATGGCTCGGCGGGTGACGTCCTGGAAGAAAAGCAGCAACGCGTCGAGGAAGATGAGTTGTTCGGTGCGCGAGAGGCTTTTCGGCAGCTCTTCGCACGTGCCGATCGCTTCGTGGAACTTCGCGGGCACGAGGATGTTGCGCAGATAGTCGATGGCTTTGTTGCGGATGCCGACCACCGCCGGGGCGGCTCCGTCGCCGGTTTCGGCTTCGAGCAGTTCGAGCGCGTCGGCGAGGTTGCCGCGTGAAATGCTCACGATGAAGCGCCGCTCGGCGTCGTCCAGTTGCGGTGCGCGGCGGGCGATCCAAGCCTCGATCTCCGCCGGTTTCGGGCGGGCGAAGGAGAGCGTCTGGCAGCGCGAACGGATGGTGGGCAGCACCGATTCCGGGCGCGACGAGACCAGCACGAACACCACGTGCGCCGGAGGCTCCTCCAGCAGCTTCAGCAGTTTGTTGGCCGCCGTCGGATGCAAGCGCTCGGCCTGCGAGATGATGAACACCTTCTTGCCTCCGTCACGCGGGGCAAGTGTGGCTTTTTGCTGAAGTATCAGCACCTGCTCGGTCAGAATGCCCATCGAGCGCTCCATGGCGGGCGTGAAGTAGGGGTTGCGCAGCTTCTCCTCGATCAGCGCCTCGTAGCGCTCCTTCACCTCCGTGACCTTCTTGTTCTCCTTTTTCGACGGATCAGATGGTTCGAGCAGCGCCGCTTCGATGGGGAAAAGGTACTCGACGTTGGGGTGCATGAGGCGGTCGGCCTGGCGGCAGCTTTCGCAGACGCCGCACGAGCCTTCGCCCGGCAAGTCGTGGGAATTCCGGCAGTTGAGGATTTTAGCGAGTTCGAACGCCACCGTCTCCTTGCCCGATCCCTCGGGACCGGCAAAGAGGTAGGCATGAGCCAGACGGTCAGCTCCGAGCGCCGTTTTCAGCACCCGGAGCTGGGGTTCGTGGCCGACAATATTATTCCAACTCATGCCGCTCCGCTCAGATAAAGGTCAGCCAGTTGTAAGGGTCTTCGCCGGTGTGGACGATTTTGAGGTACTCGTGCTGGATGGCTTCGGTGATCGGGCCGCGCTTTTCGTCGCCAATTGGATACTTGTCCACGCTTCTGACCGGCGTGATCTCCGCTGCCGTGCCGGTGAGAAAGATTTCGTCGGCGATGTAGAGCGCCTCGCGCGGGATCATCGTTTCGCGCACCTCGTAGCCAAGCTCACGGGCGATGTGCATCACCGCGCCGCGGGTGAAGCCGGGCAGGATCGACTGGGCGGCCATCGGGGTGTAGAGCACCTTGTCGCGCACGACGAAGATGTTCTCGCCGCTGCCCTCGGCCACGTAGCCGTTGACGTCGAGCGTCAGCCCTTCGGCGTAGCCATCCATCAGCGCCTCCATCTTGATGAGCTGCGAGTTCAGGTAGTTGCCGCCAGCCTTGGCCAAGGACGGCATGGTGTTGGGGGCGAGGCGGTTCCACGAGGAGACGCGCACATCGACGCCGTTTTCGAGCACATCCTCGCCGAGGTAGGAACCCCACTCCCAGGTGGCGATGGCCACCTCGATGGCCGCCAGATGCGGATTGACGCCAAGCGCACCGGGGCCGCGGTAGACTAGCGGGCGGATATAGCAGGCCTTGTGGCCGTTGGCCCTGATGGTGGCGATGCAGGCCTCCTTCAGCTCGGTTTCCGAGTAGGGAATCTCTATGCGATAGATTTTGGAGGAGTCCCTGAGGCGGCGGATGTGTTCGTCGAGAAAGAGAATCGCCGAGCCTTTGGGCGTCTCATAGCAGCGGATTCCCTCGAAGGTGGACGAACCGTAATGGATGACATGCGACATGATATGGATCTTGGCGTCGTTCCAGTCGATCAGCTCGCCGTTCATCCATATTTTCTCAGACTTGATCATGACGATTGCGTTGTGTTGATAAACAGTTTCGGTATGAACCTGAAAGATACTCTGTTTTGGCTTTTTTGAAAGGGGAGGAAGGCTAATTTGGGCGGAAGCTGTGCAGTGTGGACGATGTGGACGTGGTGAACTTTGTGGACTGAAGAGGAGGCCGCCAGGAGCAATTCTTTGTCCACGGCGGCCTCTTCGTTCACTTTCCTCAGTAAATCCTTTCGTACACGCCTTCGACTTCGCGCATGATCGGCTCGAACTCTACCGGCTTTCTGCCAAAGCAGATGCCGAGCGATTCGTACATGGCTACATGTTCCAGGTCTACATAGCGCTGGGCAATGGCTTTGGTGGAGTCGATGTACTCGATTTTGCGGCCTTTGACCTTCGAGATGGTCACGCCGGTCTTGCCGTCGAGCAGCAGCAGCACAGCGGCGGCTCCTGCCTCGAAGCCGAAGTTGATGTCGTAGGCCGAGGAGTGTCCGGCGCGCACCAGGTGGCCCGGATGGACTTCGCGCACTTCGGGAATTTCATAGATGCCCTCGACGAACATGCCGGTCTCCTTCATGAAGAGCGGCATACGGGCATCGGTTTTGAAGCGTTTCTGGATCTGCTGGCAGACATACTTGCCCGCCCCGGCCAGCTTCTTGTGCCCGAAAGCGTCAAGACCTGCCGATTCATCGACGATGTCCGTGCCATCGGCGTTCTTCATCCCCTCGGCCACCACGATGGTGTAGGTGCCGCTGTGCACGTCGCTCTGGCGGATGCGGCGGGTGAAGCGCTCGACGATGTGCTCGTACATGACATCCCAGTCCACCGGAATTTCCGGGATCAGGATGCAGTCCGCCTCGGCGGCCACGCCGCTGCGGAAGGCCGTGTGGCCTGCGTAGCGTCCGAACACCTCGGTGACCAGCACGCGGTTGTGGGTGCGTCCGGTGGTCTTGAGGTCCTCGACGAACTGCGCGATGCGGTTGATGGTGGAGTCGCCGCCGACCGAGTAGGTCTGGAGATCGAGGTCCATCGTCTTCGGGCAGTGGATGCACTGGATGCCGTTGTGGTTCAGATCGATCATGACGCTGCCCGAGTCGTCGCCGCCGCTGATGATGAGGGCGTCGAGATCGAACTTTTTCATGCCGATCTTGATCCGGTTGTACTTGTCGGGATTGCTGATCGCCTTGATCTTCACCCGCGAATGTCCGGCTTCCGATCCTGCGAAGCTTGCCTCGAACTGGTCGAGACGCGCCTCGTCGAACCTGACCAGCCGATCCTGGTTCAGAAGGTTGTACAATCCGGCGTAGCCGTTGGGGATTACGTACAGTTCAAGCCCCTTGTTCAGGGCCATGAGTGCGGCTCCCTTGATGACGGCGTTCAGTCCGCCGCAGTCGCCGCCGCTGGTAAGAATTCCGATTTTCTTCACGCTGCTGTCTCCTTGTCGCTCAGGTTAGTTTTTAACAGCTTAATTTGATTTATTACACCATTGTTGCATGGTGCTGATTATGAAACCAAGATAGAGTATTTGGCTGATATTTCATTGCTGCAAGATGAAATACGGTGCGTTGAATTTCCTGAATCCATTCAAGCATGACCTTTCTCGACCATCTTCGCTTTGCCTGGGTGCATCTGCGGGAGCGGAAGCGCCAGACGGCCCTCACCGTGCTCGGCGTGGCGGTCGGCTCGGCGATGATGATCACCACCATCGCCATGACGCGCGGATCGGCGATGAACGTGTTCCTGAGGCTCATCGATGTCGCGCCGCACATCACCATCGGCGCGGACAGGGTCGCGGCGGAGGTGCCCGACAATCTCATCGGCATCATGCAGGGGCGCGTCTCCTTTGTCCGCAAGAATGTGACGACCGACCGGAAGGTGGTGATCAAGAACTACAGCCAGGTGGTCGCGACGGTCAGCCCGATACGCGAGGTGGTCGATATTTCCCCGTATGTCACCAGCAAGCTGCTCGCCCGCAACAAGAACCGCTTCACCCCCTGCTTCGCCAAAGGGGTCATGCCCTCGCTCGAAGGGGGAATCGCCGGGCTGAAAAAGAATCTGCTCGACCCGGAAGCGCTCGCCGAGCTGGCCTGGACGCCGAACGGCATCATTCTCGGCTCTATGCTCGCCGACAAGCTCAAGGCGGAGTATCGCGACACGATCATGCTGGTGGACAAGGCGGGACACGAGTATCCGGTGCTCATCGTGGGGCGCTTCAGGAGCGGCTTCAACGCCAAGGACGACAAGGAGGCCTACGTCAATCTGGCGCTGGCCCAACGCATGGAGTCGCTTCCGGCCAACAGCGTCACCGGCATCGGTCTGCGGATTTCCGACATCGACGAGGCCGACGCCATCGCGGCGAGGATCGAGAGGCTGACCGGCTACGACACCAAAAGCTGGAGCGAAAGCAACAAGAACGTGATCGATTTCTACAACCGCAACGGCATCATTACAATGGTGCTGGTGAGCTTCGTCTTTGTCGTTGCCGGGCTTGGCGTGTCGTCGGTCATGACGACCGTGGTGCTGCAAAAGGTGAAGGATATCGCCATCCTGCGCTCGATGGGCTTACAGCGCAAGAGCATCACGCGCATCTTCATGCTCGAAGGGCTGCTTATCGGCACCTTCGGGGTGCTGGTAGGCAGCCCGGTCGGCCACCTGATCTGCGACCTCATCAGCCGGATCCGTTTCGCGCCAAGCAGCGCGGGGGTCATAAGCGCCGACCGGCTGCTGATCATCGAATCGCCCGACGCGCATCTTCTTGTGATAGCGTTCGGCATCGTGATCGCCGTGATCTCCTCGGTGGGGCCTGCCCGACGGGCGACGAGCTATTTGCCGGTACGGGTGCTGCGAGGCGAGGTGGGGTAGAATGTAAGATTGTGGACGAAGTGGACTGGTGGACTGGTGGACAAGCAACGGAACTTCATTCTTGCATTGGGGGCGTCCACAACGTCCACCTCTTACATTTGTCCACTCAGTCCACCCCGGTCTGAAGACCGGGGCAATTGAAGAAAATACAAAAAAGTGAATCTCCGGAGGGTTGAAACCCTCCGGAATAGAGATGACGAACCGGTTTTATGCCTGTTCGATCAAACACACCGCGTGGGCGCAGGCGCCCTCCTGGCGGCCTATGTAGCCGAGTTTTTCGTTGGTGGTGGCTTTCACCGAAACGGCGTTCAGCTCCAGGTCGAGGCAGCGGGCGATGTTGCGGCGCATTTCGTCGATGTAGGGGGCGATTTTCGGTTTTTCGAGCAGCAGCATGACGTCGATGTTTACCGGCTTGTACCCTTCGCGGTCGAGCAGTTTGCCGACGTGCTTGAGCAGAATCATGCTGTCGATGTCCTTGAACTCCGCGCTGGTGTCGGGGAAGTGCTTGCCGATGTCGCCGAGCGCCGCCGCGCCGAGCAGTGCGTCGCTGATGGCGTGCAGGAGCACATCGGCGTCGCTGTGGCCGAGAAGACCGACCGGCGATGGGATATCAACCCCGCCGATAACAAGCTTTCTGCCTTCCAAGAACTGGTGAACGTCTATGCCGATTCCTATGCGCATGGTGTGGTGGTGGTGTTTGGGTTTGGGTAAAAAAAGATCAGTCGGATCTGACTGATCGAGGGCAGGCGCGAGGCCTGCCCCTACATTATCAATTGTCCATTATCAATTATCCATTGCCTTACACGATCAAGCTCCCGACATACTCGCTGAACTTCTGCGCATCAGGCCGCGAGAAGAACTCGTCGATCGCGATGGCGATTTTTTCGCTGATGTCGGGGTAGACGAAGTTCATCGTGCCGATCTGGATGGCACTCGCTCCGACGAGCAGGAACTCCATCGCATCGGCAAAAGAGGCGATGCCGCCCATGCCTACCACCGGGATTTTCACGGCCCGCGACACCTCCCACACCTTGGCGAGCGCTATCGGCTTGATCGCCGGGCCGGACAGACCGCCCGTCACGTTCTTCAGCAGCGGCTTGCGGCTGCGGTAGTCCACGGCCATGCCGACCACGGTGTTGATGAGCGACACCGAGTCCGCCCCGGCCTCTTCGGCGGCGAGCGCGATGGTGCTGATCGAGGTGACGTTCGGCGTGAGCTTGACCATCAAATGTCTGTTTGTCAGCTTGCGCAGGGTCGAGACGATCTCGCGGGTCGCCTCGGGGCTTACCCCCATGATCATGCACTCCCCCTTGACGTTCGGGCACGAGAGATTCAGCTCGTAAGCCGCGATTCCCTCGACCGAATCGAGCCGCTCGACCACCTGGCAGTAGTCGTCAATCGACTTGCCCGCGATGTTGACAATCACCCGCGTATCGAGCGTCTGCAAGAAAGGCACCTTATCCGACACAAACTTGTCGAGGCCCACGTTGGCCAGGCCGATGGCGTTGATCATGCCGCACGCGGTCTCGGCGATGCGCTGCGGCGGATTGCCAGTGCGCGGTTCGGGTGAAATCGCCTTGGTGACCAGCCCGCCTATTTTCGATAGATCGCAGAGTTGCGACAGCTCCTCGCCGTACGAAACCGTGCCCGAGGCGAGCATGACCGGCGAACGGAGGTCGAGCCCCCTGCCGAGGCTCACGGCGGCAGGGGCGTTCATGCTCAATGAAGTCGATGGTGAAATCATATTGCTGATCGGATTCAGGGGCGCGGCTCCTGGAGGTAGTAACGCATGGTGTACTCCTTGACCATCCGGTCGGTGTTGTAGACCGGCGCGATGGTGGCGATAGCGTTGCGGATGTTCTTCAGCCACCTGACCGGAAGGTTGTGCTCGTTGCGCTCGTAGAAGGTCGGGATGATCTGGTGTTCGAGCACTTCGTAGAGCTTGTTCGCATCGAAGCGGTACTGCTCGTCGTAGTTGCTATTCTCTTCGCCGTGGCCAATCGACCAGCCGTTGGTGCCGTTGTACGCCTCGCACCACCAGCCATCGATAATGCTGAGGTTCAGGCCGCCGTGCAGCACGGTCTTCTGGCCGGAGGTGCCGCTCGCCTCCATCGGCCTGACCGGGTTGTTGAGCCACACATCGACGCCGGAGACGAGTCGCTTGGCCACGCCAATATTGTAGTTTTCGAGGAAGATTACCTTGCCGAGGAACTCCGGACGGCGCGAGTGCTCGACAATCTGGCGGATATACTCCTTTCCGGCATCGTCGTGCGGATGCGCCTTACCTGCGAAGATGATCTGCACCGGCATGTTCGTGTTGTTGACGATAGCGTTGAGGCGATCCATATCCTGGAAAAGCAGCGGCGCACGCTTGTAAGTGGCGAACCGGCGGGCGAAGCCGATGGTGAGAATATCGGGCGAGAGCGAGCTCTTGGTCGACCGGGAGGAGTCCGCCGGTTTGTACGGCGAGGTATACTGGTGCTGATGGTAGAGCTGGTTCGACAGGTAGCGCGAAATGTAATCCATCAGGTTGCGCTTCAGGTGGTAGCGCAGGCACCACAGATCGCTGTCGGAAACCTTCGCCAGCACCGCATCGACCGACTCCCTCGACGAGAACAGCTCTCCGAGGTCTCCGGCATGTTGCTTCCAGAAGCGCTCGGTGAATCCGCTGCTCCAGCTCCGGGTGTGGATACCGTTGGTCACATGGCCGATCGGCACCTCTTTCGGATCGTTCGTCGAGTAGAGGTGCTTCCACATATCGCGCGAAACCTCGCCGTGCAGCTTCGAGACGCCGTTGGCGCAGCGGGAGAGCCTCAGGGAGAGCACGGTCATGGTGAAAAGACCCGAAGTGTCAGCCGGATTTTCGCTTCCAAGCCGCATGACCTCCTCGAATTCCATGCCGGAGAGGGTCAGGTACTTGGAGAAGGTGTAAGCCATCATGTCCCTTGAAAAACGGTCGTGACCGGCGGGTACGGGGGTGTGAGTCGTGAAGACGCACTGCTCCTTGACTTTCGACTTCGCCTCGTCGAAAGAGCACCCTCTGGCGATCTCATCGGCAAGCAGTTCGAGCGTGAGGAAGGCCGAGTGCCCCTCGTTCATGTGATAGACAGCAGGTTCGAGCTTCAGCGCCTTCAGCAGCTTCACGCCGCCGATGCCGAGCAGAATCTCCTGGTTGATGCGCATGTTCTGGTCGCCGCCGTAGACTCGCGAGCAGATGTCGCGGTAGTGCATCTCGTTGGCCGGAATGTTGGTGTCGAGCAGGTAGAGCGTGGCGCGTCCGACCTTCAGGCTCCACGCCTGGGCGTACACCGTGCTCTGCGCGATGGTGACTTCGATGATCAGATCCTTTCCATCCGCCGTGGTGACCTTCTCGATGGGCAGGCTCTCGGGATATTGCAGCGGATAGTCCTCGATCTGCCAGCCGTCGTGGTTGAGGTACTGGCGGAAGTAGCCCTCCTTGTAGAACAGAGAGATGCCGATGAAATTGAGGCCGAGGTCGCTGGCCGACTTGATGTGGTCGCCCGAGAGGATGCCGAGACCGCCCGAGTAGATGCGGAGGCTCTCGTGAACGCCGAACTCGGCGCTGAAGTAAGCGACCGGATTGGCAACGAGGTGCGGAGCGTGACCGGCGGCCCAGGTGTTTTTCTCGGCCAAGTATTCGTTGAAGCGCTGGTTCACCTCCTCGATTTTTTTGCCCATCTCACATGAGCAGCGAGCTTCGAGTTCATCGGTTGAAATGTGGCGGAGCAGTTCGACCGGGTTGTGATTGACCCGTTCCCACAGGAGCGGCGAGAGGTTTTTGAAGAGGGATTTTGCTTCGGTATCCCACGACCACCAGAGGTTCCGGGAGAGTTTTTTTACGGCGGAGATGTTTTTCGACATGACAGATGTTTGGTTTTTTGCAGCTCGCCTCGGGTAGCGCAGGTTAACAAAAGAGCGTATCTTACGGCATGACTCCCTGAGGAGAATGCGTCGGTGAGCCTCGGGATCGGAATATAAACAAAGCGGCTCCAATCAGGCCAGGTTCATCGCTGACTGGCTAAATTTAAATCTTTCAACCCGTAAATCCACATTGCACCAGTGTCCTTTGAGAAGAAAGTAACCATCGCTCATCTTTCCGACCTGCACTTCGCAGGCAGAAACGATCGTTACCTGATGGAAAAGCTTGACGTTATGCTCGGCGAGTTCGTCCGTCGCGGCTACGATCACCTCGTGATGACCGGCGACCTGATCGATACGGCCGTTCCGGCGCACTGGACGATCATCCGGGATGCGCTGTCGCGGCACGGCCTTTTCGACTGGACGAAAACCACGGTGATTCCGGGCAATCACGACCTGATCGATCTCGAAGAGGAGATGCGCATTTACAACGCGCTCAATCCCGACGACCGCAGCCGTCAGCGCCGGGTTGACGAGCGGCTCCGGCAGTTCAACGACATCTTCCGTCCGCTCATCAGCGGTGACGGCGAAGAGACGGCGGGCGTGCCCTTCGTCAAGGTGATGCACTTCGGCGAAATCGCCCTCTCGTTCGTGGCGGTCAACACGGTCGAGCCGTGGTCGGGATCGGAAAATCCGGTCGGCGCACGAGGCAGCGTCTCGCGTGAAACGCTCCGGGCGCTCATGGAACCCGGCGTGCGGGAGGCGCTCGACGACACCTTCATCATCGGCCTCTGCCACCACGCCTACAAGGTGTACGGCACCGGAGCGCTGGTCGATCAGGCGTTCGACTGGACGATGGAGTTCAAAAACCGTGACGAATACCTCAACGTCATGAAGAACCTCGGCGTCAAACTGGTGCTGCACGGCCATTTTCACCGCTTCCAGGTCTATCAGGCGGGCGGCATCGAGTTTATCAACGGAGGAAGTTTCCGCTACTTTCCCGAACGCTACGGCGAACTGACCATCGAGGCGGAGGGCAGATGGTCGCACCGCTTCGTCAACCTCGCGATCAAACGGTAGCGGGATAGTGCTGTTTAGCAGGTCTGATTGACAAACAGTGATGCCGTATCAAAAGTCTTTTATCAGTAAATTTTCTTGGTTTAGTTTCTTTGTCATTCTGAACGAAGTGAAGAATCCAGTTTTCGGATAGTCGCAACAACTGAATAATCTGTTACACTTTACGAGAATTTTCTGGATTCTTCGCCCGACTGCGTCGGACTCAGAATGACAGTAAACAAACCGAACCGTACTTATTGCTCCGGCAACAAAAAATCGCAATTGCCGCCATTGTAAAATATTGGGCTAAAGCCCTGATTTATTTTGTTTTATTCGCATACCCCGGACTGAAGTCCGGGGCAATTGTTTAAGAGTTTCAATGGCCGGAGTAATAATAAAAACTTGCTGTCTGCTTATGAGACAGCCTCTTTGAGTAGACGTCGCGCAGAAGGGAGTGTCCGTAGCCGGATCAGTTCATGTCGTGCCGGGCGATGATTCAGGCGTTCTTGTCAACCTTGATGCCCTGCTCCGTCATGTATTCGCGGATGCGTTTGGCGTGGTTCTGGTCTTCGCTGGCGAGCTGCTTGAAGAGGTCGGCGGTCAAGGAGCCGGTTTCGCTCTCCATGAACTCCTGGAAGTGCGCCTCTCCGGCGGACATCTCGATATGCAGCGCCAGACTCAGCGCCTGTTCACGCGAGCACGGCGAGGCGGCGAAGCGCTCGCTCTCGGCGATGATGCGGGCGTTGTTGGCTTTCAGGGCGTCGAGGTCTTTCGAGAGGAGGTTCTCCGGGAAAAACTGCAACGGCTGTGGCTGCTTCTTCTCCTGCTGGAGCAGGGCCGCGTGGCTGCGCTCCTCCATCGAAAGCTGCCACCAGAACTCCTCGTCCTCCTCGAACCGGTCGTTGAAAAGGGTGTACAGCCTGGCAAGATTGAGTTCGAGCTGTATCGATTCGTCGAGCAGAGCGGCGATGGTCGGTGTGGTGGACATGGAGGTAACTGGTGTCGGTGACAGGTGACTTGAATTCAGCTATGGGCAAGATAATGAACCACGCGGACAATGCAGACAATTTCGGCGATTCAGGATTTCGCGGGCAGGCGATAGCGCGAAAAAGGGGAGTGAAAGGACAAAAAGGACTTCAGGGACAGAAAGGACGAAAAGAATCATCTTTGTCCTTGATGTCCTTTGCGTCCTTGTTGTCCTTTTCTTCCCAGAAGAGCGAAACAACTATTGATTGCGGTAGGTAGCGTACTCCTGCAAACTCTTGACGCCGAACTGCTGGCAGCGGATGCAGTCCATCGCCCGCACCGAGGCTTCTGCGGCCTCGATGGTGGTGACGAAGGGCACGCCGCTCTGCACCGATGCCGAGCCGATGGCCTCTTCGTCATGCAGCGCCCGCTCACCTCGCGGGGTGTTGATCACGAAATCGATCTTGCCGAGCTTGATGATGTCGAAGATGTTCGGGCGACCATCCTCGCCGACCTTGAAAACCTTCTTGCAGTCGATGCCGTGCTGGGTCAAAAAGGCGTGCGTGCCGGAGGTGGCCACAAGGTCGAAATCCATGCGGTACAGCTCGCGGGCGATGTTGATGATCCGCTGGTTCTTGTCCTGCTCGTTCACGCTGATGAAGACCGTGCCGGAGAGCGGCAGGTGCATGTTGGCCGCCTGGTAGGCCTTGGCGAACGCCTCGGGGAAGGACTCGGCAAGGCTCATCGCTTCGCCAGTGGAGCGCATCTCCGGGCCGAGATAGACGCCCGATTTGACGAACTTCGAGAAGGGGAACACCGGCTCCTTGATGGCCATGTGCTTCAGGCCGAGATCGTCGCAATCCTTCAGGTTGAACTCCTTGCGCAGGTCGCTGAGCTTTTCGCCGAGCATGACGCGCGTGGCGATCTTGACCACCGGAATCGCCGTCGCCTTGCCGACGAAGGGCACCGTGCGGCTGGCGCGGGGATTGACCTCGATCACGTAGACCTTGCCGTTCTGCACGGCGTACTGCACGTTCATCAGGCCGACGACGCCGATGTTCTCGGCGAGCTTGCGGGTGTGCTCCTTCATTGTGGCGATGGCCTCGGGAGCGATGTTGTAGTAGGGCAGAATCGAGGTGGAGTCGCCGCTGTGGATACCGGCGGCCTCGACGTGCTGCATGATGCCGCTGATGACGCAGTCGGTGCGGTCAGCAATGGCGTCGATGTCGAACTCGACGGCGGTATCGAGGAAGCGGTCGATGAGCAGCGGATATTTTTCGCTGATGAAGAGCGCCTGATCGACGTACTCCTTGAGCGAGTCGTCGTTGTAGATGATCTTCATGGCGCGTCCGCCGAGCACGTAACTCGGGCGAACGAGCACCGGATAGCTGATGCGCCGGGTGATCTCCTGCGCTTCGGCGAAGGTGGTGGCCGTGCCGTATTCCGGGTGCGGAATGTCGAGCTTTTCGAGCAGGGCACCGAACTTCTTGCGGTCTTCGGCAATGTCGATGCCTTTCGAGGAGGTGCCGAGAATGTTCACGCCGTAAGCGTCGAGCTTGGTCGAGAGCTTGAGCGGCGTCTGGCCGCCAAAGCTGACGATGACGCCGAGCGGCTGTTCGTGCTCGATGATGCGGATGACATCCTCGAAGGTGAGCGGCTCGAAGTAGAGCTTGTCGGCTATGTCGTAATCGGTCGAGACCGTCTCGGGGTTGCAGTTGACCATGATGGTCTCGTACCCGGCCTCGCGAAGGGCGAAGACCGCCTGCACGCAGCAGTAGTCGAACTCGATGCCCTGGCCGATGCGGTTCGGGCCGCCGCCGAGGATGATCACCTTCTGGCGATCCGAGCGGACGGATTCGTTCTCCTCGTCGTAAGTCGAATAATGGTATGGCGTTTTGGCGTCGAACTCGGCGGCGCAGGTATCGACCGTCTTGAAGACCGAGACCACGCCGTAGTGGCTGCGCAGCTCGCGTACCGCAGTTTCGCTGGTCTGGAATATGGTGGCAATCTGGAAATCGGAGAAGCCGTGCTCCTTGGCTTTCTTCATCTTCGGAGCGGGCAGCCTGAGTGCGAGTTCACGAGCCTCGCCGGAGAGTTCAGGGAGTGGAGTGGTCATGCAGCGTCGTATTGGTAAATCATGATTGGAAGAGCGTCACGGAAGGTAACAATTCATGGCCGTACTTGAAAACCGACGCAGTATAATAAATAGGCCTCCGAACTCAAAGTTCCCCATTGGACGACGCCGCAAATCAGAAACGCGCTTCGGAATTTTTTTCCACTATTCCTGTTATATTGTTTCTTTTCGTGTAATTTCTGTCCGGCAATCCAAGCATTTATCAGAATCGCGATGAGTAACAAACAGTTCGATTCCATAGCATCGGCTCTCGAAGACATCAGGAACGGCAAGCTGGTCATCGTCGTCGATGATGAAGACCGCGAGGATGAAGGCGATTTCATCGCCGCCGCCGAGCACGTCACCTCCGAGATGGTGAACTTCATCACCAAGGAGGCCCGAGGCCTGCTCTGCGTGGCCATCCCCATGCAACGCGCCCGCGAGTTGCAGCTCGAACCAATGGTGCAGCGCAACACCTCGCAGCACGAAACCAATTTCACTGTCTCCATCGACGCCATCGCCGAAGGGGTCACGACGGGCATTTCGGCCTACGACCGCTACATGACCCTCAAGATGATCGCCGATCCCTCATGCACAGCGGACGACTTTTCTCGCCCTGGCCACATCTTCCCGCTCCGTGCGATGGATGGCGGCGTGCTCCGCAGGGTCGGTCACACCGAGGCCGCCGTCGATCTCTGCCGCCTCGCCGGTTGCCAGCCCGCCGGTCTGCTCTGCGAAATTCTGCACGACGACGGCAGCATGGCCCGTCTGCCCGAATTGCTCAAGCTCAAGGAGAAGCTCGGCATGAAGCTCGTCACCATCAAAGACCTCGTGGCTTACCGGATGCAGCAGAGCAAGCTCGTGCACCGCGCCGTCGAGTCGAAACTGCCGACCGCGCACGGCGAGTTCAAGCTCATCGCTTATGAAACCATGGTCGATCAGCAGAACCACATCGCCTTCGTCAAGGGCGACGTGTCCGACGGCGAGCCGGTGCTGGTTCGGGTGCACTCGCAGTGCGCCACGGGCGACACCTTCGGCTCGCTCCGCTGCGACTGCGGCCACCAGCTCGAAACGGCCATGCGCATGATCCAGAAGGAGGGGCGCGGAGTGCTCGTCTACCTCATGCAGGAGGGACGCGGTATCGGCCTCATCAACAAGCTCAAGGCGTACAACCTCCAGGACGAGGGGTTCGACACGGTCGAGGCGAACGAGAAGCTCGGCTTCAAGGCAGACCTGCGCGACTACGGCATCGGCGCGCAGATTTTGCAGGACCTCGGCGTCAGGAAGATGAAGCTGATGACCAACAATCCGAAAAAGATCGTTGGCCTCGAAGGGTACGGCCTCGAAATCGTCGAGCGCGTACCGCTTGAAATAGAACCGAACGAAGTGAATCTTCAGTATCTTCAGACCAAACGCGACAAGCTCGGTCACATGATCGAATCGGTTTCCGGTAACGATCGCATCATTTTCGAGCGCTTGGCCGATGAGCAGTTGAAACAGCATAACAAACAATAAACTCCACCGGGAGAAGGACAGACGATGGACAACGATATTCTGAAACGGCTCGATCCAGAGGTTTTCGAGTCGATTGCCAACGAAACGAAACGCCAGACCGAGACGCTCGAACTGATCGCTTCGGAGAACTTCACCAGCAAAGCGGTCATGGAGGCGTGCGGCTCGGTGATGACCAACAAGTACGCCGAGGGGTACCCCGGCAAGCGCTACTACGGCGGCTGCGAGTTCGTCGATGTGGCCGAGAACCTCGCCCGCGACCGCGCCAAGAAGCTCTTCGGCTGCGACTACGTCAACGTACAGCCGCACTCCGGCTCCAGCGCCAACATGGCGGTGCTCTTCGCCGTGCTCAAGCCGGGCGACGCCATCATGGGCCTCGACCTCTCCCACGGCGGCCACCTCACCCACGGCAGCCCGGTCAACTTCTCCGGCCAGATGTTCGACGCGCACTCCTACGGCGTTGACAAGGAGACCGGCATCATCGACATGAACAAGGCCGAAGAGCTGGCCCTCAAGGTGAAGCCGAAACTGATCATCACCGGCGCGAGCGCCTACTCGCAGGGCTTCGACTTCAAGGCGTTCCGCGAGATCGCCAACAAGGTCGGCGCGCTGCTCATGGCCGACATCGCCCACCCGGCGGGCCTCGTCGCTACGGGCCTCTCCGCCGACCCGATCCCGCACTGCCACTTCGTCACCACCACCACCCACAAAACCCTGCGCGGCCCGCGTGGCGGCATGATCATGATGGGCAAGGATTTCGAGAACCCGATGGGCCTCACCATCAACACTAAGAACGGCCCCCGCGTCAAGATGATGTCCGAGGTGATGGACGCCGAGGTGATGCCCGGCATCCAGGGCGGCCCGCTGATGCACATCATCGCCGGAAAGGCGGTCGCCTTCGGCGAAGCGCTCCAGCCGGAGTTCAAGGCATACGCGCAGCAGATCAAGGAGAACGCCGCCGCAATGGCCGCCAAATTCCTCGCTGCCGGATACCACATCGTCAGCGGCGGCACGAAAAACCACCTCATGCTGCTCGACCTGCGCAACAAGAACGTCACCGGCAAGGTCGCCGAGAATCTCCTGCACGAAGCTGGCATCACGGTCAACAAGAACATGGTGCCCTTCGACGACAAATCGCCCTTCGTCACCAGCGGCATCCGCGTCGGCACCCCGGCCATGACCACCCGCGGCATGAAGGTCGCCGAAAGCGAAAAGATCGTCGAATTCATCGACCGCGTCATCAGCGCCGCCAACGACGCCAATGTTTCGGATGTCTGCAAAGCCGTCCGCTCGGAAGTTCGCGACCTGTGCCTCGGCTTCCCGCTCAACGACTACGGCTCGCTCGTGTAACGCAAGCTTCTGCTTGAAATTGCAAAAGGTCGGCACCCCGCAAAGGTGACCGGCCTTTTTTTGTGGACGATGTGGGCGTGGTGGACTCAGTGGACGAAAAAGAAGGCGCGTTGTTTCTGTCCATTCCGCCCATAAAATCCACTTCGTCCATGAACATTTTGCAGATCGGCCTGTTAAACAACGCCTGGCAAGGTGCTTTCAAATCGTATCGAGCGCGGCCAGCGTGCTCGATGTTGGTGTTTCAGTGAAAAATTCAAGGACGGCAACTGATAGAAAATCAAAGACTTACTTGTCAATCCCGAGAAATCGGCTGCAAGTGGAAGAAGTCATGGAGGCTTTTGCAGTGCTCACGCGAGGTATCCGTTACGCTGCATTCATAGATAAGTCCCGGCGGGAACCAGCCGCCGGGAAGGTGTAACGGAGAAAGAACAGGGAGAACAAATCGTCAGTAATGCACGGCAATTGACGCCATTACGGTGAAGGGCGCGCCGGGCTGGAAGGTGCTGTTCAGGGTTTTGTAGTCTGACGTACTGATCAGACTGACGTATTTTTTGTCGAACAGGTTCATGAAGGTGAGCGAGCAATCGACGCTTTTGAAGCCAAGCATTGCCCTGCTCCAGGTGAGATCGAGGTCGCAGAGCGTCGCGCCGTCGACCTTCTGCTTGTGCAGCACGTCGCCGTAGCGAACCGAGGTGTATCTGGCGATGGGCGAGATGGTCAGGTCGCCGGTTGTCCAGCTCACCATGCCTTTGGCCAGAAATTCGGGAGCGTCGGGAACCTGCCTGCCCTTGACATCGATCAGGCTGCCGGATTCGGATCGGATATTCCCGTTGAAAAAGAAGCGGTTCCACGAAAATGAACCATAACATTTCAGCGCTTTGGCGGGCTTGTACTCCCCTTCCAGTTCGAAACCATACCCTTTGGCGTCGGCGTTGTTCATCGGATAGGAGATGCCGAAGTCGGGATCCTGCAAGATGGCCTGCTTGTTGTTGTGCAGGGAGTAATAAAGGGTCGGCGCGATGCTCCAGTCGCCGCCCTTCATCTTCAGGCCAAGCTCGAAGTTCCGCGACAGCTCCATTTTCCGCTCGTCCCAGAGCTGCTGGAAGGAGATGTGGTGGGCTGAAAATGTTGCATACTGCGAGATGAAGTAGGGATAAATATCAACATGAGTGACGTAGTTCTCGCCATAGGCAAGATACACAGACGTATGTTCGTCGATGGTTCTGGTGATCGTCACGTCGGGAAAAAGGCGGCTGAAGGTTTTGGTGGCAATCGCGCTTTTATCGGCGATGATAGCCGGATCGGTGGCGAGCGCATCGTCATGACTGAGATCGCCAATGCCGGTTGAGCTGTAGGTGAGAATCGATGGTAGCGTGTAGTTCACATATTTTACGCCGCCGCTGAACAGCCAGTCGCCGGTACGGTATTTCGCCTCGATGAACGGCTCGTGCAGTTCGTGGCTCGAACTGTTGGAGAGAATCGACCAGCCACTGAAAACGAGCTGGCTGCCGCTGACGGTGCAGGTTTTCCATGACGATGGCGGGCCGGGACGCTCCTGCGTGTGGTAGAGGTAGCCGAAATCGAGATCGACCGGGCCAAGCGCTGTTTTGTATTCAGCGAGAATGCCCTTGAGATCGTGATCGATCTCCCAGCGGCGGACTTTGTTGCCGGTGATACTCTCCAGATAGTACCCCTTGTCGCTCCAGTAGTAGGGCTTGACGTTCAGTGTCGAACGGTCGCCAGTTCTCACTTCGAGGTTGGCCATCACCATCCAGTCCTCAAACTCGTTTTTGTTGTAGCCGAAGTAATCGTATTTCGTCGGATCGTTGCCGTAATCGGCATCGTAAGCGTTGTCGAGATTCTGGATGTCGGCGTAACTCATTCCAATTTGCAATCATAATGATCTTAATATCCAGTTCCATCCGACGATAGAGTGAAGCATATCCGAGTTCTCTTCCATATGTTTCAGCCCTCGTGCGGACTGCGCAATGACAGCGCCGAGCGTATCGAATACCCGGTTAGTGAAGTATTTCT
>Ga0326729_1000038_pt1 | contig 55931 bp, 46 predicted proteins | sample MHFSIPfraction_2_FD_207744 | JGI IMG/M metagenome (GOLD analysis project Ga0326729, IMG submission 207744) | Lab enriched peat soil microbial communities from Michigan Hollow, Ithaca, NY, United States - MHF6AY SIP fraction | ecosystem: Environmental > Terrestrial > Soil > Wetlands > Peat...
GCCTGGGCAAGGACTTGTTCGGATACTTTTGCTGGTCGAGCCATCTTCTGTTTGACTTTGAGTTGTTAATTCATGAACAACGACAAGACAAATAGAAGTTATATTATAATTATCTTGATTGCAAATTAGAATTATGGCGCTGCTTGAAGACCTTAAAGTTGACGTGTCGCACAGCCGCCCGCGAACCAGCAACGACAACCCGTACATCGAATCGCTCCTCAAAACGATGAAGTACCACGTGAGCTGGCCGGGAGCGTTCGATACCCTGGAGGATGCCCGGCGCTGGATGGGCGAATTCGTCAACTGGTACAACACGTCGCACCAGCACTCCTCGATAGGGTACGTGACGCCACATCAGTTGCGTTACGGTCAAGCGCAAGCCATCTTCGATCAGCGTAACGCGACGCTGCAACGCGCCAAAGCGGCATATCCGGAGCGTTGGGGATCAAGACCGACAAGAGCATGGGAAATGAACCGGGAGGTGCTTCTGAATCCCGACGAAAAGTGATCATTTTTTTCAAAAAAAAGCGACATCTCTGTTGACATATAGCGAGAATGCTTCAGATATTTGATGACAAATCATATCAAGTAGTAAGAGATGCGGCTATAAACAATAAAAATGCAAAATGGTTTTTAGAAATTAATGTTGGAGATAACGGCTCATATAAATATGATGTGATTGCTCATGGTAAAAATAATTGCCTCGAATTTCAAGTCCAAAATAAGGAGATAACTTAATTTTTTTATATAAAGACTAATATCTCTCGCTTTCACTCAGTCGTAGCCGGTGGTTTTGTAAAGATGTTGCCCAAGCTTTGCATCCCGAACACCTGTAAATAAAAAAGGGCGGCCACAAGAACCGCCCCTACAAGAAAATCCGTCACACACCAATCTTCACAAATTCCCAACCAGCAGCTCGGCGATCTGCACGGCGTTGGTGGCGGCGCCTTTGCGGAGGTTGTCGGCGACGACCCAGAGGTTCAGGGTGCGCGGGTGCCAGTAGTCGGGGCGCAGTCGGCCAACAAATACCTCGTCGCGCTCGTAGGAGGTCATCGGCATCGGGTAGAGGCGGGCCGAGGGGTCGTCCTGCATGACGATGCCCGGCGATCCGGCGAGCAGCGCACGCACCTCCTCGATGTCGAAATCGCTCTTCAGCTCGACGTTCAGCGATTCACCGTGGCCGCCGTACACCGGGATGCGCACGGTGGTCGGCGAAACCTGAATGGTGTCGTCGGCCATGATCTTTTTGGTCTCGTTGACCATCTTCATCTCCTCCTTCGTGTAGCCGTTGTCGGTGAAGGCGTCGATCTGCGGCACGGCGTTGAAGGCGATCTGGTGGAAGTGGGTGAACTCCGCCGGAATGTCGCCCGCCAGCTCGCTTTCGAGCGCGTCGCGCCCGGCCTTGCCCTTGCCGGTCACCGACTGGTAGGTCGAAACCACCACGCGGCGGATGCCGTAGGCGTCGTAGAGCGGTTTGAGCGCCACGACCATCTGGATCGTCGAGCAGTTCGGATTGGCGATGATCGGAGCTGCCTTGCCTTCGCGGTCGAAGATGGCTTCAGGATTGACCTCCGGCACGACCAGCGGAATTCCCTCATCCATGCGGAAGGCCGAGGAGTTGTCGATCACGATCGCGCCTGCCGCCGCAGCCACGGGCGCCCACTCCTTGCTGGCCGACGCGCCAGCCGAGAAGAGCGCGATGTCAACGCCTTTGAAAATCTCCGCCGACGGCACGTCGGTCACGAACTCGCGCCCCTTGAAGGCGATCACTTCGCCACGGCTGCGCGGCGAGGCGAGCGGCACCAGCTCGCTGACCGGGAAATTGCGCTCTTCGAGCACCTTGATCATGGTTCTGCCGACAAGGCCGGTTGCACCGAGGACGGCTACGCGGTAGCCTGCTTCACTGCTCATATAAGAATAGGATTGATAATGGTTTAGTAGTTTAACACCAGTCTGGGCGAATGGTCGTTCAGGCACTCCCCGCCCTCTTTCAGAAGCCCCTCGCGGTCGAGCGCCTCGCACGACGCCTCGAACTCCCGAAGCAGCTCGACGATCACCGCCGGATCGGCTTCGCGCACCAAAAGATTGCGCACCTTCGAGACGCCCGGCAACCCTTTCAGGTAGGTCGAGTAGTGGCGACGCATTTCAAGCACGCCGTGCTTTTCGCCCTTGTACTCCAGCGAGAGCCGAAGATGATCGGCGGCGACCTGAATCCGCTGCCGATACGTCGGAGCCGGAAGGCGCAGGCCCTCTTTGACGAGGCTTTTCGATTGCTCGAAAATGAAGGGGTTGCCGATGGAGCCGCGCCCGATCATGACGCCGTCCGCGCCGGTTTCGGCGAACATCGCCACGGCGTCGTCCGCGTTCCAGACGTCGCCGTTGGCAATCAGCGGAATCGAGCAGGCCCGCTTCGCCTCGGCGATGCGGCTCCAGTCGGCGCGCCCCTTGTACATGTCGCTGCGGGTGCGCCCGTGCACCGCCACCGCCCGGATGCCCGCGTCTTCGAGCCGCCGCACGGTATCGGTGATGTTGATCGAGTCGTGATCCCAGCCGATGCGCGTCTTTGCCGTCACCGGCAGCGAGACGGCATTGACCACCGCCGAGGCGATGGCCGAGAGCTTCCCCGGCTCCTTGAGCAGCGCCGCCCCGGCTCCGCGTCCGGCCACCTTCTTGACCGGACAGCCGAAGTTGATGTCGAGATAGTCAGGCTCGTAGCTCTCGGCGATGGCCGCCGCCTCCACCATCGACTCGACCGTGCCGCCGAAAATCTGCACCGCCACCGGCCGTTCGTGCTCGTCCATCGCGAGCTTGCGGATCGACTTCTCCGCCCCGCGCCTTATCGCCTCGGCGCTGATGAACTCGGTATAGACAATATCGGCCCCGTGCTTCTTGCAGAGCTGCCGGAATGCCCGGTCGGTCACATCCTCCATGGGCGCGAGGATGATCGGGCGGTCGATGTCAATCGTGCCGATTCGCATGAGCGCTCCTTACTTGACCGGCGGGGCGATCAGCGTTTCGCGCACCTGCTGGCGGATCGTGCTGCGCAAGGTCTCGTCCTCCTTCAGGAGCTTCTTGACGTTCTCGCGCCCCTGCCCGAGCTTTTCGGTGCCATAGCTGAACCACGCGCCCGCCTTCTTGATGATGCCGAACTCGACGGCCAGGTCGATCAGCTCGCCCAGCACCGAGATGCCTTCGCCGTAGAGAATGTCGAACTCGGCGGATTTGAAGGGCGGAGCGACCTTGTTCTTGACCACCTTCACCTTGGTGCGGTTGCCGACCACCTCTTCGCCATCCTTGATCTGCGCGATCTTGCGGATGTCGAGCCGCACGGAGGAGTAGAACTTCAGCGCCTTGCCGCCGGTGGTGGTCTCCGGGCTGCCGTACATCACGCCAATCTTGTCGCGAAGCTGGTTGATGAACAGGCAGACGCTGCTCGACTTGGAGATCGCGCCGGTGAGCTTGCGCAAGGCCTGGCTCATCAGACGCGCCTGGAGGCCGACGACGCTGTCGCCCATCTCGCCTTCAAGCTCGGCCTGCGGCACGAGCGCCGCCACGGAGTCGATGACGACGATGTCCACCGCGCCGCTGCGCACGAGCGTCTCGACGATGGAGAGCGCCTGCTCGCCCGATTCGGGCTGGCTGACGAGGAGCGCGTTAATATCGACGCCGAGCTTGCGGGCGTAGGTTGGATCAAAGGCGTGCTCCGCATCGACGATGGCCGCGATGCCGCCCGCCTTCTGCGCCTCGGCGATGACGTGAAGTGCGAGGGTGGTCTTGCCGGAGGATTCCGGGCCGTAGATCTCGGTCACGCGGCCACGCGGCAAGCCGCCGACGCCGAGGGCGTAGTCCAGCGCCATCGAGCCGGTGGAGATCGCTTGCACCTGCAAGACGGGCGAATCGTCGCCGAGGCGCATGATCGAGCCTTTGCCGAACTGCTTTTCGAGAGTCTCTATAGCCAGATTGAGCTGCTTGAGCTTGGCTGGATCAGGAGCCGGTTGCGGCTGCTGTTGCGATTTCGGTTTCTCTTTTTCCATAGGGGTATGCTCTGAATTTGTAAAGGAATTGTGCCTTGGGTTACTGCAAAATGGCGCTTCGAAGCGTTTCGTCGAATGGCCGGTACGTCATGCCAAGTTCGTGCACCGAACGCTGGTTGCTGTAGCGGGACGAATGTGCGGCTTGCCGGATGCTTTCGATGCTGATGAACGACGGCCGCTTCGTCACGAGCGACCAGAGTTCGCCGCCCACTCCCGCCAGCTTTCCGGCGACTCTGCCGACACCGAACACTTTGCCGGAGCGGCTGCCGGGCATCGCGGCGATCCTGTCGAACAGTTCACGGAACGAGAGATTCTCGCCGACGATGATGTAGCGCTCGCCCGCTTTCCCCTTCTGCCAGGCGGCGATATGGGCGTCCGCCACGTCGCGCAGATCGACGAATCCTGTCGATCCTTCAGGACAGAGCGGCAGACGGCCTTCGTAGATCATTTGCAGCACCTCGTTCGAGCTGCTGCCGGGCATCCCCGGTTCGGGACTCCTGCCGATCACCACGCCGGGATTGACCATCACCACATCGAGTCCCTCTGCAACGCCGCGACGGCATTCGAGTTCCGACAGGTGCTTGGACTCCATGTAGACGTTGTGGCGCTGCCACTCGGTGAAGGCGGTTTGCTCGCTGGACTCCTCGACGACGCTGCCTGTGACGGACGAGCCGACGGCGGCAATCGAGCTGGTGGCAATGAGACGCTTGACGCCCGCCTCGATACAGGCATCGACGACGTGGCGAGTGCCGAGCACGTTGGTGTCGTAGAGCCGGAGACGATAATTTTGCGTATAGGCGATCATGCCCGCGCAGTGGAACACCACCTCCGCGCCTTTGACCGCTTCGTTGAGGGCGACAGGATCGTGCATGTCCGCCCTGACAATCTCGACCGGCAAATCGCGCAGAAACGAGACCTCCGATCCCTCGCGAACGGTGACCCGGCAGCGAACGCCGTCGCCGAACCGCTCGATCAGATCGACCAGAAGCCGTGCCCCTATATAACCCGTTGCGCCGGTGATGAGAATCGGTGTGCCTGACATGAAAAAATGGAGCCTCTGAAAAACCTGTTCAGCGTTGCGTGAGCTTTGACGCTCCTGATGGCTATCGGGAGCGTGTAATCCGTAAAAAGCGGCGCAGAGCCGATTTGTACTTGATTATAAGAAGAATAACTTACATTGCACTCAAATCCATCCGCAATCGTGAGAAAAAACATCGTATCGCCCTCCAGCGGCAACGCCGCATCCCCTGAAGAACGTCTCTCGACCGGCGTCGTCAACAGTGAAACCCTGCCCAACGGCCTGCGCATCGTCAGTAATCTTGTCCCTTACGTGCACAGCGTCACGCTCGGTTTGTGGATCGATGCCGGATCGCGCGAAGATCCGGAAGGATTGGAGGGGATGGCGCACTTCATCGAGCACGCGCTCTTCAAGGGCACGCAGAAGCGGGACTACGTCGAGATCGCTCGCTGCATCGAACAGACCGGCGGCTACATCGATGCCTGGACCACCAAGGAGCAGACCTGCCTTTGCGTCCGCTGCCTCCGGGAGCACCTGCACCTCGCCTTCGACCTCTTGGCCGACCTCTGCTGCAATCCGCTCTTTCCGCCCGGCGAGATCGACAAGGAGAAGGAGGTGGTGCTCGAAGAGATCGCCAGCGTGAACGATACGCCGGAGGAGCTGATCTTCGAGGATTTCGACCGCCGCACCTTCTCCGCGCATCCGCTCGGCACGCCGATTCTTGGCACCGAGGAGAGCGTCGAGCGGCTCAGCGTCGAAGAGATACGGAACTTCATGCGCCGCCACTACACGCCGTCGAAGATGATCGTCACGGCGGTCGGCAACCTCGACCACGCCGAAGTCGCCGCGCTGGCCGACTCGTTTCTGGGCCATCTGAAGAATGCGCCAGAGGAGCAGGCGACGCGCCGGCTCTTCGATCCGTCGGCCTACAAGCCATTCAACGTGACGCAGAAAAAGAGCGTCTTCCAGTCGCAGATTCTGCTCGGCACAATCATCCCGCGAGACGACCGGCGCTTCTGGGGCTTCATGGTGCTGAACGCCATGCTGTCGAGCGGCATGAGTTCGATCCTGAACCTCGAATTGCGCGAAAAGCGCGGTCTCGTCTATCAGGCCTACTCCTCGGTCGCCTTCTACGACGAGCTGACGGCGTTCAACATTTACGCTGGCACGGACAAGGGCAAAACCGCTAAAACGCTCGATACCATCGGCAAGCTGCTCTCAGGTAACCTGTTGACGGAACCCGATCCGGCGGAGATCATCGCGGCAAAATCGAAGATGCTCGGCTCGATGATCCTCGGCATGGAGAAGATGACCCGCCGCATGTCCAACATCGCGCAGGATATTTTCTATTACGGACGATACCTCTCGCCCGCCGAAAAGGCCGGGATGATCGAGGCGGTGACGGCCGAGGAGGTGGCGATGGCCGCCGCCTCGCTTGGCATCCCCGAACGGCTCTCGACGCTGGTCTACAAGCCAGGGCGCTGATCACTGCAAGCCGCCTGCATGAAGCCGCGACGGTATCGGAAAGCGCATCCGGTTACAGCACAATGCTTTAACGAGCGATTTTTCAAAAAGGCCGAAAAAATCGTATTATTGAAGCTTTCATTTTTCAACACTTAACCGGTCACGAAGAGCCTTGCAAAAGAATATCACGAATGTCAGCGAAACCGAGCAGGAACTTGAAATCATTCTGACTGCCGAGGAGTACCAGCCCGAATACGACTCTGAACTCGAAGAAGCGCGCCGATCCGTCAAAATCAAGGGCTTCCGCCAGGGTCACGTGCCCGTCGGCATGATCAAGCGCATGATCGGCCCCTCCATCGAGGCTGGCGTCGCCGAAAAGATGGCTTCGAAGCATTTCGCCGCCATCGCCGAAGAGGAGAAGATCAACCCGGCCAGCCGCGCCCAGATCGAGAGCTTCAACTTCGAGAACGGCAACCTGACCATCCGCATCTCCTACGAAATTCATCCCGAATTCGAGCTGAAAGATATCAGCACCTACACCTTCACCCAGGCGGAGTACACCGTCACCGACGAGGATATCGATCGTGAAATCAGGCTGATCCTCCGCGGCCACGGCACCATGGTTGTCAGCGAAGAGCCAGCCGCTGAGGGCGACACAGTGATCGGCGACATCACGAAGCTCGATGCCGAAGGCAACCCGGTCGAAGGCTCGAAAAACGAAAACCACCACTTCAACCTCGAATATCTTCCAGCGGACAACCCGTTCCGCGTGGCGCTCGAAGGCAAGAAAGCCGGTGATGTAGCAGATGTCACCGTCGAGCCAAAGACGGAGGGCGGCGAAGCGATCCGCTACAGCGTTGAGATCAAGGAGGTCAAGCGCCTCGAACTGCCCGAACTCGACGACGAACTGGTCAAGGAGATCAGCCAGCAGCGTTTCGAGAAGGTCGAGGACTTCAAGGGCGACATCCGCTTGCAGCTCGTTCAGCACTTCTCCGACAAATCGGAGCACGATCTGCTCGAAGCGATTTCGGCGAAGTTCATCGAGGAGCATCCGGTGCCGACGCCGAGAGCGATGGTCGCACAGTTCCAGAACATGCTGCTCGAAAACGCCAAGCGCCAGATCGGCGGCCAGTTCCCGAAAGGTCTCGACGAGCGCGAGTTCTTCAACACCATGAAGCCGAATGCCGAAAAGCACGCCCGCTGGCTCCTGGTCAGCCAGAAGATCGCCAAGGAGAACAATCTCGAAGTGACCGACGAGGATATCAAAGCCTATGCCGTGAAAGAGGCTGAAAAAGAGCCTTCGTTCACCGTCGAGGCGCTGCTCGAAACCTACAACTCCAGCGAGTTCAAGGATTACATCATCGACACGATTCTGAAGGAAAAAATCTACGACGTGATCAAATCCAAAGTGACCATCACCAAAGAGGCCACCCCGATCCCGGTGCACGACAGGTAATCACTCGGTACCACAGATATAAAAAAAGGCTCATCGTTCGATGGGCCTTTTTTTATGGGCGAAATGGAGTGGCTCCGGGAAAATCTCGACAGCAATTCTTGTCCACTTCGTCCATACCACGCCATCATGCCTGGCTGTTCTCTTCGTCTGGCTCGAAAAGCGCCATTGCCACGGCGGAGTGGCGGTCGTGGGAGATGGAGATGCTGACTCTGCCGGTAAAGGTGGGGGAATGAATCGTCACGCAGGGTTTGCCTGACTCGTCATTCAGAATTTCGATGGAGTGCCAGAAAAGCCCCTTCGAGATGCCTGTGCCGAGCGCCTTGGAGACCGCCTCCTTGGCGGCGAATCGTCCGGCGAGGCTTGCCACGGGATCGGGTTTGGATAGGCACTGGGCGGTCTCGGATTCGGTCAGAATCTTCTTCATGAAAGTCTGGCCGAAACGCTCGTACACCGAACGGATACGAGCGATTTCGACGATGTCTACCCCGATCTCCATCGGTAGCCTCAGGAGCGTTCGATCTTCATGGACATATCGAGCGCCTTGACGCTGTGCGTCAGTTCGCCGACCGAAATAAAATCGACGCCGGTCATGGCGATCTCGGAAACATTGTGCAGCCCGATGTTTCCCGACGCTTCGAGCAGAATATTGCCGTAGCCGTTCGCCTTTACCCAGCGCACCGCTTCGGCCAGATCATCGACCATGAAGTTGTCGAGCAGAATCATATCCGGTCGGCTGGTGCAGGCCCTGACCAGCTCGGAGATGCTCCGAACCTCGGTTTCGATCTTCACCTTCGCCTCATGCTCCTGGCACCAGGCCTTCGCACGCTTGACCGCCTCCTCGACGCTCCCTGCGGCATCGATGTGGTTGTCCTTGATCAGAATCATGTCGAACAGCCCGAAGCGGTGGTTGGTGCCGCCGCCGATGCGCACGGCGTCCTTATCGTAATAGCGCAGGGCCGGAGCGGTTTTGCGGGTATCGAGAATGGAGGCGTTGGTATGGCTGACCCGTTCGACATACATGTTCGTGCGGGTTGCGATGCCGGACATGCGCTGCATGAAGTTGAGCACCGTCCGCTCGCCGAACAGAATCGAGGCGATGCGCCCCTTGACTTCGAGAATCCGCTCGCCCGGATAGACCCGCTTGCCATCCTTGACAAACGCCGTGAACTCGAGCGAGGCGTCCGACGACTGGAACACCTGCCTGGCGACCTCCACCCCGGCAATGATCCCTTCGGCCTTGACTTCGACGTAGCCAAGTCCCTGCTGATTTGGATCGACGGTTGCCTCAGTGGTGATGTCCCCCTGGTAACGATCCTCTTCGAGCGCGAGCTGCATGGCTTTCGACCTGCATGTCTCGAAAAACTCCCTGAACGCGAGATTGGTTCTGTTTTCAGTCATAACTGCCATTTAAAAATGAGGTTAGCGGAATTCGACAGGCACCCGGAGGCGCCGAATCGTGCTTCTTCAAGGTAATACTTTTTTGCTATTCACCACGGTTCATGAAGCCTGCGCAAGCCATTTCTCCCGTTTGCCGAGCCGCTTTTGCAAGGCAACGGCGAATAGATTACATTCATGCAGAGTCCTCCAGAATGCCGATTCCTCGCTGTTTCCGACCATGAAGCTTCATCATCGTTCCTGCGTCAGGCTTGTCAACGCCCTCTTTTACGCCCGGCACGGCGTCCATGAGGAGGAGCGTCGCCTCGGCGGGCGATATGAGGTAGATGCCGAACTTTTTTTCGACAGCACGGCGGCGGCGGCAACTGACGATCTCACGAAAACCATCGATTACCGCCAGGTCTATACCATTATCAGCGAGGTCATGACTTCTGGTGAACCGGCGGCGCTCATCGAGTCCTTGGCAAGCGGAGCGGCGACGAGGCTGATGCAGGAGCTGGTCATCGTCGAAAAGGTCACGGTCAGGGTGCGCAAGCGCGTGGTGCCTCTGGGCGGGCTGTGCGATTATGCCGAAGCCGAACACACCATCGAAAAGCGCTGAGCGATGGAGCCTGTCACCGCCTATATAGGCATCGGCTCAAATGTCGGAGACCGTCTCGCCTGGCTCCAGCAGGCCGTTGACCATCTCTCACGGATGCCGGACACTTCGGTGACCGGAGTATCGAGAGTCTACATGACCGAACCGTTCGGCGACCCCGACCAGGAGCGCTATTTCAACGCCGTGGTCGAGGTGCGAACCTCGCTCGATCCGACTGACCTCCGTGCCCTATGCAAGGCAATCGAGCACGACCTTGGCCGCCCCGATCAGTACCGGCGCTGGAGTCCGAGAACCATCGACCTCGACATTCTGATCTGCGGCGACCGCTGCATCGATAGCGACCTGCTCGTCATTCCCCACGCCGAGATGCACCGACGGAAATTCGTGCTCGTACCGCTGCTCGACATCGCCAACCCGCTGCACCCCCGCCTGCGCCGCACCATCGCAGAGCTGCTGAAGAGCTGCGAAGATCACTCGGTTCCGGTAAGGCTGGTGGAGAGGCTTTCGTTTTTAAACAAAAAAAGGAATAATAGGTCGTATATGACCTATTACCGCCAACCTTCGGGCAGGCACAAAAAAAACGGGCTACCGTGAAGCAGCCCGCCTTGAAACTAAAACCTCGCTTTTCGCTCAGTTCGCGAACGTAATATTCAGCGTGCCCTGCTCGAAATCGGCGCCTTCGGTCTTGCGGCCTACCAGCACGTTCGGTAGCACGATGCTCTTGCGGAAGTTGTTGATGTCGACCAGCAACTCGTCGCCCTTGATGTTGACGGCCAGTTTCTCGACCTCGACGTTCGGCAGATAGAGACTCAGCACATACTTGCCGTTGATCTTTTCGAGCGTCTGGGTTTTGTCGTTCATGTAGAGCACATCCATCGGGTTCTTGCTGTTGAAAATCTCCTGGCTCAGTTCGAAAAGTCTGTCGGGCCTGATCACCTCTTTGGTAGACTGATGCGCCCTGAAAATCGGCACAGGATAGAAGCAGTCGTCGATCACGCGGAGATACTTGGCCTGCTGGTCGATCAGGGCCTGGAGATACGGATCGCTGGAGTTCGGAGGCAGCACCTTGTTGACCACCGCCGCATCGAGCTTGTAACCGAAGAGATTGAGGTATGTCTGAACGCGCAGCGCCTCCTTGATGACCATGTTTTCGGGATTGAGCACTACCCTGAAGGTCGTGATGCTCTTGTCCTGCAACATGCCGTGCAGCTCCTTCATGTGCTCGTTAATCTCGGGCATGAGCTTGAAGATGTTCTTTTTGGGCATGAAGCGGCTCAGGAGCGGCGCGGCGAAACCGATCGCCTTGGAGTGCCAGCCGCCAATCTTCTCGGAGTACCAGCCATACGACTCGGGCATGCCGAGCAAGCGCATCGTCTCGCCGGTCGGCGCGGCATCGACCACGACTGAGTCGTAATTGCCCGATTTCGCGGCTTTCCAGATGTAGCGGAGGCTGATCATCTCCTCCATGCCAGGCACGATGGCCAGCTCTTCGGCGACGATCTCGTTCGCGCCATCATGCATGAGAATCGAGGAGAAGTAGGAGTACAACTCGGTCCAGTTTTCCCTGATTTCTGCAAGAACGTTCACCTCCATGGCGAAGAGATTTTTTTCGACCTCCAGAGGAGTCGAACTCAACTCGACGCCAAGCGCATCGGCAAGGCTGTGAGCGACGTCGGTACTCATGATGAGCACGCGCTTGCCGCTACGAGCAATCGCTGTCGCTGTGGAAGCCGATACGGTGGTTTTGCCCACCCCGCCTTTGCCCAGGTAAAGAATGATTCTCATGGTGTTGAAAAACTATGGTGTAAACTTGACTTAAACTGAATACTTATAACCTTCAGGCTCAACGCCGTCAGACTTATCTGCCGCGCCGCTTGCCGCGATGGGACTTACCGGACGAATGCCGGGGCTGTTCAGGCTTTTTCTCGATCACCGGCTCCTTGACAGGCTCCTTTGCCGGTTCAACGGCCGGTTCGACGACCCGCTCTACCATCGGTTCCTTGACAACCTGCCGTACCGGAACGTCGGATTCGATGGTCATATACTCTTTGAATTCCTTCACATCCTCAGCTGTCTCCGGTTCGCCAAGGGCGGCAAACACGACCTCCTCGGGAATGTCGAACGCCTCCAGCTCGGGCTCGATGCTGACCTCCTCGATGACCGCCGCTTCCGGTTCCTGCACAGACTCGGCCAGAACCTCAGGCTCCGTCTCGACCTCCGCCTCAAGTCGGACCCGCTCCATAAGCGGCTCTTCCGCTTCCGGCTCACTGACAAGCTCAGGTTCGGTTTCGAACGTTGTCTCGGGTTCAGGCTCTGCAACGATTTCGACTTGCTCGACGACTGGCGCTTCCGGTTCGGGCTCGGGTTCGGCGGCAACTTCCGCAACCGGCTCCTCGGACTCCATCGCAATGCGGACTCGCTTCACGACGGGCTCTTCTGCTTCCGGTTCTATCTCAGGCTGGGTCTCGACCTCAGGCTCAAGCGAGAACACGACCTCAGGCTCGGTTTCAGCTTTGATCTGGATTTTCTTTCTGACCGGAGCCACAGGTTCAGGCTCTGGCTCGATTTCCGGTTCGAACGACGCCAACCTTTCCGGTTCGCCTTCCGCCTTGATCTGGATTTTCTTCTTAAGGGGCGCTTCCGGTTCAGGCTGCTCGTCATCGGCGGAACTGGCCGGAATATCGTGCGACAGCGAGTTGACCGCGCCGCGCGCCGCTTCATCGTAGTCCATCAGTTTGCGGGCGATCTCGGCTTCCGCGCCACTACCCTCCTCGGCTTTGATGGCGAGCTTCTTCTTGCGAACTCCTGAACCATTTTCAAGGCTTGCGGCTGGAGGCGCGGCCACAGGCGGTGGCGGTGGCGCGTCGCGCTCGGACTCGTCGTAGCTCATCAGCTTGCGGGCGATCTCGTTGTCGTCCTCCATCTTGATCGAGAGCTTCTTGCGGCGTCCACCCGGCGCTGCGCCGAAATCGTCGTCAGCAGGAGGTGCGCTGCTGCGGGGCGCTGGCGGGCGATTCTCGCGAGAGGTGATCGGCTCATCGTTACCGGCAAAAAGATCGGCTTCAAAATGATCATCGTCATCCTTGATGCTGATCTTCTTGCGGCGGATTGTCGAGGTATCTTCATCCTGCTCTTCGATGATCGGGGAGCGTCGCGGCCCCGACGATGTGCGATCTTCGCGAGGAGGCTCGCTGGCTGGCGGCCTTGAACTCTTTTTTCCGCCGCCGCCTATCCCGGTCATTTTGATGATCTTGCCGAGAGAGCCGAGAACGCCGTCATTGACCACGGCCGTTTTGATGGCGTTCATCACGAAACGCTCGGCAAGCGGATTGCCCGCGATATTGGAGAGCAGTTCGTTCAGCGCCGTCAAAACGGTGGCCATGTCACCGGGCACGTGCTGCAAATCCTTCATCACCTGGTCGCGCATTTTGAACGGAGCATCGCCGACCATACTCTTGATCTGTTCGGCGATCCGTTTCAGGGAGGCGGGATCGGTCGGCAGCATCGACTCCAGCCCGCGCATGGCGTCCTGCGGCCCCATCGAGCGGGGACGCGCTCCACCGGTGCCCGGCGGCTGGTAGGGCGCATAGGGCGCTTGCGGCTGCCCCTGACCGGTAGCCCGAAACTGTTCGAGCAGATCCTGTCCATAGCCGATGCCCGCATCGGGCACGGGAGCCTGCGGCGTATCGAGCTGAAGCGAGAGCATCCTCGGAGGGCAGACACCCCTTGCGGCCTGAAAAATCCTGTTTGCTGTATCCTGGGGAATTTCCTGACGGTAATTGATGCCGAGATAGTCCTCGATGATCGATTCGACAACCGTCTGAAGCTTGACGATGGTATCGGCCTCGCGAATCTCGACCATGTCGAAAATCACGAAGATCGGCTCCTTGCCCTCGCGACGGATCTTGAGGTTCATCGTCGCGAACGCGCTGTCCTTGTTGCGGCTGTTGACCGAAACCGTCCCGAGGCTGAACCGGTCGAGAAAATCCTTCGAAGCGCCACGCGCCCACAGGTAGAGAGCCTTGTCGGTGTAGATCAGGTAATCCTGATACACGATGTTGCCCACCCGCTCCTGGTGAGACTCGTAAAATACCCCGTCAAAAAAAGCGACAGGAGTTTCACCCTCGCCTATCAGCCGTTTCTGGAAAAACTCGGAGACATCTTCAAGCTCCGTCTGTCCCGAGATATAGAGAGAAATATTAGCCATTTACCGCTTCCGGTCACGTTACCTGTAATACCCGATCATCTTCGATTAGAATGTTCGAATAGCCAAAATATGAAAACAAAAATAAATTACGTAACAAAGAGAGGAGATAAGAGGTAAGGAAAAAGCGGAAAGGCTCCGCATGAATTCCAAACGCCAACCAGGAGCAATGCGACCAGGCTGGTTATAACAGTAAAAACGGAAACAAAAAAAGCAGTGACGGGATGAAACCTGTCACTGCTTTCAACAATCTGCTGAACGGTTTGCTTATTTGGCAAACTTTGATTCAACTTCTTTGGTAGGAACGGCATAGCCGGAAACCTCGGGGGAAGAACCACGAAGGCTGCCACCGCCACCCATGGAACCATAGGCATTGCGGTTGATCCTCATGGTGCCTTTGCCCAGCGAGTCAAAAAGCATACCGACGGTTTCCCAGTGACCTTCGACCATAACTTCGAAAATACGGCCTGCGGCGGCTAAAATGTCGGTAAAGACGCCTCCTCCACTCATAACTCCTCCTTTTGGAATTTAATTGACAGAAAAAACAAGAATGAAAATCGAGACTTTAAGACAAAAATAAGCGAATAAACGAAAAAACACAAATAAAAGATTTTATGCGCCATCCCGCCTTTTGCCTGGCCGGATGTTTCCGTAAAAAGTTACTTATTTTTTTACGGCAGTTTTCTGGAACGAGCCAGCGATGTTCTTGACCGCCTCGGAAGCCGAAACGCCCGCGTCGCCAACTGCCTTGGCGGCGTTGCTGGTCGCGTTTTCGACATTCTTCACGGCATCGCTGTACAATTCGCCAGCCGAACGGGAGACATCTTTCACGGTGATCGCCACGCGGTCGATGGTTTCGCCGACAACGCCGCTCGTGCCGCCGAGCATGCTGCCGATGCCCGATGCGTCAACCAGAGAACCGACTGTTCCCGCAACCGTTTCGACCACGCTGCCAGCCACTTCAAGACCGCCAACGATGGCGCTCTGACCGGTCAGAAGCAGACTTTCCGCAAGAAAGGTGAGTCTGTCGGTGAAGTCGAGATCCTTGAAATCCTTGCGAAGTTTCTGATACGATTCTGACATTGTATCCTCCTTTTTACCGGCTGCCTGAAGAGCTTCCGGCTACTGGTTTGAGTGTGAAATTGTAAAATATGCAATCGCCTCAATCTAATGAAAAATCAGGCTTTACTCAAGCATAACCATGCGCTGCGTCAGGCTTTGTGATACTCCCTCGTGCGATGGTGGTGTCCCTGCTTTTCGAGGTCGAACGGAATATGGAGCCACTTGTCCTTGAAGACGGCATCGCCGGGTTCGAGACCGGTCAGACTGACCGGAAGGGTGATGATCTTGCGCTGGTTGCCGATCTGCACGTAGAGTTCGTCACCGGTGACCCACACATCGATATCGACGGGGTTGGCGAACATGAGCTTGAGCTGCACTTCGTAAACATCTCCCTGACGCACGAACTTGATCGGCGGTTCGTCGTACATGAGGCCGGAGGGATCGGTGTCACCGTAAATGTCGTGCGCGAATACTTCGAGCGACTTGACGCCGACGATCTCCTGATCGTACATTTTGAGCTTCTTGACCGGCAGCGGAGAGAAGCCCTCTTCGATTTCGCCGAGATATTTCTGCTGGATGGCTTTCCACTTTTCGAGGTAACCGCTGTCTTCCTGCGCGTCGAGCAGCTTGTTGACCAGCACCATATCGACCTTGAAGCCGTAGAGGTTCAGGTAGGTCAGGGCGCGCATGGTCTCCTTGATCGACATCTTCTCAGCGTTCATGACCAGTCGGACGGTCGATTTGACGTTGTCGGTCAGAATTTCCCGAATGTCTTCAAGCTCGTCGAACACCATATCAACCGACTCGATGGCGTCTTCCGGCGGAATGTAGTAGGCTATCTTGTCCGACATCTTGGAGAGCGGCTTGCTGAGAGGACGGACAATGTATTTGTTGACGTTCTTGACCGCCTTCATTCCCCATGAAAGGGTGTCGGGCAACGAAAGCAGACGGAGCGTTTCGCCGGTGGGGGCCGTGTCGAGCACGAGCGCGTCGTAAAGACCGGCGGACTTGTAACGTTTGATGCGGAGCAGCGAGAACAGCTCCTCCATACCCGGCAGAATCGTCATCTCATCGGCCATGACGCCCGAGACGCCCTGGGCCATAAAAATACGGGTATAGTACTTCTGTACCGAATGCCAGTTCTGCTTGAGGTCAACGTAGGGGTTCACCTCGATAGCATGAAGATTTTCCTTGATCTTGGTCGGCTCGGCGCCAAGCTGGAGGTTGAAAGAGTCAGAAAGGCTGTGAGCGGGATCGGTTGAGAGCACCAGAGTACGATGCCCCAATTCGGAAAGACGGACTGCCGTGGCGGCAGAGACGCTTGTTTTGCCTACACCACCCTTACCAGTGAAAGTTAATATACGCATGAACCAGGCATTGGAAGATTATTATACAGCCAAGATTGCTAAGATATACTTCTCCCGTCATTCTGCAAAAGAACATTCGTTCCATCGCTCGTTCACTGCATAACCGTGCAGTAGAAAAGCAAAGCACTGCGGCGTTTTCGATGTCACTATATGATTGTTTAACAATCGCTTATAATGATTTGAACAAGCTTGGACCTGTGAATCTCATTTGCAAAATCGAGGCAGGGACTCTTAATTAGTTGTCAGATAATTTCCAAAAGCGGGCAAGAGGCTTGCCGAAATCGTCTAGCCCGTCTGAAAACCGCAACCCGCAACGCTCGCGCCCATGCTTCAAACCAGCGCCATTTCCGATGTCAGAACCCGCATCACGGCCATTCGGCCTGCGGGAGCGGATGTCTCGATCCTTTCGATGAGTTGCCCAGAAATCGCCGCCAGCGCCAGGCCGGGCAACTTCGTCAACATAAAAGTCAACGCCGCCGACCAGCCGCTGCTCCGCCGTCCCTTCTGCATCCATAACGTCCAAAGCGACACGATCGACGTCATGGTTAAAAACGTCGGGCGCGGAACCTCGCTGCTCTGCGAAGCGTCGTGCGGCGAGAGCCTGCTGGTGCTCGGCCCGCTCGGCAACTCCTTCGGCACCGGCACCGGGGATTTCGATACCGCCCTGCTCGTCTCGGGCGGCATCGGCACAGCGCCGATGCTCTTCCTCGAAAAAACGCTGGCGGCGGCTGGCATTCCTTTCCATCACCTTGTGGGAGGCAGGAGCCACACCGATCTCTTGACCACCGGCCTTTCCAACGTCACCACCTCGACCGATGACGGCTCCGAAGGGTTTCACGGCAATGTGGTGCAGCTTCTCGAAAAGCATCTGGCGGAACGTGAGGTCGGACGGGTCAAGGTGTTCGCCTGCGGCCCCAATGCGATGCTCCGGGCGCTGGCCCGTTTCTGCGGCGACCGCGCCATTGCGTGCGAACTGTCGCTCGAATCGGTCATGGGGTGCGGCGTCGGCATCTGCTACGGCTGCATGGTCGAACTCACCAACGCCGACGGCCAAAAGGAGAGCATCCTGCTCTGCCGGGAAGGCCCGGTCATCGACGGCAGCCGCTTTACCGCGTGACTTGAAGAAGAAAGAATAATCATGTAGCTTGCAGCTCAAAGCTGACAATCGAAGAACTGAAGAACCGATAAATCCCGCATACAACTATGGCAAGAGGTTTGAATAAAGTAATGCTGATCGGCCACCTCGGCAACGATCCGGAACGCCGGGAAACCGCATCGGGACAAACCGTCGTCAATTTCACCCTCGCGACCAGCGAAGGGTTCAAGGACAGCAGCGGTAACCTCCAGGAGCGCACCGAGTGGCACCGCATCGTCGTGTGGGGCAAGCTGGCCGACATTTGCAGCCAGTACCTCAAGAAAGGGCGACAGGTCTACCTCGAAGGGCGGTTGCAGACCCGCTCGTGGGACGACAGTAAAACCGGCGAAAAGAAATACACCACCGAAATCGTGTGCAGCGACATGCAGATGCTCGGCTCTGGCCGGGACTCCGGCGGCGGCATGGGCGGCGATCAATCCTTCCCGCAGGAGCGCCAGCAGTATTCGCGCCCGTCGAGACCGGCCGAACCCCCTGCCGGTAATTACGGCGAGCGCCCCGCTTCCGGCGGCGGCGTGCAGGAGTTCGAAAAGGACGACCTGCCCTTCTGATCCGGGCCTGACGCACTGAAACCGCATGGCTGACCTGAAAAAACAGATCGCCTCAGGCAAGATCGCCCCTGTCTACTTTTTTCAGGGCGCGGAAAGCTGGCTCAAGGAGGAGATCGAGGAGCAACTGAAGGCGGCGCTCTTTCCCTCGGAAAACGAGGCCGCCCTCAACACGCTCGTTCTGTACGGCCCCGATGTGACGCTCGGGCAGATCGTTTCGTCGGCCTCCGAGTACCCGATGTTCACCGAAAAAAAGCTGATCGTCGTCCGCCAGTTCGACAAGCTCAAGAAAGTGACCGGCAAGGATGCGGCGCAGCAGCAGGATGAGTCGCTCCAGCGCTACCTCTCCGATCCCCCTTCCTTCGCGGTGCTGGTGCTCGATGCGGACGAGGTCGACAAAAAGGAGCTTGAAAAAGCGCCGCACAAGCATCTCAAACCGTTTCGTCACGACTTCCCGGCCATCAAAAACGCGGATGCCTTCGCCGCGGAACGAGCGCGGGAATCGGGATGGGAGTTCGAACCCGACGCGCTGAAAACCTTCGCGGCCTACATCGAGCCATCATCCCGGCTGATCTGTCAGGAGATCGAAAAGCTCACGCTGTATACATCGGACAAGCGCCCCGACCGGCGCATCACCCTCGACGACGTCTGCGACTGCGTCGGCATCTCGCGCAAGTACAACGTCTTTGAGCTTGAAAAAGCGGTGGTTGCCAAAAATCTCCGCCAGTGCAGCGGCGTGGCGCTGATGATCATGGAGCAGGAGGGGCAGAAGGAGGGACTCATGAATATCGTGCGCTATCTGACCACCTTTTTCCTGCGCATCTGGAAACTACAGACGCCGGGCGCGCAACAACTTTCGCTCCAGGAGACAGCCGCGATGCTCGGCATGTACGGGCGTCAGGAGTTCTTCGCCAAAAACTTCATCGGCTACGCCCGCCAGTTCAGCGCCGCCGAAACCGAAAAAGCGATCCTCGCCCTGCGCGAAGCCGACGCCGCGCTCAAGGGCATCATCCCCTCGCCCGACGATAAATTCACCCTCCTCAAACTGATGCAGCGAATGTTCAGTTGAAAGGCATTTTATGTGGCCTCATGAATTTTTTGTCCACAAAGTCCACAGCTTTGCCTGCACACTTTCATCGATGCACCCAGGGGAAAAAAGAGAACGGTAAACGCCTCAACGACTTGAAGATTGCGTCTCGCGCACGCAAGCGGAAATCGCGACTGAAGCTGTCCTGCCGTCCACCCTTTAGATACCACCTGATCAGTTCCGGCAAATCGAGGAGTAAAGAATCCCTGAATTTCGTGAACTCTTTTTCGTTGTACCAAAGATTGGCGAGAACGACCTTGTCGAGAGCGAGATTGGATTTCAGAACAGGTTCGATCCCAGCGGGAACCCCTGCCTGCAACGCCTTTCGCTCCACCGCGCATTTCGACTCCATCATCGCCATGCGTTTGCGGGACTCGTTGGCCTCGTGCATCCGCCAGACGGAGAGCGCTTTTTCGGTGTAACCATAGACCGGAAATCCGGCAAGCGCGATCCTGAGATACATATCCCAGTCATCATGCGGACGGGTACTGTCGTCGAAACCACCGACCACTCTGAACACCTCGCGATGCACCACAGGTGAGGAGGAGTGGATAAAATTCTCATCGGCCAGAGCAGGCAAGAGATCGTCACCCGAAATCCTCGAAAGATATTTGTCCAGCACTTTCGACGACTTCTTGTCACGTATTTTCCCCTCACCATCGATCACATCGACAGGCGAAACCACCATGCATGGCGTTCTGTTCGGGTCGATCATTGCGATCTGACTGGCCAGTTTGTCCGAATACCAGAAATCATCCTGATCCAGAAAAGCGATATAGTCACCCCGGCACTGCCCGATAGCGAAATTCCGGGTAACGGCGACGCCTTCGTTCGGCTTGGTGAAAACCCTGATCCGTCCGTCGTCCGGCAACACGCTCCTGAACGCTTCACTGCCGCCATCATTGACCAGCACCAGTTCGAGCACCGGCATTGTCTGAGAGAGAACCGACGCAACCGCCTGCCTGAAAAGCTCCGGTTCGGGATTGTAAACGGCAATCACCGCGGAAACTGCCTGTGCTGAGCGCTCGATATCGGCATGATCAGCGGCCACGGCTTACTCCCGGCGGACTTTCAGATGAAGAGTGACGCATTATTTTTGAAATAACTAAATGAATAATAGATGAACCTTCGGGCAAGGCATCGAGATCACGCCGGAAACCGAAATTTCCGGTTATGCGCTGATCAAGATACGACTTTTATTCCCTCCATTTTGGCAGCATCGCATGATCAGTGCATCGGGGACAACCCGAAACAACCACTTGCTCCATGCAGTACGGAAGACAGACAATCTGCCGAAATCCAGAAAACCATCTTTTGCAATATTCGATTATATTCAGGTTCTGGTTATCATGAATATCTGTTTCTCCATGAAATTACTGCTGAGAATACTCCGCTATCTGGCTCCATCGAAAGGAAAAATCGCTTTGGTTGTCCTGGTAAGCATGCTTACGTCGCTCTTCAGCGTCGTGTCGATCTATTCGATTCTTCCGCTGCTCAACGAGGTATTCTCATCATCCCGGCCGGTTCAACAAAGCGGGCAGCCAACCGTCGCTACCCCACTGCCTACGCTGAAACCACAACAGACGACGCAGGGCCCTGAAAAAACAAAGTTCTTGGTACCGACGACAACAACCGCTCAAGGCAAAGCTCTGAGCCAGGCCGAACGCATGAAAACCTGGGCGCTCGAACGGTTCCAGGCGATGTTTAGCGCGCCGACAAGAGAAGAGAAACTCCTGAAAATCTGTCTCTTCCTGATCTCTGTGTTCGCCCTGAAAAACCTGTTCATCTATCTGAACAAGCAGATCATCTTCCGCATCCAGACCAAAACCGCCAAAAAGCTTCGTGATGACGTCTTCAGCAGCATCATCGAAATGCAGCTCGACTATTTCAACAAGAACAAGGTCGGCAATCTGATGAACTACGTCTATAACGATGTGGAGAACGTCAACAACAGCATCAGCTCCACCTTCGTTAACTTCCTGCAGAACCCCTTTTCGATCGTCATCTATCTGGCCGTGCTGCTCGCCCTGAGCTGGCAACTGACTCTTTTTTCGGCTGTGACCTCGATTGGAATCCTCCTCCTGGTACGCTCTGTCGGCAAGAATATCCGGGGGCTGGCCCGCAGTTACCAGATCAGCATGGGTGACATGAACTCGGTGCTCCAGGAAAAGTTCAGCGGCATCAAGGTCATTAAATCGACCGCCTTCGAGGAGGTCGAACTCGACAGATTCAAGAGCTTCACCAAGGATTTCCGCAAGCTCGGAATTCGCATCGCGCAGCTCAGAAACATGATCGGGCCACTCAACGAGTCGCTCATGATCGCAGCCATCGCCATGGTGCTCTGGTTCGGCGGTCTTCAGGTGTTTCATGGCGTGATGACGGCCAACGAACTGCTCGTCTTCGCCTTCACCCTCTACTCGACGATGGGGCCGATCAAATCGCTCGGCGACGCCAACACCGCCATACAGGCGGGACTGGTCTCGGTGGATCGGCTCTTTGAGGTGCTCGACGCCAAGCCAGCAATCATTAACGGTACGCGGCGCATCAGTTCCTTCAGTGATTCGATTCGCTTCGAGGATGTCTCTTTCAAGTACAACAAGGAGCAACCCGATGCGCCGAACATTCTCGACCACGTCTCGTTCGAGGTCAAAAAAGGGGAGATGGTGGCGCTCATCGGCCAGTCGGGTTCCGGTAAATCGACGGCGGTCGATCTGCTCATGCGCTTCTACGATGTCGATTCAGGATGCATCACCATCGACGGCATCGACATTCGCGAGTTCGATTACAAGCAGTTGCGCAAAATGATCGGCGTGGTCAGTCAGGAGGTGATCCTGTTCAACGACACCATCGAGCAGAATATCGCCTACGGCGTGCATGAGGAGATCAGCCGCATCCATATCGAAAAGGCGGCGAAACTGGCCAATGCGCACCAGTTCATTATGGATAAACCCGATCAGTACGACACCATGATTGGTGACCGTGGCATCCAGCTCTCCGGCGGCCAGCGTCAGCGTATCGCCATTGCGCGGGCGATGGTCAAGAATCCCGAACTGCTCATCTTCGACGAAGCCACCAGCGCGCTCGACAACGAGTCGGAAAAGGTGGTGCAGCAGGCCATTGACCATGCCATGGAAGAGCGCACGGCGCTTGTGGTGGCCCACCGCTTATCGACTATCAAGAACGCCGACAAGATTATCGTGATGGAACGAGGTAAAGTGGTCGAATCGGGCAACCACCAGTCGCTCCTCGAAAAGAAGGGCGTATACAAGATGCTCTATGACATTCAGTTCGCAGGCAAATCTGCACAGATTGAGAAGACCGATGCGGTATCATGAGTTAAACCGTCTGAACTCGCCGGTAATCAGATCACTCTGAAAAACCAGGAAGGCAACATTGCGATAAACCTGAGAAGCGGGGCAGGATATTTTATCGTAAACGGGAAAAAGTGAGCATAACGGTGATATACATTCAAATTAAATATTTTCTTCTTCCGAAGAGACGCCAAGGCTTTCAGTGTAAACACTCCCGATTTTATTCCGTGATCCATGGCGCACTTCAACTTACTGTCCAGGCTGTACGATGAAGGAAGCGAAAATACAAAATTTGCCCAGCGTTTTGTCCATATTTCAAAGGTAACATCTTCCCAGCTCGTTTTACTAAGTCCAGCCACCTTCAGCCCTTGTACCGAGTGTCGAGGAAGCCATTTCACCTTGAACGGTCTGTTCGAAAGAAACTCGAAAATAATGCCCGTTTGCAGAAAGTTCGTATCATGATAGCGTGTAAAATTAGCCTCCTGCAGCAATCGCTTATTATACACAAGTCCGCTGAGGCACGTCATATGCCATCCAAGATCCGCAAGCAACTCACTTCTGTCTGAATAGACCCTTTCAGCCACATCAGTAACCCTGCCCGCAACGTTCAGCAACACCAAATCGTAATCATCTTCGCCAATCGCAGACAAGACGGCATTTAAAGACGTTTCAGGAATTAGATAAGTATCTCCAAGCAACCAGACATAATCACTTTTCCCATACTTTAGAGCTTTTTCGAAGTTCTGTTCATGTGGTATCGTATGCTCGTTCCGGAAATACCTGACCAGCTTCCAGTTCATAACAGATTTTGTAACTACCTCAGCGGTTTCATCTGTGGACGCATTATCCAGAATGACGAATGATACGTCGTCGGCATCCATTATATACCTGTGCTCTGCAAGACTCCGTTCGAGAAAGCCTGCTCTGTTATAAGTTGGCAATGTAATTGTTAAACGGTGAGCGACATTCATAAATATTATTTATTTTTGTTAATAATGGATTCGTTCGGATTTTTTAACCCTTAATGCTGGAAGAGCCTGCGTGTTCATTGGGTGCACATATTCATCCAGGAAAGCCGAAAAATAATATCCTATAGGTAGCGGCGCGACGCCTGCCTGAAAAATTGTTCCAGAACATGTGCTTGCCGAAACGATATATGCTCCCGAGCAGAAAGCGCAATAATGAAAGTACGAAGTCGAAAGACGTAGCATGACGCAAAGGTATTTTTTTAAGTTGCTTATGATGCAAAGTATCCCTATAGCGTACAAAGTGTAATAATTGTTCTTGGTAATGCCTCGCGCTCTTCTTAACTGAGAATAGTGCTCCGTTTTAACCATGAAAACAACTTCAGCGATGAGCCCCCTGCAAAGAGGATATGATTCAGAAAAATTTCTCAGAATATTGATGATTCTCCGATCATACAGACAGAAGTCAGTGTAATTTCGAATAATGTTCACGTCGAATATGTTTTTGAGCAGGCCGTAATAAAGCGTCCTGATGCTGAACATCAATCGGCTTTCGCGACTTTCCTTTTTGACTGCAACAACGATGTACGCATCCGATTCCCAATTTGTCACAAGTTGGGGAATCATTTCCTGTGGATATTGTAAGTCGGATGCAATAATAATACATGCATCGCCTCTGGATTGATGTATCGAGTGAAATTGCGAATGCATATGTCCGAAGTTTCTTGAATTGACAATCAACTTCAGCCGGTTGTCTCCGGTGGCAATCGACTTGATTTTCTGAACTGTCGAGGCTGTCGATGGGTTGTCGGTCAGAATGAACTTAAAGTCGTACCCTTTCATGCAGGACATGATAGTGTCTACTTGCCGGTAGAGCACCTCAATATTCTCCTCTTCCTTGAAATAGTGCGACACCAGACTGATTGTCTTTTTAACGCATTCTTTTATAATAAAAAGAATGGTTATCGTTTTGAGGTTAATTCTCAGTGTGCGAGTTTTTACAGGCACTTTTACCGCGTGCAATAACTGTATAGATCACTCTTTTTTGCGTAATATAATCTCATATATAAACTACCACTTATCGGCTTATTGTTATAATACAAATTTGACCCATTGATATTTCTGTCAATCTTCAAAACTGTAGGAGCAAGTCCAGACGTCGCTGTTGGAGAAGAAATCTCTATATTGTATACTTTATTTTTTGATCTTTCTTGACGGCTAAAAAATATTGTATAATACTTACTGTTTATCATGTCACGCCCAGGGACCACTGTCTTTGTTATAATCACTCCATCATTATCGTAAACAGTAATTATAACAGAAGAATATAATTGCCTCATATAGGTCGTAAAAAAAACAGATATTGCCTCAAAACCATCTTGTTTTGAAATAAATTTTTGATGAACTTTTACATTCCCGAATATTTCACCTATTATGGCATCAGGCTCATTCTTCATAACGTCAGGCGTTAGCTGAGTTAAACATGCATCTCGACTGATCTTGGATGCCAATGATACAGGCGTGAATGCACAGACGAGTGCGGGGATCACAAAAGCAAACACCCCTCCTATATACCTAACATAATAGCCCATTGTTTCCGAAAAATCAGGGTTATTATTTTTATAATATTTATTCAGAAAAATCATTATAAATGGAGCAAATAAATATATCCTGAAAACAGTAGTGTTTATCTTGTATAATTGCGGCCTGTATACGTCACTCATATATAAAGGAATATCATGAATATATGCTGATAAAGCGCCTTTACTTATCATCGAAACATCTACATTTGAGACCCATTGGTTTACGCATATCCAGACAAAAGCCACCATTCCTATCAGATCAAAAACATAAAATATTTTTTTATTTAATACATATCTGTATGACATAACAAAAAAAGGAACAATAATGATAAGCCACTGTGGATGCCATACTACCACAGAAAACATTATAGCATAGGAAAGAGCGCTCAACAATATCGCTTCTTTATAAAAATCATATTCATTATCTACTTTCTTTACATATGAGTTTACGACATTTATCAAATATGCTATAACCCCATAGAGCTGAACATCCATAATCATATTTTGGCTCGCAGACGCTACATTGACCTTTCCTTTCGGTATCATCAAGACGCCATCAATAAATGCATTGCTTTTGACATAGAAAGCAAACTGAAGGGCAACCGCAAAAGCCCCTAAAAAAAAATATTTCGATATTTTTATTATATTTTTCTCCGCAAGAAATATTAAAGGAATAAAAATAAATGCGGCGAAAAATTTACAGCTAATTGCTAGTGAGAAAATAACCGATGACCAACTAAATTTTCTTTTAAGATAGAGATAAAATGCTGCAAGAGTGAAAAAAGAACCAATAACGTCATATTGACTGAATATAAAGACTGAGAATATCGCCAGAGGCGATGTAAGGTACAACCTCTTATAATAACTCGCATCATAGCCACCAATAACCTCAGAGCACTTAAATACCAACCACGAACAAGCAAAAAAAATGAGCACCAATAGCATTTTTGCCCAAATTATCTCCAGCGGACTTAGATATAAATACTCCTCATTCATGAATGAGGTAAGATGTATTATGTGCAACGGATAAAACCATACCGCAAAGACAATATATATTATCGGCAAATAATTATTGCCTCCCATTACTGTTTTATTGTAGTCATAGAAGTCGCCAGCGTGACCGTTTAAAAATGCATATGAAGAGCGAACGGTATGATTCAGATCGCCTTGATTGAACAATAAAAAGCACGCAAAAACAATGGCTGCATAAAGCACCCATTCAAGTTTTCTGAAACCTTGTATTTGTATATTATTTTCCATGAATGAATTACTAAAAATTGATCCGTTCGGATTCGTAAACCCTTGGTCTTGCAAGAACCTGAGTGTAAATGGCCCCTACATATTCACCAAGAATGCCGATAAAAAACAGCATGATACCGAAGAAAAAGAAATTTCCGATAAGCAGCGGTGCGACGCCTGCCTGAAAATTGTCCCAGAATATGAGCTTGCTGATAAGATAGGTGATCCCTACCAGAAAGCTCAGTAACGAAAGCGCGAAGCCGAAAAACGTAGCCAGACGCAATGGTATTTTGGAGTTGCTGATGATACCAAGAATCCCAATGTCGTATAGTGTATAAAAGTTATTTTTCGTTACGCCTCGCTCTCTTCTTGGCTGCGAATAAAGTACCTGATCGACTTTGAAGCCAACTTCGGCGATGATTCCCCTGAAAAATGGGTAGGGGTCGGGTATCTCACGCAGAATATTGACGATTCTGCGATCGTACAGGCCGAAACCGGTGTAATTTCTTATAATGCTCACGTCCGATACGCTCTTGAGCAGGCCGTAATAGAGCTTCCTGATACCGAACATCAGACGGCTTTCGCGACTCTCCTTTTTGACCGCAACCACGATGTGCGCACCAGATTCCCATTTTTTCACCAGCTCGGGAATCATTTCAGGAGGATCCTGCAGGTCGGACGCAATAACGATACAGGCATCGCCGCCGGTTTGAAGTATCGCGTGAAACGGGGACCGTATATGCCCGAAATTTCTTGAGTTGACGATCAGCTTCACTCGTTTGTCCCTTGAGGCAATTGCCTTGATTTTCTGAACCGTCGAGTCTGTCGACGCGTTGTCGATCAGAATGAATTCATAGTCGTACCCTTCCATGCAGGACATGATAGTGGTTACTTGCCGGTACAGCTCCTCGACATTCTGCTCTTCGTTGAAACATGGCGACACCAGGCTGATTGTTTTTTTAGCGCTTGTGTTCATAATGAGGGAGTGGTTATCGTTTGAAGGTAAATCCCCGGTGGCCGAAAAACGAAATCAGCGCTGTAACGGCAATAATCAGGAATTGCGCGATCCAGATGGAGAGTCTGGCATAATCGACCAGCAGCCAGAGCAGGCCAATACCCATGATTGCGCTGGAACCATACACAATATTGCTCCTGACATATTCAATGAACCATCTCCCTTTGGTACGAAACACAAAAAGCTTGTAGACGACGAACGACATCGAAATTGAAACGAAATTGCCAATCAGCCCGATGATGGTCACATGAAAAAATTGCGACAAGGCAAAGTACAGGCCTACGCCCGTGAAATATCCGAAAAGAGTATTCCAGCCAGCCGCCAGCAGATACCGGAGATTCCGGTATCGCGCTTCTGTCAGAAGAGAGGAAATGGGGCCTCCTGCATCAGTCTGCAATGTGTCTCCTGTGTTGCTCATGCCTGTTCGTACCCCCAGAAAGCGTGAAAATAGGCGATATGGTTTTCAGCGGCGGCCAGCTCATCGCTCTTCGTATCACCGACATAGATGATACGCACCTTGTCAAGCCCCTGGTTTGTTATAACCGTTGCCAGCATTTCCGACTTGCTCGCGAACCTCGTATCGTGTGAATCGACAGCATAGACACTGGTGAACAGCTCGGCCCACTCAAAGTAGCGCAGAATGTTCAGGGTAGGCGCAAGCCGTTTATTGGTCGCGATATGCAGACCAACACCCATCGCTTTCAGCGACGACAGCACATCATCGACCCCCTCGAACACCCGGCTCCGCCGATAACCTTCATGGTCATAGTGTTGCCTGTATCCTTCGATAAGCATTTCCTTGAAGATATGGTCATTCTCCCCGAGAAGCTGGTCGAACATGATTTCGAGAGGCGGGCCGACAATCGAGTGATCAAGCGCTCGAACGGGCGTTATGCCTTTCGCATCGAGAAGATGGCTGATCGTTCCGATGATGCCGGGAGCAGAATCGATCAGGGTGCCATCTAGATCGAAAATAACGCCGGAGTAGCCGTGCATACCGACTTTTTCAAGAAGCCCGGAAAAGCCTTTCTGTTCCGTCTTCTGGCTTGATCTGTTAAATTCCATGCTGTTTTGGTTGTCTTACAGATACTGTTCATATACCCGGTGGCAGGGTAGCAGCTCTTCCGGCGCACTGCCGAACCATCGCCACTGGCCGGGCGACGGATCACCGGAGAGATGCGCCATCCGGCCATCGAGATTGCCATCGAGTTTGCATTCATACAGAAAAGAGATGAAATGCGCCCGTTCCCTTCTGCCGGGAATATGGAATTCGTTGACGGCAAGCAGCTTCGGTTCAGGTATCAGACACGCCGACAGTTCTGTCAGGGCTACCTTGGCGACCCTCTCGGCAATTTTCTCCTTGTAGCGGATGATGCCGCCCGGAATATGCCAGCCTGCCCCTGAAAACCGGTCTTCCCTCCAGGTCAGCAAGGTACGCCCCGCATCGTCCCTGATGAGAAGATCGACGTTGACCATCGGAACAATCGAGCTGGCAAAAAGAAATATCTCCTCAGGCAATCCGATGGAAGGATTCTCGATGCATGCATCGAGAGCCTCGACATGCGTCCGGATGCTTTCGGCCTCGCACCCTTGGGCGCGATCCTCAAGCTTCGCTGGAGACATGCTTTTCATAAAAATCCATCGTTTTCTTGATTGCCTCCTCAAGCCCCACCCGTTGCCGCAGACCGAGTTCCTTCATGGCCCGATTCGTATCGGGTATGTATACGTTCACCTTTCCGTCAGCAACAGGATTGCCGAGAATCCTGACTTCGCTCCGGTTTCTGGAACACCTGGCTACCAGCGCGGCCAGTTCGCCAATGGAGATCGTATCCATCGATCCGACATTATAGAGCCTTCCGCTTTCTCCTTTGAGCATGATTGTCCAGAGCCAGGTGGTCAGATCGGAGATGTACTGGTAAGAGCGTAGTGGAGTGCCGTCTCCGTTGACGACGATCGGACGCCCCTCCAGAGCGGCGCGGATGAAGTTGCCGATGGCATAATGGATGTCGAGTTGCAGGTGTGGGCCGACAAAGCTGAAACAGCGGGCAATCCTGACCCCGAATGAGTGCTGCTCGCCGTACATGCAGGCCAGAAACTCTGACGCCCGCTTGCTTTCGCCAAGCGCGGAGGCTTTCGGAGTAAAAACCTGGGGTGCGCCCGTCCAGGATTCGGGCATGAAGGGATAATGTTCCGGCTGGGGGCCGTATGCCGATCCCGAACTGGTCACGAGCATGTTCCGGCAGCCGCACTGCGATGCGAACTCGCAGACCCGCTGGGCGCCATGGACGATGGTTGTGAATTTGTCGATAGGCCGTTCGTTGTTGTAGGTCGCCACCGCGGAGGTGGTCGATGCATGTATGATCTGCGAAAACTCACCGTCAGGAAAGGCAAAAGTCCTGATATCGCCGTTATGAAGCCGAATGGCTGGGTTGACGGCAAGATGGGGCATCTGGCGGCTGAAGGATTCGGGATTTCTTGTCAGCACAACGGCCCGGGCATCGAGTCCCAGCCGGTCATTGGCTTGGCAAAAGCTTTCGAGCAGCCATTTACCGAAAAAACCCGTTCCGCCGGTAATGAACAGCCGCTGGCCCTTGAGGAGAGGCCAGAGTGCGGCGGTATCGCCGAGAATGTAATCGAGGTCATCCTGAATCGGACTGACTCCTGACGGATAATCGTTCATCGTTCGGATAGCTCAAAAAAGGTTCAGAGGCCCGTTTCTCCTTGCTGCTTCATTCGCTCCCGTCGGTTCGACGGAGCATCCCAGATTTCGAGGTTTCCCTGTTCATCCCTGGGCGCTTGCGGCATGCCATCGAGCTGGTGCGGATAACGGTTATCGTCCGGCGGCGCCCAGGTGATCGGCACCATGCCATCGGCGGTCATGATCATCTCGACCGCGCCGTCCGGGGATGGAGAATCGTCACACTCTTTCATGTCGGGCGCGAGACCGGATTCGAAAAGACTCTTCTCCTTTTCGGGATGCACGTAGTCACTGGCCGTGAAAATCTTGTTGTACCGGACGGGAACCTCGACATCACCCCAGGTCTTGCTCATCACCTTGTCAATGAAGTAGCGGTCTTCTCCGCAGATGCAGGGCATCTTGACCTTGGGATCGAACCACTTGAGATTTAGGCCGCGGTCGACAATCTCTTTGAGGCTCTCTTCGAAGAAGTTGCCGAGAGAGATCGGGATATACGGACAGGGCAGCACATCGCCGTATCTGGTGATCGGCAGGATTCTCTTGACGGCGATGCAGCCAATATCCATGCCGTACGACGGAGTCATGTGGGTGAACACATCGTACTTCTGTTCGAGCATCCTGATGTAATCGGTATCCTCCGGTGTGACGAGCTGGTCGTAACGTCCTTCGTACGCGCCGGTTGGCTTGGCATAGGTGACGTAGGTGCCGACGCCGAGATCTTTGGCCATTTCAAGGAAATCGTGAAACTCCTTTGAATCGGGACGACCTTTCCAGACCACCGTGGAAAGAATGATGTGCAGGTCGGCCTTCTGGCAAGCCTTGACGGCATCGATGGCCCGTTGCCAAGACCCCTTCTGGCGACGAAAGGCGTCGTGGGTTTCAGAATCAGCGCCATCGAGACTCAACTGGATTTTGTCGACACCGATGCTTTTCAGGTGACGAGCGCGCTCCTCGTCGAGAAACCAGCCGTTCGTGTCGGAGACGATCCAGAATTTCTCGGGGTCGATTGCCGCGACGAGGTCGTCGAAATCTTTGAAGGAGAGCGGTTCGCCGCCGGTGATGACGATCGTCGAGAGACCCATCTCGTCAGCCTGACGCGAAAGCTCGCGGACATCATCCATCAGGAAATAGCGCCGTCCGCTCTCCCGCTCATCCTTTCGCTTCATCTGGAACTTCTCGATGGAGCAGTGGCAGCAGCGCAGGTTGCACTGGTAGTTATACTGGAACTGGATGATCGGCACCCCTTCGCCAAGGGCGAGCTTGTCGTTGAAGCGCATCACCTTCTCGTACACCTTCGGCTTGTGGTGCTTCAGAAAATCGCGACGCTTGTTCTCCTCGAATTTCGTGACGCCAAACTGCGCCTCTTCACACTGCTTCCCGTTCGCCATTACGCTGATACTTTGAATTGAAAAAACGGTTACCTGATGCGTTCGAGGCCATTGTCCCTCAGAACAGCGATATTGATACTTGATGGGTAATTCTTCCGAAGCATTCCAATGACCTCGTCGGAATAACTTGCGGCCATGACGATAACCGCTTCTGGCGGACGCGCAGTCAACTCCGACGGCGGCACAATCGGAATATGGGTCGCCGTCGTATACCTGCCCTGCTTGAACGGCGCAGAATCGACCACATAAGCGATTCTGCCGCCCAGCCCGGCCATCGCCATCACGGCAAGCGCCTGGTGCCCTGCCCCCCAGACCGCGACGGACATGGCCGGATAGCTTCCGACGAATGCATTGATTTCTGCCGTTATCCGCTCCTGCTTGCCGACGAAAGAACCAAGATCGAGCGCCTCCCGTTTTCTGACGACAGCCGACAGGATGTAGTCGTGCCAGACTGCCTCGCACTCCATTACCTCGAAGCCGTTGTACTGCAAGGCGAATATCAGTGTATCCCTGGCAAAATACAGCAGATGGTCGGGAATGAACTCGGAAAACATTGCCATTCTGACGATCATGTCAAAATTCGGTACTTCAATCAGCCCCAGGCCTCCGTCAACAAGGTTCCGCCTGACGCACTGGAGCACATCGTTCGGCCTGGGCCAGTGCTCCATGAAATTGAAACTCGCGAAAGCGTCGAATGGCCCGTCTGACAAAGCTTCTTCAGGATTGTCGGGAAAGGTTCTGATGACCGGAAGCCCCATGGTGAAGCAATGCTCCACCGATGCCAGAGCGTACTCGCTTCCCCATGCGTCGATTCCCGCTTCCTGGAGAAGCGACAGGTAATCGCCTTTGCCGCAGCCGATTTCGAGTAGCTTGCGCCCCCCGAGGCTGTACTTCTCGACCAGATGCCTGAACTGATCGCGTCGAAACGCCTGCATTTCGGGCGAGATCGCAGCCGCCCTGATCACCTCGCGATAGTAAGATACCGGCGCCCCGGCAATCTGCACCAGTCCGCACGATGAGCACTGAAGCACCTCGACGTTGCAGCCAACATCGGCGTGAAGGGTCGTTTCGTCCGGAAACCCCTGGGCTGAAGCCGGCATTCCCACAAAACGGAGCAGGGGTTCTTTGAATATCCGGTTTCCACAGACGCGACAACGCTTCGTTTCAGCAACCTTGAAATCGATCACAAGAATTCTCTTGGGTTTGATTCTTTTCAATTACTGTCATCAGACCCAGGCATACCCGCAGTACCGATTGAACTGCCCTGTATTTCTGAGTCATAAAAATCTATATATTTCTTCCAAAAAAGATCCTGTTCACTCTCGCGAGCCTTTTCTTTGTAAATTTTCGCTTTTTCGACTTCCCCAAGATACTCGCAACACTTTGCTGCATAATAATTCGCAAAATAGTGATCTTCTTTTGCCCTGATCACCCTCAGAAAGCCTTCAAGCGCGACGCTGTAGTTCCCGGCATGAAAATCGGTGTTATAAATAAAATTCAGCTCCAGATTCATACGGTAAGCCATTTCTTTTATATACTCCGAACTCCACTCCTCCGTTTCAACAACAGCCTTCTTATAATCTGCACCTAACCAGTCACCCTTAAGATACCTGTTGGCAACACATATATCATGCATTTCACTTCCTGTCAGGGGACTCGCGCAGAATATACCATACCAGTTTGCTCCGAGTGTTTTCAGATATTTTATTGAATCTTCAATATCCTGTTTCGTCTCCCCCGGAAGCCCTATCAGGATATTTGCATACATATAGATGCCCAGTTCTTTGCAAGTCTGAACGACTCGCCTGACCGTATTCAAATCAAGAGGTTTCTTCATGACATGCCTGAGCACCCGTTCGCTTCCCGATTCAATCGACAGAACAAGTTGACGGATCCCTGCATCGACAAGAGCTATAAGCACTTCCCGATCAAGAGCATGAAGCGACAGACTGTTTTGGAACACCACATCGACGACCAGTTCCGAGAGATACCGGATAATCACCAGGGCTCTTTTCTTGTCAGCCATAAAATGATCGTCCTGAAAAACAATCACCCTGGCTCCGAAATCATCCACAAGACTTTTAAGGTCGTGCCTGACACGCCCGATACTGTAGTAACGCATTTTTCGGCCATGCACCTTGTGCGAGGCGCAGAAAATGCAGCGGTAAGGACATCCCCGAGAGGTCATGACATGAAACGAGTCCACAGGACTGCTCAGCTTTCCATATGTTATGAACGCTGGATTATTATTATACTCCCCATGGCATAAACCGTAATCAAGAAAAGGAATTTCATCAAGATCCTGAATATGATTCCACGCAGGAGCCCATCCTTGCTTTTGAATTTTATCCCTGGTAATCCATGCATCATCAACCAAAGCATCAGCGCCTTCTTTCATATAGCGAACCAGGGGACGTTCTCCTTCGCCAAAGCAAATATAATCCACGCTATCGCTCTGCTGAAATATATCTGAATACATGTTGGTTGGGATATGGCCGCCTGCGATAACAGTACAGTCCCACGTATCCTTGCATATTCTGGCAAGATCGAGAAGCGATTGATATGCTGGTGAAAACTGGACTGAAAGCCCGACAATATCGGGAACAAAGTCATCATCCCAAGAGGTAAAAAATGTCTCGAAATAATCATAAAAACTCGAATAATCGAAAGCCTGCAAAGCATTGAGCCGCACATTGAAATCCAGAAGCCGGACTTGAATATCCTCAACAGATGCCTTGAGATAAGAGCTGAGAGCAAGTACTCCCAACGGCATATCCGTCACGAGGTTTCCATAGACTTTGCCGTCCATCTTTCTCACCCACTTTGCCGCTTCATGCGGGTTCACATAGTCTTCAAACGGTATGTGGGGTGGTATGACAAACAAAATTTTTTTTGGCATTACGGTCTTCCCATTGCAATTACAGAAACTACCGAACCGTCCTGACGCTTTCCTGCATGAGCGGTATGAGCATCTCCCTTTCGAGCACTTCGAGCGGCAAGAGCGGACTCATATCCTCCATCGGCATGGAAACCATCGAGCCGTCGGGCTGAGGAATGGCCGAAACCTTCGGTTCCAGCGATTCGTTCTTCACCAGCCTGACATCGACGATCATGGGACGCGGCTGTTGCACGATCGTGGCGAGCTGCTCTTGCAAATCCGCGGCATCCTCGACTTTGGCATAGCCAAGACCGTAGGCGACGGCGATTTTGTCAAGTTCCGGCAGAAACAGGCCCGCTTCTGGCCCCGTGCCCACGTAGCGCCCCTTGAAATAGTTTCGCATCGTGTTTCTGATCGAAGCGTACCCAGCGTTGTTCATCACGAACAGACAGATCGGCAGGTTGAATGAGCGCATGGTCGCCAGCTCCTGAATGTTCAGTTGCAGACTGCCATCGGTTTCGACCGCAACCATCGGTTTGCACCCGCTGGCAAAACAGGCGCCTATTGCCGCCGGAAGTCCGTATCCCATCGAGCCAAGCCCCGAGGTCAGAAAGACCCGTTGCTCCTCCTTGTTGCGGAACACCGAATAGAACACCTCGACCCCAAGCCCGGAGCTGCCGGAGCTGACAATCGAACCGGGTTCAACCACCTCGGACAGCGCGTCGATAAACTGATAGTGTGTAATTTCACCTGACTGACCGAATGACTTCTCATTTCTGACGCCATACCGCGCTTTCCAGTCGAGGCAGCGTTTCTTCCATGCCGCGCATGAAGAGCTGTCGATCCCGTTCAGCTCGCGGAGATTGTCGATGAATGCTGCGGCATCGGAAATCACCTTCAGATCAATGGTCATGTCGAGCTTGTCGATCTCGTTCTGATCGATATCGACCACAACCTTTTTGGCGGCGCGGGCAAATCCACGCGGATTGAACGCCGTGATGACGTTGTCGAGCCGACTGCCGATGCTGATGAGCAGATCGCAATTCTGCACGGCGAAATTGGCCGTGCGCAGGGCCACCACTCCGGGGCGGCCAACATTCAGCTCATGCTCGTATGGAAGCAGATCGAGCGAATTCCAGGTCGTCACCACCGGTATGCCGAGCTGCTCGACCGCCTCGCGGAACCGCAAGGCCGCTCCGGAAAGGCGGATACCGTGCCCCGCAAGAATCAGCGGGCGTTCGGATGCTTCAATGAGCTTGCGCAGCTCATCAAGATACGGGCTGGCTGCAACCGGCTGCTCGTCGGCTCTGCTACCGGACCAAGGTTCGAGATCGACACCGTCGAGTGGCGCACCCTGCACATCGAGGGGAACGTCGATCCAGACCGGCCCCTGACGCCCCTGACGGGCGAGGTTGAAGGCCTCTTCCAGCACGGCACGAACATTTTCGGGCCTGTCGATAGTGACGGCATATTTGGTGATGCTTTTGACGATGGTCACGATATCGACCTCCTGAACGCCTTTCTGCCGTACAGGCATGCCAAGCATCATGTCGGCGCGTTTGACCTGGCCAGAGATGACAACCATCGGCACCGATTCGATCCATGCACCGGCAACCGCCGTAATGGCGTTGGTCGCGCCCGGGCCGGAGGTCACCATGGCGACGCCGATATTCTCGTTGACTCTGGCATAGGCCTCGGCAGAGATGGATGCGCCCTGCTCATGGGAGCAGGCGACCACCTGCAACCGGTCATTTTTGCCAACGCCATCCACCAGATGCATGGCTCCGCCGCCGGGCAGGAGAAAAACATGTCCCACGCCCTGATCGGCAATAAAATCGGCGATATAATCTGCTACACGATATACTTCCTGCACGACGGTTACTCCATCCAATAGGTTAAAAGGGTTTTGCGCTGCTTGTTCTGCATGATGGCCGGATCGGTATAAAACGAATCCTGCTTGAAATGGGTGGTGGAAATTTCTTCGATTACCGACCCGGTCTGGCTCGTGAAGGCATGGCGCACCCTTGGCTCGACAGTCATGACGTCACCGGGGCGCAAGGTATTGCTGACGCCATCGAGAATCAGTTCGACCTCGCCATACAGCACATGGAAGGTCTCCTCTTTCTGCTCATGGTACTGTTCCGGATGCAACTGCCCGGGAAGAGTCACCAGCAGCTTCTTGCAATAATCCCGGTTTACCACAGTCACCAGGGTCAGACCGACTTCTTCGAAGCGGTCGAGACCATAATGGTGAGATATTTCCAGATCCGCGCTGCCGGGGACGACCACGCTGCTGCTCCGGAGGAATGTTCTTACCTTGCTGACAATATCCCACACCTGCTTGCGGGTATCGGTCAGGCTGGTATTGGATGGCGATACGGCTGCGTCTGGTTCCATATCGGAGAGGGCGACGAATTGCGCGTACTTGCTCCAGTCATTGGCCGTGAACTGACCCTCTTCAGGAGGAAAAGCGAAATAGATATCATCCTGCCCTATCACCGCTCCTTTCAAGATTTTCCTCCGGGCGAAAACACCTCGACGCAATGAGCGCAGGCTTGCCGTTTCCTGTGGATTTTCAGGCAGGCGGGCGTCTCCTTTTCCGCAAAGCGTCATGGCATACTGCGCCGCGGCGAGCCAGGAATCGACCTGTTCAGGCGAGGCCGAGTAGGCATTGATCGGATATTGAGCCGTCGGCAACCCGACATGCTTTTCAAATATCGACGCTCCCTTGGCGACAGCAAGCTTGACAATATCGGTGTTATCGGGATTTTCGTGAGTCGAGAAACCGATACGGACGCCAGGATAACGGTTCCGAAGGTAATCGATCTGGGAGAGGTGAAGATTCTCGTCGGGCGTCGGATACTCGCCAACGCAATGCAGGATAGCGAAATCTTTCTGACGATGTTGCATAAAGCTGATCACCCTGTCTATATCGTCGAGCTTTGCCCCGGCTGTTGAGAGAATGACCGGTTTATCAGTCATGACCACCCGTTCGAGAAGCGGCCAGTCATTGAACGAACAGCTTGCGATCTTGATGACATCGAGATTCTGCGCTACGATAACATCGACCGAGGGTTCATCAAAAGGGGTGCACATCGTCATAAACCCCTGCGCCCGCATCGCTTCAACCAGACAATCGAACTCCTGCCGACTCAGACGGGTTTCGGAAAAACGCTTGATGTATTTAATATCGTCACGGCCCTGCATCGATGGATGGATAAAGGTATCGAGGTCGCGATACTGAAGCTTGAAGGCGACCGCAAACGGATACTTTCTGCAAACTTCACCGAACGCTCTGATGACTTTGACTCCATGCTCGGGATTTCCCATATGGTTGTTGGCCATCTCGAGTATGAACAAATTTTCAGGCAACTTGCTGCTCATTGCTATCTCGTTTTATTGTGATTATTGTTGCTTGCAGGCTTCGGCAATCGTTTCGGCCATATAGCCGCGCATCACATCACTCATGCCTGGATAAACGCCGACCCAGAAACTGTCGAGCATGATCTTGTCGGTAACGGCAAGATCGGCCGCGATCCTGTAGCCAGTTCCGGTGCGGCGCATCTGGTCGAAACAGGGATGGTTGACAAGATTGCCCGCAAAAAGCATCCGCGTCTGGATGCCTCTCGATTCGAGGTATCCGACGACTCGATCTCGTCGCAGACGACGATTGTCCCTGATGGTCAGCATGAAGCCGAACCATGACGGGTCGCTTCCGGCTGTCGCCTCTGGCAGGATCAGCAGCTCCTCCAGCGATGAAAGCTGGTCGCGCAGCATTTGCCAGTTGCGTTTTCTCGCTTCGATGAAAGAGGGCAGTTTCTGAAGCTGAGCGCATCCGACCGCCGCCTGCATGTCTGTCACCTTCAGGTTGTAGCCGAAATGCGAATAAACGTATTTGTGGTCGTAGCCGAATGGCAGCTCGCCGAACTGCTGACCAAACCGGTTGCCGCAGGTGTTGTCGCGGCCCGATGGGCACCAGCAGTCTCGCCCCCAGTCGCGGAAAGAGTCGACCAGGCGCTTGAGCATAGGGTCATCGGTATAGACCGCGCCACCTTCTCCCATCGTCATGTGATGCGGCGGATAGAAGCTCGAAGTGGCGATGTGGCCAATCGTGCCGGTATGACGCCAGACGCCATCGAGGCAGTAGCGCGAGCCGAGCGCGTCGCAGTTGTCCTCGATCAGCCAGAGGCCATGCCGGTCGCAGAACTCCTTCATGAAGCCGAGATCGAACGGATTGCCGAGCGTATGGGCCAGCATGACCGCTTTGGTCTTGCCGGACAGAGCGTTTTCGACCTTCGAGCAGTCGATGTTCGCTGTCGGGAGCGACACATCGACGAACACGGGAATCGCGCCGAACTGGATGATTGGCGCGACTGTCGTCGGAAATCCGGCGGCCACGGTGATGACCTCGTCACCTGGTCTGATCCTTCTGTCGCCAAGTTTCGGTGATGTCAGCGCCATGAACGCCAGCAAGTTAGCCGATGAACCGGAATTGGTCAGGGAGCAGAACTGCACACCCATAAATTGCGCGAACTCCCGCTCGAACTCGTCTGCATAACGTCCGGTTGTCAGCCAGAACTCCAGAGAGCTGTCAACGAGATTGATCATCTCCCGCTCATCAAACACTCGGCCAGCGTAAGAAACCCGTGACTGGCCGGGAATGAAAGGAGCTTCCTGCGCTTTCTTGTGAACCAGTTCGTAAAACTCTTTCGTTTTTTCCAGTATTTCCTGCTTCAGAATTTCTGCCCTGTTTGTCATCGGCTCTCTGGAGGTCTGTTATGATTTGATGTTATAACGAAATGACCTTGCCGTCTTCGGTGGCAAGCGCGTTTTCGAATATGCCGCAGGCTACGCTTTGGGCCGCCATCCGGTTTTGCCGGTCAGGATACCTCAGCGCATCAAAATGCACCAGCGCGAGGCGTTTCGCCCCGGCATCACGCGCCAGCGTTGCGGCCATTTCCGGATTGAGGTGCGGCCACTGCTCGCTCTCTTCGCCCGGCCTGAACGCGCATTCGGCTATCAGAAGATCGACGTTCCGGGCCAGCTCAACCGCGCTCTCGCAATAGCCGGTAACGGGACAGTATGCCACTGTTTTGTCCTCGATGTCGAAACGGAACCCGATTGTCGGAACCGAATGACGCATCGGAGCCGAGCGCACCGTGAAGTTGTCCATAGCCATCTCCGAACCGTCATGTTCAGTAAAGGCGACAGGGTAGGGAAGCGCCGAAAAGGGCAAGGAATAAGGATGCCCGATAACGCTCCTGAGATGTTCCAGATCACCTTCGCGACAATGAATGGTCATGCCTTGCGGGAGATCGAATTTATTCAGCAAGTGCAAGCCAATGATATGATCGAGGTGTAAATGGCTCAGGAAAAGATGTATCGGTTTTTTGCCGTCAAAATACCGGTCGGCCTTATACAGCCCGCTACCGGCATCAAGAACGATAATGGCTGCATCGGTCTCGATGAGGATGCAGACCGTGTTGCCCGTCGGCGAGTCATACCACCCATTGGTACCGAGAAACACGACCTTCATCGGCTTTGCTCCAATTCCCAGCCACTCCTGTAAGCGTCGATCTGCTCCTCACAAATCACGGAGATGCTGTTGCTGCCGTAATTTCTGTACCAGTTCACTGTTTCGGTGATTGCCCGTTCGATCTTCCAGACCGGAGTCCAGCCGAGCAGGGTTTTGGCCTTGCTGATGTCGAGCTTCAGCAGATGCGCTTCATGCACCGCGCCAGGTGTCGAGCGATCTTCCCAGGCTCCTTTTCCCCATGCCTTGACAACCGAATCGACCAGCGAGCCGACCGTAAGGAAACTCGAATCCTCCGGACCGAAATTCCAGGCTCCTTCGTACACGCCCGGGTTGTCGAACATCTTTTCGGCCAGCAGCAGGTAGCCGGAAAGCGGTTCGAGCACATGCTGCCACGGACGGACTGCATGGGGATTTCTGACGACAATCGGCTCCGTGCGTTCGAGATGCCTGATGCAATCAGGTATTATCCGGTCAACCTGCCAGTCGCCGCCGCCAAAGACGTTGCCTGCTCTTGCCGACGCCAGACTCTTGCCGTGGTGCGCGAAATCTTCCGGATTGAAAAACGATTTGCGGTAGGCTTCGGTCACCAGCTCGCTGCAAGCCTTGCTGGAGCTGTAGGGATCGTATCCGCCAAGCCGGTCGTTCTCCCTGTAACCCCATACCCACTCTTTATTTTCGTAACACTTATCGGTCGTGATATTGACGATCACGCGCGCCGAATCGCTCAAGCGACAGCATTCAAGCAGGTTGACCGCGCCGCCGACATTGATGTCGTAGGTCTCTTTCGGTCTCATATACGACTCCCTGACCAGGGGCTGGGCGGCAAGATGAAAGACGATCTCCGGCCTGAACTCTCCGAAGAGCCGGTGCAACCGGTCAAAATCGCGAATGTCGCCGATATGGTGCCGTATCTGTGAACCGATGCCCGAGAGCACGAAGTTATCCTTTGCCGTTAACGGTTCGAGCGCATAGCCAGCGACCTCGGCGCCAAGCATTTTCAGCCAGATGGCAAGCCAGGAGCCTTTAAACCCGGTATGACCGGTTACCAGCACTCTTTTTCCAGACCAGAACTCTTTTTTCAGCATGACCTTACGCTCCCTTACCAGACTTTCCAGGGGGCCGCCCCCGATTTCCAAAGCTCTTCGAGCATAATCCTGTCGCGCAGGGTATCCATCGGCTGCCAGAATCCCTGATGCGCGAACGCGGCAAGCTCTCCTTCGCTGGCCAGCCGCTCCAGAGGCTCTTTCTCCCATGAAGTTTCATCACCCGCGATGTAATCGATTACATCGGGAGAGAGTACAAAAAAGCCGCCATTGATCATAGATCCATCCCCTTTCGGCTTTTCCCTGAAGGAATGCACCTTATGACCTGCATCTATATCGAGCATCCCGAAACGGCCTGCCGGCATGGTCGCGGTGAGTGTTGCCTTGACCCCCATGGAACGATGGAAAGAGAGAAGCCGGGTGATGTTCACATCGCTGACGCCGTCACCATATGTAAAGAATATCTCGCGCTCGTCTTTCACGTAATCGCAAACCCTTTTGAGCCGTCCGCCAGTCATAGTCTCCTCGCCCGTATCGACAAGCGTGACGCGCCAGGGTTCCGCCTTGCGCTGATGCACCTGCATCTCGTTGCGCTCCATATCGAAGGTCACGTCTGACATGTGCAGGAAGTAGTTGGCGAAATATTCCTTGATGATGTAGCCCTTGTAACCGCAGCAGATGATGAACTCGTTGACGTTGTATGCCGAGTAGATTTTCATGATATGCCAGAGAACCGGTTTCCCCCCGATCTCGATCATGGGCTTGGGCTTGAGGTGGGTCTCCTCTGTAATGCGTGTGCCTAACCCTCCGGCAAGAATGACGGCTTTCATCGTATGAAGAAGACGCTTGAAATCGTTGATATGGTATAGAAATATCGACGGAACTCAATCTATTGGCGAATATACGCCAAAACACCATCAATTCCGATTTTTTTTCGATCATTTCCGATTTTTTCGATCAATAATACCGCACGACTAAGCATGATGCCATCCGTATAGTTTTGACTTCTGTCAGTTTTTTCAACCCGAAACTTTACCGATACCGAAAACCACAGAAGCGTCAAACAATCGGCTGCAGAACAAACCTGTACCGATCCCAGCCAGTATCGAACCTGCGATAAAGAGCGCTTTGGGAAATTTTGACTTCGCTTTCGAGCCGGATTGACCGTCATCTCCGGCCAGAAAGGGTGGCAACATCGACTGAACGATCTTCTGATCGAGCAACTGCTTCAGGCGAACCGGATCAGGATAGGGTATTTTCGCTTCCGGTTCATCGAGAACGCTTTGATCTTGCGTGCGCAGATAGGCGCTGACTCTGGATTCACACTCGCGTACCTCGGCTCTGGAATTCTGGAGTTCTTTTGACACCTTCGGAAACGCAACGCCAATCAGGGTAAAGAACAGAACCAGCCATATCCGTAAAGGTTTCAGGCTCCATTGAAGCGCCGGATCCTTCATATTGACGAAAAGCGCCAGGAAATTGGCGACGAATCCGATGGTGTACAGATCGAGATAACGCGATGCCATCACATTTCTGTGACCTCGTCCATAAGCCAAGATCAGCATCTGCCCCGCAACCCACAGTAAAAGGGTGAAAAGAAACCACGAAGCATCACCCGCCTCAGGCTTTCTACGTATCTGCCGGTAAATAAAAACGGCGGATGGCACATAAAACACAAGACCGCCGGTCATGCTCAGCATGGACAGGGCGAAATCGACAAGCGACCGGCTTTTGTACGATGCATGCGCAGGAATGCTCGGAGTGAAATGAACAGAAACAAGCATCATGACTGAGAGCATGACAATCATAATGATCGTCGCATGATTTCGCCGTACGCCGGTGAGCCATTGAACCGCAAGAAGCGCGACACCGGCAGCAAGGGTAATCGCCCCGGAAGCGAAAGAAAGGCACCCAAGAAGAGCTGTTGCAAAAACAGGCGCGAACCAGCCCAGGATGCTCTGATTGCCGCTTCGTGAAAGCGCGTGAATGAACAGGATGCCAAACAGGATAAGAAAATAGAGTGCGGAGTTATTGAACAGGATGTTCTCCACACCCAAAGGGACAGCAAAGATGAGAGCTACAACCAGCGTCACCGGCAGCCGCGAACTCGAATCAGGAAGCGCCCTGAGCAACGCTTGCAGCAGCAGAAGCAGTACGACGGTGTGCAGGACGGCATTGACGGCGATCTGAAGCATCGGATTGATGACATTGCCGCCAAGCACGAAAAGCAGCAGAGCGAGAACTCTTCCCGTAAAGACCCTATGTTCGTTATGCGGCGCTATCAGGGAAAACCAGTCCAGATTCCCCTCCAGCCACGGGCGATAAAATCGGTCGATCTCAACATCCCACTGATCCCAGAACGGAATGGTGTTACCATAGTTGGCGACCACCATGAATTTTATGCCTAAAACAAGCGCGAAAAAGGCTATTGCATGAAGCTGATCTTTGCTGACGACTCGCTGCTGTGTCATGCCGGAAGAGGTTATGTGATAATACACGGCGCCCCGGTTGAGCCGGTTTGAATATACTACTAAATTTACGCAAATAAAGTCAGCTATTCAACCCTCTTACCAATTATCCACGTTTCCAGCGGTTGTGCAACCAGAACCACTCTTCGGGGCGGTTGCGAATCTCGTCTTCAAGCATTTTTGTGTATCGCGCGGCCAGCGTGGCGATATTTTGTTTGCTGAAAGAGAGGTCGGAGGTATCGACCTCTCTGATTTTGATGGTATATCGTCCGTCTCCGTTGCCCAGGCAGATCACGAAGAAAAGCGGCACTTTGGCCTTGAGCGCGAAAAACGCCGGGCCGAAGTACATCGACGCCCGCCTGCCGAGAAACTCGCCGTAATTGACGGCATCGTGATCGGACTGGTCGCCGAGAATGGACAGAAAGCCCCCCTCGCCAAGAAGCCGCAACCCTTCCCTGAGCGCCTGGCTATGGTAGATGATGCGGTTGCCCCGCATGGTGCGGTACTCGTTCATGATGCCGTCGATGAGGCGATTGCGCAACCGCTTGACCACGATCGCGACCGGTTCCAGCAGAAGCCCGCTTGCCATGGCCATCAGCTCCCAGTTGCCGTAATGGGCCGAAACGATCACCGCGCCGCTCTTTCTTGATTTGAACCATCGCAGAAACGCTTCGCCGTCAATATCGACCAGCGCGGCGGCATCCTCCCGGTTACGGATGAGCGGCAGGCGCAGTACTTCGAGCAGCGACGAGGCGACGTTCCGGTACATAGCGGTGGCGATCCGGCGGATTTCCTCCAGTGATTTGTCCGGAAATGTGAGGCCGAGGTTCCGATAGACCAGGGTGCGCCGGATACCGAGGACGCGATGCATGAAATCCCCGACAAGGTCGGCGAAACGGCGGGTCTGCTTCCGGCTCATCCTTCGCACCAGAACGCCGAGCAGGTTGAGCGTTTCAAACATGAATTTTTCGGAGGCCGCCTGCAACGCTTCCTTCATTTTCATCCGTAACCGTTTTGGCGACGATTTTGCATTTGATCCCATGATGCGCGGCGCGATACTCTCTGTCGATAGGTCACGGAAAAAAGCGGAACCGTCGAGAGCTGACTATTCAGTCTGCCCGGCAAATCGATCCATGACCGGAAAACTTTTCTGAAGGTACGAAACGAAGAGACAGCAGAAAACAGGAAGTTGACCGAGAGGCTCCGCCGCTTCGTGGCCGGATTTCCGGCTCGTTGCGCCTGCGAAAGCTCGCCGGAGGACGATTCCGATTTTTCAGGCTGTTCACGAATACCTTCCCGCATTATATTTGTTATGTAAATGGTATATAAGGGGGGGGGATCCCTCTAACGTGAAAATTCCGAATGACCGATATGCCATCCAAGCTCTGCTCCCATGACGAAATGCTCCAGAATATCCGGCGCTGGCAGGCCGACGGAGAGAAGGTTGTCTTCACCAACGGTTGCTTCGACATTCTCCATGCCGGCCATGTGCGCTACTTGGCCGCCGCCCGGGAGCTCGGCGACCGGCTCGTGGTCGGTCTGAACACCGACGCTTCGGTCAGGCGGCTCAAAGGGCCGAAGCGTCCCGTCGCGTGTGAGGCGGATCGGGCCGAGGTGCTCTCGGCGCTTGGAGCGGTCGATGCCGTCACGCTCTTCGACGACGATACGCCCGAGGCGCTGATCGGCATGTTGCTGCCGGATATTCTGGTCAAGGGGGCCGACTGGGCGGTCGAGAAAATCGCCGGAGCGAAAGCGGTCATCGAGCACGGCGGCGCCGTGTTGACCGTGCCGATCGTCGAAGGACGCTCCACGACCGGCATCATCGAGACCATCGTTCAACTTCATTGCCCTCGACAAAGTGGTCGATAGAATCAAAAAAATCAGCTTTTTCGTGATGACCGCCGCTTCGGCTGTCATTATCGTGCTCTGCATCGCTGCCGCGCTGGCGCTCAACAGCGGCATGGTGGATGATTTCGCCAAAAAGCAGGTGTTGTCGCTTTTCAACGACGAGTACCGTGGACGGCTCGAACTGAAGGCGGTGCGGCTCCGCTTCCCCGACGAGGTCACGATCGTCGCTCCTTCCATCTTCGAGGAAAATGCCGCGCAACCGGCGGCCCGTGCACAGAGCATCACCCTGAAGTTCAATTTTCTTTCGCTGCTCAGGCCGAAGATCACCATGCTCTCGTTCCGTGAGGTCAATGTTGACGGCATCCGGGCAAGCATCGTCGAGCTTCCCGACGGAAAGCTCAACATCGCAAAAATCTTCACCAGAAAGCATCCCGAAAAGCCGGAAGTCCTCGCTATCGGGAAGTTCCGCGCCAGAGAGCTGAGAGTCAGAAACGGCTCCGTATCGTGGAAGCCGAAAAATTCGCCCGCTTACCGGCTTACCGGTCTCACTTTCGATATGTCCAAGGTGTTTGTCGCCAAATACCAGTTCATGGGAACGATCCGGCAGATGCGGTTTGCCATGCCCGACCGCGGGCTGACAGTAAAAAAAGGCTCCGGGGCACTGGCGTTTTCATCGGTGAGCAGCGACGTGATCGGCCTCGACCTCGAAACCGCCAAAAGCCATGCCAGGCTGTCGATCTCCGTCGATGGACTCGACATCTTCTCCGGCATCTCGAAAAAGAGTCTGCTGCAAAACAAGACCTTCGTCCATGTCGAATCGATGAGCGTCGATACTTCGGAGCTGAACCGCCTGATACCGGTTCCATCGCTTCCGGCTGGCGTGTATACGATCAAAGGGGATGCGAAGGGCACCCTCGGCGACCTCGAAATCCTGCCGACAACCATCGCGCAGGATGGCAGCCACATAGCTTTCAAGGGCGAGATGCTCAACCTCCTCGAACCGAAAAGCCTCTCGTTCAATCTGCAAATCGGCAAATCGGCGCTCTCTCCGGTATTGCTCTCGCAGGTGCTCGACGACGAGCGCTACCGGAAGCTCGCCCGGGAGGCGGGTGAAATCACCTTCAGCGGCATGGTGCGGGGACGGCTCGATCAGTGGAAAAGCGATATCGATTTCAAAACCGCCATCGGGAGCGGAAAAACCGCGTTCGAGACCAAGCGGCTGGCTGAAAAGCGCTATCAGGCCGCAGGAACCTTCACGCTCGAAAAAACCGAACCGCACCGCTTCCTCGGCATCGCGCAGGTCAGGAGCGGATTCTCCGGATCGGGCGCGTTCAGCGGCACCTTCAGCGGAAGCGACCTCGAGAACGCCCATGTCGAGGCGAGCGTAAAGAGCGCCTTCTGGCAGCAGCAGGCGATTTCGTCGGGATCGGTCACCCTCGACCTCGCCGGCAAGAAGCTCGATCTTTCAACCGACCTCAAAAGCCCGGAGGGGGGCAGCCTCGTCATGGCGGGGATCATCGATTTCTCGACCCCCGCGCCGTCGTACGAGGCGGGCGGCACGGTCAGAAAGCTCGATCTGTCGAAAGCCACCGGCCTTCAGGAGTACCGGAGCGATCTGAATGGCCGGTTCGACCTGAAGGGGCAGGGGCTGGATCTGGCTTCGCTGAACCTCAAGACAAGCATGGTGCTGGAGCCGTCGTCCTTCAGCGATTTCCGCTTCCGGGAGCGCTCGACGGTGTCGGCGAGCATCGCGCAGAGCGCCGACGCATCCACGGTATCGTTCGAGAGCGAGGCGTTCGACCTCTCGCTGCAGGGCAACGCCTCCCTGGCCCAGATGCTCGAAACCCTCCGAACTGTCTCGGCATGCATCGCTAAAGAGACCGGCAGCGCTTCAGCCGCGCCATTCCCGAACGCCGCATCGCCATATGCGTTCAACTACAAAATCACCGTGCGCGACTTCACGCCGCTCAGGCCCCTGTTTTCGGCAAGGGAGTTTCAGTTTACCGGCTCGGCCACCGGCAAGTCTGCTTATGCTGGAGGCCGTTTCTCGCTCGACGCGAACATTTCCGGTGCCTCGATTTCCAGCGGCTCCGCGCTGCGTCTGGAGAGCGCCGCCTTGAGCGGATCGATGCAGTGCGCGGCAGATGGCGTCAAGGCAGCGCGACTCTCTGGCGCAGCGGGATCGATGAGCCTGTTCGGCCGGGAGCTGAAAAGCCTGCGCCTGAATGCATCGTATGACAATGACCGGCTCGTCGCCTCGCTCGATCTCGCCATGCCGCGGTTAGCCGAAAAACTCAGCGCGTCCATCACGGCCCGGCGCTCCGGCAACCTCACCACAGTCTCCATCGACAGCCTCGCGCTCACCACCCCGAAGGGGGGCTGGCAGAGCGCGCCCGGCGGCACGCTCGACGTGGCCAAAGAGTCTGTCCGGTTCAACAGCGTCCGGTTCGCCAAGGGAACTCAGTCGCTGCAACTCGACGGCCTGCTCAGCAACACCGTGCCCGGAACCTTCCGGGGAACGCTCTCCGGCATCGATCTGGCCGAAGCGAAGTATTTCTGGCTCGATCCCGCGCTAAAGCCGATGAGCGGCACGGTGAACGCGAATTTCACGGTCAGCGGCACCCCCGGCGCGAAGACGAGCGAGCTCGACCTGAGAGGCTCCGGCGTGACCTACGACGAGCTGAAGATCGGCGCGGTGCATCTGACGGCCCACCACCTCGGCGAACAGATGCGTTTCGAGTACGAAAGTCGAGGCGCGGCAAGCGCTTCGGCGGTGTCGGCCAACACCATCGCTGGTTCCGGCTCGATCCCGCTGGTGCTGAACTACTCGAAGCCGGAGATCAGGATACCCGAAAACCGCCCAATCAGCGTCTCCATGCATTCGGACGACCTGTCAGCCAGAATCGTCACCTTTCTCGTTCCGATCTTCGACTATGCTGAAGGGGTCATACCGACCAGCCTGCGCATCACCGGCTCGATGCCGAAGCCGGAGATATTCCTGACGACGCAACTTCGGGATACGACGATCCGGGTGGCCCCGACGCAGGTCGCCTACCGGGTTAATGGCCAGATCACCGGTACGCCATCGCGCATCGATCTTGGCCGCATCGAACTGAACGATTCGCAGAAAGGCAGCGGCGCAGTCAGCGGCATCATCGGTCTCGACGGTCTGAAGCCCGTCACGGTCAACATTGGCGGCTCGTTCCGAAATCTGCTGCTCTACAGCAAAAAGGATATGAAGGACGACACCTCGTTCGGCACGATCACCGGTACGACCGACAACCTCCGTTTCTACGGCGACCTGACCGCACCGACCGCCGAGGGCGACCTGATGGTGACTTCTGCCAACTTCAGCCTCTACCGCAAAGGATCGAGCGAAAGCGCCAAGTACATCGGCGTCGATAAATTCATCAAATTCGTGCCGCGTCGTCCGTCACAGAAACCGGCGGCAACCGTCGCGGCTCCGTCTGCGGGTTATCCACAGTTTCATTTCAATCTGCTCGACATCATGCAGATCAGAAACCTCCGGCTCACGTGCAACACGCCGATCAAAGGCAGCATGATCTTCGACCGGGTCCGGGGCGAGCGGATCGAGGCGGCCCTGAACAACCTTTCGCTTTTGGTCAACAAGACGGGGCAGCGATACAGCCTCTTCGGATCGGTCGATATTACCGGCGGCAAATACAACTTCTCGAACACGAACTTCGATCTCGAAAACAGCGGGCGGCTGTCGTGGAACAACGAAGAGATCAGGGAGGGCCGCCTGATCGACATCTATGGCGGCAAACTGGTGACGGCCACCGACGTCCAGACCGGAGAGCGCGACAACGTCAAACTGCTCATCGCCGTCAGCGGCACCATCGAAAAACCGAACGTCCGCATGGGCTACTACCTGAACGATGATCCTCAGCCCTACTCGGCGGTCAATATGATCGGCCGCCAGGCGAGCCACGTCGATGCGAACGCCGACCTGAACGTCATCTCCCTGCTCTTTTCGAGGCAATGGTACCTCAACCCGGAACGGCAGACATCGAGAGGCGTCAACCCCGTATCGAGCGTCGGCTTTTCCGCCGGTACCGGCCTGCTCTCCTCGCAGGTCTCGAACATCGTGCAGAATCTTGCCGGGCTGGAGAGCTTCAACTTCAACCTCGGTACCAGCGCGAAAGGCAACCTGAGCGGCCTTGAACTGAACTACGCGATGCTCGTGCCGGGCACCAACGGCAAAATCCGGTTTGTCGGCACCAACCGAACGCCCGTTTCGGGAAGCACTAACACCACGAACGACTATTATGCCGGTTCGTCGCAGAAAATCGAGTACCGTGTCTCCCCGAAGGTCTACGTCGAGGCGTTCCGCTCCGATGGCATGAGCAGCAATGACGCCGCCTACACCAACCTGCAGAAGCCGAGCGAGAACTGGGGAGCCAGCGTATCGTATCGCGAGAAGTTCCACACCTGGAGCCAGTTCTGGGATCATCTGTTCGACGGAAAAAAGAAGGAACCGGAGAAGAGCAAGCAAGAGTGAAGCTTCGTATGGTCATTATTTTTCATACCTTTAAAGATTGTCTCGAAAAAACTGAACCATCGATCCAATTGTCATCTTGTGCTGACCGGCAAAAACATACTTCTCGGCATCTCCGGCGGCATCGCCGCCTATAAAACGCCGAATTTCGTCAGGCTTCTGAAGAAATCGGGAGCCGATGTGCAGGTGCTGGCTTCCAGGTCGGCGTTGCAGTTCGTCAGCGAGCTGTCGCTCTCGACCGTGTCGGGACGCCCGGTGCTCACGGATATTTTCTCGGCGGATGGCAACGGACACGACAATGCGCGAACGATGCACATCACGCTCGGCGAGTGGGCCGACGCTCTGGTCATAGCGCCCGCAACGGCCAACACGCTCGCCAAGCTCGCCGCCGGAATGTGCGACGACATGCTTTCGCTCTGCTTCCTGACCCTCCGCCCCGGCAAACCGGTGCTCATCGCGCCCGCCATGGACGGCCATATGTACGACTCTCCATCGGTGCAGCGCAACCTCGCCATGCTGAAGGCGCAGGGGTGCCGCATGATGGAGCCGGAAAGCGGCTCGCTCGCCTCGGGGCAGTGCGGGCTGGGACGGATGCCCGAACCGGAGACGATCTTCGAGGCGTTGACGGAACTGCTCGCCCCGCCGGAAGCGTCGGCGCTTTGCGGCAAAACGGTGATCGTCACCGCCGGGCCGACGCGGGAGAAGCTCGACGATGTGCGCTTCCTCTCGAACTACTCCTCCGGCAAGATGGGCTTCGCCATTGCCGCCGAAGCGGCGCGGCGCGGCGCGACTGTGCGCCTCGTGACGGGGCCGGTCAGCCTGCCGACGCCGCCCGGCGTGGAGCGGCTCGACGTCGAGAGCGCCGTCGAAATGCTCGACGCGGCGCGACCGTTTTTCGACGATTGCGACCTCTTCATCGGCGCGGCGGCCGTGGCCGACTACCGCCCGGAAACGCCGGTCGAAGGCAAGATCAAGAAAAACGACGCGGAGATGGAGATTCGCCTCGTCAGGAATCCCGACATCCTCGCAACCTTCGCCACTGGACGGAAGCCCGGCCAGCTTGGCGTCGGCTTCGCGCTCGAAACGGCGGGCGGCCTCGACTACGCCCGCAAGAAGCTCGTGGACAAGCAGCTCGACCTCGTCGCCTTCAACATCTACGATGGGCGTACCACCGGTTTCGAGGTCGATACCAACGCGCTGACGCTGCTCGCACGCGACGGCAACGTCACCGAGCTGCCACTGCTCTCGAAGGAAGAGGCCGCCGGAAAGCTGCTCGACGCAATCGAACCGCTCCTGCGCCGTTAAATCAATTCGCGAAGTACCCTCATGAAGCAGGAATCCCTTTTCGATCCCGTACCGGATGAACCCGCGCCGCAGAAATCGCCGGTGGACGATCTCGACGCGCTCCGCCGGATCACCATCGAATGCCGGAAATGTCGCCTGGCGGAGACGCGCAAAAGCGTGGTCTTCGGCGAAGGGAATCCCCAGGCGGGTCTGTTCGTTATAGGTGAGGCCCCGGGAGCGGATGAAGATGCCCAGGGCCGCCCGTTCGTGGGGCGTTCGGGTCAGTTGCTCGACAAGATTCTGCTTGCCATCGGCTTCGAGCGCAAGGACGTTTACATCGGCAACATCATCAAGTGCCGTCCGCCGGAAAACCGCAATCCACTCAGCGACGAAATCGAGTGCTGCAAGCCATGGCTCATGCAGCAGCTTGAGATCATCAACCCCAAGGTGCTGCTCCTGCTCGGCAAAGTGGCGGCCAACACCATTCTCGGCAACACGCAATCGATGGGTTCGATGCGGGGCCGAATAATCCAGTGGAACGGGTTCGATTGCGTCGTGACTTACCATCCGGCGGCGCTGCTCAGAAACCCGAACTGGAAGCGCCTCTGCTGGGAGGATGTGCAGATGCTCCGGGCGCACTACGACATGGTCTGCCCCAACGGCTGACCGAGATATGAAACCATGACAGGACGAGGACAAGAAAAGGAATGAAGCCACGCGAAGGACAACTCGATTTAAGCCGTGACATCGACTTCAGCAAGGAGAGTCGGGTGCCCCCCTGGTCGCTGGAGGTCGAGCAGGAGGTGCTCGCCTGCATTCTGCTCGAAGAGGATCCAATCGAACAGGTGATCCAGATTTTTGGCGACAACGGCGAAGCGGTCTTTTACGAGAAGCGCCACCAGATCATCTACAAGGCGATGATGCAGCTCTACCAGAAGCGGCAGGCCATCGACCTCATCACGGTGAGCGAGGAGCTGTCGCGGGTCGGCGAACTGGAGAACATCGGCGGGCGGCCCTACCTCGGCGAGCTTTCCGGCAAGGTGATCAGCGCGGCCAACATCGAGTTCTACGCCCGGCTGGTGAAGGAGAAGTATCTCTACCGCCGCCTGATCTCGATCTCGTCGCACATTTCGAGCGCGGCCTACAACACCTCGATGGACATCTTCGACCTGGTCGAGAACGCCTCGCAGCAGTTCTTCAACATCTCGCAGGCGGGCATCAAAAAGAGGGCCAGCAGCATCAAGGAGCTGCTCAAGACGGCGACGAGAATGATCGAGAATCTCGGCTCCTCGCAATCGTCAGTCACCGGCATCGGCTCGGGATTCTCGGATCTGGACGCCTACACGGCGGGCTTCCAGCCGTCGGACATGATCATCATCGCCGCCCGTCCGTCCGCTGGTAAAACCGCTTTTTCGCTGGCGCTGGCGCGCAATGCGGCGGTGAACTTCAACACGCCGGTGCTCTTTTTCAGCCTCGAAATGGCGGAAATCCAGCTCGCGCTCAGGCTGATGTGCGCCGAGGCGTACGTCGAATCGCAGCTCGTGCGGCGCGGCCAGATTTCGCCGGAGATGATGAACAAGATCATCAACAGCATGGACGCCTTGGCCGACGCCAAGCTCTTCATCGACGACACGCCGGGCATCTCGATCATGGAGCTCTCCGCCAAGACCCGCCGCATGAAGCAGGAGCACGGCATCGGCATGGTGGTGGTAGACTACCTCCAGCTCGTCACGCCGGTCAGGGACGGGCGCTCCAACCGCGAGCAGGAGATCGCCCAGATTTCGCGCTCGCTCAAAGCGCTCGCCAAGGAGCTGAACATCCCGGTCATCGCGCTGGCGCAGCTCAACCGCTCGGTCGAACAGCGCTCCGGCGACCGCCGTCCGCAGCTCAGCGATCTTCGCGAATCCGGCTCCATCGAGCAGGACGCCGACATGGTGATGTTCCTGTCGCGACCGGAGATGTACGGCATCAAGAACTTCGAGGATGGCTCTTCGACCAAGGATATCGCCGAGCTGGTCATCGGCAAACAGCGAAACGGTCCGATCGGCACAATCAGACTGCTTTTCCTGAAAAATTACGGACGATTCCAGTCAACGGCCAACAGCTACCTGACCGCCGCGGAGAACGGACAGCACGAGCACGAGCCGCAGAAAAACGGCGGCGGATACCTCGAAGCGTCGCTGCCGGAGCCGCCTCCGCTCGATATGGACAGTTTCATCAATTCGGACGCTGCACCTTTTTAGCCCCGCGCTCATGCCTTACAAAAAAGCCCCGAAACCATCCGGCGACGCGCCGGAAATCCGAGCAAGCTTCGGCGACCATTCCGATCCGTCGGGACGGGAGCGTCGGCATTACGGCATCGGCAGCGCGAAAGGGTTCGCCATCGGCGAGGTGTACGAATTCGTCAAGGAGACCGTCGAGCACGAGATGGCCGATCTTGGCCCGGGAAACATCGAGGATGAGGTCGAGCGCTTCATGACCGCCCTGCACCGTTCGGAAAAGGAGCTGAAAAAGATCGAGCGCGTCACCACCCGCAAGATCGGACGGCTGTACTCCGACCTCTTCCAGGCGCAGATCATGCTGCTCAAGGATCCGGTGCTGACCGGCAACATCACGCGCCGGATACGCACGGAGATGAAACCGGCGCATATGGTCATCGAGCAGGAGTTCGGCAAGTTTCTCGAACACTTCCTCAACTCCGACGACATCTTCTTCCGCGAGCGGGCGGCGGATCTGCACGACATCAAGGATCGCATCATCCGCAACCTGCATATCCGCAAACTGCACTCCTGGGTGCCGGAAGGCTCCATCGTGGTCTCGCACCACCTCTCGCCAGCGGACATCATCCTGCTCAGCCGCAGCAACATCAAAGGCTTCGCCACCGACACCGGCGGCAAGACCTCGCACATCTCGCTGATCTGCAAGTCGCTCAACATCCCGATCGTGGTGGGCCTCGGCAACTTTTCGCAGAAGGTGGTTTCGGGCAACCGGATCATCCTTGACGGCACCGAGGGGGTGGTCATCACCGATCCGAAAAATGAAACCATCGATGCCTACCTCAAAAAGCGCGAAGAGGAGAGCAAGCACGAGGCCGACGATTCGATGCTCGCTCATCGAAACGCCTTCACCCGCTGCGGCGCGAGAATAACGGCGCACTCGAACATCGATTTCAAGGAGGAGATCGAACATTTCGAGTCCACCGGCTCGGAGGGGGTCGGTCTGTTCCGAACGGAGAACCTGTTCCTCGACGATCTCAAGCCTCCCAAAGAGTCGGTGCAGCAGGCCTATTATCTTGAAATGGCCGGGATGCTCACGCCGAAACCGCTCGTCATCCGCCTGTTCGACATCGGCGGCGACAAGCTGATCTACTCTCCCGTCAAGGAGCCGAACCCGAACCTCGGCTGGCGCGGCGTGAGGATTCTGATCGACGTGCCGGAGATTCTCGACGCCCAGCTCCAGGCGGTCATCCGGGCCAACATCCACGGCAACATCGACGTGCTTATCCCCATGATCTCCTCTATCGAAGAGATCGAGCACATCCGCCAGACGCTCGACAGGCATTACAGCCACATCAAAACACTCACCCCCGAACCGCCCGACAAACCGGCCATTGGCGCGATGATCGAGCTACCGGCGGCGGTCGAGCTGATCGACGAAATTTCGCAGATCGTCGATTTCGTCAGCATCGGCACCAACGACCTGACGCAGTACACCCTCGCCGTGGATCGCAACAACCTGATCGTGCAGGATCTGTTCGAGAAGTTCCACCCGGCGATCATCCGCCAGCTCTTCCGAATCATCTCGACGGCGCAGAAAAACCGCTGCCGCGTCTCGCTCTGCGGCGACATGGGTTCCGATCCGCTGGCGACCCCCTTCCTGATCGGCTGCGGCCTGCGCGACTTCAGCATGGTCAGCTCCGACATCCCGGCGCTGAAAGCGACAGTGGGCAAATACACAGTCGAAGAGTGCGAAGCCCTCGCCACCGAATGCCTCAAACTCTCCAGCTCCTCAGCCATCAAATCCCGCCTCGAAGCTTTCGTCCGGGAGCACTGAGGCGACAGATAGCTCTGGCAACCGGTGAACACAGAACGTGTTACACGTTTTGCTTTATCTGGTCTGCGATGAAACCCTGAATCTTTAAGTGCGTTCGATCATAAAATACGGCGGGTGCGACGATAGGTGAGAATTGGTATTTTTAATGAACTGGAATTGTTGATTAAATTTCGGGGTGAGGTTTCCAGTCAAAGGGGGCTTGACCGATGAGAATTGCAAAAATTCATCCACAACAGGATTGGGTGTTGTCGATTATCGAGTAAGATGTCCGTGTTGGCCGGTTTGATGTCTCGCCTTTTCTGGAATACGAAGCGGTTGAAGAGCATTGAAACCATGAGGAATTTATGAAGGTGAGTAACGGAGAATACTTCATCGAATGGGAGTGCGGCGCTGATTTGTCAGCCGACACCATCGAGGCGCGATGGCAGGTGGGGGGGGGGAAAGATGCCGCGAAGGCGATGATTTTCGGGCACCTCGAAAAAGAGGGATTTGAAATATTCTTTTGGCCAGCGACATCGAAACAAGGCGATATTGCACGCAAAAGCAGTGGTTCATTGACATTATTGCACCGAAAAACAGCTTATCAGCTCCGACCGGGCGTAGTTATCCCCGGAGAAACACGTTGTAAACCTTTTTGTTGAGTTGCACGCAACGCATCAGATTGTAGGTCAGGTTGCTCAGGCCGATCTTGGCAACCGCCCGCACATACCCGATCGT
>Ga0326729_1000039_pt1 | contig 54752 bp, 71 predicted proteins | sample MHFSIPfraction_2_FD_207744 | JGI IMG/M metagenome (GOLD analysis project Ga0326729, IMG submission 207744) | Lab enriched peat soil microbial communities from Michigan Hollow, Ithaca, NY, United States - MHF6AY SIP fraction | ecosystem: Environmental > Terrestrial > Soil > Wetlands > Peat...
GGAAAGCAGAGCTCACCGTCCGTGAATGTCCGTGTCAGTCCGTGTCTGTGCGTGCCCGTCCGTGCTCTTTAAACGCCAAAAGGGCGCTCTCGCGCCCTTTTGTGCATTATGCTGTGCTGCCAAAGCCCTTTCTTACTGCCAGCCGCCGACGATGTCGAAGATTTCGCGGTCGCCGATTGGCTTTGGCACCGAGGCGAGCGGAGTCTTCGAAAGAATCTGATCGGCGATCTCGTTGTAGGGCGCGAGGCACTCGACGAGGCCGGGTTCGTTCGACTCCATGGCGAACAGCGTCTTGCCCGCGAAGCGGCTCCTGCGGATCAGCTCGTGGTAGGGCACTTTGGCGAGCAGGCGCGTGCCGACCTGTTCGGCGAACTGGTCGAGCATGTTGGTGCCGCCTCCCGTCGCATAATCGACGCGGTTCGCCACGATGCCCATGAGCTGCACTTTGTAGCGCACGCTCTTCTGCTGGATGGCCATGCAGAGGCGGTTGGCCGCGAAAATGCTGTCGAAGTCGTTGGTGGCGATGATGATCGAGTAGTCGGCATAGTTCAGCGGAGCGCTGAAGCCGCCGCATACCACGTCGCCGAGCACGTCGAAGAGAATGACGTCGTACTTGTCGTACATCCCCATCTCCTGCAACAGCGTGACCGACTCGCCGACCACATAGCCGCCGCAACCGCTGCCCGCCGGAGGGCCGCCCGCTTCGAGGCCGTCGATGCCCGCAAATCCGGTCTCGATAACATCTTCGGGAGTCAGCTCCTCGTGGTGGAAATCGACCTCTTCAAGAGCTTCGATGACGGTTTTCTGGAGCTTTCCGGTAATCGGAAAAGTGCTGTCGTGCTTCGGATCGCAGCCGATCTGAAGCACTTTGGCCCCCTTGAGGGCGAGCGCCGCCGAGATGTTCGCGCTGGTCGTGCTCTTGCCGATCCCGCCTTTTCCGTATACGGCCAATACTAAACTCATAGTTTGATAGAGGTCAATTTGTTTGTTGATTTTCAAGCGTTCTTCAGGCGGGTTTCAACCCGACGGACATTGAATACTCTCACATTCACATTGCCCCGTCCCGAAAGCTTTCGGGACGGGGAGAACGTTTTTTCAGCCGCCGAGATGCTCCTTCGCCTTGCGGAACACATCCGCCGTGATAACTGGCTCGCCGATCTCCCTGGCATAATTCTCGGTGTTCTTGCGCACCTTCTTGCGCACGAAGAAGGGCACCTTGCCGAGCATCTTCTCGGCCTCCGCCGTCCAGCTCATCTCGCCGGTTGCCGGAGCGACCGCGACGTCAGCCTCAGCCTTTGCAGTGGAGGAAGCTTCGGCGGCATGAGCCGTTGCCGTGCCGTTGGTTGACATCGCCGGTTCGGAGAGCGTTTCCGGCTGCTCCTCCTCGTATTCGAGTCCGGCATCGCCGAAGAAGTCGATCAGATGCTTTTCGAGACCGAGCTTGGCCGAGGTGTAGACCCTGTCGGCGATCACATCCGCTCCGTCGAAGCCGAAGAAGGGGTAGTAGCCGAGCAGGTGGTTTTCGATATGGGTCGGAGGCGAAATGACCATGCAGGGCACGTCGAGCTTGCGGCAGCTGTGACGCTCCATCTGTGTACCGCAGACCAGCTCCGGCATCTCCTCCTCGATGAAGGCCGAGACCTCCTGGAACTTGTCGGTCACCATCAGCTCGCCCGGCAGATAGCCTTCGAGCTGCTCGCGCACCCAGTCGGCCTGCTTCGGCAGGTAGGTGCCCGCGCCGATAATCTTCATGCCAAGTTCGTCCTTGAGGAACTTCGTCACGCCCACCACCTGCGTAGCGTCGCCGAAGACGAAGGCCCGCTTGTTGCTGAAGCTCTCCATGTCCGCCGTCCGCGCAAACCACGGCACGCCGCTCGGAGCGCTCTGGCCGTCGAGCGAGAAGGCGCGCATCTCCGGCATGACGACCGGGGCGATGCCCTTTTCCGCGCCAATCCTGTTGACCTCGGCGATGATCGCTTCGAGCCAGCGCAGGGTGGCTTTGACGCCAATCGGCGCTTCGGTGATAACCGGCATTCCGAACTTTTCGCTCAGATACCCGGCAGCCTGATTGCCGATTTCACGATAGGGCGCGATGTTGAGCCATGCAGCCGGAAGTCTGGCGAGATCGCCAATGCCCGCGCCCCACGGAGCCACGACGTTCACCTCGATGCCGAGCGTCTGGAGCATCCGGCGGAGGCTGGTGAGGTTGGAGCGGAGGTGAAAGCCGAGGGAGGTGAAGCCAAGCAGGTTGACCGAGGGTTTTTCCGTCTTCGGGCACTCCGCGGCATAGCGCTTCACCAGTTCGGTGAACAGCCCTTCGGCGGCCTCGTTTTCAGTCACCCTGAAGGGGTTGACCGCGTAAACCATGATCTTGGAAGGATCGACGCCGGAGGAACGGGCCATCTGGCCGAGATCCTCCTGAAGCAACGCCGTGCTGCAACTCGGAGCGACAACAACCAGCTCGGGCTTGTAGTACTCCTCGACCTGCTGCACCGTGCCTGGCAGGCGCGAGGTGCCGCGTGCGAGATCCTGGCCGCGAACAACGCTGATGGAGAGCTTGGGAAACTGGGGCGTCCTTTCGAGCATGGTGTAGGTCGCCGTAATGTAATCGTCCCCCTGCGGGGCGTGGTAAACGGTATGGACCCCTTTCATGCTGTTGGTCACACGGCTTACCCCGTGCAGCGCGGTCCCTTCATACAGCCAGAAAGCTAAACGCATGATTCTTCGTTGGTTTTCGTCATTGAATTTATTGAGCGCTGGGCATCACCCCTTCGAGCCAGACCGACTCGTCGAACTCCGGCAGCGACTGGCGACGCAGAAGCGGAGCGACGAACAGGTTGGCAAGGGTGAAAACGCCCGACCAGCTATGGATGGACATGAGCGTGAACTCCATGCTCCACTTCACGATGAAGCCGTTGCCGACGAACGGGTTAGCCGTCATGAGCGAGGTGACGATCATGTCGGGCCGGGTTTGCCTGATCTCTTCGAGTTGGCGATGGAAGTTGGGCTGCTCGACAACCCTGACGCCATCGAGCGCCTCGAGTTCCCGTGCGTGGAACTTCTTGTTGATATAGGCGCTGCTGCACTCGACCACCTCGGCTCCGGCATTCTTGAGGAAGCGGGCCAGCGGCAGCTCCATCATGGTGTCGGCGGTGAGGAAAATCTTCTTGCCCTTCAGGAGGTCAGTCTGCGGCTTGATCTTCTGCCAGGCTGCGGCTTCGCGATCGGCCAGATCGACCTTGACGCCAAACATAGCGGCCAGATCCTCCCAGAAGGCGCGGGTGCCATCGGGGCCGAACGGGAAGAGCGAGGTCAGCACCTGCGAACCGCGTTCGCGGTTCAGGCGGGAGCACACTCGCGACAGATAAGGCTGGATCGGCGCAAGCACCGTGTCGGGGCCGATGGCCGGAAGCTTGTCGAAACGGCTCTCGGGCAGGAAGCCGCCCACCGGAATGCCGAGCTCTTCAGCTTCGGCGCGGAGGTCGTCCGCCGTCACATCGTTGACCGAACCGACGAAGACCACCTTCTTGTCACCGGCGGGAGCCTCGGGGCAGTAGGGCACGAGCGCCTGAAGCACCGAATCCTCGGCCTGCGTGAAGTTGAAGACGAGGCCGCTTGCCGGAACAAAGAGCACCGGAGTCTTGTCGGAGCTGAGATGGTGGGCCAGACCCTTGAAATCGACCTTCATCACCTCCGGAGTGCAGGAGGAGAGCAGAAAGATCACCGACGGATTGTGGTCGCGTTTGATCTCGGCGATCACCTCTTCGAGCTGCGGCTCGGCTCGGGAAAGATCAGCCTCCTCGATAAGGGCGATGCCGAATCGGGGCTTGGCGAAGATCATCATGCCGAGGGCGTTCTGGAGGAAGTGGGCGCAGGTGTGGGTACCGAGGATGAGGAAAAAGCTGTCCTTGATCTTCTGGTAGAGCCAGCCGACGCAGGCCAGACCGCAGAAGCTGTGGGTAACGTTATCCTCCTTGAGAATCTGGCAATCGCTTGAAACCGGCATCATGGCGTTATTTCTTTATAAGATGGTGCTGGCTGCTCCGAAATGATTCCGGGCGTGCAACCCTGAATTTTAGAACTCGAAGATAAAAATATTTTTCATTTATCCGGCTTAACGGCTTTGACTCGAAAGGGGATTCCCCTCAGGTCAGATTTAACATCTATCGGGACAGTCATTTAGCCTTGTTTGTCATGCTGAACGAAATGAAGAATCCACTCTTTCCACAATTGTAAGGAGCCTTTGTTCTGCAAATAGCTTCAGGATTTCTGGATTCTTCGCCCGGCTGAGCCGGATTCGGAATGACAGAGAGCACCATCGGATTTCAGCTAAAGCTCTTCCGGTTTTTGCTTCCGGGAAGCTCTCTCTACCGAAGCCACCTTGTCGCCGATTGAGACCGCCTTGTCGCGCCGGTCGTCGATCTTCATCACGGTGTAGACCCGCGCCACTCCCTCGCCAAAGCAGTGCTCATGCAGCTTTCGGGCGACAGCGAACAACTCGTCCGCCGAACCCTCGACGATGGTGCCCATGTCGTTGAGCCGGAAGGGCAAACCGCTCGCTTCGAGCAGCGTTTCGAAACCTGCAATCCAGGCACTCAAACCGCTGCCCGTCGCGCCAAGCGGTATCACCGTAATTTCAAGAAGGGCCATGGCGCAACTGGTAAAAAACATTCAGCCGGGTTTCAACCCGGCGGACATTTATCCACTCTTACATTCACTTGCCCCGGCTTTCAAGCCGGGGATCGGAGATAGAGAAAACAAAATCTATCCGAGCTTTAGCCCAATCGCCTCCCTGATCGCTTACTTGAAGACCGTCTCTTCCCTGCCCGGCCCGACGGAGATGAAGGTCACCGGAACCTCCAGCGCCTCTTCGAGATAGGTAATATATGCCTGGGTGTTCGGATGCAGTTCGGTGAACGAGCGGGCGTTGGCGTTCGAGGCCATCCACCCCTTCAGGCTCTTGTAGACCGGCTTGACCTTCGAGAGCGTCTGGTGCTCGGTCGGGAAGTCGTGAATCTCCTTGCCGTCGAGCATGTAGGAGGTGCAGACCTTGATCTCCTCGAAGGTATCGAGCACATCGAGCTTGGTGAGCGCCAGCTCGGTCACGCCGCTGACGGTGAGCGAATAGCGCAGCGCCACGAGGTCGATCCAGCCGCAGCGACGCTTGCGCCCCGTGGTCGCGCCAAACTCGCAGCCGATCCTGCCGAGCGCCTCGCCAGTCTCGTCATCGAGTTCTGTCGGGAAATCGCCGTTGCCCACCCGCGTCGTATACGCCTTGCAGACGCCGATGATCTTGCCGACATGGTTCGGCGCCACGCCGGAACCGGTACAGGCGCCGCCGGAGGTCGGGTTGGAGGAGGTCACGAAGGGATAGGTTCCGTGATCGACATCGAGCAGGCACCCCTGCGCCCCTTCGAGCAGCACGGTCTTGCCCGCCTTGATCTGGCGATTCAGGTAAAGCTGGGTGTTGGTCACATAGGGATCGATCACCTTGTCGAACTCCTCGTACTCGCGGATGATCGCCTCGACGTCGATCTCCTCCTGCTCGTACACCTTGCTGATCAGCTTGTTCTTGGCGGCCAGGTTCTCTCGCAGCTTCTCCTTCAGCACATCGCGATTGAGCAGATCGACCACCCGGATGCCTTTACGGGCGAACTTGTCCTCGTAGCTCGGGCCAATGCCGCGGCCGGTGGTGCCAATCTTGTTATCCCCGGAGAGGCAGGACTCGCTCAGGGAGTCGAGCCGCTTGTGGTACGGCATGATCAGATGCGCGTTGTGGCTGATGAACAAGCGCCCCTTGACGTCGTAGCCAAGCTCCTCGACCTTCTTGATCTCGTCGAGCAGGGCGTTCGGATCGATCACGACGCCGTTGCCGATGACACAGATGCAGTCCTTGTTGAAGATGCCGGAGGGAATGAGGTGAAGCACGACGGTTTTGCCGTCGAAGCAGATAGTGTGACCGGCATTCGCGCCGCCCTGGTAGCGCACCACGATGTCGTATTTATCGGAAAGGTAATCGACCAGCTTGCCCTTGCCCTCGTCGCCGAACTGCGTGCCCACGAGCACGGTTGCAGACGCCGCAGGCCTGCTGAATGTTCTTTCTTCCACGTCGCCTTGATTTTACTGAGAAAAAATGTCGAGCTGAGTCAGGAGCTTCTCCCTGCCCTCGCCAGAAAAAGATGAATAATTTACAATAAATTTGGCTTTCGGAGCGCAACTTTCCACCGTCCGCCGCGCCTTCGATTTTTCAGCCTGCGTCAGCTTGTCCCACTTGGTCAGCGCGATGCCGAACGGTCGCCCGCAATAGTCGAGAAACTCCATCATCTCAAGGTCGGAAGCCATCCCCGGATGCCGCGAATCGATCAGCGCCACGACAAGCGCGATCTCCTGGCGCTTCTGGATGTAGCCCGTCAGCAGCTTCCCCCAGCTCTCCCGCTCGCTTTGCCCAACCTTGGCGTACCCGTACCCCGGCAGATCGACGAAGTAGAGCGCTTTATTGATAATGAAATAGTTGATGAGCCGAGTCTTGCCCGGAGTCGAACTGGTCTTGGCCAGCCCCTTGCGGGAGCACAGCGAATTGAGCAGCGAAGACTTCCCCACATTCGACCGCCCGACAAACACAATCTCCGGCCTGCCGTCCGACGGAAGCCCGCTCAAACTCGAATAACTACAAAAAAATTCAGCGCTGGTGATGTTCATGGGGGAATCCTTATAAAAAAATCACGCCGCGATCATCGCGGCGCAGTGAATGGCTAAGCTAAAAAACCCTGGAGGAAAAACCCAAAGCTTTGGGCTTGGGACTGCCCCATAGTGCCGTTATCCGAACTCTATCTCACCGTGCAAAATTCCGATCTCCTTTTCTTAAAAGAGCTTAACTGACTGACAGATAATCTTTCTCTTTCGTCGCGTCTTCAATAACCTTCAGTCCGCACAACACCTCCGAGTCGCCCACACGTTTCGGCCCAACCACTTTGTTCCTGAAACGCTCTCTGATCTTCATCATGAGTTCAGGATGGACCGTCACCGATGACGGATTGTTGACGGTACGAAATCCCACAAAAACAGCGGCCAGTATTTGCTCTATGAAATAATCGCCGCCAACCTCATACTTCTTTTCCATTGACCTCCCGGTTTGCATTTCCTGAATATACCCATTTCACGCACGAATCATCTTCATCCTGTCGGCTGCCGCCGGTCTTCGAAGCGCTCCTGAAGTTCATCCGCGATACGCAGCCTCGATTGCCGCGATGTCGATCTTTTTCATCTCCATCATCGCATCGAACGCACGCTTGGCAGCGGCGGCGTCGGGATCGGATACTGCTCTGGTCAGCGCGACCGGCGTAATCTGCCAGGAGATTCCCCATTTGTCCTTACACCACCCGCACACGCTCTCCTCGCCGCCATTGCCGACAATCGCGTTCCAGTAACGATCGGTTTCGGCCTGGTCAGCGGTCGCGACCTGAAACGAGAACGATTCATTGTGCCTGAACTCGGGGCCGCCATTGAGTCCGATGCAGGGAATTCCCATCAACGTAAACTCGACCGTCAACACATCTCCGGTTTTGCCGGACGGATAATCACCCGGCGCGCGAAACACCGCGCCAACGGACGAATCCGGAAAGGTCTCCGCATAAAACTGCGCCGCATCCTCGGCATCGCCATTGTACCAAAGGCAGATCGTCATCCTGGCTTGCGTATCCATGTCAGCTCTCCATTGTGATGAGTGAAAACCCACAGCTCCTCTTCACAGACAATCGCATGACCCTGGTAAAAATTCGCGCCACAATGCTGGCGGTGGATGGCGATGTCAAGCCAAACAACTGGTCACAGAAAACCCAATAGTTGGATATAAATCTCAAGCAATACTCTTCATCCTATTTGCCACGAAGTCCCTCTAAAAGCTGCAAAGGAAGCGGTAAACGGTAGTGCCGACATGCAACAATAATCAACGGCCACCAACCAAACTTGACGGCAGATAACTCCTTAAAATGTGGCGATTGGTCACATTCGCCAAACACCTGAGCAAGAAATTCTTCTTTTGGTCGATCAACAGGCACATGGGATAAAACTGCTCCGTGAGAATCACTGTTCGTCCAGAAATGCGCTTCAGAGCATTCGTCCGGATACCAGAATTGGAAGTTACAATGCGATAAATGCGCCTGCTTAAATTGGGCTATGTTATTGTACATTTCCTCATCATCTAAAAGCGCTGCCCATAACGCAATAACGGGGTAAAGGATGCTTCCACTCGTCACATTCTTACGGTACTCATCATCTCCCGATTTTGGATGAGAAAGATGCTCTGTGTAGGTATTGAGAATGCAGGGATAATTACCATGCGTTTGATAAGTAAAGTTCCCACGGCCCAACACTTCTGCAAACCATTCTCGTATATATTCGTGGTTCTCTTGATTGAAAGAGAGCAATAATGCTGCGATAAAGATATCAATTGCCTGATCATCTTTTGCGGGAAGCAACAACGCGGGGTTATTCCTGATCAGATCCTTAACATATCCAATCAATTTCAACGTATTCTCAACCGATTGTTTTTTCACCTCTGCATCCTCATCAGAATAACGACAAGCAAACCAGTGAGTCCAAATTCCATCAGAGGCTAATCGACCAAGCAAATCGAAAAGCTTTAAATTGACGTCAAACTCACAAGAAGATTGAACCGCACTCGATAGTCCATGCAATTTGCCGACATGAGGCAAGACGTTTTTCAAGAGAAACTCACTGGAAATTTGTTGGTAAGCAGAAAATATTGAGAAAAATGCGGTTTGAACCGCTTGAGCCGCCTTGCCCGCCTTCCCTGCATAGCGCTTAATAATATCCCAACCATGAAGTAAAGTCAGTTCGCTGGATAAGAAAGCCGACTCCATGTTTCCAGCCTCACGTGACCACGCGAATAAAATCCACAAGCAAATACTCATCTGGCGAATCGCCGTAATCCGCTCTGAGTCTTTAAGTTCGTCAGCACCAGCAGATAGAGACCTGATGAGTTCCGCGAAATGCCTATATGAAGATTCCGATTCATCGAGAAGAGCAAGTGATTTTCTGAGACAAGATCGAGCTCCCTTTGGCAGCAAATCCTCGCGGAGAAAACTGCTCTGTATCAAGGCCGCAATTTTGTCTCCGTTCCACTCCGCAAACGTGATCTTGCTAGTTGTATTTTTTGCAATAAAACCCGTCAATTGCGGACGGACTTGCTCTTGGACATCACCCCCAATACCGATACATATCACGATGTCTTTTCCATGGTGTTCAGCAGGAAGCCGATTAGGGATATAAGCATCAAGAATCTCATTCAGAGAAGGACGAAGCGATTGAACTGAATCGCCATCCCAGTCTTTCCTGGTCAAATCTCCGGGTTTGATGGAAAAAAGGTACACCTTCTCCGACCCACCATCCATACTTCCGACTGCGCCAACATCAACGCCATCTTGGCGTGTACCCCTACCTGGACGTGAATAAACGTTCAAACCAAGCTGGCTCAAAAGATCCGGGAAAATTGCATCGAGTTCGCCCCGCTCTCGTAGAGATGAAAGGTATTCTTTAAGAATGAGTTTCATGTTTTGAGCTGTTCATTTCTAAAAACACGCAGCATGTAATCCATCCCAACCGGATCGAGGGTCTGCATTCGTGCAAATTCCATTTCGGAACCATGACTCTGCAACGGTATTTCCTGACGATGAGGCTGCCCATCAGAGCCGTATACATAACTGATCGACTTTTTGCCATAGAGCAATACGCTTTTTGAAATCAAATTCAGAAAAACCGATTTTGCTTCTGCCGCTTTCCATGATTCCGCCATAAGTTGCGAAAAATGTCTATTATACGCTTCTCGTTGCGCCTCACTGGGATGCAACGCTGGAAGGTGTCCAACTGAACGTAAATCCTCCAGATACGTATCAATCGCCTTGAGTGCGCTGTCGATTGTTACCTTGACCTTACCTGATTCGATTCCAGATTGCTTTATAACATAGTCTCTTGCTTTACCGGTATAATTGAGAAGCAGAGGATCAAAGAGCAACGCGCCAAGCTCTTTCAAAACCTTGTCATCTGCAGCATTGCGAATAAGTGAAATAAGCACAGATGCAACACTGATTGGCTGTATGAAAAGGTACCCAATGACTTTTCGAGCAATGAAAAGGATATGCCCAGAATCTGAGGGATTTAGCTCTGTAACATCAATCTCCAGCAAAAGGCCATTGCCGTGATAAGTACCAACTATCGCATGCACAGCATCACATAAAACCTGAGCTCCCTTTAGAAACCACCGGGTAAGAATTTTGCTGCTGAGCACCTTGTTACTCAGAATTTCACTGACAGCACTATCAAAGACCTCCATCGTTAGCTCACCAGAATGCCTAAGGAGCAAGGCTTCCAGAAACTGAATTGCCTTCTCAGAATTACCGTTCTTAAGCAAATGGGAAATACCGTAGTCAACGTTATCTAAAGTACTTTTATGCGTTGGCTTAACGCGAAGCAAATCAACAACGAGCGCGTCCAGAAGTTCAGTTGGAAGCTCGCCCGTATCAAAAACAAATATTTCTGATGCAGCATGGAGCGCATAGTCGTCTCCTTTTGCCAATGCAGAAATGATGATCAAAATGGCACGTGGCTCCTGAGACTTGTCCCTTGGCAAGAGCGAAAATGCCGATTTGATGACACTTGAGAGAATTTGATCGTCCGTTTCCTGTGCCGCAGCATATTCCAATGCAGAAAGAGCTATAACCAAGTCCTTAATATCTTCAGGTAAATTTATTTTACCGATCGAAAACAGGCCTCGTCTTTTCAACTCAATATTCTCGTCATTGCAGAGACGAATCGTTTCGCATAGATAAAATGAAGAATCTATTTGAGAGCCGGCAATAAGCGTAGCGGGAAGAAGATGGGCTAACTTACCGGGGCTTGCTTCAATCTCCTCAAGCGCATCATGTGGACGAGAGGCTTTTCTAGTGCAGAAATCGATAAAGCTGTTAATAATTGTACCTGCGGCCAAGTCCCGTCCAGCATCCAGATAAAGATGAAGTACACATTGCATTACATCTGAAATAGGAGCGTCAAGGTCTGGCAACGCCTTTTCAAATATATTTCGAGTCAGAAAAAAATCAGGCCCATTTGACGAGTCGTTTTTCAAAGAATGAAAAGCACCAACAACATCAATAAGTCCTTCATTGTGCAAAGCTATCAGATCAGACACAACTGCACTACGATCAGGATGATCGTTCGATGAGCAAGCATAAACTGTTTCCAGAAAATTGCTGTCGTTGTAACTCCTGAGCAAATCATCTCGAGTACTCACTCTAAGCTCCTCAGCCTGAATTTTAGGTGAATGTTCTGTTCAGAATAAACCAAATATATGTTTTATAATGAAATGCCTTACCAAGTTTCTTCAAGTATTGGGAACAAACAAATTGGAGATGCGTGAAACACCGTATAAAATGAAGGATACCACCACCGCTGCCCGGCGCGAAAGGCATTCAGCCCCTCGTCAAAGCCAGAGCAGCGGTTCCCGAAAAACGTTATTTGTAGCTGAAATTCTTCTTCGCGGCCTGCGTGCGCAGGTTTTCGAGAATCACGGTTCCGAGGCTCTTCGAGTCGGCGGTTTCGCGCTCTTTCGCCTGAACGTAGGCTTCCCGCTTTTTGCTGAGCGCGAAAATCTGCGCTTTCAGGCTTTCACGTTCCTCTTTTTTCTGCTGCACATAACTGCCGATCTCTTTGGCGGATTTGCCTTTCAGTTCATCGGGAAGACTCTCCTTTTTGAGTCCCTCGACTTTAACGCCCTTGTTGTCAATGGCATCGACAAGATCCCAGCCGGAAGCCTTGTACAGAGACGAACCTTTCGTGGCCGCCCGTTCAGCCGCAACCGGGGCCGACATTGCCGCGGCGTTCCTGTCCTGCATGGACTGTCGGGCCTGACGCGCCTTGCCTTGTTCGCCATAAGGAACGTAGGTGTCGTTGAGCCTGCCATTGAGCATCATGAGATCATCGTCGTAGGGCGTTGCGATGCCTGGCGTACGCTCGTCGCTGTCGATGGCGAAATAACTGCCCCCGCCAATAGTGGCGCCCCGTTTCCAGAGTCCCTGAACACCGGCATAATAGTCGCCGCAATAGATGGTATTGACCGTGACATCACGCTCGGCGGCCCAGCGACACGAAGCCTCATAGCTCACCTCACCCTGGTCGAAAGGCTCGTTACCCGCGATGTAGATCAGTTTCAGCCCGTCACGGGAGCTGTTCCATTTGAGCTGGTTCAGGCTGCTGCCGATCACGTGGCCGCAGTACTCCGAACCGCCGTTGGTGGTCAGCGAAAAGAGCGCTTCGGAGAGCAGATCGAGGTCTTCAGTGAACGGGACGACCTGACGAATATAGCCGGATCTGGCAGAGAGGCCGTTGTTGCCGTACTCGTACAGCGCAACCTGCAAGCGAATCGGCTCGCCCCTTTTGCGCATTCTCGACACTTCGTTGACGATGCGCCAGAGCTGGCTCTTTGCCTGGATGATCAGGCCATCCATGCTGTTGCTGGTATCGAGCAGCAGGGCAAGCTGCACCAGCTTGTAGTCCGACGGGCACTGCCCTTTGACCGGCCTCAGGTTGTCATACTCCTGCGCATACTTCGCGAATGCTTTTTTCAGCGATTGGTCGCGAATGGGTTGCGCTTCAGAACAGCCTGCTCCGTTGGCGGGCTTGGCTTTGAGGATGGCGTTGCCGGGCAGGACGGTGGCCGCAAGCAGCAATGAGATCAGTCGTTTTTTCATCGGAGAGTCTGAGTGTGGTTTGTAAAAAAAGTCTGCATACCGCCTTTGACGCTGCTCTGAATACCGCCTTGTGTACTCTCTGAAAAAATGTTCTCGTTATTTTGCGCGACTTTCTGAAAACAGCGTTATCGAGCACACTCGGCGGACGAGCGGCACCAGAGACACGCTTTTTTGTACAGGGATGGCCGAGTCGAGAGCGAATGGCTGATTTTTACTTTATCCGGCGACGCTATGAGTAACCTGCCGGACATGGTTTTATCCCGGGAACCTCTACCTTTAACCTATACCTGTTTCATCTTTTCAAACCAACCAGGGAGGTTACCCATGGCACGTAAAGTTGTAGCGCAGTATGCGGTGTTTCACAACATCGGCGGCACATCCAGCATCGTGTTTTATTACGAGGGCGGGGGAGCGGATTCCGTTACGGATATTCCCTATGGCGAGGCGCAGCATATCATCGACCTGCTAAGAAATGAAAAGCCCATGTCATATGACCACAGCCAGAAGCGTCTTTCCACCTACAGTACCGAACCGGTTGGCGAAGGGGAATGAACCCTGAGGTGGAAAACCTGAGCGAAAACCAAGGTGATGTTCAGGAATGACGCGGCCGTTTGTCTGGCGGTGTTGATTCGGTCAGAATACCAGCATCGCCAGGACGAGCGGGTCTGAAATCATCTGCGAACAGTCATGCCTGACGGCGCAAGAGGTACCGCTTGAGTCATTTTCGGGGAAGGCGCTTTTCCTGATAAACACCTGCCCATTGGCGCTTCCCTGAAAATTCAGGAACGGGCAGCTGCGGAAAAACCTTGTCATAAAAAGCCAAATGTTTAACTTTTACGACATTTCCCGGTCACAGAGCCGGGATTCACCAACTTTTTTTCGCTATCCTGATGCCCTCTTCTCTCGCTATCTACAACTCCCTGAGCCGCGCCAAGGAACCTTTCGAGCCGCTTCATCCCGGCATCGCCACCATCTATGTCTGCGGGCCGACCGTCTACGGTCACGCCCATCTCGGCCATGCCAAGAGTTACGTGTCGTTCGACGTGGTGGTGCGCTGGATGCGTCATCTGGGGCTGAAGGTCAAGTATGTGCAGAATATCACCGACGTTGGCCATCTGACCGACGACGCCGACGAGGGGGAGGACAAGATTCAGAAGCAGGCGCGGCTGGAGAAGACCGAGCCGATGGAGATCGCGCAGTACTACACCCGCAGCTTTTACGAGGATATGGACCGGCTCGGCGTGCTGCGCCCGAACATCGCCCCGACGGCGACCGGCCACATCCCGGAGCAGATCGCGCTGGTCGAGCGGCTCGTCGAAACCGGCCACGCCTACGAGTCCGGCGGCAATGTTTACTTCGATGTGAACTCGTTCGCTGGATATGGAAAGCTTTCGGGACGCACCGACCAGGCGGCGCTTCAGGCTGGCGGGCGCGTCGCGGAGCGTTCGGACAAGCGGAGCGCCTCGGACTTCGCGCTCTGGAAAAAGGCCGAAGCGGGGCACATCATGAAGTGGCAATCGCCGTGGGGCGAGGGCTATCCGGGGTGGCATCTCGAATGCTCCGCGATGGCGATGAAGTACCTCGGCGAGACCATCGACATTCACGGCGGCGGCATGGAGAACAAGTTCCCGCACCACGACTGCGAAATCGCCCAGTCCGAGGCGGCCACCGGCAAGCCCTACGTGCGCGTCTGGATGCACAACAACATGGTGACGGTCGATGGCGTCAAGATGGGCAAATCGCTCAAGAACTTCGTGAACCTCAAGGAGCTGTTCAGCACGTTCGATCCGCTGGTGATCCGCTTCTTCATTCTGCAATCGCACTACCGCTCCCCGCTCGATTTCTCGGAAGCGGCTATCAGGGCGTCGCAGTCCGGCTTCGAGAAGTTGCAGGAAACCTGCAAGCGCCTGCTGGAATCTTCCGAGGGCAAGACGCAGCTCGACACGACGTCGTTCGAGTCGAAAATCACCGATGCGCTGAATGATGACTTCAACACGCCGGTCGCCATCTCGGTGATCTTCGAGTTCGTCAAAGCATTGAACGGTGCGCTCGACAAGGATGGATTAAACGCAGACACGAAAAAGCGAGCGCTGGAGTATCTCGAAACCTTCGCTGGCGAGGTGCTCGGCATTCTGAAAAGCCGCGAAGAGCTACTGGCCGGAGAAAGCGGCGAAAGCGCCCGGACGCTCGACGAGGTGATGGCCGTGCTGCTCGAACTCCGCAAAGAGGCGCGAGCGAACAAGGATTTCGCCACCAGCGACAAAATCCGCGACCTGCTCCTCCAGCGGGGCATCGAAGTCAAGGACACCAAAGAGGGCGCCACCTGGTCAAAGAAAAAAGCGTGAACAAAAAAAGCCGGAGCATTCAACCTCCGGCTTTTTCATTTTTCATCCGATCTTACATTCAGCAGGGTTTCAACCGTGCGGACATTCACCTCTCTTACACTCATGTTGCTCCGGCTTTCAAGCCGGGGAGAACGAGCAAAATCCCCTTCTACAAAAATCCTTCAAGCCCCGGCTCTCTCCGCATCATCTCCACCGCCTTGACCACCTTCTGCGACTCGCCCGCCTTGCAGATGAGGAGCGCATCGGGCGTATCGACCACGATAATGTCATCGACGCCTACCGTCACCACCGCCTTGCCGTGAGGCTTGCGAACGAACACATCTTCCGAGTCGATCATGATCACCTCCTGGCCATCCGTGTCGCGCCCTTCGAGACCGAGGCCGATTTTGATCACCTCGTCCCAGCTTCCGAGGTCTGTCCAGCCGAAATTTCCTGCGAGCATGAAAACTTTTTCGGCCTTCTCCATGATACCGTAGGCAATCGAGACCGGGTGAATCCAGCTATACACATCCTCGATGACCGACTCCTGCCGCTCCGTGCTGATGAAAGCGTGAACGTTCTCCATATCCTCGTACAGATCGGGTAGCGAGCGGCGATACTCACGGGTGATGTCATCGACATGCCAGATGAACACGCCGCTGTTCCACCAGAAATCGCGGCTTTGCAAGAATTGTTCAGCGGTAGCGAGATCAGGCTTCTCGGCAAAGGTTTTCACGCGGAACAACGAAATGTCATCGTCTTCAGGATCGTCGTTCTCGTCACCGATCATAACCGACGGTTCCACCTGGATATAGCCATATCGCGTCTCGGGCCGGTCGGGATGGATGCCGACGGTGATGAGTCCACGCTGCTCCCGAGCGAGTCCGACCCCCTTGGCGATGGTCTTCAGAAACTGCTCCTCGTCGAGCACGAGATGGTCGGCGGGCAACACGATGGTTACGGCGTCGGGATCGCGCTTGCGTATGAAGGTAGTCGCCAGCGCAATGCAGGTAGCCGTGTCCCTGATCGTTGGCTCGATGATAATGTTGTCTGGATCGAAATCGGGAAGCGAATCGCTGACCAGGAGCCAGTGCTGCTTGCCGGTAATGATGAGAATATTCTCCTTCCGGACTGCTCCGGCGATTCGTTCGACCGTTTTACGGATCATCGTACCGCCATCGAAGAAATGGAGAAACTGCTTGGGAGACTTTTTTCTCGACAGCGGCCAGAGTTTGCTCCCTAATCCCCCCGCCATGATCACGGCATAAACATGCTTATCGACAATCTGCTTCATTACAATCGGTATCTTTCTGAACTTACTACGATTGAACAACTGTACCCATATCAGGAATTTACAACTTTTCCGCCATAGCCTGCGAGCTTTTCTGAAGAGCGCGGAACATTTGCCATTGGCGTTAAAATGTCGTTTTTTCCTGTTGTACGCATCTCTTCACCATCGCAGCCGAATGATTTTTCATGCCGAATGACCTGCACCTGATCGAGGGACTCTGCCGCCAGCACGGCATCCCAGCCACTGATAAAGCACTGAAACTTCTGGTGCGTTACGCCGACCTTCTCGATGAGTGGAACCGCAAGGTGAACCTCGTCAGCCGCAAGGAGCATGCGCCGGTCGTCGTGAAGCACGTGTTTCACTCGCTGCTCATCAGCCGCATTCACAACTTCAGGCCCGGTGAAAAGGTGCTCGACCTCGGCACCGGCGGCGGCTTGCCCGGTATTCCACTGGCGATACTCTTTCCTGAAACCTCATTCCTGCTCGTGGACTCCACAGGAAAAAAGATCGCGGCGTGCAAGGAGATGATTAAAGCGCTAGGACTTGAGAATGTCATCGCCCTGCATACGAGGGTCGAGGAGCTGAAAGGGGTGATCTTCGATACGGTACTCAGCCGTCAGGTCGCGCCTCTCGAAGAGTTGTGCGCCTACAGCGCGAGGCTGCTCAAAAAGAGAGGCGTGCTGATCTGCCTCAAGGGTGGAATTCTCGACGAGGAGATCGCGCAGGCCGTGCAGTCGCGGGAGAAGCATCTGGGCTTCCCGGCCACGGTCGAACAGTTGCCGATTGGTGATATCGATCCGATGTTCTCTGAAAAGCAGATAGTCATCGCCCGCTGGTGATCGTGATGATCGAGCGAACGATGACTAACGTGTTGCTTTTCTATCCCGGAGGAGAGGCTGTTATTCCGCTGCTTCGCCGCCCTCTTTCTCCTGCGATTCGGACTCGGCTTTCTTGGATCCTTTGACGCGCCTGGAGCGATCCTGCTTCGCGGCTACCGGTGTTGCTGACGGAGCCTCGGTATAATCAACCAGCTCTATGACCGCCATCTTGGCCGCATCGCCATAACGGGGTGCGAGTTTGATGATACGGGTGTATCCGCCGTTACGCGAACCGATTTTGGCTACGATCTCTTCGAAAAGCTCGCGAACCGCTTCTTTATCACGCAGGGCGCTGAAAATTTCGCGCTGCGCGTGGTGGGTGCCTTTGCGCGCTTTGGTGATTATTTTTTCGACAACCTTGCGGGTTTCCTTGGCTTTCGCTTCGGTGGTCTCGATACGCTTGTGAATCAGCAACTGCGTCGAGAGGTTCGACAGGGTTGCTTTTCTATGGGCGGCCGTTCTCCCGAGTTTCCTTGCTGGCTTGACTTTACGCATTTCTTGTTTCCGCTCTCATTGATGTTCAATAAAACAATAGACCTTTCTCAACCCTTCATCTGGTAACGGGTAATATCCATCCCGAACTTGAGGTTGAACTTGTCGAGCTGCTCCTTCAGTTCCGTCAGCGACTTCTTGCCAAAGTTCTTGTAGTTCAGCAGCTCATCCTCTTTTCTGGAGACCAGATCACCGAGAGTATCGATTTCAGCCAGTCTCAGGCAGTTGTGCGAACGAACCGAAAGGTCGAGATCCTCGATCTTGGTGTGCAGGAGTTTGCGCATGCTCTCGAACTCGTCGTCGAGCTGCTTGTACTCCTCCTCGGAAAACTCCTCCTCGGTCGGAGAGAAGTTGGCAAAAAAGGTGACGTGGTCAGTGATGATCTTGCCGGCCATGCTGATCGCATCGTCGGGCGAGATCGAACCGTCGGTCTCGACATCGAGAATCATCTTCTCGTAGTCGGTTCTCTGACCAACGCGGGTATTTTCCACGGTCAGCTTGACGTTTCTGATCGGGGTGAAGATCGAATCGATCGCGATGAAGCCGATCGGCATTCCCTCGCTGCGATTCTCCTCGGCAGGCACGTAACCGCGACCGCGACCGACATAAATGTCGATGGATACGGTGGCGTCAGCATTGATCGTGGCAATATGCAAATCCTTGTTGAGCACCTCGAATTCGCCATCCTGGGCCACGATATCGCCAGCAACAAACTCTTTCGGACCGACGAGCGTCAGCGACGCTTTGCAACTGCGCTTGCAGTTCGTTCTGAAACGAACCTTTTTCAGGTTCAGCACAATCTCGGGCACATCTTCACGAACGCCCTCGATGGTCGAGAACTCGTGATACACTCCATCTATCTTGATACCGGAGATCGCGGCTCCGGGCAGAGAGGCAAGCAGAACCCTTCTCATGGCGTTGCCCAGCGTAACTCCGTATCCCCTCTCCAGCGGCTGGGCGATGAAGCGCCCGAAACTGCCGGTGTGGGTTGTTTCATCCACATCGATCTTTGCAGGCATCTGCATCTGGTATATCATAGTCTTGCTACCTTAAGGATTCAAAAAAATCACTTGGAGTACAACTCGACAACAAGCTGTTCGTTATATGGCTCCTGTACATCTTCGCGCTCTGGTACTGCAAGAAAAACCGCCTTTTTATTCGCTTTGTCCACCTGAATCCATGCCGGAATTCTCGACTCGGCGGCTTTGTTCAGCGAATCGGCCACGGCGTCGAGGTTGCGGCTCTTCTGCTTGAACTCAATCTGGTCGCCGGGAGAAACGAGAAATGAAGGAATGTTGACCTTCTTGCCGTTGACGAGGAGATGACCGTGAGAAACGAGCTGACGGGCACCTGCGCGCGACGGAGAGAATCCGCAACGGAAGACGACGTTATCGAAGCGTCTTTCGAGCAGTTTGACCAGGTTATCGCCGGTAACGCCACGCTGCGCAACCGCTTTCTGGTAGTAGTTTCTGAACTGCTTTTCGAGGATGCCGTAGAGATATTTCATCTTCTGCTTTTCCCTCAACTGGAGGGCATATTCCGACACCTTGCCTTTGCGGGACTGGCCGTGCTCGCCTGGAGCGTACGGACGTCTTTCGAGATATTTTTCCGCCTTGGGAGACAGCGCTATCCCTAACCTGCGTGATACTTTGGTAATTGACCCTCTGAATCGTGCCATAGCAATTGCTTCATTGATAATTCTTGATATAAACCGTCAGACCCTTCTGCGCTTGGGCGGCCTGCAGCCGTTGTGAGGCAGGGGCGTGATATCGCGGATAGTCTTAACCTCCAGACCTGCGCCCTGAAGCGCTCTGATAGCAGCATCGCGACCTGCGCCAGGGCCTTTGATGAACACATCGACGTGACGCATACCAAGATCGAATGCCTCCTTGGCTGCCGCCTCGGATGTCACCTGCGATGCGTACGGGGTATTTTTCTTGGAACCCTTGAAGCCGTTCTTGCCGGCGCTCGACCATGAGACGGTGTTACCGAGTGTATCGGTAATGGTCACCATGACGTTGTTGAACGAAGCCTTGATATGGACGGTACCTTCGGGGGTAACCTTGACTTTCTTTTTTTTCCTGCTCGCTGTTGCCATGAGTCTGTCGGTGTTTTATCTCTCTTGTTGCTTGTTTGCTCCAGACCTTACTTCTTACCTGCCTTCTTCTTGCCGGCGACCGTCTTGCGCTTGCCTTTTCTGGTACGGGCGTTTGTGCTGGTGCGCTGACCGCGGACGGGAAGCGACCGGCGGTGGCGCAGACCACGATAGCACCCGATATCCATCAGGCGCTTGATGGAGAGCTGCTGCTCAGCGCGAGCTTCACCCTCGACCGTGTATTCGTTGCCGATAATTTCCCTGATAGCGTGCGCCTCGGCGTCGCTCAGCTCGGAGATTTTCTTTTCAGGAGCAATTCCGGCTTTGGCGAGTATGTTCTTGGCGGATGTTTTCCCGATGCCATAAACATAGGTCAAGCCGATGACCGCATGCTTGTTCAATGGCAAATTAACTCCAGCTAACCTCATATGTTTTTCTCAAATCTGTTGATTGTTCCTGAAGATCACCCCTGGCGCTGCTTGTGGCTTGGATTCACCTTGCAGATCACAAATCGTTTTCCTTTGCGCTTGATAATCCTGCAGTGTTCGCAACGTTTTTTGATAGACGAAAATATTTTCATGGTAAACCCCACATGCTATGGTTGTCCGGTCTGTCCAAAATATGAAAAGGCTTGTAATGTAATAAATACAAACCTAATAATCAACCGGATAATGGACAATTATTACTGTTTTTTACTTGTACCGATAGGTAATCCGGCCTTTCGTCAAGTCATACGGAGAAATCTGAACCTTGACCTTGTCGCCTGGAAGGATTCTGATATAGTGCATCCTGATTTTCCCCGAGACGTGAGCGAGCACTTCAAGGCTGTTTTCAAGCTTGACCCTGAACTGTGCATTGGGAAGCGCTTCCAGAATTTCGCCTTCCACCTCTATTGATTCTTCCTTGGCCAATGTATCTCCGCTGTCTGATCGTTATGTTAGAATAGTGATGCTAATCCTCTTGGCGTCACTTCGTGAGAATCTCCGCCGACCCTTTCGTGATGGCGATGGTATGCTCGAAATGCGCTGAGTGCCGCCCGTCTTCCGTTACCGCGACCCATGCGCCTCGCTTGCTGACCGCTCGTCTCGAACGTCCGATGGCGATCATCGGCTCGATGGCGAGGGTCATTCCCGAGCGAAGCCTCACGCCGGTATGCGGTCTGCCATAGTTGGGCACCGCCGGCTCTTCATGCAGTTCACTGCCGATGCCGTGACCGACCATGTTCTCGATGACGCTGTAGCCGAAGGAGCGTGCGTGCTTTTCGATGGCTGCCGAGATGTCATGCAGGCGATTTCCTTCAACAGCCTCTTTGATGCCGAGATAGAGACACTCGCGGGTTACATCGACCAGTTTGCGAACCGCCGGATCGACCTCGCCGATGATGTAGGTGCGTGCGGCATCGCCATGATAGCCGCTCTTGTACACTCCGCAATCGACCGAAACAATTTCGCCCTCGTGAACGATCCGCTTCGCGCTCGGTACGCCGTGCACGACCTCCTCGTCTATCGAGACGCAGAGCGTCGCCGGATAAGGCGTCACTCCCTGCTCGCCTTTCGGCACGTAATTCAGAAAACTCGGTACAGCATGATGATCCCGGATGAACTGCTCGGCCAGCTCGTCGAGCCGCCTGGTTGAGATGCCTGGTGCGATCTCACGCTCGAGCATGTCGAGCACGCGGGCGACCAGTCCACCGGCCTCCCGCATCAGCTCTATCTCCCGCTCGCTCTTGATGGTGATCATGATCCAGCCTTGCTTATCGGCGACCTTTCGCCTTGGCCGTCTTCATGAAGCCGTCGTAGTGACGCATCATCAGATGGCTCTCGACCTGCTGAAGCGTATCGAGTCCGACGCTGACGACAATCAGCAAGCTGGTGCCGCCAAAGAATTGAGCGAAGCCCGGCGTCACGTTGGCGAATTTGGTTAGGAATGTCGGTAAAATCGCGATGATCGCCAGCGTGATCGCGCCCGGAAGCGTGATGCGTGTCAGAATGTTGTCGATGAACTCCTCGGTGCTTTTGCCGGGTCGAACGCCCGGAATGAAGCCGCCCTGACGGCGCATGGTGTCGGCCACCTCCTTCGGATTGAAGGCGATCGCCGTATAGAAATAGGTGAAGAAGACAATCATCAAACCGAACACAACCGCATAAAACCACGAATCGTAGGCGAATGCCGCCGCGACCTTCTGCATCGCCTCGCTCTCGGGAAAAAAGGAGAGGAAGGTGCTGGGCAGAAACATGATCGACTGGGCGAAAATGATCGGCATGACGCCCGCCGTGTTGATCTTCATCGGGATGTACTGCGTACCGCCGCCGTAAACCTTGCGGCCAACGACGCGCTTGGCGTGCTGAACGGGAATCCTTCTCGTGGCGACCGTCAGCAAAACGACCAGCGCGACGATGCCCGCCATGATCGCCATGATGACGATCTCGACGATCCAGTTCTTGCTGCCGAGCGAGACCGACTGTATTTCAGCCATCAGCGATGCCGGGAACCTGGCCAGAATACCGATCATGATGATGAGCGATATGCCATTGCCAATACCGCGCTCCGTGATCAGCTCGCCGAGCCACATCACGAACACCGTGCTGGCCGTGAGTATGATGATCGCCGTGATGGTAAAGAAAAAGCCCGGCTCGGGCACGACAATTTTTCCGAAGGACGATGGACTGGCGAGATTGACGCTCACGCCCCAAGCCTGCATCAGCGCTACGAAAATTGTACCGTACCGCGTGTACTGGTTGATCTTCTGGCGTCCCTCCTCACCCTCTTTCTGGAGCTTCTGCACGTAAGGCGTCACCGCTCCGAGCAGCTGGATGATGATGGAGGCCGAGATGTACGGCATGATGCCAAGAGAAAAGATAGAGGCGCGAGCGAACGCGCCTCCGACGAACAGATCGAACAGACCGAAAAGGTCGTTCGAGTGAGAAGTGGTTGCGCTCGCTACAGCGGCGGCGTCAACCCCGGGAATGGTGATATGCGATCCCAGCCTGTAGACGAAAAGCAACAAGAGGGTATACACGATACGCTGCCTTAACTCCGGGATCTTGTTGATATTCCTGATGCTCTCAGTAAGCTTCATGGCAGCTCATTCCCTGGTTCAAGACTTGACCGATTTTTTTGCTTTCTTGACCTTTACCAACTTGGCTTTCGGGGTCAGGAGAGCCTCTTCGAACGGCAAACCGTTAACCTTGGCAGCCTCTTCGAGGGTGCGATAGGCCGTAACGATCTTTCCGCCAGCCTTGGTGATCTTCTCTTCGGCGCTCTTGCTGAAAGCGTGCGCCGTGATGGTAACAGCGGAAGTAAGCTCACCGTTGCCGAGCACCTTGAAGTACTCCTGGTTGCTGGCGTTGCAGAGGTGCTTGAGATCGAGCACGCTGATCTCTTCACCTACAAGCCCCTTCTCGATCCACATCTGGATCTGGGCGACGTTGACGCAAGCCACGGCCTTCTGGTTGGGCGGAGTGAAACCGAATTTCGGAAGTCTGCGGTAGATCGGCATCTGACCACCCTCGGCGATCGGACGCTGATAGCCGCTTCTTGCCTGCTGACCCTTGTTGCCCTTGCCCGCTGTCGTACCATTGCCTGATCCGGGGCCGCGCCCGACCCTCTTTCTTTCCTTGACTGCACCTTTGGCAGGGCGGAGTGAACTTAAATCCATTGCTGTGATTCCCGACTTTCTTTATTGATTCTGTTAAAGCTCTTCAACCTTGACCAGGTGCTGAACGACTCGAATCTGACCTCTGGTGCAGGCGTTGTCCTTCAGTTCAACCTTGTGGTTCGGCCTTCCCAGACCGAGAGCCTTGATCGTTGCTTTCTGCTTTTTGGTGCCGCCGATAACGCTGCGCACCTGTGTTACCTTTATCGTTTTGTCGCTCATGGTCGCCTTGTTTCCTGTTTAGCTTTCAAATACCTCTTTCAGGCTCTTCGAACGGCGCTCTGCAACATCGTTGGCGTCAGAGATGCTCTGAAGACCCTTGATGGCCGCCTTCACCACGTTGTGCGGGTTGGAGGAGCCAAGAGACTTGGTCAGGATGTCGTGAATGCCAGCCATTTCAAGCACGGCCCTGACTGCGCCGCCCGCGATAAGACCGGTACCGGGGGTAGCCGGCTTCATCAGCACTTTGGCTGAACCATATTTGGCGACGATCTGGTGAGGAATCGTTCCCTTGATGATCGGCACCTTGATGACATTCTTCTTGCCGTCCTCGACGCCCTTGGCGATAGCATCCTGAACTTCGTTCGCTTTTCCGAGCCCGTATCCAACATGACCTTCCTTGTCACCGACAACCACAATAGCGTTGAAACCGAAGCGCTTGCCACCCTTGACCACCTTGGCAGTTCTGTTGATGTGCACCAGCTTCTCTTTCAGATTCAACTCACCGGGCTTTATACTCCTGGCAGATTTTTTCGACATGTACGTTCTCTTTGAAAAGTTTTAAAAGATCAGGCCTGCTTCACGAGCGCCATCGGCCAGAGCCTTGATGCGACCGTGGTAGCGGAATCCGTTTCTGTCGAAAACGACCTTGGTGATTCCCTGGGCGAGAGCCTTCTCGGCGATCTGCTTGCCGACGGCGGCGCTCACTTCCGATTTGGTACCGGCGAGAGCGGCATTCTCTTTTGTCATGGTCGAAGCCGCCATGAGGGTCTTGCCGTTCACGTCGTCGATCAACTGCGCATAGATCTGTGAAAGACTCCTGAACACGCACAATCTTGGCCTTTCCTGGGTGCCACGCACGACAGCCCTGCTGCGTGCCTTGATTTTCTGCCTGCTGGCAGCTTTATCTGCTTGGCTCATTATCTCTAACCGTATAAATGTTTTTTACCTTACTTGTTTCGCTCATGCGGCGGCGCGGCTTACTTGCCGGCAGCCTTGCCTTCCTTGCGGCGGATGACTTCGCCTTCGTACTTGATACCCTTGCCGCGATACGGTTCCGGCTTCCTGAAGGAGCGAATCTTGGCGGCGATCTGGCCTACCAGAGCCTTGTCGATACCGCTGACAAGAACGGTGGTCGGGTCCGGCACCTGGATATTGATCTCGGCAGGAGCCTTGAAGTAGATCATGTGCGAGTAACCGAGGGTCAGCGCGAGCATGTCGCCCTTGAGTTCGGCGCGATAACCGACGCCGGACATTTCGAGTTTGCGGGTAAACCCTTTGGTCACGCCTTCGACCATGTTGCTGACCAGCATCCGGTACAAGCCGTGCATGGCACGAGAACGCTTGGTGTCGTCCTTGCGCTGGACGGTGACGGCGCCATCGGCAACCGTAACGGTAACCTCATCGACCAGAGCCTGACAGAGCGCTCCCTTCGGGCCGGTGACGTTGATCATATTGTCCTTTACCTCGACCATAGCCTGATCAGCGAGCCTGATTGGCATTTTTCCTATTCTTGACATGGTAAACTGTTGCTCTTTGGCTTATGAAATTAATAAATACGGAACAGCACCTCGCCACCGACGTTCTGCTCGCGTGCTTCCTTGTCGGTCAGGATGCCTTTCGAGGTCGAAAGGATGAACAGACCAAGCCCGCCGAGGTATCTCTTGATATCCTTGCCCTGATACACCCTGCGACCGGGTTTGCTGACTCTCGAAATCTCCTTGATGGCATGATGGCCATCCTGCATGTATTTCAGCTCGACGCGGATGAAGGGGAACTGCTCGGTGCTGATGACCGTGTAGTTCTTGATGTATCCTTTATCGACAAGAAGCTTCGAGAGATTCTCCCTGACCCTGGTATAAGGTATATCGGTCGTCTTGTTTTTTGCACTTCCGGCATTTCTGATCCGGGTGATGAAATCGGCTATGGAATCCGTTACGGGCATGGCTCTAACAGTTGGTTACATTCGTAAATGAACAGACATCTTTCTCTTGATCTCCGCGGAGGCACGCTTACCAGCTTGCCTTTCTGACGCCCGGAAGCTTTCCTTCGAGGGCCAGCTTGCGGAACATATGGCGGCAAAGCCCGAACTTCTTGTAGTTGCCGCGGCCACGTCCGGTCAGGACGCAACGGGTGCGCACCCTAGTTGCGGAACTGTCTCTCGGAAGCTGGCTCAGAGCCACATAGTCACCTGCCGCCTTCAACTCTTCCCTTTTCGCGGCGTACTTTTCGACGAGTTTTTTTCTCTTTTCGTTTCGAGCAATAATGCTTTTCCTTGCCATCTTGGTACAGGGCTATGATTTATTGGTTCTTTTTCTTGAACGGCATGCCGAGCAGGCTGAGAAGCTCGTAGGCCTCCTCGTCTGTTTTGGCGGAGGTGACGAAGCTGATATCCATACCATTGATCCTCGGCACCTTGTCGATGTCGATCTCAGGGAAGATAATCTGTTCGCGGATACCTGCGTTATAGTTTCCACGTCCATCGAAGCTCGTGTCGCTCAGGCCGCGGAAATCGCGGATCCTCGGCACGGCGACCGTAACGAAGCGATCGAGGAATTCGAACATGATCTTGCGGCGAAGGGTAACGCGGCATCCGATAGCCTGTCCCTCGCGGAGCTTGAAGTTCGAGATAGCTTTCTTTGCCTTGCGAACCTGCGGCTTCTGACCGGTGATCTGGCCAAGCTCCTGCATGGCGGTTTCGAGGAGTTTGGGCTCCTGCGCGGCTTCGCCGACACCGATGTTCACCGAAATCTTCTGAAGGCGGGGCACCATCATGATGCTCTTGTACTGGAATCGCTCCATCAGTTTCGGAACGACGGTCTCGCGGTAGTAGACCTCAAGGCGGGCAGGAATGGCAATCTCCTGCTGAACACTCTCTTTTTTGGACATCTTCACTTTAACTTTTACACAGGATGGTCTTGGTCATCCTGCCATTGAACAAAAACGCGGTCAGCTCTTTTTGACGTTGGAGGCGTGAATCGGAAACTCGCGCTCGATGATCGAACCCTGGGGCACGCCCTGGGTCGGACGCATGTGGCGCTTGCGGATATTGACGCCTTCGACAATCACGCGGCCCTTCTGAGGAAACACTTTCAGGACTTTGCCCGACTTTCCCTTGTCGTTACCGGCGATGACCGTCACCTCATCGTTCTTCCTGACGTGGAGCTTGACCTTTTTAATATCAGTTTTCATGATTGACCTGTATGATAGTAATTCTTGAACGTGAGCGGGAGACGGGACTCGAACCCGCGACCAACAGCTTGGAAGGCTGTGACTCTACCAGCTGAGTTACTCCCGCTGATCGGCTCTCAGAGAACTTCCGGAGCCAAAGATACGATTTTCATATATCTTTTGTCGCGAAGTTCGCGTGCGACCGGCCCGAATATACGAGTTCCTCGCGGTTCGCCTGCGGCATTGAGAAGAACGACGGCATTTTCGTCAAATCTGATATAGGAACCGTCCTTTCTTTTCTGCTCTTTGACGCAACGGACAACGACCGCCTTGCAGACATCTTTTTTCTTCACGACGCCGCCAGGAACCGCAGCCTTGACCGATACCATGATCTGGTCACCGAGCGCGGCATAGCGCCTGCCGGTACCGCCAAAGACATGTATGCACCGTACTTTTTTCGCTCCGCTGTTATCGGCGACAACCAGATTAGTCTCTTTCTGGATCATCCTGCATTAACCCCTTTAAATGATAGTGAATCCGTTACTTGGCCTTTTCGACGATTTCAACGAGACGGCAGCTCTTTTTCTTGCTGAGCGGCCTGCACTCGGTGATCCTCACCAGATCGCCCACGCCAGCCTCGTTCTTTTCGTCGTGAGCCATCAGTCGCGTAGTCTTCTTGAAGTACTTCTTGTAGACCGGGTGCTGAACCCTGCGCTCGACAGCAACAACGATGCCTTTATCCATACTGTCGCTTACAACCTTGCCCAACCAGCTCTTTTTTCTGCCCCTCGTTTCAGCTACACTTGACATTGCTGCGTTGTCCATTATTATTATTCCTGTTGAAACCGTTTATAGTTTACTGCTGCACCCAGTGATCAGGCGTTGCTCTTTTCCTGCATCTCGATCTGGGTGAGCCGGGTTTTCATCCGGGCGATATCCCGCCTGGAATTGCGGAACACCATCGGGTTCTGCGGCGGCTCAATCGCTTTGTAAAAGTTGATATCGGCCAGCCTGTTCTCGAGTTCCTCTATCTTTTCGAGCAACTCTTTCTTTCCCAGGGCCGCTATTTCATAGTTTTTCATAATACGCTTTTCTCTGGCGGTTATTTTGCACGTTATCCTTCGTAATCTGGCCTGACGATGAATTTCGTCTTGATCGGCAGCTTCTTGGCGGCAAGTCTGAACGCCTCGGCGGCGACTTCGCGCGGCACACCATCAGCCTCGAACATCACGCGGCCCGGCTTGACGACGGCAACCCAGAACTCAGGCGAACCTTTACCGGAACCCATTCGGGTTTCGGCGGGCTTCTTTGAAACCGGCTTGTCTGGGAATATCCTGATCCAGATCTTTCCGTCCCTCTTCATGTATCGGTTCATGGCGACGCGAGCAGCTTCGATCTGGCGGCTGGTGATCCATGCCGGCTCCAGTGCCTTAAGGCCGAAGGAGCCAAACGAAACCGCCGTTCCACGCCCGGCGTTCCCCTTCATGCGACCACGCTGCGTCTTTCTGTATTGAACCCTCTTTGGCATTAACATACCAGCAACTCCATTCTTTTCAGATTATATAGTACTCGACTACGATCAGGCTTTCTTTGCCGGACGGCGGCGGCGTTTCGCTCCGCGGCCATCGCCACGACCACCTCTTCCGCGAGAGTCGCTGCGGCGCTCCTGCATTCTCTTCTGTTCATCCTCTTCGATGGCGTCGAGTCTCTGCACGAGCACTTCGCCTTTGTACACCCAGACCTTGATGCCGATAGCACCGGCGATGGTGTGAGCAGTGACGCTCGCGTAATCGACATTGGCGCGAATCGTGTGAAGCGGAATCTTGCCCTCTTTGTACTGCTCGGCGCGAGCGATTTCAGCGCCGCCAAGACGGCCTGCGCAGCGGATCCTGACGCCTTCGGCTCCAGCCCTCATGGCCTGCTGGATCGCCTGCTTCATGGCGCGACGGAAAGAGACGCGATTTTCGAGCTGGTAAGCGATATTCTCGCCGATGAGCTGCGCTTCGATTTCCGGCTTGATCACCTCGACAACGTCGATCTTGACCTCTTTGCCGGTGATGCGGGTCAGCTCCTGCGAAAGGTTGTTGATCTCTTCACCCTTGCGGCCCACGACGGCGCCGGGACGGGCGGAGTAGATATTGATCTTGATATGCTTGGTCGTACGCTCAATGACAATCTTGGCAATACCGGCCTTCTCTTTCTTCAGCCTGGCCTGGACATAGTTGCGGATAACCTGATCCTGCTTGATCTTGTCGGCGATAACCGGTCCGTCATCGTACCAGCGGGAAGTCCAGTCTTTGATGATTCCCAGCCTGAATCCGGTTGGATTAACTTTCTGACCCAATGTTATCTCCTTGTTTATTTGGTTACCTTGTTTTCAAGCTTGTCCACGACGATGGTCAGGTGATTCGAACGCTTGCGAATCCTGTAGGCGCGGCCCATCGGAGCCGGAAGGAGCCTCTTGAGCGAAGGGCCTTCATCGACGAAGATCGCTTTGACGAACAGCTCGTTATCGCTCGCCCTTTCATCAGGATTGAGCTGCGACCAGTTCGCCACAGCCGATTTGAGCGTAACCATCACGTTACGGGAAGCGCTTTTGGTGGAGTTGTGCAGGATGGCTTTCGCCTGGTCAACCTGCTTGCCACGAACAAGGCCGGCCACGAGCCGCATTTTTCTGGGCGACGTCGGTGTATGCCGTAAAATTGCTTTAGCTTGCATAATATCTCTTACCTTTCCGCGTTATTCAGTTTATTTTTTCCTCGGTGCCGAACCGCCCTTTTCAGCCTTGCCGCCCGCATGGCCGCGGAACAACCTGGTCGGAGCGAATTCGCCAAGCTTGTGGCCAACCATGTTTTCGCTGACGTAAACCGGCACATGGCTCTTGCCGTTATGAACCGCTACGGTGTGACCGACAAAATCAGGAGAGATCATCGAGCTTCTCGACCAGGTTTTCACCACCTTCTTCTCACCTTTGCTGTTCATATCAAGGATCCGCTTTTCCAGCTTGAACTCGATGAACGGCCCCTTTTTCAATGATCTTGGCATAATTCTCTCTGCTTGTTGTTAGTTACCGCTATGTTACTTGGCTTTTCTGCCGCGGACGATCAACTTCGTCGAGGCTTTTTTCTTGTTCCTGGTCTTCAGACCTTTGGCAAGCTGACCCCAGGGAGACTTCGGATGCTTGCGGCCACCGCCTGATTTGGACTTGCCTTCACCACCACCCATCGGATGATCGACAGGGTTCATGGCCATACCTCGGGTCTGGGGACGGATGCCAAGCCAGCGGCTGCGTCCTGCCTTGCCCAGGCTGATGTTTTCGTGCTCGGAGTTACCGATGACGCCGATGGTGGCGCGGCACTCAACGCGGACTTTCCTGATTTCGCCTGACGGCATCTTCAGCGTCGCATAGAATCCTTCACGAGCGGCAAGTACAGCGTATGCTCCGGCTGATCTTGCCATCTGGCCGCCTTTTCCGGCCCTAAGTTCAATATTGTGTATATCGGTACCGATCGGTATGTTCTTCAGGGGCATGGTATTGCCAACCCTGATGTCCACCTTTTCGCCGCTTTCGATGCGGTCGCCGACCTTCAGATTTTTTGGAGCGAGAATATAACGTTTTTCTCCATCAACATAATGAAGAAGTGCAATCCTGGCCGAACGGTTCGGGTCATATTCGATAGCTGCGACGATTGCAGGAACGTTATCCTTGTTGCGCTTGAAATCGATGATGCGGTAGAACCTCTTGTGGCCGCCGCCCATGTGACGGGAGGTAACCCGACCGTTGCTGTTGCGTCCTCCGGTTCTCTTGATCGGCACGAGAAGATTTTTCTCGGGCGTACTCTTGGTGATCTCGTCGAAGCCGGCATATGAGGCGAACCTCGTGCCCGGAGTGACCGGCGCTAATTTCCTGATTGCCATCGTACTGTTAATCTATCCTGTTGATAATCTTATTTCTCGCTCTTTTCAGCCGGCTTGGCGTAGTAGTCGATCGTCTGGCCTTCGCCAAGAGTCACGATAGCTTTCTTCCAGTCGCTCTTTTTGCCGGCGATGAGTCCCTTGCGGGTGTACTGACGCTTTGCCTTGCCGAGGCAGTTGACCGTGCGGATGGAGACCACATCGACGCCAAACTTCTCTTCAACCGCTTTCTTTATATCGAACTTGTCAGCTTCAGTTTTGACCTGAAACACATACTGGCCTTTCTGCTCGGTGAGTTTGGTGCTCTTCTCGGTCAGCCACGGCCGCAACAACGGGTTTTTCATTGCAATCTCTCCTTTTTACTGGCAAACGGTAATTACCCCAGTGTTTCTTCTATTTTCTGCAGGGCGGCCTTCTGGAAAAGCACGGCCTGGCTGTTGAGAATATCGTAGGTCGAAGCCTGATCGGCGACCATGACGTTCAGTTTGGCGATGTTTCTGCCCGAGGTGCTGACCACGCTGTCGTGGAACGGCATCAGAAGCAGGGTCTTCTTTTCGTTGAGACCGAGGCTCTTGAGCATGTCAGCAACCGGACGGGTCTTGATCGCTTCGAGGCTGAAATCCTCGACCACGACGATCTGACCGGAGGCTGCCTTGGCGCTCAGCGCCGAACGGCGAGCGAGCTGCTTGACCTTGCGGTTGACCTTCTGCTCGTAGGAGCGCGGCACAGGGCCAAAGATGGTGCCGCCACCAACCATGAGACCCGAACGGGTCGAACCCTGGCGTGCGTTGCCGGTGCCCTTCTGACGTAACGGCTTTTTGCCGCCGCCGCGAACTTCAGCGCGAGTCTTTGCTTTATGCGTACCCTGGCGGCGGTTGGCAAGAATTGCCTTCACATCCAGGTACATGGCGTGTTCAGAAACCTCAACGGCGAAAATCTCATCGTTCAGCGTCACCACTTCACCGGTCTCTGCGCCTTTTATATTGAGTACTTTTAATTCCATTGTTCTCTGCACTCACCGTTTACTTGGTTTTTGAAACAATCTTGACATAGGAGTTTTTCGGTCCAGGTACCGCGCCTTTGACGACGATGAGATTGGACTCGGGCATCACCTTGACGATCACCAGATTCTGAACGGTCTTGTTTTCACCGCCCATTCTGCCGGCCATTCTGGTGCCCTTGAAAGTTCTCGATGGATCGGAGGAGCCGCCTACCGAACCCGGAGCACGAAGCCTGTCGGACTGACCGTGCGTTCTGGGACCACCGCCGAAATTGTGACGCTTGACGACGCCGGCAAAACCTTTACCCTTGGTGACGCCGAGGACATCGATCTTGTCGCCCTCCTTGAAGACATCGACAGGCACGGTAGCGCCAGCGGCAAGCTCTTCCGGGAGCAGGCTTTTGCAGACTTCGGACAGGATGTATCCGGGATTCCTGCCAGCTTTTTTATAGTGTCCGGCCAGAGGCTTTGAGACCTTTTTTTCATCACGCTCGCCGAAACCGAGCTGATAGGCATCGTAGCCATCTTTTTCCGCGCTCTTTACCTGAGCGACGTAACACGGCCCGGCCTGAATCACCGTGCAGGGAACAGCTTCACGTTTATCATTGTATAAACGGGTCATGCCGATTTTTTTCCCGAGAATCGCACCCATATCCGATTACCTTTTCTATTTACTTTAAAACACTTTATGACTTGATTTCCACATCAACGCCGCTCGGAAGCTCCAGCTTCATGAGCATATCAATCGTCCTGGCCGTCGGGTTAACGATCTCGATCAACCTCTTGTGCGATGAGAACGCGAACTGCTCACGGGATTTCTTGTCCACGTGAGGTGAACGGTTGACCGTATAAACATGAGTTTTCGTGGGCAGCGGAATCGGGCCAAAAATGATGGCATCCGTCTGCTTGACCACATCGATAATCTTCAAAGCCCACTTATCAACGAGGCTATGGTCGTAAGACTTGAGCTTGATCCTGATCTTTTGCTGAACAGCCACTGGTCTATCCCTGTTTCGATGGTTTCTATAAAAAAGGGGCGAGAGCCGAGCCTCGCCCCGGGATAACAATCAATCGATCACTCGACGATCTTGGTTACCGAACCGGCACCGACCGTGCGGCCACCTTCGCGGATAGCGAAGCGGAGGCTCTCTTCCATAGCGATAGGAGCGATCAGCTCGACATCGACGGAGAGGTTGTCGCCAGGCATAACCATTTCGACGCCTTCAGGAAGAGTCACCGAACCGGTAACGTCGGTGGTTCTGAAGTAGAACTGCGGACGATAGCCATTGAAGAATGGCGTGTGACGGCCACCCTCCTCCTTCTTCAGGATGTAGACCTCAGCCTTGAACTTGGTGTGGGGCGTGATGCTGCCAGGCTTCGAGATAACCATGCCACGCTCGAGTTCGTTCTTGTCCACGCCACGGAGGAGCAGACCTGCGTTGTCGCCAGCCTGACCTTCGTCGAGGAGTTTGTTGAACATTTCGATACCGGTAACGACCGACTTGCGGGTCGGCCTGATACCGACGATCTCTACTTCCTCGCCAACCTTGACGCGGCCACGCTCGATACGACCGGTACCCACGGTGCCACGGCCAGAGATCGAGAAAACGTCTTCGACCGGCATCAGGAACGGCTTGTCGACGTCGCGGACCGGCTGCGGAATGTAGTTGTCTACGGCATCCATAAGCTCCATGATGGCAGCTTCGCCTTCGGCTTCGCCATTGAGAGCGAGCAGCGCGGAACCTTTGATGATCGGAATATCGTCGCCAGGGAAACCGTACTCGGTGAGGAGCTCGCGGAGTTCCATTTCGACCAGCTCGAGCAGTTCCGGATCGGCGATGTCAACCTTGTTCAGGAAGACAACAAGCGCAGGCACGTTCACCTGACGGGCAAGCAGGATGTGCTCGCGGGTCTGGGGCATCGGGCCGTCGGTACCGGCAACGACGAGGATAGCGCCGTCCATCTGGGCAGCACCGGTGATCATGTTCTTGATATAGTCAGCGTGACCGGGGCAGTCGATGTGCGCATAGTGACGCGCTTTGGTCTGATACTCGACGTGCGCGGTCGAGATGGTGATACCGCGCTCTCTCTCTTCCGGAGCCTTGTCGATATCGCCGAATTCGCGGAACGAGGCCATGCCCTGCTTGGCCAGAACGCTGGTGATAGCAGCGGTAAGGGTGGTTTTTCCGTGGTCAACGTGACCGATAGTACCAATATTTACGTGGGGTTTATCCCTCTTGTATGACTCTTTAGCCATAGCTATTCTCCCTGTCGGTTATCTTTATTTAATGATGCGTGATGAAAAACTGTTATTCGGTATCCTTGCCGACCCTCTTCTCCTGCAACGCTTCGGCAATGCTGCGCGGAACCTCGCGGTAGCTCTCGAACTCCATCGAGTAGTTCGCACGGCCCTGGGTCATTGAACGAAGATCGGTCGAGTAGCCGAACATCTCGGAAAGCGGCACCTTGGCGTTGACGAACTGAGCGCCTGCACGCTGGCCCATGCCTTCGATGTGACCGCGGCGTCCCGAGAGGTCGCCCATCACGTCGCCGAGATACTCTTCCGGCGTGATGACTTCGACTTTCATGATCGGCTCGAGCAGCACCGGGTTAGCCTTTTTGGCCGCGCCCTTGAAACCGATGGAACCGGCGATCTTGAAGGCCATTTCCGAAGAGTCAACCTCGTGGTACTTACCGTCGATCAGCGTTACCTTGATGTCCTGCATCGGGAATCCAGCGACGACGCCATCTTTCATGGCGCCCTGGATACCGGCGTTGACTGCCGGGACATACTCTTTCGGGATAACGCCGCCCTTGATGCCGTCAACGAACTCATAGCCTTTGCCCTCTTCGAGAGGCTCGACCTTGAGCACGACCAGACCGAACTGGCCTTTACCGCCGGACTGACGGACAAACTTTCCTTCATATTCGACAGAGCCGCGAATGGTTTCGCGATAGGCCACCTGCGGCTGACCGACGTTGGCCTCGACCTTGAACTCGCGTTTCAGGCGGTCGACCAGAATTTCGAGATGGAGTTCGCCCATGCCCGCGATAAGCGTCTGGCCGGTCTCCTCATCAGTTTTCACCCTGAAGGTCGGATCCTCTTCTGCGAGCTTGGCAAGTGACATGCCCAGCTTGTCGGAGTCCGCCTTGGTTTTCGGTTCTACCGCAATCTCGATAACGGGTTCAGGGAACACCATCTTTTCGAGTACGATAGGATTTGCTTCGTCGCAGAGCGTGTCGCCGGTGCGGACATCTTTCAGACCGACGGCGGCGGCGATGTCGCCTGCGTAGACGCAATCACGCTCTTCACGCTTGTTTGAGTGCATCTGAAGCACGCGGCCAACGCGCTCTTTCTTTCCGGTGACGGAGTTGAGCACATAACTGCCTGCGTTGAGCACGCCGGAGTAGACGCGGAAGAAAGTAAGCTTGCCGACGAAAGGATCGGTTGCGATCTTGAAGGCGAGGCCAGCAAACGGCTCTTCGTCTTTCGGCTGGCGGACGACCTGCTCTTCGGTTCTCGGGTGATGCCCCTCGACCGAACCTACATCGACCGGCGAAGCGAGATAGTCGATCACCGCATCGAGCATGAACTGAACGCCCTTGTTCTTGAAGGAGGAGCCGCAAAGCACCGGAATGATGGTCACGCCGAGCGTCGCCTTGCGAAGCACGCCGCGAACCTCATCTTCGGTAATGTCCTCACCGTTCAGATATTTTTCGAGCAGGGTATCATCGACTTCCGAAACCGCTTCGAGCATATTGATGCGCCAGGTGCGGGCTTCGTTTTCGAGATCGTGGGGAATTTCAACTTCGGTGTAGGTGCTGCCATCTTCCTTGTCGTAGATGATCCCCTTCATGCGGATCAGATCGACGAAGCCGGCGAAGATTTCGCCCTGGCCAATCGGAATCTGGATCGGCACCGGGTTTGCGCCCAGGCGCTCGCGAATCGCCTTGACCGTGTCGAAGAAGTCCGCGCCGACGCGATCCATCTTGTTCACGTAAGCAATCCTCGGCACGCCATATTTATTAGCCTGACGCCAGACGGTTTCAGACTGGGGTTCGACACCGCCCACCGCGCAGAAAAGCGCGACCGCGCCATCGAGCACGCGAAGCGAACGCTCCACCTCGACAGTGAAGTCAACGTGGCCGGGAGTATCGATAATATTGATTCTGTGGTTGACGCCGACGAAGTGGCCGAATTTCGGTGTCCAGAAGCAGGTGGTGGCCGCCGAAGTGATCGTGATGCCGCGCTCTTTCTCCTGTTCCATCCAGTCCATGGTGGCGCCGCCCTCATGAACCTCACCCATCTTGTGCAAGCGACCGGTGTAGTAGAGAATCCTCTCTGTGGTCGTGGTCTTGCCCGCATCGATATGGGCCATGATACCGATATTCCTGACTTTATCTAACGCAACCTGCCTTGCCATAACTCAATCTATTTTGATAATTCCTTCTTACAGACTCAGAACCTGAAGTGAGCGAACGCCTTGTTGGCCTCTGCCATGCGATGAACCTCGTCACGCTTTTTCACCGATGCGCCCTGCTCGTTGGAAGCATCGAGCAGCTCGGCGGCGAGCTTCTCGGCCATCGAACGGCCACCGCGCTTGGTAGCGTACTGCTTGATCCAGCGGAACGCCAGAGCGGTTCTTCTGGAAGCCGGAACCTCCATCGGAATCTGGTAGGTAGCGCCGCCAACCCTCTTGCTGCGAACCTCGACCAGCGGAGCCACATTGCCCATAGCCTTGCGGAACACCTCGAGAGCATTGCCGTCCTCGACCTTGCTGCCAATAATATCGAAAGCATCGTAGACAACCTTGGTGGCCACAACCTTCTTGCCATCGAGCATGATCGCGTTGATCAGGCGAGCGACCGTCTCATCATTGTAACGAAAATCGCCGCCGCGCACTCCGTATCCGGAACCCTTCTTTGCCATTATAATCCGAGTTAAGATTCAGTTTTATTTCTTCTTTGCAGGAGCTGCGCCGGGCTTCGGAACCTTCGCGCCATACTTGGAGCGGCTCTGCTTGCGGTCGGCGACACCCGAGGTATCGAGAGAGCCGCGAACGATATGATAACGAACGCCAGGAAGATCCTTGACCCTTCCTCCGCGGATCAGCACGATGGAGTGCTCCTGGAGGTTGTGACCTTCGCCGGGGATGTACGCCGTGACTTCGATCTTGTTGGACAGCCTGACACGAGCGACCTTGCGAAGCGCGGAGTTCGGCTTTTTGGGGGTAGTCGTGTAGACACGGGTGCAAACACCCCTTTTCTGGGGGCACTTTTCCAGTGCCGGGGAGGCGGTCTTGGACGCCTTCATACTTCTTCCGTGCCTGATAAGCTGCTGAATCGTCGGCATACAGTAAACTCTTTTCTATTTCGTTTGAGACTTCCGATGAAAATCATCCAGGGAAAACCATAAGGACGACCAAAGTAAAAGATTTACCTCAAAAAACAAAATTTCATCTGTCGTTTTTTCGACTTATCAGCCGCTTTTATCCATTTTTATCGCCCTTGCCCCGAAAAACCGCCCGGATCGCCCCTTCGCGGCTATCAAAGCTTGAAAATCTTCAACGCAAGGGATTCGCAGGAAGCAGGAACGATGCTGAACAAAAAATCGTAGATTGACAATACCGGAAGTCGCTTTTTAAAATGGAATTACGCTCTTCCAAAATCAGAGAAAAAAACGATGATCATTACGAAAGAGGCCGTCACCCTCATCCACACCGACACCCACATCGCCGGTATTCCCGAGGCGGTGTTGCTCGCGACCCTTACGGACGAGGAAAAAGAGCGGGCGGATCGCTTTCGTTTCGACAACGACCGGCAAAATTTCGTCTTGCGCAGAGGGCTGCTCCGGCAACTGCTCGGCGAGACCTTCGGTATCGACGCTGCCCTGATACGCTTCACCACCACATCGGTGGGCAAACCCTTCATCGCGTTCCCTGAAAATACCGGCATATACTTCAATCTCGCCCATTCAGGCCGCCAGATTGTTTACGCTTTTTCGAAATATCCCGACACTGGCATCGACATCGAAAGGATCCGAACGGTAGACGACATCGACCTGCTGGCACGGAAATACTTCTCCGCCGAGGAGTACGCCATTGTCATCAACCTGCCAAGCTGGGAGAAAAACAAGGCTTTCATCCGGATATGGAGCATCAAGGAGGCGCTGATCAAGGCGTGCGGCTGCCCTCTCGAACACGGCCTGGCCGCCTTCGATGTCGCCACGCAGTACCGCATGAATAGTTTCGAGGTTCCATCCGGCCATGACCAAACCCTCACCTGCGTCACCCCGGTGTTCGACTACATCTGCGGCTTCGCCACCGCTCTCGCTATCCAGGCAAACGACAACGAACCACTTGACCTCCGCCGTTACTCCCTGCAAAACGGAGAGTACATCCCGCTGTGAGCTACGCATGACGCCGCAACGAAAAGTCCGGCGTTCAAGCAACCAAGGGTGGAAAAAAGAAAAGCCGCTACATGAGGTCACCAAGCGGGCCGAGATCCAGATTCAGATCCTTGTCGGTAAGCTTGAAGGTTTTCTTCAGCTCTTCCATCTTCATTTCGAGCTTCATGAGCGTTTCGCCAAGCTTTTCTATCTGCTCGTCATCGAGCGACCCTCCGTCGATGCGTCGCATGGCCTGCTTCTCCACAAGCTTCCGGAGCAGCTCTATCAGGGTCAGCACCAGCCTGGCCAGACCAGACTCGACGTTGTCGGGGTTGGCCTCGATGCGCGACTGGCGTCCCTGGCTCATGCCTTCGAGCTGCCGGAGCGCCTCCTCGGCGGTACTTGCATGGAGCAGTACCCTGTCTTCATCCATGCTCATGCTTTGGTAAGGTTTGCGAAATTGTAGGGCGGCCAGGGACCCGTTACCAGAAGCTGCCTGTCGGGATGAGTTGCCCGGAAAGCTTCGAATACCGAACCGAACCCGGCTTGCGCCGACCTGTGGACAAGCACCGCAAGGTCAACCATAAATCCGGCAGAGTCCAGACTCGTGAATCTCATCGCCGGATCGAGCCGCCGGATCGCATCTGTCAGACAGCCCCGCAGCGCCTCGGCCTCCTCGGCCAGCAGCCTGTCCTTGCGGAAAGCTTCATATTTTGCGCGAAGATACTGCTTGTAAACACTCTCGCCGACGAGAAGCGGAGGCGTGGAGGCGACGGCATCCGAGCCACTTTCGCCCGCAATACGGGACGGCTCTTTGGGAGGCAATATCCTCACGGAGTATTCAACCCGCCCTTCGACCCGATCGAGCGCCTCGACGATCGGGTCATGATTGGCCGAAAGCATGGCGAGAAGCGCCTCCTCCGAAGCCGCCGTCGATCCGTACCGCACCGGCAGCATCGTCGCCAGTGCGGCAACCCGTTCAACAACGTCAGCATAGCCAAGCAGCTCCGCCTGTAATGGAGAGGCGGTCACGCTTTCAACAAAAACGGCAACTGCGCCGATCTCCCTGAAAACAAAAAGCTCAGGGGTACCGCCCCCCGCCGCAAGGCCAGTAAGGTGAAGAGCTTCGCGGAAACCGGAGAGCGGTTCCGGAAGACGAATGAGTGCATGGATGAGGAATGGCATCAGGCTGATGGCGAATTCATGGTATCAGTGACTTCTCACGTGAGGCATCCCCCTTGCGCTCCATGGTCTCGACAGAGCTCAGCAAGACCCTGAGACCGACATAGACGAGGTCGATATCGGCAACGGAAATAATGATATCGCCGCTGATCACCACCCCCTTGTTCAGTACACGATCGAGAATATCGAGCAGAGTAACCTGCCTGTTCGTTGCGTAAATATCTTCCTGCATAATGTCAAATTGGAATGTCAACGAAATCGTATGGCGGCCAGGGTCCGGTAACGTCGAGCGTCACGCCCGTCTCGCGATATCTCCCGGCCAGATTTTCGGTGACCCTGAGAAATGCCCCGACGCGATCCGAGCCAACCAGAAACGCTCCATTCACCAGCATTCGGACATCCTCACCCGAACCCTCCGCAGGGATGAGCCTGTTGAGCACATGCTGCTCGGACAAAGGCAGCAGAGCATCGACAATCGCTTTGGCAAGTGTGGCATGGATTGACTCCAGTTCCCTTGCCAGCAGCTCCGTTTTTTTCTTCCTGAGCAGATACGCCCGACCGGGAGAGGCTTCGGCAATCTCTTTTTCGATGGCGGCAATGGCCGGACTGCCGAGATGAAGATGTTCGTTCAGTAAAGCTTCGTCGCAATATGCCTTCACTGCCCACTCCTCCCTCTCTTCCAGGCCATTGAGAGTCTCTTCAAGCCGTTGTGCGTAATCCGCCAGAAAATCGGCAAGTGAATTCCTCGTCCTGAAGATGGTGCCAAAGTTGAAGGGGATGACCGGCTGACACTCCATGACCATGGCAATCACGGAGAGATGTTCCCGGGCGTTCCTGTCGAGCCACTCTTCATCTGCCAGCCTGAGCTTCCTGTTCTCTTCGGAATACTCATCCGGAGGCACATACTTTGCCACGACGCGAACGCCTCCTGCCTCGATGAAAACGAGATCGGGATAGCGGTCAGTGACCTCTTCACCCGGAAGCCGACGGACTATGCAGTACGTATAGAGAAAATTATCGGCCATCTGTCAGCTCTCCCCCAACTCCCCTTCGCCATAGGAAGTAAGCCTGCCGAATGAAGTGACTTCATGATTGCCGTCAAGGGAAACGGCATAAAAAAGCCTCGCTTTCTTGGAAGGAAGATTCATCGATTTCAGGAACGAATCGTCTTCATAGACCTCGGCAACGGCCTTCCAGCCGTCGGTGTTCTTGTCGAGCCGTATGACGGTAACATCGCTGCTCGACGTCGCTTCCTTCAGAAAATCGATGATGACGTTTTTTGCCTCGATCAGACTGCCCATACCTACCTCATGTTTTGATTGACTTTTGAAACAAGGAACCGCCTCACCGTTTTTCCTTGTTCGCCCTTATTTCTGCCAGCGTGCCCAGAAGCTCGTCCTCGAGCCGGTCGTACTCATCCTCGGTCAGTTCATCCATCTCGAAGCGAAATTGCAGTTTCATCAACTGCTCCTTGATGGCCCCTTCGTCCGACATTTCATTCTGAACGATTTCGTTGATCTTCTTGCCGATGAAAATAACGCCGTTCAGCGGAGCGAGCAGGATGTCGTCGAGAATGAAAATATCAGCTCCTGTGCACGGTTATCGAGATGTTCACGAAATTGTATGGCGGCAAGGTTCCAACATATTTGAAGGTCATCATGTCGTGATAACGCTCGTCGAGGAGGTTGACGGCGGCGTCGAACTCCGGCTCTCTTGCCGACCTGATGAGGAATGCGGCATTGAGAACCATCATGTCGCCATAATTGTCGTTGACCTTCACCTCCTCGGCAATCGGAGTCAAGGCGTCCAGTATGGCTTCACGATACACCTGCATCTCCTTTTTCAAGGTCTCGGCAACCATCTCGCCAATCTTGACCCTCTGGTAATGCGTCTTTTCGGGCGAAAGGTTGATGAGCTTGTCGCGCATGATGCGAATATCGTCATGCCGACTGATGATGCTTGCGTAAATCTTCGCCTCATCGGCCATAACCTTCAGCCCCATCTCCTTTTTGCCCTCCATCATCACCAGGAGCTTCTTGAGCCTCGGGTAATCCTCCTCGAGAATACGGACGACCTTGCCTTCATCGGCGCCCGGCGAAACAGTCGAGAAGCGCACCGGAAGCACCGTGTGAGCCGCCATGACCGCTTCGAGCACCTTCTGGTGAGCGATCATGTTTGCCCGCCTCGGCTCATACTCCTTTTTGGGCGTCGCGCTGACCACGGCGGCAATATCGGCAAATCTCACGCAACAGACGCGATCCTGCCGACCGCCGATTCCGATAGGGCCGAACTCCTGGTCGCCGTTGTCGTTGATAATTCCGTAGATGTATAGCCCGTCCTGCGGGGCATGTTCGTTACCCATGCGTCGATTCCCTGTTTATAATTCCCACTTTTCCGGCAGAATCCGTAAATCCACGAAATTGAAGACCGGCATGGGGCCTGCGTAGTGGTAATCGCACTGCTCCCCGTCCCGCTGGCCGATGATTTCCATGATGTCGTCAAATTCGACCTCGCGCCCCTTGTCGATCAGGAAGGCGGCATTGATGAAAATTTCAGGCGAGGAGATCTTGTTTCTCCGCGAGGCCACAACGGTTTTGCGGAAAGCGGCGATGAGTTCCTCGCTCTTTTCCTCCTTCAGAATCTCAAGGGCGGCCTCTATGCGGTGACCGGTCTCCATGATGAGCGCCTGTTTTTCGGCATCGCGAGCACCCAGCGATTCGATCTTCGCCCTGAGCTGCTTGATCTCAGGATTGGCCCGGTCTATCTCTTGATAGATTGAGGCCATATCGCACCACGCTCCTTTCACGCTGAACTCGACCTTGTTGCGAAACCTGGCGAGCAGATCGGAAATCTCGCCATAACGGCGATCGAGCAGATTGCGGATTTCGTCAGGAGTCGCCGCTACGGTGCCGAACCTGACCGGAATCACGCTCTCAAAATCCTGCATCACCCTCTCGATAACCCGCTGGTGCGCAAGAATCCTGTCTGGATCGAGCACGAAATGGTCGAGCGGATGGTCGCTGACGACCATGCTGATCCCTTCAAATCCTATGGTGGAGACCAAGTCGCCCCTGCCACCGATCCCTATCGGGCCGAAATCGCATTCATGATCGGCGCCGATAATGCAGTAGATGTATTTTCCGTCACGCGCCATAATCAATTGAGTGTCTTGACTGAAAAAAACCTTGCAGGCAATCCGTTGTGAGGCTCGGCTGCGGTATTGTCGAGAGCATCGCAATACTCGACCAGCGTGGTATAGGCAACCCGGAAGGCGGCGAACTCAGCTCCGTCAGCGTTTCCAGCCTGCTCCTGATGGTCGGGGTGCGTCGCCATGGCTTTGGCGCGGAACGCTTTCCTGATCTCCTCCTGGCCCGCGGCGACATCGAGTTCCAAAAGACGCCTCGCTTCGGCGACGGCTTCGGCGGTAATTTCACGAACTTCGAGCGAGCTGAAGCTGTAACACGGCAGGGGGCCGACGATCCTGAAATTCAGGGCGTCGCCATACTGGCGATCCAGCTCCTCGACGCTGGCGACAAAAGCATCGAGCTGGCTGTTGAGCACCAGAAACGCCGCGTTGAGCACCATTTCGTCGTCCATGACCTCGTGCCGCTTCGCCCTGGATGCATCGGCGGCAAGGCGTTCGAGAAGCTCTGCGCCGACAGTGGCGTTGCGCTCGTCAATTTTCGCCTTCATCAACCGGCCAATCGAGATGGCATCTTCCTTGGTCGGTTGCGGCCGTGCATCGATCTCCCGCTTGAGCGCCTGCACCTCTTCGCCTGCGGCAATCTCCTGCAAGAGCTTGGGAAAGCTGCTCCATTTGACGACCACCTCCATTTCGCAGGCATTGTCCGTCTCGCTGAAAAGGGCGGTGATCAGATTGAAACCGTTTTCTATGATTCCCGCCGCGTCAGCCCCGGAGAAGACAAAGGTTCCGAGCTTGACCGGAATGAGCTGCACGCCGCATTTCATCAGCGCCTCAAGGCTCTTCTGGTGCTCAAGAAGCAGCCGGGCAAGCGACTCGCGGTCGAGTTCCCCGACGCCGAGCGCAACACGATTTGAAACAATCGCCGAGTAACCCAGCGCCGGAATCGCATAGAGCGCCGGATTGGCCGCCGCGAGCAATTCATGCGCGACCTCTCCCTTGGCGATGCCATACAGGTAAATACCCTGATTCATATGCACATAATAATTATCATTGACTGATTCCGCTTAACGGGAAGAGACCAGGCGGATCGCCTCCTCGAAATGTCCGCCGTTGACCATGAACTCGACCGTCATGGGATCGATGCCGACGGACTCTTTGGCGATGCACTCGCTTATGGCGCACATCCGGGCTTTGCGGCAGATGAACTCGATTTCGGCGCCGCTCATCCCCGCCGTACTTTCGGCAAGCGCCCCGATGCTGACATCCTGGTCGAGACTCATCGTCCTGGTATGAATCTCAAAGATTTTGACGCGCGCCGGAAGATCGGGCGGCGGCACTTCGTAGAGAAGATCGAAGCGCCCGGGGCGAAGCAAGGCGGGATCGAGCAGATCGATCCGGTTGGTCGCGGCCAGCACGAAAACGCCTTTCATCTCCTCGATGCCGTCCATTTCGGTCAGAAACTGGCTGATGACCCGCTGGGTGACGCTCGACTCTCCGCCCTCGCCTCCCCGTGCGGGAGCGAGGCTGTCGATCTCGTCAAGAAAAAGAATGGTGGGCGCCGACTGCTTGGCAAGCCGGAAGAGTTCACGCACCGACTTTTCAGACTCCCCGATGAAGCGGCTGAGAATCTCCGGCCCCTTGACCGAGATAAAGTTGACGCCGCTCTCCGTCGCGAGCGCTTTTGCCATCCAGGTCTTGCCTGTACCGGGCTTGCCGTGAAGAATGATCCCCTTGGGAGGATTGGTGCCGGTTTTCCTGAACAGTTCGCGATACTTGACCGGCCACTCGACCGCTTCACGCAACGCCTGCTTGACCTTCTCATGGCCGCCGACATCCTCCCAGCGCACATTGGGCACCTCGACGAAAAACTCCCTGATCGCGGAAGGTTCAACCTCCTTCATGGCGTCGAGGAAATTTTCCATCGTCACCTCAAGCTGCATCAAGAGTTCATATGGTATCTCGGAAAGCTCGAAGTCGATTTTCGGCAATATCTGGCGCAACGCCGTCATGGCGGCTTCCCGCGCCAGAGCTTCGAGGTCGGCGCCAACGAATCCGTGCGTTATGTCGGCAATCTTTTCCAGATCGACATCTTCGGCAAGCGGAATGCCCCGCGTGTGGATGTGAATGATCTCGAGCCGGCCATTCCTGTCGGGCACTGAAATGCTGATTTCACGATCGAAGCGGCCCGGCCTGCGCAGGGCGGGATCGATTGAGTTGGGAATGTTGGTGGCCCCGATCACGATCACCTTGCCTCGCGATTTGAGGCCATCCATCAGGGTAAGCAACTGGGCGACAACGCGCTTTTCAACCTGCTTCTCGCCGCCCATGTCTTCACGGCGCGGCGCAATGGCGTCGATTTCGTCGATAAAGATGATCGACGGCGCATGAGCCGCGGCTTCTGCAAAGATTTCGCGGACTCTCGCTTCGCTCTCGCCATAGAACTTTCCCATGATCTCCGGGCCGGAGATACTGATGAACCACGCATCGGTTTCCCTGGCGACGGCCTTGACGATCAGCGTCTTGCCCGTGCCGGGAGGCCCGTACAGGAACACCCCTTTTGGCGGCTCCACGCCAAGCCGTTCGAAAATCTCCGGATATTTGAGCGGCAGTTCGATCATTTCCCTGATACGCTGAACCTGGGTACCGAGTCCGCCAATATCTTCGTAGGTAACGAGGTTCGTGCCTCCCTCGCTCTTTTTCGGTTGCTCCAGAGCGATCGAGGTGTCGGTGCCGATCAGGACAACGCCCGAGGGAGAAGTGGAGACCACCGAATAATGCACGGAACGGGAGCCAAAGAGTGTTGCCTTCAGCCGGTCACCCTTCATGACGGGCAGGCCGCTGATAAGAGACCCGATATATTTGGAGTCAGCCCCGCGCAGGGAAGATGCCGAACCGCTCACCGGCTTGAGCACGACTTTGGAAGCTTTCCGCGAAGCGACTTTCGAGAGCTTGACTTTTTCTTCGATGCCCGCCTGCGCGTTCTCCCGCGCAATGCCATCGATCTGGATAATGCCCTTTCCGCGCTCCTCAGGATAGCACGGCAGCACCTTCAGCGGCGTGGCCCGGGCACCTTCGACCAGGACGATATCGCCCACGCCGATTCCGAGGTCGTTCATATCTTTCGGATCGATCCTTGCGACAGACCTGCCGACATCCTTGAGCAGCGACTCCTTGACTTTAAATGTCCGATCAGACTGATTCATTCTGCTGCAATCATTGATATTATTCGTTAAACAGCGCCTGTTTCAATTTCTTCAGACCATCAAGCCCCTTGACCTCCTCGGAGAACTGCGGCACCTGGCTCACAGCCACGCCCTTGAACAGCTCGCCAGCGCGGTGCAGATACTTCTCCTGTGATTTCCGGCGCAGCCGACAGAATTCGGAGCCATCCGACTCCATGACGTTGTTCATGATGAGCTGCTTCACGGCTATCCGGTGCTCTGCAAGTTCCGCTATGAGCCGCAACGTTTCGCTGATGGCCATATCTTCGGGAATGCAGACCGGTATGAACTCACAGCGGGCGGGATCGGTCATCAAAGTTTCGATTCGCTTGACCGTTCTCTTGAGTTCCATGAGCAGGTCATCAACGTTATCCGGCCGATAGTCTCCTGAGAAGGTTTCCACCACATAACGGTACTTCCACCTCATTTTCGCGGCCATTTTAACCCATCCGTCAAGCAGAGCGGGCGAGCCGATAAGACGAAGGGCATGACCTGTCGGAGCCGTATCGATGACGTACCGGTCATAAGCTCGCGACGAAATGAGGTCGATAACCACCTTCAGGCTCATCATTTCATCGATGCCGGGAATCGACAGACTCATCATCTGCTGGATATCTTCAGCGTCGAAGTCCGAGGAGGTTTCGAAGAGTCTGACAAGCTCTTCTTCATGATCTTTCTTGAACTGCCTGAATGCCCTGTCAGCGGAGACCTCGAGCGCGAAAAGCCCCGGAGCGCCGACGACAGCCACAGCATCGGGACCTATTGGCTGGCAAAGACTGTCAGCCAGAGAATGAGCCGGATCGGTTGAAATGATGACCGTCCGGAAGCGCTCTGACAACCATAGTGCTGTCGAAAGTGCGCAACTGGTCTTCCCTACGCCACCCTTCCCTCCGAAAACCAGCATCTCAAGAGCAGGTCGGCCTAATCCGGTCAAAGGCATACAATCACTTGCTTATGGTGATTTCGAGAATCCCGTTCGTGTACTTCCGTTTCAGCTCCCGATTCTCCATCGAAATTGGAAGGAGCAGCTCCTTCCTGTATCGCTTTGCGCTACCCTTCGTCGAAATTTCGAGGATATCGCCTTTGGCGTCGAGCAGAATATCATCAGCCTCGATGCCAGGCATCTCGACAATGACAATCACCCGATCCTCTTCATCGAACAGGTCGGTTATCGGCTCGCGCTCTTCATCAACCCTTGGCCCTTCGGCGCTTTTTTTGATATTGCCAAACGTTTCTACCCTGGGTGCGCCTCCGCCAGCGGCCGATTTAACCGTAAAACCGTAAACCCCCTTCATGCCGCTCTTGAGGTGGTCGAGATTCAATTCACCGCTACCCGAAACTCCACCGGAAGACTCAAGCTTGGCGGCCATATCGACCAGACGCTCTATGCCCTTGAACAGTCCGCCGAGCCCCTGCCCGATAGCGCCAAGTCCGGAAAAATCAAATGCCTCGCCTTCCTGCCCTTTCTTTTCCTTGTCCTTATCCATCGTTATCCCTGTTTTAACTACCGGTTGATTGATTCCAGCTTTTCGATCCGCTGGTTTATTTCATCCAGAAGCTGCCCCTGTACTGTTGATTTCGCGCTGGTTGACAGATAGGGGTCCTCCTGCCACCAGTTGATGCCCATCTCGAGCGCCTTGTCAACCGAAGCGACCATCAGCCTGATCTTGATGGTCAACAGATCGATATCGGCAATCTGGATCTTGATATCTCCCGCAATGACAATACCCTTATCGAGAACCCTTTCAAGAATATCAGCAAGGCCAGTCGCATTGACTGCATGTTTCAGTTCAGGCATTGTGTGAGAAATTGTATTAATAATCGATCGACATGGTCCTGAATCCGGGAACCGGCTCTTCATTGGCCGGAATGTTGTCAAAGCAGGCGCGAACGCGCTCGTACTCCGCGAGGCTTTCGGAGCAAACCTCCCGGATTGCCTCCAGCCTCGCTTCGATCACCTCGATCCGCTGAATCAGCTTGTTTTTTTCGCTGACCAGACGGGTTCGCTCCATTTCAAGCATGTAAAGCCTGAGAAAATCATTGCCGCTATTCTGCTGCGCTGCCGACTTCCTGATGGTATGAACGGTCTTTATATCGTTGACGCCCTTCAGCATGGTTTTTCTTCCCGCCATGACCACTCCCCTCATATTGGTATTATGCCGTAAATTTTTACAAATACTGTTCAATGAGGTCATTGACGATTTTGCGGACTTTTTCCTGGTTGGTCTTGGAACCTACCCGGCTGGTCTCCGAGGTCAGAATATCCTGGAAAACCAGTTTCACCGCTTCGTTCGTTTTTTCTGGTCTCGACTGCATGATCTGCAATGTTTTTGCGATCATGATCGATCCCCGAACCGTCGGATCAAATTCGGTTTTGCCCGATTCACGCAGCCCCCTCACGACCTTGACGATCCTCTCCGCATCCTCGATGTCGAGGCCAGACTTGGCCTGGGTGACCCTGAGTTCGGTCTCGTAATCGAAATAATCGAGGTCCATGGTCACCATCCTGTCGCGCAGGGCGTCCTGCGTCCGGTTAACGCCGGCATACTCTTCGGGATTCGAGGTGAAAATCGCCCTGAATTCCGGATGCACCTTCATGTAATAATCTTCTTCGTTCGAGGCCGACGTGCTCAGCATCTTCTCCTGCAAAATCGGCAGCAGAATGTTGTTCGCTTCCGGTCTGGAACGGGTAAATTCATCATAAACAAGGGTAAATCCCTTCTTGATGGCAATAGATAACCGGTTGTTCACCCACTGCTTGGTCATATCCTCTTCAATCTTGTGCACCGAATGGATGAAGTTGTCGTTCAGACGTCTGAACCTGTAACCCTGCTCACTGCCGATGAGATCTGAGGTCTTGTATTCGGAATCACCGTGAATAACGACGACAGGACGGCCAATTTTGCTGGCCAGATGCATGGCTACCGTTGTCTTGCCTGTGCCAGAAGGACCACGGAAATGAACAGGAAAACCGGCCTTCAGGTAGGTGAGCCCCCTGCTCGTTATGTCCCTGATGTAATCGGTCTCAACAAAATTGACCATCGGTCTGGGTTCCAGTACCGTCGTCATCCCACTATCGTTTACGGCAGCACGCATAATCTGCTGATTAGGGTTGTTACACGAAGCCGGGTCGGACACGTTCTACTGACCGACCCGGTGAAGTTTCAGATTCATTTGCCAAGAGACTGGTAGTAATTCTCGAACTTGACAATCTTGCCAGCATCGAGAAGATTCCTGGCAGCAACGCCGATCTTCATTCTCGTTTCGCCAAGGGGTTTTTCCATATCCGACACCCTGACGCCACCCGTACTGGAGTTGATGAACGCGAGTACACGATCTTCAAGACTGTCCATAGCCTGGGAGGATTGCGCCTCATCAACCACTGCGGTTTCAGCCTCTTCAACCGCCTGCTCTACGACCTCAACCGTTTTCTCGACGACCGGCTCTTCAACGGATGCAACTTCGATGGGTTCAACAACAGCCATCGGCTCGGGTTCGACAGGCCATCCCGCCGAATCTGCAGCCCTTTCTTCCGAGAATCGCGTCAGCATTTCAGCCGTTGATTTTCTGAGAGAGTCTACTTCGGAAGATATTCTGCTGAAAAGCTTATGGTACTCATCCATCCGCTCGGCTTCACCCTGCTGTATCGCGCTTCTCAGCTCTTGAGCGGCCGCGACATTTTCGTTGGCAATCTCCTGCATACGCACCCGAATGCCAGCCAGCAACTCTTTGGTCTTTTCGGTTCGCTCGTCGCTGTTCTTTTCCAGGGATCCCCTGAGTTCGGCAGCCATCTGCTCATGGTCGTTGGCAAAACGCTCCATCATATCATTGACTTCCTGCTCCAGACTCACGTTGTACTCCCTGATGTCCGACATCATTTCACCGAATTCAAGGATCCTCGACTGCTCCTCTTTCTTGCGATTCGCCGTCGCTTCTTCCAAAAATGCCTGTATTTCCGCGCTCATCCGTTCCCGTCCTTCAGAAAATCCCCTGATCATCTCAACGGCATCCGTACGGCATGAGCTGACGGTCTGCCGTATTTCTTGAAGTTCCTTCTGTATCGTGTTCATCAGCGCATTGTAACGGTCGATACGTTCCTGCTCGTCCAATGAGAGGGAGCAGTGCAGCAGATCGGCATTCGCCGCCAGTCGAGCGGCCATCTCCCGGTGTTCCTCGCGAAACCGGATGATCATGGCATTGACCTCAGTAATAAGATCCCTGTTGGCCTTGTCGCGCCTCCTGAAGGAATTCATCGGTACATCTCCCGTATTTCCAATAACTCCCTGTTGCTCTACCATTTTAATTATCCTCCATCTTTTTTTTATTCGTTTAGCCGCTGTAGTCTGTTTATAGAATGCTGGAATCTTGTTCTGTCCTGACCTTTCATATCTATAGTAGGCAAATACCTGAAGATATTCCCGAAAAGGTCCAAAAGACTCTTCACAATTCGGTCAATTCATCATTACGGGTTAAAAAATAAAAAGGCATTGCCCATGGAACCGTTTAAAATTCCATAAACAAGAATACCGTTCAACCCGATCAATTAAAACCTATACGTTTGCAGAAATAGAATTCAATCCTGATTCATATCCGTTCAATTTTCATTATCCGGAGAGAAACATTTTTTTACAGAAAAAAGCTTGACAAAAACTTGACGTATCGATGATTTATAATGAGCAAGAAATTTGACAGAAACATTTCCAAAACCTTAATCCGACAACAAATTGATATATTTTGGTTATGACCTGACGTCTCTATCGATTCCCCATTCACGATCGACCAGACACCTTACTTCTTTAATATCTTTGCATCGGATCCCTTCATTATTATTCAGGAGAGATTCAAGATGAGCAATAATCCGCGAGTGTGCCACCTGAAAATCGGTCAATCTTTTAATGACGCCCCTTTTTCTCTGCTCCTGCTCCTCCGCAATCCATGCAAGCTCCGAGCGGAGTTGCCGACTCCTGGCTGCAAGCTCGGGTGAAGAAAAATCAACAGCGCCAAGCATGAGTTCCCTGAGCGTCAGGGCAAATGCCTTCTGATCCTGAAGGAATGAGGATATCTCCTCCCTGGCATTCTGCTCCTTTTCGTCGAGAATGACATGAATTTCATCCATCATGTTTTCATAGTCCTTTTTGCGCAACGAACCCTTCTTGGCAAGCGAATCACAAAGGCGGTCATTGACAACCCTCCGCTTCTGCCTCAACTGGTCAAGCGAGCTACGTATGACTTCAAAAAGGTCGCGGCAGGAGTCCTTGATCTCCTCTGCGCACTGGTAGGCAAACTGTATTTCCGCAATTCTGGACGCCTCTGTGGGTCGTGGCATCACAACGGAGAAAGGGAAACTATTCTTGTCCATTTCACAAGGGCTTACGAGGGTTTACGGAAGCTATGCCCATGCCAGGCAACGCTTGCAACGTTTCAACAAAACACTCAACCACACCGACGTTCCAGAGGCTTTCAGCCCCGGTCCGCGCCCAAAGAATAATGTCCCTGGTAAATCATGCTGCCCGATCAGAGTACCGGGAAGGATGATTTAGCAGGAGCATTCATCCAACGAGAAGCGCTTACGCAGCCTTGGCGGTCAGACCGATGGCCTCAGCATACTTCAGATAGGTCTCTACCGATGCGACCACAACTCTTGCCTCGATTGCAAGAAGCTCGATACCTACCAGAGACACCCTCACCCAAGCATCGACGACGACACCCTTGTCGAGGATACGATCGATAACCTCAACGAGGCTCGATGACCCGATGGTTTTCTCTACTGCCATGATGATCTCCTTTTATTTATTTGTTGGAAAACGCAGACCTCGCGGCCTGCAAATATTTAATTTCCGGTCAAGACAGAAATACATTCCTCTACACTCATATAGTAATATAAAAAAGAGGATGAAGCTGTGCGAATTTCAAAACCCTCAGCCACATATTGTCAAGGGAGAATCGAAGTACCGAGGCGGGCTTGTTTTCCTCAAGTAAAACTGACTGACAACTACACATGAGATACAAACTGAAATTTCAACCATCCATACATCACTTATTGAAATTATAAAAAATATTTAAAAATGCAATCATTTTTTATTTCTTGCTTTTTAAGTCACTCACCTTAGAAAAATTTCCCGTTCTGAATATCTAACCGAAGTCACCCATTACCTATACGCAAAACAATTTAATATAGTATACGCCTATGCGGCATCACCAAACGAATAAAACAGAGTTTATATAAAATCATATTTCAAACAAATCAAAATATCTTAACTATATGTACAAACAATACAGCACCAGAGCACCAAAAACACAATACAAATATATCACACCGCCCATAAAGTTATAACCAAGAACAATACACTCCACTCTGTTACAAACCACGCCAATGAGTCTGCTGGATGGAAATTTGACAAATGCGCGACGTTATTCTGTTGTATCCGTAAACCCGATATTCAGAACATAAACAATTGTAAACAAATTTAATCTCACTGGAAATAACAAGATACAACTATCTATCCTTCCTTCCTTCCTTCCTCTGGCCATGACAAATACGATCCTGAAAGTGACAGAACACATAACCCATGGAATCTGTTGCGGCTCGCCACTGGTCAATTTTCTTTTGCGAAAAGTATTTTACATCGTATATTTACACTGTAAACTCAATAAATCATCATGGCGCGACCGACAAAAAAACAACAGCAGGCGAACCTGCCGGAGATCATCAAGGAGGCTGCGTGGCGGCAGATCAGCGAATCGGGGGCTTCATCGCTCTCGCTGCGCGGCATCGCCCGCGAGCTTGGTATCACCGCTCCGGCGATCTACAACTATTACCCGGATCGTGACGCGCTCGTCACGGCGCTCATCAGCGATGCTTACGCCTTCTTCGGCGACCGGCAGATCGAAGCGATGAACTCCGTGCCCGGCCAAGGGCGGGAACTCGACCGCCTGCATGCGACCGGCCTGGCGTACCGCGCCTGGGCGCTCGATCATCCGCACCGCTACATGCTCATCTTCGGCAATCCGGTGCCGGACTACGTGCCGCCGATGCAGGAGCTGATGCCGGTCATGATGCGCTCGATCAGCGCCCTCACCGGCACCATCGGCGAGCTGTACGCGCTGGGGATGATCGATCCGCAAGCCATTCCGCTGCCGCAGGTCGAAAACTCGCAGGGATTCTGCGATACGATGGCAAAGGGCGACGAATGTACGCTCACCGTGCTCTCCATCGCCATGCTCATCTGGAGCCGGGTGCACGGACTCGTGTCGCTGGAGATCACCGGCAAGCTGCCGCCTTACGCCAGCGATGGCGCGGCGCTCTACGAGTTCGAGCTTGAATCCATCGCCCGGCAGTTCATCCGCTTGCCGCACAACGCGCCGGATGCCGCTCCATAAGCAATATCGAGGAGTCAATCATGAAGAAGACCATTCTCGCCGGTCTTGCAGGCGGCGCGGCCATGAACCTCGCCATGCTGCTCACTTTCCGAACCATCGGCTTCGGGTGGGACGCCAAGGGCATTCTCCTGACCTCGCCCATGCAGAGCCACAAGCTCATCGCCGTCTGGACGGAGATCGAGCCACTGCCGCTGGTGGTCAACACGCCGCTGCCCGTCATTCTCGGGATGCTGCTCTTCGGCATCGGCCACGCCTATATTTACAAGCAGGTCTCGGTCGGCTGGCCGCAGGGCGTCGCACCGCGAGCGTTGAGAATGTCCGGCCTGATCTTTTTTATGAGCTATCTCTTCTGGGAGTTTTTCACCCCGTTCAACCAGTTTGGCGAGCCGTTGCCGCTCATCGCCCTCGAACTGCTGTTCTGGGCGGTCATCGCGATTGCTGAAGGAGTTTCAATAACCATCATCATGGAAAAGGAGATATCATGAACGCTCTCATTCTCGACGGCTCTCCGGCGAACGACGCCACCGGAGGAAGAGTCGCCGCAATCCTCGCTCCGCTGCTTGCGGCCAAGGGGTACAAAACGGAGCATGTCGTGCTGCGCGACAAAACCCTCGGCCACTGCCGCGGCTGCTTTCAGTGCTGGCTGAAAACGCCCGGCGTCTGCATTCTCGACGACGACAACCGCGAACTCTCGCGCAAGTTCATCCAGAGCGACCTGACGATCTTTCTGACGCCGGTTATGTACGGAGCCTATTCGCCGGAGCTGAAGCGGATGCTCGATCATCTCATCGCCAACATTTCGCCCTTCTTTACGACCATCGACGGCGAAACGCACCACAGGATGCGCTACGAGCGCTACCCCGACGTCATGGTAACGGGATGGATCGACCGGCCCGACCAGACGCAGGAGGCGCTCTTCAATCACCTTGCCTGGCGCAACACGATCAACTTCAATGGCGAGAAGCGCTCCTGGGGAATCGTGGATCGACATGCCGGTGACGTGGCGCTGAAGGCGCAGGTCGAAGATCTCGTGCGGAAGCTCGACAGCTCGTCAGCGCATCAGGGCGTGGAGCTTCCCCGCATCGCCGCCGAAACCGCCGCCGCGCCAAGCAAAGCCGTGCTGCTGGTCGGAAGCCCGCGCATGGCGAAAAGCACGTCGGCTTCGCTGGGCGGCTACCTGATCGACCAGCTCGCGTCGCGTGGCGTGGCGACCGAAACGCACCAGATTTACCACGCCATGCACGACGAAGGGAAACGCCAGGCGATGCTCGACGCTATCGACAGCAGCGATCTCACGCTCCTCGCCTTTCCGCTCTACATCGACAGCCTCCCCGCGCCGGTGCTCTCGCTGATGCGCGACATCGAAGAGCGCCGCGCTGGAAAAGCACGAGGAGCGTTCGCGGCGATTGCGAATTGCGGCTTCATCGAATCGTCGCAGAACGAAAGCTCGCTCGCCTCCTGCGCCACATTCGCGAAGGCCGCCGGATTCCGGTGGATGGGCAGCATCACCATCGGCGGCGGCGAAGGCTTGGTGCATGGAAGGCAGCTCGCGGAACTTGGCGGCCCGGCCATTCCCTACAAAAAAGCGCTCGACCGCGTCGCCGAAGCCCTCGCCGCCGGAAAACCAGTGCC